>JAESGX010000181.1_pt1 | contig 26957 bp, 20 predicted proteins | sample 9269801 | NCBI WGS metagenome assembly JAESGX01 (sample SAMN16773122, study PRJNA677054) | algae metagenome | isolation source: Pleurocapsa minor GSE-CHR-MK-17-07R and co-occurring heterotrophs from wet... | place: USA: Lower Calf Creek Falls, Grand Staircase Escalante National Monument, UT ... | reverse complement strand
GCGTCTGCCGGCGCCGCCCGACCCCGCCGCCACGGTGCCCCCCGCCGACACGCCGGCGCCGGCGAGCACGGCGGACAACGAGCCCGCCGCCCCGTCGTCCGACACGCCTGCCGCGACTTCTTCCGCCGCCGCGCCGCCGGCCTCGCCGGCCCCCGAGAGCACGGCCGACGCCGCCGCGAGCGCGGGCTCCTCCGCCGCGGCGCCCGCCGCCGGCACCGGCTCGGGTTCCACTCCGGCGGACACCGCCGCCGACGGCGCCGCGCCCGCCGGCACCACCGCGTCGAGCGATACGGCTCCCGCACCGGCCGCCACCGCCGCCGCGCCGGAGACGATCTCCCAGCCCGAGCCCGTCGTGCCGCCGGTCGCCGGTGAGGCCGCACTGCCGGGCGTGCCGAGCTTCGACGTCGTGCGAGTCGAGCCGGGCGGCGATGCCGTCATGGCCGGCCGCTCCGAGCCCGGCATGGTCATCGCGCTGTTCGCCAACGGCCAGGAGATCGGCCGCACCCGCGCCAACGACAGCGGCGAGTGGGTGATCACCCTCGAGGAGCCGCTGCGCCCGGGCGAATATGTCATCACCATCGTCGGCGCGACGCCGGACGGTGCGCGCCAGGTCGAATCGGTCGACCGCATCGCCGTGTCGGTCCCGCAGGCGAAGAGCGAGCCGCCGATGGTGGCGCTGATGTCGCCGGATGCGCCGACCAAGGTGCTGCAGCAGCCGGACGCTCCCGCCGCCGGCACCGCTGTCGCCACGGCGTCGGCGGAGCCCATGCCCGGTGCGGCCGCCCCGTCGACGCCGGACGGTGCTGCGGGTGGGACGAGCGCAGACACGCCCGCCGGCGCCGAGGCTTCGGCAACCGGTGCGGCCGCCCCGCCGCCGGTCTGGGCGCAGCCCTTCGCCACCGACGGCGCACCCGCCACCGCCGGGCCGGCGACGCCGGCCGCCGCCGCGCTGGCGGTGGGCGTCGTCGAGAAGGACGGCGACACCGTCACCGTCTCCGGGGCGAGCCTGCCCGGTGCGACGGTGCGCGTCTATGTCAACGATGCGCCGATCGGCGCGGCGGTGGCCGACGCCACCGGCCGCTGGACGTTCTCCGGCCCGCACCCCGTCGAGGCGGGAGCCCACACGGTCCGCGCCGACCAGATCGACCCTGCCACCGGCGCGGTGGTCGCCCGCTCGGCGGTGCCGTTCGAGGTGCTGTCGGCGGCCGAGATCGCGGAGGCGCCGGCGACGCCCGAGACCCCGGCGATGACGCTGCCACCGGCGACCCCGGCGGAGACGGCGACGGTCGGCGGTGCCGCGCCGGAGCCGGCCGCGACCGCTGCGAGCGCGGATGCCGTCGCTGCCGCCGGCACCGGCCCGCGCAAGATCCGCATCCGTCGGGGTGACGATTTGTGGACGCTGGCGGAGCGCTATTACGGCAAGCGCCGCGGCGTGCGCTACACCGCCATCTACCGCGCCAACCGCAAGCAGATCCGCGACCCGGACCTGATCTATCCCGGCCAGGTGATCATCATTCCGCAGTGAGCGTCTCGGTCGTTCCGGCCGGGCGTGTTTTCCAGCCGGGCGTGGTTGCTGATCGAGCAGGGCGATGGGGCCACGCCGGGCGTCGCGCCCGGCTGACGCCGCGCTGACTCCGGGCGTCGCGCCCGGCTGACGCCGCGCGTCGCGCCCGGCTGACGGCCGGCCAGGCGGCAGCCCCTCAGCCGACGGCTTCCGGCTCTGTCGTGGCGCGACCCGGGTCGTCCAGGTCGTCCAGGTCCGGCTCGCCGGCCTCGCGTGCCTCCTGCTGGCGGCGCCACATCACCGCGTAGAGACCATCGGCGGCGATCAGGCCGGCGTGGGTGCCGCGCTCGACGACGCGGCCCTGCTCGAGCACGAGGATCTCGTCGGCGTTCACCACCGTCGACAGCCGGTGCGCCACGACGACGGTGGTGCGGTCGGCGGAGACCTCGTCAAGGGCGGTCTGGATCTCCTGCTCGGTGCGGGTGTCGAGCGCCGAGGTGGCCTCGTCGAGCAGCAGGATCGGCGGCGCCTTCAGGATGGTGCGGGCAATCGCCACGCGCTGCTTCTCGCCGCCCGACAGCTTCAGGCCGCGCTCGCCGACCTCGGTGTCGTAGCCCTTCGGCAGCGTTTCGACGAAGCCGCCGATCTGGGCGAGCCGTGCCGCCTGGCGCACCTCGTCCTCGCTCGCCGACGGGCGGCCGTAGCGGATGTTGTAGGCGATGGTGTCGTTGAACAGCACGGTGTCCTGCGGGACGATGCCGATCATCCGCCGGAGGCTCTCCTGGGTGACGTCGCGGATGTCCTGGCCGTCGATCAGGATGCGTCCGCCGGTGACGTCGTAGAAGCGATAGAGCAGGCGCGCGATGGTCGACTTGCCGGCCCCCGAGGGACCGACGATCGCCACCGTGCGGCCGGCCGGCACGACGAAGTCGACGCCCTTCAGGATCTCCCGGTCGGCATCATAGTGGAAGGCGACGTTCTCGAAGCGGATCTCGCCGCGGCCGACGGCGATCGCCGTGGCGCCCGGCTTGTCGGACACCTCCGGCGGCACGCCGAGCAGGTTGAACATCGCCTCGATGTCGGCGAGGCCCTGGCGGATCTCGCGGTAGACGAAGCCGATGAAGTTCAGCGGGATGGAAAGCTGCATCAACAGCGCGTTGATCATCACGAAGTCGCCGACGGTCTGCTCGCCGCGGGCGACGGCGAGCGCCGACAGGCCCATGCAGGCGATCATGCCGACCGTGAAGATGACGGTCTGGCCCTGGTTGAGCCAGGCGAGCGAGGTCCACGTCTTGATGGCGGAGGCCTCATAGCGGGCCATCGACTTGTCGAAGCGCTCGCTCTCCAGGCGCTCGTTGCCGAACACCTTCACCGTCTCGTAGTTGAGCAGCGAATCGACCGCCTTGCCGCTCGCCTCGTTGTCGCTGTCGTTCATCTGGCGGACGATGGCGATGCGCCAGTTCGACATCGCCACGGTGAACCACATGTAGAGCCACAGGGTAGCGGCGACGATGGCGACGTACCAGACGTCGAACTGGTACCAGATGACGATCGCCGTCAGCACGAACTCGAGCAGCGTCGGCATCGAGTTGAGGATGGCGAAGCGCACCACCGTCTCGATGCCCTTGGTGCCGCGCTCGATGACGCGCGACAGCGCGCCGGTGCGCCGCTGCACGTGGAAGCGCAGCGACAAGGCGTGCATGTGGGCGAAGGTCTCGTTGGCGAGCGTCCGCACGGCGTGCTGGCCGACGCGGGCAAACAGCGCGTCGCGCAGCTGGTTGAAGCCCATCGCCAGCACGCGGCCGCCGCCGAAGGCGAGCACCAGCATGATCGGCACCCAAAGCATGGCGCCGACGGCCGCCGCCCGTGTGGTCTCGTCGGTGACGAGCGAATCGGTCGCCCACTTGTAGGTGTAGGGCACCAGCACGGTGATGACCTTGGCGCACACCAGCGCGAAGATCGCCGCGACGACGCGGCCCTTCAGGTCCGGCCGCCCCTCCGGCCACATGTAGGGCCACAGGTTCGACAAGGCGGCGAGGGTCTGGCCGCGGTCGGCCGAGACGCGGCCGCGTACCCGCGACATCGGAGCGTTCATTGTTGGCCTTGTCCTTCGCTCAAACCGCTTCCCGAACCTCGAGCACGGTCGGCGTCTTGGGTTCGCCCGGAGACTTGGGTTCGCCCCGAGACTTGGGCTCGCCCAGAGACTTGGGTTCGCCGGGGGACTTGGGCTCGCCGGGGCGGCGGCACCCCGCCGCGCCGGCCTCGATCTGGCCGGCGAGGCCGCGCAGCATCGCCGCCGCCGCCATCGCCCGTGGTCGGTCGATCGAGTAGTTCGCCCGCGGTCCTTCGATGACGCCCTGGATGAGGCCGGAGTCTTTCAGGATCTTCAAATGCTGAGATACCGTCGACTGCGCCAGGGGGAGCCCGCGGACGATATCGCCGCAGCAGCACCCGCCGGCCGCGCCGATCGCCCGGACGATCGCCAGCCGTGCCGGATGGGCGAGGGCCTTCAGGAGCTCGGCGGCATCGAGATCGGTCTCGGGATAGCGCATCGGGGGGACATTCCGCAGTGATCGGCCATCGTCGATAGACGATGAAGCGAGTGACAGCAAGATGCCGAAAGCTCACGATATGGAGTGACAGAATGCCGTCGCGCGACTTCTGTCGAGCAGAGGACGACGGCCAGGCCCGGTTAAAGGCCCGGCCAATTGCGGCCGGATCACGCTGGGGAGGATAGATTGCTCACTCCGCGGCGACGACGTGCCTCGTCGGTGACGGCACCGGATGGCCCACGTCTCGCGCGGCTTCGATCCAGGTCGCGATTGCGTCCTGGACATTGGCGAGCGCCTCTTCGGGCGTCGTGCCGTCCGACATGCAGCCGGGAAGATCAGGCACGAAGGCGACAAAGCCGCTGCCGTCCGCCTCGGAGAGTGGCTCGATCGTCACCGGATATAGGAGCGGGGTCATCGGCCCTTCCTGACAGCGTCGATGAACGCGACGAGTTTTCGGATATAGATGGCCTTGATCGGCCTCTTGTAGGGCACGGTCAGTTTCTCGGCAACGTTCGGGTGGGCGACCTTGTAGTGCGAACTGCCGCCCCGCGCGGGCTCGCAGAGCACCTCATTCTCACGGCATATGGCCTTGACGTCCTCGATCGTCCAGTCGCCGGCCGGGTTGGCACGCATGCGTTCGAGGCGAGAGTGACGCAAGCGATCCTCCGTCACTTCACGACGAACGCGCGCGGCGCGGGAGACAGCGGCCGGATAGGCAGCCCTTGCGGAAGCAGGCTGCCTCGGTCGGATACTGATATGCACTTTCGTCCGCAGCTACCCCCCGCGTCGCCACAACCTCCCGTGCAGGGCGGAGACGGCGAGGCCGGCGACGAGGCCCCAGAAGGCGGAGCCGATGCCGAGGAAGGCGAGGCCGGAACCGGAAAGCAGGAAGGTGACGAGGGCGGCGATGCGGTCCGGCTCGCTTTCCAGGCCCTTCAGGAGGGCGGCGGCGAAGGCGCCGAGCAGCGCCAGCCCGGCGACGCCCTGGATCAGCAGCGGCGGCGCCAGCGAGACGAGCACCACGGCGGCGGTGGCGGCGAGGCCGATCGGCACGTAGGCGCAGCCGGCGGCAAAGGCGGCGATCCAGCGCCGCTCCGGGTTGGGGTGGGCGTCTGGCCCGGCGCAGAGTGCCGCGGTGATCGCCGCGAGGTTGATCGACAGCGCGCCGAACGGAGCGACCAGCACCGAGGCGACGCCGGTCCAGGCGATCAGCGGGCCGGGATGGGGGCGGTAGCCGTAGGTGGCGAGGACGGCCAGGCCGGGAATGTTCTGCGAGGCCATCGTCACCAGGAACAAGGGCAGCGCCACGCCGACGAGGGCGTCGAGGGTGAAGGTCGGCGTCACCAGCACGAAGGTCGGCGCAAGGTCGGGAATGGGGCCGGCGAGCGCGCCAGGATCGAGCGCCAGCGCGACGATCGCGGCCACCAGCGCCGCCGGCACGGCATAGAGGCGCCAGAACCGGCCGACGATCAGCCAGACGAGCATCACCGGCAGCATCAACAGCGGGATCTCGCCGACCGCCTGGAACGGTGCCAGCACCAGCGGCAGCAGAATGCCGGCGAGCATGGCGCCGGCGAGCGGGCCGGGGATCGCCGCGACGAGCCGGCCGAACGGCCTCCACGAGCCGGCGGCGACGAGCAACAGCCCGGTGACGAGGAAGGCGCCGACGACCGCCGGGAAGCCGCCCTCCACCGCCGCCGTGGTGGCGAGCAGCGCGCCGCCCGGCGTCGACCAGGCGACCGAAATTGGCATCTTCGTCCACGCGCTCAGCGCCATGCCGGCGACGCCCATGCCGATCGTCAGCATGGTGAGGCCGGAGGCCGCCTCGTCCGGGCTCGCCCCCATCGCGGTGAGGCCGGCAACGATGACCGCGAACGATGATCCGAAGCCGACGAAGGCGGCGAGCATGCCAGCGGCGACCGGCTGCAACAGGCCCGCGGTGGGACCGGAAGCGGGGGGAGACATGGCGGCGTCCTCGGCGGCGGGGAGGTCTGGCGGGAGCCTCGCTCATATACCCGCCGCGGTGGAATGCGAACCCCGCTGCACGGGCGCCATCGGCGGCGTGGGCAGGGAGACGGGACTGGGTGCCGGGCCGAGTTGCTGGGCAGGTGCTCGGGCAGGGTTGCTCGGGCAGGCTTGCTCGGCAGGATGCTGGACGCCGCCGCCGCGCCCCGCGATGCTCACGCCGCGCCATCCCGGTCGTGCGGCGAGCTGGGACGGTGGACGTCGGCGGCGGCGGACCGGGGGCGGCGCGACAGGAGGCGGGCATGAGCGATCAGGGGCGGGGGGGGGGGGTCGCGCTCGTCGTGCAGCGGCGTGTGGCCGACGAGAGCTTCGCGGCGTTCACGCGCTGGCAGGCGAAGGTCAGCGAAGAGCTGCGCGGCGTGCCGGGCTTCCTGCGCCAGGAACTGGTGCCGCCGGCACCGCCGCACCAGCTCGACTGGCTGGTGATCCAGAGGTTCGAGACGCTCGCGGCGGCGCGCGGCTGGCTCGAATCGGCGGCGCGGGCGCAACTCCTCGCTGAGATCCGCGGCGACAAAATCGGCCCGGAGGACGTCCACCTGCTGCCCGACACCGGCGGCGAGCACGACGCCGCCGTCTCCGCCGTCTTCACTTACACGATCGACCCCGCCGACAGGGCCGAGTTCGAGGCCTGGCAGCGGCGCATCCAGGACGCCGAGACAGCCTTTACCGGCTTCCTGCGCCACAAGATCGAGGCGCCGAGCCCCGGCCTGCACGACGACTGGGTCGTCATCGTCTCCTATGCCACCGACGCCGATCTCGACCGCTGGCTCGTCTCGCCGGAGCGCAAGGCCGTGCTCGCCGAGGGGCAGCATTTCATCGAGCGCATGCAGTACCGGCGGACGAGCTACGGCTTCGGATTCTGGTTCAGGGAGGGCGAGGCGGCCGGGCGGGACCGCTTCGCCATCCTGCGCGGCAACCTCATCGTGCTGCTCGTGCTCTATCCCGTCGTGGCCTCGTGGAACCTGGTGCTCGCCGGCCCGATCGCCGCCCTCGGCGTGCCGCCGTGGCTGGGGCTGTTCATCGGCAACCTGTTCGCCTCGCAACTCCTTGGCTGGTGGGCGGTGCCGATGGCGGCGCGCCGGTTCCGCTGGTGGCTCGCCCCCACCGCCGGGCGCTGGTCGCGGCTCGCGGGCTACGCCGTGGTGATGGCCCTCTACGCGCTGGCGATGGCGCTCTATGCCGCCTTGCTGTCGATCGGCGTGTGGCTCGGGTGAGCCCTTCGCCGCAGGCGTGGGCCGCGAGCCCGCTTGCAAACCGCCACCGCTTGCCTAGTTTGCCGCTCGCCCGTGAAAGCCCTGCGGGTGCGACAGATCGAGCTTCCGTGAACGACGCACCGTCCCCGCACCGTCTGAACCCGGCCGGCGCGCCGCTGCCGCACCGCGCCGCCCCGGAAGTGACGGTGGTGCTGCCGACCTACAACGAGCGCGGCAACATCGCCGAGGCGATCGCCCGCGTCGGCCGCGCGCTGGAGGGCGTCGACTGGGAGGTGATCGTTGTCGACGATGACAGCCCCGACGGCACCGCGGCGCTCGCCAAGGAGATCGCCGACGCCGATCCGCGCGTCCACTGCATCCGGCGCGTCGGCCGTCGCGGCCTCGCCGGCGCCTGCATCGAGGGGATGCTGGCGAGTGCGGCGCCGATCGTCGCGGTGATGGACGCCGACCTGCAGCACGACGAGGCGCTTTTGCCACTGATGCTGTCGGCGGTGCGCTCGGGCGAGGCGGACATCGCCGTCGGCAGCCGATTCGCCGAGGGCTCGGCGACCGATGGCCTGTCGGCACAGCGCCGCACGGTCTCGACCGTCGCCAACGCGCTCGCCCGGATGCTGTTGCGCGTCCGCCTCACCGATCCGATGAGCGGCTTCTTCATGCTGCGCCGCGAGGCGGTGGAGGCGGTCGCCGACCAGCTCTCCACCCAGGGCTTCAAAATCCTGCTCGACATCATCGTGTCGATGCAACGCCGCCCGAAGATCGCGGAGTTCGGCTACGTCTTCCGGGAGCGCGGCGCCGGCGAGAGCAAGCTCGACGCGCTGGTGGTGTTCGAATTCGCGGGTCTCATCGTGTCGAAGCTCCTCGGCGGCCTGGTCTCGGTGCGCTTCGTGCTGTTCGCCCTCGTCGGGCTGTCGGGGGTGGTCGTCCACCTCGGCTGCCTGCGCGCGCTGCTCGCCCTCGACGTCGGCTTCGGGGCGGCGCAGGCGGCCGCGACGTTCATCGCGATGACGACGAACTTCTTCCTCAACAACCACCTGACCTACCGCGATCGCCGGCTGAAGGGCTGGCGGGCGGTGCGCGGGCTTGTCAGCTTCTATGCCGTCTGCGGCATCGGCGTGCTCGCCAATGTCGGCGTCGCCAAGTGGGTCTACGGCATGGACCCGGGCTGGTGGGTCGCCGGCATCGCCGGCGCGCTTGTCGGCGCCGTCTGGAACTATGGGGCGAGCGCCGTCGTCACCTGGCGGGTCAGATGAGGCGGGCGTGACGCGCGCCGGCCGCTTCTTCGGCACGGCGGCGGGTGCGTCCGCCGTCGTTCTCGCATTGACGGCTGTGCGCCTCGCGGTCGCGGCCTACGCGCCGCTGACGGAGGACGAGGCCTATTACCGGCTGTGGGCGCTCCATCCCGCCTTCGGCTACCTCGATCACCCGCCGATGGTCGCGTGGTGGATGGCCGGCGGCATGGCGGTCGCCGGCGACACCGCGCTCGGCGTGCGCCTCGTCTCGGTGCTGTCGGTGGTGGTGGGCTCGCTGGCGCTATGGCGATCGGCGCTCATCGTCGCGGGCGACGCGCGCACCGCCGCCCGGGCGGTGAACTGGTTCAACGCGACGCTGCTCGTCGGCATCGGCAGTGTCGTCGCCACCCCCGACCAGCCGACGACACTGTTCTGGGGGCTGGCGCTGTGGGCCGTGCTCGAGAAGGTCCGCTCCGGCGATGGCCGCTGGTGGCTCGCCGTCGGGCTGTTCGCCGGCCTCGGGCTCCTGTCGAAATACTCGACGCTGTTTCTCGGCGCCGGCCTGGTACTGTGGCTGGTCGTTTCGCCCGAGCGTCGGCGCTGGCTCGTCGATCCGTGGCTGTGGGCGGGCGGGCTCCTCGCCGTGCTGTTGTTCCTGCCGGTGATCGGCTGGAACGCCGCGCACGACTGGGCCTCGTTCGAGAAGCAGTTCGGCCGCGCCGCCGCCTCCGAGTGGACGCTCGCCTATCTGCCGGAGCTCGTCGGCGGCCAGATCGGGCTGATCGGCCCGCTCGCCGTGCCGTTCGTCATCGCCGGCCTGTGGCTCGCGAGACGGCGCGGGGGGACGCCGGAGCCGACGGGGACGCCGGACCCGACGGGGGCGGGGCGGGCCGGCCGGTCGCTGCTCGTGCTGTCCAGCGTGCCCTTCGCCCTCTACCTCGTCATCCACGCCCTACACGACCGCGTGCAGGCGAACTGGCCGGCGCCGCTCTATCCGGCCCTGGCGCTTCTCGCCGCCGATGCCGCCGCACGCACCGGCGACCTGTCGGCCCGCATCGGCCGCGGGCTCGCGGCGCTGCGGGCGTGGGTGGCGCCGGTCGGCATCGCCACCGGCCTCCTCGCCTTCGTGCTCCTCATGCACCCCTCGGGCTTCGGCCTCGCCGGCCTCGACCCCGCCCGGCGCTATCGCGGCTGGGACGCCGCCGCCGCCGAAATCGAGGCGAGCCGCGTCGAGGCGGGGGCGGCCTGGATTGCCACCGGCGCCTATGGCCCGACCGCGATGCTGTCGTGGCAACTGAAGGGCGTGCCGGTCGTGCAGCTCGACGAGCGGCTGCGATACGCCGCCGCCCCGCCGCCGCCGGCCGACCTTGTCGCCCGGCCGGGTCTGCTGGTGCTGCGCGAGCGGGCCGGCGAGACCGAGCGCCTCATCGCCCGCTTCCGCTTCGCCGAGCCGCTCGGCACGGTGACGCGCCGGGCCGACAGCGCCACGGTCGCCCGCTACGCGCTGTTCCGCGTTTCCGACCCGGTCGGCGACCCGCTGTTGCCCTGAGTTTTCTGCAGCAAAGCGGGCGCATTTCCCTATACTCCGCCCCGCGACGGGATGGAGGCGGAGATGCCGGTGGACGAGCGGTTCCTCGATGCGAGTTTCTCGCTCGAAGGCCTGTCGGGAACGCTCGCCACGCGCCTGGCGGCGCTCGCCCGCGTCGTCACGGTGCCACAGGGCAAGGTGCTGTTTTCCGCCGGTGATCCCGGCGACGGCCTCTACACCGTCCTCGACGGCTCCCTGAAGGTGATGTTGCTGTCCGCCGACGGCGACGAGCAGCTCCTCGCCGTGCTCGGCTCCGGCTCGGTGTTCGGCGAGCTCGCGCTGTTCGACGGCCGGCCGCGCTCGGCCACCGTGGTGGCACTGAAGGATTCGACGCTCGCCTTCATGGAGCGCGTCGCCTTCGACCGGCTGGCGAGCGAGACGCCGGAGATCTACCGGCACATGCTGCGCATCGTCGGCAGCCGCCTGCGCCACGCCAATGACGTGCTCGCCGCGCGCAGCTTCCTGCCGCTGCCGGGGCGGGTGGCGCAGTCGCTGCTGCAACTCGCCGACAGCTTCGGTCGGCCGGTCGACGGCGACCGCACGCTCATCCACTACAAGGTCTCGCAGGCGGAGATCGCCTCGATGGCCGGCGGCGCCCGCGAGAACGTCAGCCGCATTCTCAACGACTTCCGCCGCACCGGCGTGATCTCGCGCATCTCCGGCTACTACTGCATCGAAAAGCGCGCCACGCTGGCGAGTGCCGCGTCGCTCTAGGAGCGCTTTCCGATTGGATGGAATCATCCAATCGATCAGAAATCGCTCAAGATTCAATAGCCTGAGCCTATCCTTGCTGCTCGGATCGGTTCGATCCGAGCCGGATGTGCTCTAGGAGCGCCGACGACGGCAGCAACGACCGCCGTCGCGGCCTCCGGTGCTGTATACTCGGCCGCCTCGCCCCTGACGGAGCTCCCCCCGTGGCCATTGCGCCCTACGCCGACAATCTCTTCCTGCCCGCCGGCGCCATGCTCTTCCAGGAGGGCGACGAGGGTGACGTCGCCTTTCTGATCAAGTCCGGCAGCGTCGAGGTGTTCCGCTTCCGCGACGACTGCGAGCAGGTGGTGGCGAACCTCGGGCCGGGCGATCTTCTCGGTGAAATGTCGGCGCTCGACCGGCGGCCGCGCACCGCCGGCGCCCGTGCCCTCGTCGCGAGCGAGCTCGTACCGATCACCGCCGAGCAGATCGACCGCCGCATCGCCGGCGCCGATCCCGTCCTCCGCCTCTGCCTGCAGCTGGCGACCGAGCGTTTCCGGGAGGCCGTGGCCGAGACGGACACGCTGCGGGTCGCGACGACGGAGCGTGGCGGCGAGCTCGGCGCCGCCTTCGACTTGATCGAGCTCGAGCGTGATCTCGACCGCGGGCTCACGGCGGGCGAGTTCGAGCTGTTCTACCAGCCGCTCGTCCGCCTGGCGGATGGTGTCCTCGCCGGCTGCGAGGGGCTGGCGCGCTGGCGCCATCCGACCCGCGGCCTCGTACCGCCCGGAGACTTCATCCCCGCCGCCGAGGCGAGCGGCTTGATCGAGCGCCTCACCGACTGGTGCGTCGGCGAGGCGGTCGGCCGCCGCGACGTGCTCGCAGGTGCCTCGAGCGGCGGCGTCAGCGGCGGCTTCTTCGTCACCGTCAACGTCACCGGCCGCGACCTCGCGCGCCCGCAATTCGCCGCCGTCGTGGGAGACGCCGTCAAAGGCGCCGGCATCTTGCCGGCGCACGTCAAGATCGAGATCACCGAGAGCATGATGATGGCGAACCCGGAACGGGCGGCGAATATCCTGTTCGATCTCCGGGCGCGCGGCCTCGGCGTCGCCATCGACGATTTCGGCACCGGCTATTCGAGCCTCAGCCACCTGGCGACGCTGCCGATCACGACCCTGAAGATCGACCGCTCCTTCGTGCAGGCGCTCGCCGACAGCGCCGTCAACGCGCGCATCGTCCAGACGATCCTGCGGCTCGCCCACGAGCTCGGCATCGCCGCGGTGGCCGAGGGCATCGAGGATGCGGCGACGGCCGAGACGCTGCGGCGGATGGGCTGCACCTACGGCCAGGGCTACCATTTCGCCCGCCCCCTGCCGTTCGCCGACTTCCGCGCGTGGGCAGAGGCCCGCGGGGTCGCACCGCTTCCCGTCTGAGTGGCGACCGACGCCCCCTCAAGGGCGGCGGAAGCGCCAGACGCCGTCGTCTTCCGTGCGGATCAGCCGTCCGGTGGCGACGAGGTGGTTGAGGTGCGACAGCGCTTCGCCGGTCGCCAGCAGCAGGTGGAAGCCGGCGAGCGGGCGCTTGAACAGGAACGGCAAAACGTCGCGCACCCGCACCGGCGCTTCTGCGGCGGCGACGGCGGCGGCGAGGCGCTGCTCGTGCTGGCCGGCGATCTCAGCCGCCCGCGCCGCGAGCCCCCGGAACGGCTCGTTGTGGCCCGGCAGCACCAGCGGGTCGGCGACGGTGGCGACGAGGCGGGTGTTTGCCTCGAGAAACGCGCCGACGCCGTCGAGCTCCGGGCTCCACCAGGCGACGCCGACGTTCGGGCTGATCTTCGGCAGGATCTGGTCGCCGACGAGGAGGAGGTCGCGCTCGTCCGACCACAGGCAGGCGTGGAAGGGCGAATGGCCGGCCGTCTCGATCACCGTCCAGTCGGTGCCGCCGGCGTCGAGCGGCGCGGCCGGATCGAGCGGCTCGACGCTGTCGACGAGGTCCGGATAGGTGCGGCTGAGGCCGCGCCCGTTCAGCGCCATCTCGGCCGCTTCGTCCGCCGTGAAGCCGCAGCGCCGGTAGTGATGCGCCGCCGCCTCGGAAGCCTCGGCCGGATCGGTGCCGGCGAGGCGGGACGCCAGCGCGTGGCCCTCCGGCAGCATCAGGATTGGCGCGTCGACCGTGCGGGAGAGCCAGCCTGCCGCCCCATAGTGGTCGGGATGGTAGTGGGTGACGACGATGCGGCGGACCGGACGCCCCGCGAGCGGGCCGCGCGCCAGCAAGTCGGACCAGAGCGCCCGCGTCGGCGCATCGCCGAAGCCGACGTCGACCAGCGTCCAGCCGTCACCGTCGTCGAGCGCATAGGCGTTGACGAACTCGAGCTCCTTGATCGGCACCGGGATCTTGACGCGCAGGATGCCGTCGGCGACGGCGAAGGGCTCGGCCAACGGCGCCTGGGCGCCGTCGGCGGTGGGTGAAAGCAACATGGCGGGCGTCGTCTCGGGCTGTCGGCGGAAGCGTCGACCATACACGAGGCCGCCGCCATAGGCGCAAGTCGCGCGCAGACGCCACACGCCGCCATCGGAAGCCGGCTTGGAACCGCTCCGATCGGCACCGGCGGCGTTGCCTGTCGCCGCCCTTTCCTGTATCACCCGCCGCCGATCCCGCCGGCCTGGCGGGCCGCTTTCGCGGTGCGCCGGGTCCAACGACAGCCGCCGATCCGCCGGCCGCTACAGAGCCTCTCGAATGGCCCGTCTCGTCATGAAGTTCGGCGGCACCTCCGTCGCCGATCTCGACCGCATCCGCAACGTCGCCGCGCACGTCAAGCGCGAGGTCGACGTCGGCAACGAGGTCGCCGTCGTCGTCTCCGCCATGGCCGGCGAGACCAACAAGCTCGTCGGCTGGTGCCGCGAGGCCTCGCTGCTGCACGATGCGCGCGAATACGATGCCGTCGTCTCCGCCGGCGAGCAGGTGACGTCCGGGCTGCTGGCCATCGTGTTGCAGTCGATCGGCGTCAACGCCCGCTCCTGGCAGGGCTGGCAGGTGGCGCTCCTGACCGACGCCGCCCACGGCGCCGCCCGCATCACCGGTATCTCATGCGAGCTCCTGAAGGAGCGCATTGCCCAGGGCCAGGTGGCGGTGGTCGCCGGCTTCCAGGGCATCGCCCCCGACAACCGCATCGCCACCCTCGGCCGCGGCGGGTCCGACACCAGCGCCGTGGCGCTCGCCGCCGCGATCGGCGCCGACCGCTGCGACATCTACACCGACGTCGACGGCGTCTACACCACCGACCCGCGCGTCGTGCCGCGCGCCCGTCGGCTCGCCCGCGTCTCCTATGAGGAGATGCTGGAGATGGCCTCGCAGGGTGCCAAGGTGCTGCAGGTCCGCTCGGTCGAGCTCGCCATGGTGCATGGCGTGCGCACGTTCGTCCGCTCGAGTTTCGACGACCCGAACGCCCCGCAGGTCGGCGAAGGAAACCTTCCCCCCGGGACGCTGATTTGCGGCGAGGAGGAGATCTTGGAGAATCAGGTCGTCACTGGCATCGCCTACTCGAAGGACGAGGCGCAGATCTCGATCCGCCGCGTCGCCGACAAGCCGGGCGTGGCCGCCGCCGTATTCGTGCCGCTGGCGGAGGCCAACATCAACGTCGACATGATCGTGCAGAACGTCGCTGGCGACGGTCGCACGACCGACATCACGTTCACCGTGCCGGCGGCCGACTACGACCGCGCCCGCAAGGTGATCGAGACGGCGCGCGAAGCCATCGGCTATGCCGAGATCGAAGGCGCCATCAACGTCGTCAAGGTATCGGTGATCGGCATCGGCATGCGCAGCCATGCCGGCGTGGCGGCGGCCTGCTTCCGCGGCATGGCGGAGCGCGGCATCAACATCCGGGCGATCACCACCTCCGAGATCAAGATCTCGGTGCTGATCGACGCGGCCTATGCCGAGCTTGCGGTTCGGACTCTGCATTCGCTATACGGGCTAGACGCGGCCTGACTGCCGCGCCGGCTGCGGGTCGCGCGACGTGGCCGCCGGGAGGCCCGCGCCGATCCGCAACCCTCGAGCGCGGGAGATGAAGGGCGCGATGCGTGGCTCACCAGCCGGACCGCGCCTGTTGCTGCGCCGCCTCCGCGAGGCGATGGCCGAGCCGATCGGCGCGCAGGAGCGGCTCGACAAGATCGTCGTCCTGATCGCCGCCAACATGGTGGCCGAGGTCTGCTCGGTCTATATTTTGCGCGCCGACGACGTCCTCGAGCTGTTCGCCACCGAGGGCCTCAACCGCAGCGCCGTCCACCAGACGACGCTGCGCGTGCGCGAGGGCCTCGTCGGCCTGATCGCCGCCGAGGCGATCGCCCTCAATCTCTCCGACGCCCGCTCGCATCCCGCCTTCGCCTACCGGCCGGAGACGGGAGAGGAGGAGTACAACGGCTTCCTCGGCGTGCCGGTGCTGCGCGCCGGGCGCATCCTCGGGGTGCTGGTGGTGCAGAACCGCGCCCGCCGCACCTATAGCGAGGAGGAGATTGAGGCGCTGCAGACGACGGCGATGGTGATCGCCGAGATGTTCGCCGCCGGTGGCTTCGAGACGATCGCCCGTCCCGGCGCGCCGCTCGACCTCAGGCGGCCGATGCGGCTGCACGGCACGGTGCTGTCGGATGGCGTCGGGCTCGGCTACGTCGTGCTGCACGAGCCGCGCGTCGTCGTGACCGACCTCATCGGCGAGGACGTCGACCACGAGCTTCGCCGTCTCGCCACGTCCCTCGACAAGCTGCGCCTGTCCGTCGACGACATGCTCGCCCGCCGCGACCTCACCGACGGCGAGCACCGCGACGTGCTCGAGACCTACCGCATGTTCGCCCGCGACCGCGGCTGGGCGCGCAAGATGGAGGACGCCGTCCGCAACGGCCTCACCGCCGAGGCGGCGGTCGAGCGGGTGCAGTCCGACACCCGCGCGCGCATGCTGCGCTCCACCGACCCCTATCTGCGGGAGCGCCTGCACGACCTCGACGACCTCGCCAACCGGCTGCTGCGCGAGCTGATCGGCCGTCCGCCCCTCGACGCGGCCGACCAGCTGCCGAAGGACGCCATCGTCGTCGCCCGCAACATGGGCGCGGCCGAGCTCCTCGACTACGACCGCGACCGCCTGCGTGGCCTCGTGCTGGAGGAGGGCGGGCCGAACAGCCACGTCACCATCGTCGCCCGGGCGCTCGGCATCCCCACCGTCGGCCAGGTCACCGGGGCGGTGTCGCTGGTCGAGCGAGGCGACGCGGTGATCGTCGACGGCGAGGCCGGCGAGGTGCATTTCCGCCCGCCGAGCGACGTCGAGACGGCCTACGGCGAGAAGGTCCGCTTCCGGGCGCGCCGGCAGGCGCAGTACCGGCGGCTGCGCTCCAAGCCCTCGGTGACGATCGACGGCCATGCTGTGACGTTGCAGCTCAATGCCGGCCTGATCGTCGACATGCCGCATCTCGACGAATCGGCGGCGGCCGGGGTCGGGCTGTTCCGCACCGAGCTTCTGTTCATGGTCGCCTCGCAGCTGCCGCGGGTAAACGAGCAGGTGGCGATCTACCGGCGCGTGCTGGATGCGGCCGGCGACCGGCCGGTGACGTTCCGCTCCCTCGACATCGGCGGCGACAAGATCCTGCCCTATCTGCGCAGTGTCGAGGAGGAGAACCCGGCGATGGGCTGGCGGGCGATCCGGCTCGGGCTCGACCGGCCGGCGCTGCTGCGCACCCAGATCCGCGCGCTGCTGCATGCCGCCGCCGGCCGCGACCTCAGGCTGATGTTCCCGATGGTTGCGACGACGGCCGAGTTCCGCGCCGCCCGCTCGCTCGTCGACCGCGAGCTGCGCCACCTGAAGCGCCACGCCCACCGCATCCCGGACTATGTGCGCCTCGGCGTCATGCTGGAGGTGCCCTCGCTTCTGTTCGAGCTCGACGAACTGCTCGGCGAGGCCGATTTCATCTCGGTCGGCTCCAACGACCTGTTCCAGTTCATGACCGCCACCGACCGCAACAACATGCGCGTCGCCGACCGCTACGACCCGCTGTCGCTGCCGTTCCTGCGGGCGCTGAAGCGCATCGTCGACCGCGCCGCGCTCGCCCACGTGCCGGTGTCGCTGTGCGGCGAGATCGCCGGCCGGCCGCTGGCGGCGATGGCATTGATCGCGCTCGGCTACCGCACCATTTCCATGTCGCCGACGGCGATCGGCCCGGTGAAGGAGATGGTGCGCGCCCTCGATGTCGGCCGGCTGCGGGCGCGGCTGTTGCCCCGCCTCGAACCCGGGCGCTGGAATGGCGACCTCAGAGCCTTCCTCGCGGAATACGCCGCCGAGCACGACATTCCCGTCTGATCCTCGCGAGAACCCGGACCCCCGCCTCCATGCTGCCCACCGCCAAGCTCGACGGCATCCTGTCGCGATTCGAGGAGATCGAGGCGCACATGGCGGCCTCGCCGGAGCGCGACACCTATGTCCGCCTGACGCGCGAATATGCCGAGCTCGAGCCGCTCGTCGCCTCGATCCGCCGGCTGCGCAAGGCCGAGCGTGAGGCGGCCGAGGTCGAGGACCTGATCACCGAGGCCGCCGGCGACGCCGAGATGGTGCGCGTCGCCGAGGGCGAGAAGGCGGCACTCGCCGGGACGATCGAAGCCCTCGGCCACGAGATCCGCCTGGCGCTGCTGCCCAAGGACGAGGCCGACCGCAAGAGCGCCATCCTCGAGGTGCGCGCCGGCACCGGCGGCGACGAGGCGGCGCTGTTCGCCGGCGATCTCTTCCGCATGTACAGCCGCTACGCCGAGCGTCGCGGCTGGAAGGTCGAGCTCCTGTCGGCGAGCGAGGGCGAGGCCGGCGGCTACAAGGAGGTGATCGCGGCGGTGAACGGCACCGACGTGTTCGCGCGGCTGAAGTTCGAATCCGGCGTCCACCGCGTCCAGCGCGTGCCCGATACCGAGGCCTCCGGCCGCATCCACACTTCGGCTGCCACTGTCGCGGTGCTGCCGGAGGCGGAGGACGTCGACGTCGACATCGCCGACGGCGACCTGCGCATCGACACCTTCCGCGCCTCCGGCTCCGGCGGCCAGCACGTCAACACCACCGATTCGGCCATCCGCATCACCCACCTGCCGACCGGCATCGTCGTCGCCGTGCAGGACGAGCGCTCCCAGCACAAGAACCGCGCCAAGGCGATGACGCTGTTGCGCTCGCGCATCTATGACGCGGCGCGTGGCCGCCTCGACAGCGAGCGCGCCGCCGCCCGCCGCGGCCAGGTCGGCTCCGGCGACCGCTCCGAGCGCATCCGCACCTACAATTTCCCGCAGGCGCGCGTCACCGACCACCGCATCAACCTCACCCTCTACAAGCTGCCGGAGCTGATGGAGGGCAGCGGAGCGCTCGACGAACTCGTCGACGCGCTGCTCGCCACCCACCAGGCGGCGCTCCTCGCCGACCAGGACGGCGAGCGGAGCACGGCGGCGTGAGGGAAGACGCTGCCGGCGGTGCTTCGGCGGCCGGTCGCCCGGCGACCGCCGGTTCACTGCTGGCCGAGGCCCGCGCGTGCCTGCGCGCCGCCGGCGTCGATACCCCCGACCTCGATGCGCGCCTCCTCGTCGCGAGCCTGCTCGGCCTCACGGCGACGCGGCTGATCGTCGACGGCGACCGGCCGGTCGCCCGGGGGGAGGCGGCGCGCGTTTCCGCCGCCGTCGCCCGCCGCGCGGCCGGCGAACCGGTCGGGCGCATTCTCGGCGCGCGCGAGTTCTGGGGCATCACCTTCCGCCTCAACGAGGCGACGCTGGAGCCGCGGCCGGATTCCGAGACGATCGTCGAGGCGGCGCTTTCCGCCAGCGTCGGGTCCGACCGGCCGCTGCGCATCCTCGATCTCGGCACCGGCACCGGCTGTCTGCTCGTCGCGCTGCTCGCCGAGCGGCCGGCGGCGCGCGGCGTCGGCGTCGACCTGTCGGCGCGCGCGCTCGATGCCGCCCGCGCCAACGCCGCCGCCGCCGGCGTCGGATCGCGGGCGCTGTTCGTGCGGGCCGACCTCGCCCACCCGGTCGCCGCCGGCCTCGATCTCGTCGTCTCCAACCCGCCCTACATCCCGAGCGCCGAGATCGACGGCCTCGACCGCGAGGTGCGCCTGCACGATCCGCGCCTCGCCCTCGATGGCGGCGTCGACGGTCTCGACCCCTATCGCGGCCTCCTCGGCTGGGTCGGTGGGGCGCTACGGCCGGGCGGGACGGTGGTGCTGGAAGTCGCGCCGGATGCCGCGTCTGCGGTCGGCAGTCTCGCCGAGACCGTGGGTCTGGCGGTGCTCGACGTCCGCGCCGACCTCGCCGGCAGGCCGCGCGCCGTGGTTTTGCGGGGTGCAAATTAGTCCTTGGAATGCCAGAACGAAGCGGCTAACGTCCGCTCGCCGAAGCAAAGCGCGGACGAACAACGCCGCGGGGGCCGATTCGGGCAGATCAGCGACACAGCCTCAGAGGGTGCCTGTCGGAACGCATCGTCCTCGGCCGGACGGTTTGACGTTCAGCAGCGGCTCTTCGGGTTGTCAAGTCCGCGATCTGATCTCCGGCCGCCGCAGGCGACGCTGGTTGGGCCTTCACCAGTTGACGCTCGTGGCTCTTTGCGAACATCCGAGATTCGGGTCCGGTCGCCGCACTACGGCGGCATCGGGCGCGAAGAGCGGCTCGCGGGGGGGGCATCGCCCTTGTCGTCGTGCCGCGGTGATCGACGGGACAGGCGGACCGAACGATCGCTTCAACCATCGGGCTCGACCGGCGACCGGTCGCGTGGCGCGAGAGGCGCGGCGCCGCGGTCATCGTCGGCGCCCGGCGACACGGCGGAAGCCTGCGTCGCAGCCGACAGGACGAGGCGACGCTCCGCCCCGCACCGTCGACCGCCTCGCACCGCCGGCCGCCTGAACCGTCGACCGCCGAGCCGTCGACCGCCGAACCGTCGAACGTCGGACCGTCAGATCCCACGCCAGCGCTTTCCGCAAAGAGAAGCAAACGGATGAGACCAAGTAGTTCGAACAAGCGCCTTCGCGGCAGGACCCGCAAGGGCCCCAATCCCTTGACGCGGTCTTTCGAGTCCAATGGGCCCGACGTCAAAATCCGCGGAACCGCGATGCACATCGCCGAGAAGTACGTGCAGCTCGCACGGGACGCGCAGGTGTCCGGCGACGGCGTCTCGGCGGAGAACTACTTCCAGCACGCGGAGCACTATTTCCGCATGATCGCCGCGGCGCAGCCGCAGACGACAGGCCCCGGCCAGATGGGCTTCGATCGCGACGACGAGGGCGACGAGGAGTACGAGGGCCGCGGCGAGTTCAACAACCGACCCGAGCCCTATGGCCAGCCGCAACCGCAGCCGCAGCCGCAGCAGAACCGCGGCAACGGCGCCCCCTATCAGGGGCACGAGCAGGGCGGCCAACGCGGCTACGAGCAGCGCGACAACCGCGGCTACGAAGGCCGCGGCAATGACCAGCGCGGCAATGACCAGCGCGGCAATGACCAGCGCGGCTACGAAGGGCGTGGCAACGACCAGCGTGGCAACGTTCAGCGCAGTGGTGAGCCGCGCTCCTACGAGGGCCGCGACGAGGGGCGCTCCTATGGCGAGCAGCGTCCTCCCCGCGAGCCGCGCCCGCCTTACGAGGGCCAGCGCCCGCAGCATGAGCCGCGCCAGGGCGGCGAGCCTCGCCGCTTCGACCGGGACCGGCCCCCGGCTCAGGCTCACGGCGGCGTCAACGGCCATGCGCCGGCCGCTCCGGCCGCTGTCCCGCCGGCGGTCGCGGCCTCGCTCCCCGGCCTCGGCCCGCAGCCCGACCTCGAGCCTCCCGTCTCGGCGCAGCCGATGTCGGTGGCGAAGCCTTCACCCGCACCCGCCGCCGTGTCTGCACCGGCAGTCGAACCGGCCGCCGTGTCGGCGCCGGCGTCCGAGCCGGAGGTGACGTCCGACGAAGCCGATGTCGCCGCGGCCACCGCGGTGACCGACGACGGTGCCCCCCGGCCGCGCCGTCGCAGCCGTGGCAGCCGCGGACGCGGCCGCCGCGCCGATGGGACGACCGGCGAAGAGGGCGACGGCGCGCCGGCGCTGCCGTTCGCCGAGGATGCGCCCGCCGAGGGCTGAACCAGCGACGACGACCGATCATGTGAAAAGGGGGCTGCGGCCCCCTTTTTGTTGCTCCTATGCAACACTATATCGCCGTCGGAGCCGGCCCGCATGGGCGGCTCCGCCGGTGGCCGCGGCGCGGCACCGGCAGCACCGACGGCCGCGCATGGCTCCAACGAGGGCGGCGCGGCGGGAAGGAGACCGGTTCCATGAATTTCGAGAAATACACCGAGCGCGCCCGCGGCTTCGTGCAGTCCGCCCAGACCAACGCGCTGGGCCAGGGCCACCAGCAGTTCACGCCCGAGCACATCCTGAAGGTTCTGCTCGATGATCCCGAGGGTCTGGCTGCGGGACTTGTCGCCCGCGCGGGGGGCAATCCGCAGGCCGCGCTCGCCGGCGTCGAGCGGGCGCTCGCCAAGCTGCCGAAGGTCGGCGGCGGCGGCAGCGGCCAGCTCTATCTCGCCGGCGCCACCGCCAAGGTGTTCGCCGAGGCCGAGCGCCTCGCCCAGAAGGCCGGCGACAGCTTCGTCACCGTCGAGCGGCTGTTGTCGGCGCTGGCCGCGACGTCCGATGCCGAGAGCGCCAAGATCCTCAAGGACGCCGGCGTCACGCCACAGACGCTCGAGGCGGCGATCGCCGAGCTTCGCAAGGGCCGCACCGCCGATTCCGCCTCCGCCGAGACGCAGTACGACGCCCTGAAGAAATACGCCCGCGACCTCACGCAAGCGGCGCGCGACGGCAAGCTCGACCCGGTCATCGGCCGCGACGACGAGATCCGCCGCACCATCCAGGTGCTGTCGCGCCGCACCAAGAACAATCCGGTGCTGATCGGCGAGCCCGGCGTCGGCAAGACGGCGATCGCCGAGGGCCTCGCTTTGCGCATCGTCAACGGTGATGTGCCGGAGAGCCTGAAGGACAAGAAGCTGCTCGCCCTCGACATGGGCGCGCTGATCGCCGGTGCGAAATATCGCGGCGAGTTCGAGGAGCGGCTGAAGGCGGTGCTGTCGGAGGTGACGGCGGCCGAGGGCCAGCTCGTGCTGTTCATCGACGAGATGCACACCCTCGTCGGCGCCGGCAAGGCCGACGGCGCCATGGACGCGTCGAACCTGCTGAAGCCGGCGCTCGCCCGCGGCGAGCTGCACTGCATCGGCGCCACCACCCTCGACGAGTACCGCAAGTACGTCGAGAAGGATGCGGCGCTGGCGCGGCGCTTCCAGCCGGTCTTCGTCGGCGAGCCGACGGTGGAGGACACCGTCTCGATCCTGCGCGGCCTGAAGGAGAAATACGAGCAGCACCACAAGGTGCGGATCTCCGATGGCGCGCTGGTGGCTGCGGCGACCCTGTCGAACCGCTACATCACGGACCGGTTCCTGCCGGACAAGGCGATCGACCTCGTCGACGAGGCGGCCTCGCGCGTGCGCATGCAGGTGGATTCCAAGCCGGAAGAGCTCGACGAGATCGACCGCCGGGTGATCCAGCTGAAGATCGAGCGCGAGGCGCTGAAGAAGGAGACCGACACCGCCTCGCGTGACCGGCTGCAGCGGCTCGAGAAGGAGCTCGCCGATCTCGAGGAGCAGTCGGCGGAGGTGACGGCGCGGTGGAAGGCCGAGAAGGACAAGCTCGGCAGTGCCGCCGACCTGAAGAAGCAGCTTGACGACGCCCGCAACGAGCTCGCCAACGCCCAGCGCCGCGGCGAGTACCAGCGTGCTGGCGAGCTGACCTACGCCGTCATCCCGGGGCTCGAGAAGCAGCTCGCCGAACTGGAGGCGAGCGGCGGTGCCGACGGCATGGTGGAGGAGGTCGTCACCCCCGACCACGTCGCCCAGGTGGTCTCACGCTGGACCGGTGTGCCGGTCGACCGGATGCTCGAGGGCGAGCGTGAGAAGCTGTTGCGCATGGAGGACGAACTCGCCAAGCGCGTCATCGGCCAGGCCGAGGCGGTGCACGCTGTCTCGACGGCCGTGCGGCGCGCCCGCGCCGGGCTGCAGGACCCGAACCGGCCGATCGGCTCGTTCATGTTCCTGGGGCCCACCGGTGTCGGCAAGACGGAGCTGACGAAGGCGCTCGCGGCCTACCTGTTCGACGACGACACCGCGATGGTGCGCATCGACATGTCGGAGTTCATGGAGAAGCACTCCGTGTCCCGCCTGATCGGCGCCCCTCCCGGCTATGTCGGCTACGAGGAGGGCGGCGCGCTGACGGAAGCCGTGCGGCGGCGGCCCTACCAGGTCGTGCTGTTCGACGAGATCGAGAAGGCCCACCCGGACGTCTTCAATGTCCTCCTGCAGGTGCTCGACGACGGGCGGCTGACGGACGGGCAGGGGCGGACGGTCGACTTCCGCAACACCATCATCGTGATGACCTCCAACCTCGGCTCCGAATATCTCGCCAACCAGGGCGACGGCGAGGACGTGGCGGAGGTGCGCGATCTGGTGATGGGGGCGGTGCGCGCCCACTTCCGGCCGGAGTTCCTGAACCGGCTGGACGACATCATCCTGTTCCACCGTCTGCGGCGGACGGAGATGGGGGCGATCGTCGACATCCAGCTGCTGCGGCTGCAGAAGCTGCTCGACGACCGGCGCATCCGCCTCGAGGTAGACCCCTCAGCGCGGGCTTGGCTGGCCGCCAAGGGCTATGACCCGGTCTATGGGGCGCGGCCGCTGAAGCGCGTCATCCAGCGTGAGGTGCAGGACCCGCTCGCCGAGAAGATCCTCGCCGGTGAGATCGCCGACGTGTCGCTGGTGCAGGCAACGGCGGGCACCGATCGTCTGCTGTTCTCGACGAGTGAAATGGGGGAACAGGCGGCCTGACCCTCAGCCAGTCAAAGCGGCGCCTGTGCGGGTGGTCGTCAAGGCGGCCGAACCTGCGGCCACGGTCTGAACGCTCCCCCCCTCCCGCAGCTGCGGGAGGGGGGGAGCCAGACGAGGCCGAATTGGCAAGAACGGACAGGGGGGAGGCGTCCGCGTTCGCCCAATCGCCTCGGCTGCAGGGTTATCGCGCGTCGGTGACGGCGAGTAACTGTCCGGTCGACCAGGCTGGGCGCCTCGCCTTTCCTGTCAGACCGTATTACCGTAGCCTCGGTATTTCACGATCCACCTTTGAAGCGGAGCCTCTTCGAGTCAAGGATATTATTTCGAAATTAGTTCCAGATTTCGTAGTATTATCGGATGTAGACGTGTGGGGCAGAAGTGCCTACCAGTCTCACGTGCAGCGGGAGCCGAGGGGCGGATGGGTCGGCGGGGAGGCGAGTGGGGTGAGCCGGTGCGTCGGTCGGTTGATCCCGACGGGGTACCGGAGCCGACCGATGCGACGCTGACCGAGCGCGCCTTTCGCGAGATTCGCCGCGATATCCGGGATGGCACGCTGAAGCCGGGCGAGGCTTTGCGGCTGGTGGCGTTGCGCGAACGCTTCGGCGTCGGCTTCACGCCGCTGCGCGAGGCGATGATGCTGCTCGCCACCGAGCGGTTCGTGTTCGTCTCGGGCCAGAAAGGCTTCCGCGTCGCCCCGGCCACCCGCGAGGATTTCGAAGATCTGATCGAGACGCGCGTCCGCCTCGAGATGCTGCTTATTCCCGAAGCGATCGCCGGCGGCGACGATCACTGGGAGGCGTCGGTGCTGGCGACCTTCCACCTGCTGTCGCGCCGTCCGGCCGTTGATGCGGAGACGGGCCACCTGACGGCGGGTTGGGCCTCCGCCCACGAGCAGTTCCATCGCACTCTGGTGGAGGCGTCTCCCAGCGTCCGTATGAAGTGGTTCTGGCTCTGGTTGTTCCACCACTCGGAGCGCTACAAGGCGTTGCTGGCGCGCGCCGGCGGCATTCCAGGCGACGACCGGGCGGCGCACGAGCGCCTGCTGCACGCCGCTCTCGCCCGCGATCCCGCCACCGCTGTCGAGGCATGCCGCGACCACGCGGCCGTCTTCCGGGCGCGCGTGTGCGAGACGCTCTGGCCGACCGGCTGACGCGCACGGTCGCTACGAATCCGCCGCTACGAATCCGCCGCTGCGTGTCAGTCGAACATGTTGCAGGGCACCGCCGGGCGGCCCGCCGCCGGCACCACCTTCGCCGTGTCGTTCATCAGCCCGGCGATCTCCAGCACGAGCTTCAGGCGGATCGCGTCGGCGAAGCCGTCGAGGCTGCGCACCGGCACGACGAACGATCCCGGCCCGCCGATGACGCAGTCCTCGTAATAGTGGTCGAGGTCGGGCAGGTGATACCAGCTCGCCCCGTCCGTCAGCATCAATGGCAGGCCGTTGATGGTGATGCTCCGGGCGATCAGCGCGTCGCGGCTGGCGGTGACGCCGCCGCCCTGGTTGTTCGGGCCATCGCCGGAAATGTCGATGACCTTGCGCATCCCCGTGTAGCCATTGCCGTCGAACAGCGTGCCGGCATAGGCGAGGGCGGAGGAGATCGAGGTGCGCTGCACCGTCTTCAGTGGTGCTTCGGCGAGGCGGGCGGCGAAGGCCTCCGCCGATTGCGGCCCGTCGATCAGCTGCCAGTCGGCGACGACGAACTGTTCGCCGACGCCTCCCCACTCGATGTAGGTGACCGCCACCTTGCCGGTCATGCCGTAGGCGACCGCTTTGGCGACCTCCGCCGACATCAGCGCCGAGACATAGCCGTCGCGCTGCACCTGCTGTTCGTGCTCGTCCATCGATTGCGAGATGTCGACAGCGAGCACCAGTTCGACATCCACCTCGATCTCCTCGGCCGCCGCCGGCGTGGCCAGGAGGAGTGTGGGGAGGAGAAGAGTGGCCAGGAGGAGCGTCGCGAGGAGCGGCGTGGCGAGGAGCGGCGTGGCGAGAGCGGCGCTGGCGAACGTGGCGGCGAGGCGGGGGACAAAAAGGGTGATCGGCACGGCGAAGACCTCCATCGCAAAGACGATGCGGTCCTCGGGCGTTCATCCCGGCGGGCTGTGGGCGCGCTGCTGCGGCGGCCGTTCTTCCCCTTGTTGGCTGGAGCTTTTCAAGCTGCATGCCAACACGCCGAAGCCCGGGCCGTTCATGGGGTTGCGTCATCGCGGCGCTTCCGCCGTCGGCTCAATCGTGCTGCAATGCCGAAGAAATAGGCGCCGGCTGCGTGCTCCGGCGCCAGCAGCTCAGAAAAACGCTATTACCTGCAACAGGTTACGGCGCGGCAGGGTTTTGCTGCGCTGCGAAATCTGATTCGCTTCAGCCGGCGCTCGCCGTCGCGGCCGGACCGGTCTCCGCGGTACCGGCGGCGGCCTTCGGGCCACCTTTGGCGACGCCGACCAGGGCCGGCCGCAGCACCCGGTCGCCGATCACGTAGCCCGGCTGCAGCACCTTCACGACCGTGCCGCTCGCGACCGACGGGTCCGGCACTTCGAACATCGCCTGGTGATGGTTCGGGTCGAAGCGCTCGCCGGCCGGCTCGATGCGGCGCACGCCGTGCTTGCCGAGCGTCGTGACGAACTCGCGCTCGGTCATCTCGACGCCCGACAACAACGCCGTCATCGCCTCGCCACCGGCCGCGCGCGCCTCGGCGGAGACCGCCTCGAGGGCACGGCCGAGGTTGTCGCCGACCGACAGCACGTCGCGGGCGAACGCCGTGACGGCATAGCGGCTGGCGTCCTGCACCTCGCGCTCGGTGCGGCGGCGCAGGTTCTCCATCTCGGCGAGCGTGCGCAGCACCTGGTCCCTCAGGCCGGCATTCTCGGCCGCCAGCGCCAGCACCTCGTGCGCCAGCCCCGTCTCGCGGTCGGCATCGGCGGCCGCCTCCGGGGCGGTCGGATCGACGGGGGGCAGTTCGCTCTCGGCGTGCGGATCTTGCTTGTTCATGCTGGTCCTCGGCGGGGCCGCGCATGGCCCCGTCTGTCAGTCGGCCGATCGGTGGAAGACGGTCAGGCGTTGCTGCTGATCCACTCGGCCAGACGCCCCTTCGGAGCGGCACCGACCTGCGTCGCAGCGAGCTCGCCGTTCTTGAACATCAACAGCGTCGGGATCGAGCGGATACCGTATTTCGTCGCCGTCTGATGGTTCTCGTCGACGTTCAGCTTCACGATCTTGACGCGGCCTTCCAGTTCCTTGCCGATCTCCTCGAGCGC
>JAESGX010000262.1_pt1 | contig 27159 bp, 26 predicted proteins | sample 9269801 | NCBI WGS metagenome assembly JAESGX01 (sample SAMN16773122, study PRJNA677054) | algae metagenome | isolation source: Pleurocapsa minor GSE-CHR-MK-17-07R and co-occurring heterotrophs from wet... | place: USA: Lower Calf Creek Falls, Grand Staircase Escalante National Monument, UT ... | reverse complement strand
TGTCCGTCTGCACCACCTCAGCCGCGTTCGAGGGTACCTCCCCTGGCCCGCCCTTCTGCTCCGCCGCCAGCAGCTTTTGCGTATAGGGGTGGCGCGGATTGGCGAAAATCTCGGTCGCTTTGCCCTGCTCCACAATCTCACCGCCCTGCATCACGCAGACCCGGTCGGCGATGCGACGGACGATGCCAAGGTCATGCGTGATGAACAGCATGCTCAGCCGTTCCGAGCGTTTCAGGTCCGCCAGCAGGTCCAGGATCTGCGCCTGAATGGTCACGTCCAGCGCGGTCGTCGGTTCATCCGCGACCAGAAGCTCCGGCCCGTTGGCCAGCGCCATCGCGATCATCACCCGCTGCCGCTGCCCGCCTGAAAGCTGATGCGGGTAGGCGCCCAGTCGGCTTTCCGCCTCACGGATGCCGACCTTCTGCAAAAGCTCGATCACCCGCGCCCGCGCTGCCGTCCCGGTCAGCGCCTGATGCAAGGACAGGCTTTCCGCCATCTGCTTTTCGATGGTGTGGAGGGGGTTGAGGCTCGTCATCGGCTCCTGGAAGATGAAGCTGATGTCGTTGCCGCGCACCTTCCGCAACTCACGTTCACCCACGCCCACCATCTGCCGCCCGGCATAGGTGACCGATCCCGAAACCTCGGCCGTGTCGCCCAGAAGGCCCACCGTTGACAGCGCCGTGACCGATTTCCCCGACCCGCTTTCGCCGACCAGCGCCACCGTCTCACCCTTGGCCACGGAAAAGCTGACACCCTTCACTGCCTCGATCAGCCTGCCGTCCTGGCGAAAGCTGACCTTCAGGTTCTTGACCTCCAGAACGCTCATCTAAAGGTCTTTCTGGGGTCAAAGGCATCGCGCACGCCTTCGAAGACGAAGACCAGAAGGCTAAGCATGACGGCGAAGGTGAAAAACGCCGTAAAGGCCAGATGCGGCGATTGCAGGTTCGCCTGCGCCTGCCGCGACAATTGCCCCAGGGACGGGGCAGAAGTCGGCAGCCCGAAGCCCAGATAATCCAGCGTAGCAAGCGACCCGATGGTTCCGGTGATGATGAACGGCAGGAAGGTCAGCGTCGCCACCATCGCGTTCGGCAGCACATGGCGGAAGATGATCTGCCAGTCCGGCACGCCCAGGGCCTTTGCCGCCCGGACATACTCAAAATTCCGCGCCCGCAGGAATTCGGCCCTGACCACGCCGACAAGCCCGGTCCAGCCGAACAGGACCATCAACCCCACCATCAGCCAGAAACTTTTCGACCAGACTGCCGTCAGGATGATGATGACATAAAGCGTGGGAACCGAGGACCACAGTTCAATGATCCGCTGAAAAATCAGGTCGGTCATCCCGCCGAAGTAGCCCTGAATCGCCCCCGCCACGATCCCGATGACCGAGGTCGCAAAAGTTACGATCAGCGCGAAGGTGATCGACAGGCGGAACCCGTAGATCACCCGCGCCGCCACATCGCGGCTGGTGTCATCGGTGCCCAGCCAGTTCTGCGCGCTTGGCGGCCCCGGGGCCACCCCACCGGTATCGACGATGGAGTTATAGCTGTAGCGGATCGGTGGCCAAAGGATCCAACCCGCCTCAACTGGCTCCCCCGCAGCGGTGCCCGATGCCTCAACCTCGGCGATGATCCCGGCAGGATCATCCCAACAATCCAGCGATCCCGCCGCCACGATCAGGCACTGCACCTCGACCGTCGAATAATTCGCCTCGGTCCGCAGATCGCCGCCAAAGGCCACTTCGGGGTAGAAGCTGGCGACGGGGGTGTAGAACGCCCCATTGTGGCGCACCAGGATCGGCCGGTCATTCGCGATCAGCTCCGCGCAGAGCGAGATTCCGTAGAGGAAAAGGAAAATCCAAAGCGACCAATAGGCCCGCCGGTTCGCCTTGAAATTCCGCCAGCGCCGCTGGTTCAGGGCCGAAAGCGCCATCATCCGCGCCTTTCAAAGTCGATGCGCGGATCAACCAGCACATACATCAGGTCCGAGATGATGCCGACGATCAGCCCGATCAGCCCGAAGGCAAAGAGCGTACCGAAGATCACCGGATAGTCGCGTTCCACCGCCGCGCGATAGCCAAGCTGGCCCAGACCATCGAGCGAGAAGATGAATTCGATGATCAGGGATGACCCGAAGAACACCCCCAGAAACAGCCCCGGAAAGCCCGCGATCACGATCAGCATCGCGTTGCGGAAGACATGGCCATACAGCACCCGCGCCTCAGACAACCCCTTGGCGCGGGCCGTCATGACGTACTGCTTCTTGATCTCGTCCAGAAAGCTGTTCTTGGTCAGCAAGGTCAGCGTCGCAAAGGCCGAGATCAGCTGCGCCGTCACCGGAAGCACGATGTGCCAAAGGTAGTCGGTGATCTTCTGATACCAGGGGAACGTCTCCCACCCATCGCTCGTCAGGCCGCGCAGCGGGAACCACTGGAAATAGCTGCCCCCCGCAAAGACCACCATCAACAGGATGGCGAACAGGAACCCGGGGATCGCATAGGCCGCGATGATGATGCCGCTGGTCCAGGTGTCAAAGCTTGACCCGTCCCGCACCGCCTTGCGGATGCCAAGGGGGATGCTGATCAGATAGGCGATCAGCGTCGACCACAGGCCCAGGGTGATGGACACCGGCATCTTTTCCAGCACCAGATCAACCACCCCGATTGACCGGAAGTAGCTTTCACCGAAATCCAGCGTCAGATAGTTGCCCATCATGATCATGAAGCGTTCGGTCGCGGGGATCGCTTCCTTCACGCATTCCGGCGCGTCCAGCGAAGGCTCACCCGTGAACCCGTCCGCACAGACGATGCGGGCAAAGCCGAACTGAATCTCCAGCTTGGCCAGAAACTCGGGCGGCAGGCCCCGCGCGCCGACATAGCCCGCGCCCGCCTGCTCTTCCTGAATGCCGCCGCCTTCGGTGCCAGCCAGGTTCTGGATCGCGTCGCCTTCGCCTTCCAGCCTTGCCAGCACCTGCTCCACCGGCCCGCCGGGAACGAACTGGGTCAGGGCAAAGTTGATCAGCATGACCCCGAACAGCGTCGGGATCACCAGCAACAAGCGGCGAAGAATGTAGGCGCCCAAAGTCCCTGCCCGTCCGTTGTTCTTACAGCGCGCCCTTGGCCTTCAGCGCGTCAGCCTTTTCGGCGTTGTACCACCAGATCGACAGCTCGCCCAGAGCGTAGGGGGGCAAAACCTCGGGCCGTTCATACATGTTGTAATAGGCCACCCAATTGTCGCGCTTGTAGTAACGCGGCACGATGATGAACTGCGACCGCAGGACCCGGTCCAGCGCACGGATGACGGTTGTCAGCTCTTCCTTGCTGTTGGCGGCCTCGGCCAGATCCAGCAGCTTGTCCACCGCCGGATCGGCATAGCCCATGCGGTTGCGGCTGGAATTGTCCTTGGCGACAGTCGCCCAAGCCTGTTTCAGCACACCCCCCGGTTCCAGCCCACCGTTGACGACGGTCGTGGGCAGGGCGTCAAAATCAAAGTTTGGGGGGCTGGCACGTTCCTGCAGTTGCGGGTCGTCGATGATGTCAAAGCTGGCGTCGACGCCCAGCGCCCGCAGGTTTTCGACATAGGCATTCATCACCGGCAAAAGATCAGTCCGGGCGTGGACCATTGCCATCCGCAATGGCTCACCCGCGGCATTGCGGCGGATGCCATCATCGCCGGCAGTCCATCCCGCCTCATCAAGCAAGGCCGAGGCGCGGCGCAGGTTCCGGCGGTCCAGCGCAGTGTCCTCGGACGAGACAGAGCCCATCACCACTTCATCGGTCAGGATGCTGGCAGGAAGCAGCCCCTCATCCACCAAAGGCTGCAAAAGCGCCACTTCCTCGGGTGTGGGCAAGCCCGTCGCGGCCAGTTCCGAATTTTCCCAGATCGAATTTACCCGCGCGAAGAGGCCGTAGAACAGCGCCTTGTTCGACCATTCGAAGTTGAACATCAGCCCCAGCGCCTCACGCACCTTGGGGTCTTGGAACTGCGCGCGGCGCAGGTTCATGATGATTGACTGCCCCCCGGCGATGTTGCCGGACGGGATGACCTCTTTCTTGATGTCACCAGCCTGCACGGCCGGAAACTCATAATCCAGCGCCCAGCGCTTGGGCAGGCTTTCATTGCGGAAGGTGTACACGCCCGCCTTGAACCCTTCCATTGCGGCGTTGTCGTCGCCGAAATATTCAATCCGGATGCGGTCAAAGTTGTTCTGGCCGACGTTGAGCGGGTGCTTCTCACCCCAGTAATCCATGTCGCGGGCATAGATCACCTGCTGACCCGGCTTGAAGCTTTCCAGAACGTAAGGCCCGGTGCCCAGGAACGGCTCAAGGCTGGATTTCTCAAGGTCGCGGTTGTTCTCTTCATAGTGCTTCTTGGAAAAGATCGTCGTTCCGCCCGCCTGCGCCGGCATGTCGCGGAAGGGCGTGCCGGGGGTGAAGGTGAACTTGATCCGATAGGGGTCCAGAATCTCGACCGATTGGAACTTGCCCCCCGCCACGCTGCGGTATTCCGGAATGCCTTTTTCCAGGAACAGGTTGTGGCTGAAGAGCACATCTTCCGCCGTGAAGGGTGTTCCGTCCGAGAAGGTCACATCCTTGCGCAGGTTGAAGATCACCCAGGACCGGTCTTCCGGGTATTCCATCGTCTCGCACAGCAGGCAGTAAGCCGCGCTCACATCATCCAGCGTGCCCGACAGGATGGATTCGTAGAAGATCGACGACAGCGCCGCCGCATTGCCGGCAATCGCATAGGGGTTGAACGAATCAAAGCTGCCAGGGGCCCACTGGCTGATCTCGCCACCCTTGGGGGCGTTGGGGTTGACGTAAGGCAGATGCGGAAAGTCTGCCGGCAGCGCCAGATCACCAAAGGTTGAAATCCCGTGCGACTTGATCACCGTCTCGGCCTTGGCCGACAGGGCCTGCGCTGCCAGCGCCAGGATCAGCGTTCCGGTCGCCAGCCACGGGCGCATCCCCGCCCCGGCCCGCACATCCACCCTTGCAACCGCCCGCCGTCCTGCCTGCATCAGATGACCTCCTGCATTGCGGCCATGGAACGCCGCCAATCCGCTACATTCATTTATGCTAAATCCCGCTTTGTCGAGGCAACAAAGTTGCGATTGGCTGACGCGTTTGTGTGATTGCCCGCCAAATGACAAAGCCGCCCGAAGGGGCGGCTTTGCTGTGCAATCCCGTAAAGGCTGCTCAGGGAACGCTGGCCAGATAGGCCACCAGGTTCGCCCGATCCTCGGCCTTGGGCAGACCGGCGAAGGCCATCTTCGTGCCCGGCATATAGCCCTTGGGGTTCTCGACGAAGGCTGCGATGTTTTCCGGCGTCCAGCTGTCAGCCGACATCGCCGCCAAAGCCTCAGAGTAGGCAAAGCCTGCAACAGCCGCCTTGCCCCGGTTCACCACCCCGTTCAAGTGCGGGCCAACGCCGTCCGCTCCGTCCAGCTTGTGGCAGGCGCTGCACTTGCGGAACACCGTCTCTCCCTCGGCCGCATCAGCCGACGCCAACAGGACCGCGAAATCGACCGGAGCCGCTTCTTCCTCGGCCGGGGCATCCTCGGCGCCGGTGTCGATGGAATAGGCCTGCGCCACTTCCTCACCCTCGCCATGCCCGCCGCCATGACCAACCGTGTACAGCGACGTGCCCGCCCAGCCCGCCAGCAGGAACACCAGAAGCGCGCCGCAGACTGCGCCCACTGCCTTGGTCAGCTTCATCGTGTCGAACATGGTTCACCTATCCCAGGGTCTTGGTTGCGGCGGTATGTATCCGCTTCCCCCTACGGGTTTCAAGGTGTAGACGCGCGGCGAAACGCCCCTGCCTGCGGGTTTTCTTGACGATGAGGCCAGAAATGACCGGACGTATCGCCTTTCAGGGGGAACTGGGCGCCTATTCGCACCAGGCCTGCCAGCAATCGCGCCCCGGAATGGAGGCTGTCCCCTCGACCACGTTCGAGGATGTGGTCGACAAGGTGGCCCGGGGCGAGGTCGATCTTGGTATGCTGGCGGTGGAAAATTCCACCTATGGCCGGGTCGCCGACGTCCACTCGCTTCTGCCGAAATCCGGCCTGCATATCGTGGATGAGGCCTTCGTGCGCGTGCATGTCAACCTGCTGGGCGTCCCCGGCGCCCGGCTGGAAGACGTGGCCGAGGCGCATGGCCATGTGGTGATCCTGCCGCAATGCGCGGGCTTCCTGAAGGCCCATGGCATCAAGGGCTGCGTCAGTTCCGACAACGCCCGCGCCGCGCGTGAGGTGGCCGAAGGCCGCGACAAGACCAAAGCCGCCTTGGCAAGCGAGCTTGCCGCCTCGATCTACGGCCTCGACGTGCTCGCCCGCCAGATTGAGGATCAGGCCAACAACACCACCCGCTTTCTGGTGATGTCGCGCACCCCGGACCATTCACGCCGGGGGGTGGCCAAGATGATCACCACCTTCACCTTCCGGGTCCGCAACATTCCGGCGGCGCTGTACAAGGCGATGGGCGGCTTTGCGACCAACGGCGTCAACATGACCAAGCTGGAAAGCTACATGGTCGGCGGGTCCTTCACCGCAACCGAATTCTACGCCGATATCGAAGGCCACCCCGACGACGCCAACGTCGCCCGCGCGCTGGAAGAACTGCGCTACTTCACCTCCGAGGTGCGGATTCTGGGCGTCTACCCCGCTGACCGGGAACGCGGCGCGAAGGCAGACTAAGGTCTGTTGCCCTCAGACCCGCGCGTCTGAGGCTGCACTGGCCTGCCGCTCTTCGATCCTGCTGCCCATCTGTTGCAGCCGCTTTTCCAGCCGCACCTGCACCCGGCCCTTGGCCAGCCGCAGCGTGTTCAGGAACAGACGCGCCGCCAGCGTCTTGGGCCGCACGTCCAGCGCCAGCCGCAGCCGCGTGCGGCGCGGCGACATCGGCAACAGCTCCAGCACCGAATTGCCTTCAATGGCTTGCCCGTCGATGCCAAGGACAAGGCGGGTATCGGGCGTAATCTCGTCAATCCGCACCAAAAGCTTGCGCACCTTGCCCTTGAACGGCACCCGCAGGTTCCATCCGGCCCCGACACCGGTCAGCGGCATGTCGGCGGGGCGGTCAATCTCGGCGCCGCGGCGGGTCATCTCCCGTTCCCATGCGGCATGGTCCAGAAGACTGGCGAAGACAAAGCTGGCGGGCGCTTCGATATCCGTCTTTGCCGTCAGTTTCATCTTGGCTCCGCAGGTTGGTGTCGCAAGTGGCGTCTAGATTGGGTCAATCAAGCCGATCGGCAAGCCAGTTGCGCAAGATGAAATGCGCAATTGCCCCGTTTCTGGCCGCTTTGATCTCGGGATGCAGCCCGGCAAAGGCAGAAACCAGCTCTTCGCGGGTCGCCCAGCGCGCAGCCTCGATCTCGTCGGGGTCGATGGTGATGTCGCGGCCCAGCGCCTCGGTCCGCATGCCCAGCATCAGGGACGCCGGAAACGGCCAGGGCTGGCTGGCCAGATAACTGACCGCACCACAGCGCACGCCGGTTTCCTCGAACACCTCACGCCGGACGGCGGCTTCGACCGGCTCACCGGGTTCGACAAAGCCTGCCAGCAGGGAATACATCCCCTCGGGCCAGCCCGGGCTGCGGCCCAGCAGGACGGAATTGCCATGCGTCACCAGCATGATCACCACCGGGTCGGTGCGCGGGAAATGCTGCGCGCCGCAAGCGGGGCAACTGCGCTGCCAGCCGCCTTGTGTCATTTCCGACGCCGCGCCGCAGGCCGCGCAAAACCCGTGGCTGCGATGCCAGTGCAAGACGGCCTTCGCAGTCGCCGCCAATTCCGCCTCACGCGGGGTGAGGTCAGTCATCACGCCGCGCAATTCGGCAAAGCCATAGGCCTCATCCAATGCCGGATGCCGCTGGATCGAGGGGTCGAAGAACCCCGCCTCCACCGCCTCGGCCCCCGCTTCGGGGGACCAGGCCGAAATGTCGGTGGCAAAGCACGCCACATCCTCGTCCAGCCCCAGAAAGACCGGTGGCCCGCCCGCTGCCAGCACCGGATGCCCCGCCTTCAGCCACCCAAGTCGCGCGCCTGCCATCAACGGCTTGCCCCGCCAGACCGGCAGCACGCGGCCCGCCTGCAGCGCCTGCGCCAGCGCGGCCGGGTGCTTGCGCAGGCCCGCCGCGCGGTCCAGTCCCGAACCGCCGAAGGTCACCGTCTCAGCCAGCCGCATCGCCCTGCCCCACACCACATCTGCCCAAGGCCATGCCAGCTTGCAGCGCAAAATGCCAGCCCGTCGCCGGGGTCACGCCCCCTTCGGCCCTGCAGGCGGATTGTTCCCCATACCGCCACCCCGCAGGCAGATTGCGCTGAAAAAGCAACCATGGCTTGAAAATCTTCAATTCGCCTTAACCTCGTCACAACTTTTACGGTAGGTGCACCCATGTAGTGTGTGCGTTTCCCATCGCCCGTTTCGATGCCATAGACCGTCGGCTTTCAAGACCGTCGGCTTTGCTTGCAAGAAGGCCCAGAAACAACGTGTCTTTAGAGAGTGTCGCTTTTCCGTTGCCCATCCCCGCCGACCCCCGCGCGGATGACCCTGCCCCTGTCGTCAGCAACCCGGCTTCCGGGCTGCCAGTGGCCTCGGCCCTGCTCAAGCTGCGTCTGATCGCGACCAGCGACCTGCACGCCTGCCTTCTGCCCTATGACTACTGCGCCAACCGTCCCGTCGCGGGCCGCAGCCTCAGCGACATTTCGCGCCAGATCGCCATGGCCCGGGCCGAGGTGCCGAACAACCTTCTGTTCGACAATGGTGATTTCCTGCAAGGCAACCCGCTTGCCGACTACATCGCCACAGCCCGCCGCCGCCGCCGCCCGCATCCGGTGATCACCGCCTTCAACACGCTTGGCTATGACGCCGTCACGCTGGGCAACCACGAATTCAACTACGGCCTGCGCTTCTTGCGCCACGCGCTGTCGCAGGCGCGCTTTCCCGTCGTCTCGGCCAATATCGCGACCAAGCTTGGCAAAAGCCCCTCGCGCGATGAAACCTTCGTTCCGCCCTTCGCCATCCTCACCCGCAGCGTCACCGATGAAGCTGGCCGCCGCCACACCCTGCGCATCGGCGTGATCGGCTTTGCCCCCCCACAGATCGAGGTGTGGGACCGCGACCACCTCGAAGGCCACATCCGCATGCGCGACATCATCGCCTCGGCCAAGGCCTGGCTGCCGCGCCTGCGCGCCCGTGGGGCGGATGTGATCGTGGCGCTGGCCCATTCCGGCATCGGCGCGCTTGAGGCTGAGGATGGCATGGAAAACGCCGCCACCGCCCTTGCCGCCCTGCCCGAGATTGACGCCGTCATCGCCGGACATTGCCACCTCACCTTCCCCGGCCCCGCCATCGAAACCCGCCCCGGCGTTGATCCGGTGCGCGGGCTGCTTGCCGGCAAGCCCGCCGTGATGCCCGGCCATTCCGGCAGCCATGTCGGCGTGATCGACCTTTCCCTATCGCGAACCACCCATGGCAAGCGGCGCTGGCGTGTGGCAGCGGCCGAAGCGCGGCTTGGCGTCCTGCCCCCGGTGGCCGAGGCCGCGCCGCCCATGCTGCCACCCTTGCGTCAGGCCATCGCGCAGGATCACCGCGCCACCCTTGCCTGGTCGCGGCGCATCCTTGGTCAGACCCGCGTCAACCTTGGCACCCATTTCGCCACAACCGCGCCGAATGCCGCCCTTGAACTGATCGCTGCTTCCAAGGCCGACTATGCCCGTTCGGCCCTTGAAGGCACCGGCTGGGACAAGCTGCCCCTTCTGTCCTCTGCCGCGCCCTTTCGCGCCGGTGGGCGGGGTGGGGCGGCCAACTTTACCGATATCCCGGCTGGTCCCGTCCGGATGCGCAACCTGTCTGACCTCTATATCTTCCCCAACACCCTTGTCGTCCTCGCCCTGACCGGGGCCGAGGTGGTGGATTGGCTGGAACACTCCGCCGCCCTGTTCCGCCAGATCCAGCCCGGCGAAACCGATGCCGACTTGCATGACGTCGCGGTGCCGTCTTTCACCTTCGACACCATCCCCGACCTTTGCTACGCGATTGACCTCAGCCAACCCGCCCGCTTTGACCCCGAAGGTCGGCTGGTGAACCCCGGGGCCAACCGGATCGTCGGCGTCACCCGCAACGGCCAGCGGCTTGACCCGGACGAACGGCTGCTCTTGGTCACCAACAACCACCGCGCCAGCCGCGCCGCCGCCGCACCCAGTGAGCGTAAGCCCGTGGTCGTGCTGGCCGATGGTGCCCGCACCCAGACCGTGCTGGCCAATTACATCCGGGCTCAGGGTGAGGTCGGCGCGCCACCACCGCGCAACTGGCACTTCCTGCCGATGCCCGGCACCACCGTCCGCATCACCACCGGCGTCGGGGCCGAAGCGCACCTGTCCGACATCGCCTCCTTCCGCCCGGATTCCCTTGGGCAGGACGCTGACGGCTTCCAGCACTACCGGCTGCATCTCTGATCGGCTAGAACGCGCGCAATTCCACCGCCGATCGGAGCCTTCGATGTATGACGCCCTGCTGTTCGACCTCGATGGCACCCTGATCGACACCGAAAGCATTGCGCTGGCGGCCGGTCTTGCCGCCTTCGCAGCCCATGGTCATCCGGTGGATGAAGCGTTCATGCATGGCCTTGTCGGCAAGGATGAACCCAGCTCTCGCCTTCTGATCCGCGCCGCGATGCCGCATGTCGATCTCGATTCGGTTGATCGGCACTGGCGCGACGGTTTCGCCGCCGGGGTCGATCGCGGCCTAGCCCTCAAGCCCGGCGTGGCCGAGCTTTTGGCCGCCGTCCGTCAGCCCATGGCCATCGTCACCTCGTCAGGCCGCAGCGGCGCACATCGCAAGCTTGGCATCGCCGGAATTGCCCAGGCGTTCGCGCATGTGGTGACCCTGGATGACGTGACCGCCCCCAAACCCGCGCCCGATCCCTATCTTCTGGCGGCCTCGCTGTTCGGCGTGGCCCCGGAACGGTGCCTGGTTTTCGAAGACAGCGAAACCGGGGCTGAAGCTGGCCATCGCGCCGGCTGCACCGTGGTTCAGGTCCCCGACATGGTGCCAAGCCAGGGCCGCTGGGCCCACCACCTCGCGCCCGACCTTCTGACCGGCGCCCGGATGGCCGGGCTGATCTGACCTTTGCGCAAGGCCGTGGGGCGGCAGGAAGCGCACTCCTTCGGCCTCGCCTTGTCAACGACAGCCCCATCCAACGCCAATGCTGGACTGCAGCGGTCTGTCGCCCCAATGACATGCCCTTTCGCTCATGACCTGAAGCGCCTGGCACCAACACAGGCACGGCACCGGTCAAAGGTCAGAGCGCCTCGTCCGCCCCCAAGCGCCCCATTCCCTATCCGGTCCGGGTTGCAAAGCCATCTTTCATGCGGAAGCGCGGCCAAGGTCAAACCGCGCACAGCCCCCAATGGCGCCCACCCTGTCGGCAGACGCTCCCCCGCGTCAGGCGACAAGTCCGGCACTGGTGAGGGAAAGGACAAAAGTTAAGACTTCCTGAAGCCGGCTTGTTAACCCATTGAATTTGCTATATCCAACCCCCTGTCCCTGCCCGGGACACCTTTTCAGCAGATCACCACCTGCGCCGGGTCAAACAGGAACGGCGCCACGATCCCGCAGGTATCGGCCAGGGGTAGCAGGCTTTCGGGCACCTCCATCCCGATCACCTCCCGCAGGAACCTCCCCCGCGCCTCGCAGCGGCGGGCGACGTTCGGGAAGCGCTGGGCGAGGTCGTCTCGCAGGGTAGCGTCGGCGATGACATAGCCGTCCTCCATCCGCGTCGACCCATAGACCGGATGCTCCGGGATCACGTCCATCTGCATCGCCATCCCGCTGGCCAGCGCATCCGTCGACCCCTCGCGAATGGGTGAGGATACCCACTCATCCACCCCGATCAGATGCCCGGGGTTCAATGTCACCCCGAACCGTTCCACCGGCAGGGCGGTCATCATGTGCTTCCAGACATATCCGCCCGAAACACCGGGCCGCATCATCGAACACCAATCCGACATCGCCTGAACATAGGGGACCACGAAGGCCTCAACGTAGTCCTGCGCCGCCACCGGCAGGTCCGCCGCCGACCGCGCCAGCCATCCGGCCCGGCAGATGTTCGCGCCCCAGTGGCAGATGTTGAACCCCACCGGCTGGCCCAGCGTCAGGTGCTTGCCCGACGGCCCGCACAGCCCCGGTGCATCGCCGATGGCAAAGGTGGAATGGCAGCCCAAAGGCAGCCCCCCGACCCGTGCGGCCTCATAGGCCTGAAAGTCGGTCATCCCCTCACGCAAGCCAAAGACCATCCGTTTCAGCGCGGCGGCGGCCATGTGGTTGGCAAATTCCAGCCGCGCAATCTCGGCCGCGTCCACCCGCGACCGCAGGCCATGGGCGGGGTGCATCATCAGGTCGGTGGCATTTTCCACCCGCGCGGCCAGCTTGCGTAGGGGATCAGCCAGGAACACCGGGATATCCAGCGCGGTGGCGGGATCGTCCACCTCATCCGCGCCGAACCACTTCCAGCCCACCGTCCCCACCCGGTCATCCAGCGCCAGCATGTCGGCCAGCCAATCCACCAGCCGCCGCCCGCCCCGCGGCTGGCTGGGAAGCGAAAGGCTGGCGCAATGCCCAACCCGCACCACCCCCGCCTGCACGAGCGGAGAGATGGCGGTATAGGCCAGACACTCATTCCCCGCGAGCAGAAGCGCATCGCCGGGCGTGACCACCAGCACCGCCTCTTCAAAGCGGGGGTCAAAGCCGGTCAGCCAATGCAGGTTCGCCGCGTGCTCACGGTCAGCATAGACCACGATCACGTCATAGCCCTGCGCCGCCGCCGCACTGCGCAATCCGCGCAGCCGGGTTTCGCATTCGGTCAGGCTCAAGGGTGGTGGCAGGTCAGGTGAGCCGTTGTCAGGCCAGTCGATCCGGATGAGTCGCGTCATGGCAATCCCCCCATTTGGGGCAAGACTAGTCCACCAGCGCGGGCCAGACCACGGAATTGCTGCGCTGGAACGGCCCAAGATGTCCGATCCGCTTCAGGCCAAAGTCAGCGGGCCGCAGAACCAGTTGCCGCTTGGTCGCCTGCGGGTAAAGCCCCATCAACCGCCAGACCGCCGGGGCTGGCACCATCGGGTCATCCGCGATGGCGACAAGGCGCATGTCGGCTGTCACCAGTGCCGGGTCAGGCAGCGGCAAGCGGCGGCCGATGTCTGAGAGGTGGAACCCCCGCGTCAGGCACCAGCGCCGCCAGTCGCGGTAAACCTCCAGCGGCAGATCGGCCCCCAGGCCCAGCCTTGCTCCCGGCAGATAGCCCATCGCAACGGCCAGCCAGGGCATCGGCCCGAGCCAGAAGGTCCGCGCCTGCATCCGGTAGGGAAAGGGGTGGTCGCTGACGTGGATCAGGCCAGAGCCGACGGTCACCACCCGCTCCACCCCCGCCATCGCCGGATGGAAGCCCAGCCAAAGCCCGCCCAGCGAATGCCCGATCACCCAGCGCGGCACGCCCGGCACCAGCTTGCCCAAAGCCGCCAGCGCCGCCGCCTGATCACGCAATCCCCAGTCGATCATCGTGGCGGTGGACTGGCGCAGCGGCCCCGTGGCCGAGGCACCGAAGTCGCGGTAGTCATAGGTCAAGACCGCGCAGTCGCGTTCCGCTGCCAGCCATGTGGCAAAGCCGCGGTAGAACCCTGCCGGGGCCCCGGTGGCCGGATGCAAGACCACCGCTGCCCGGATCGCCCCCGGTGGCAGCGTCAACCGCCCGGCCAACTTTGCGCCCTCCGCCCGGATCGTCACCGCACCGTCCGCGCCCATCTGTTGCATGGCCACCATCACTTGACCCCCGATTAGACTGATCGGTCTAATACCACGGACTGGACCGTTCGGTCTAGTCTTCCCGTGGCGCCTGTCAGCGGATAGGTTGAGGCCATGCAGGATGACGCCCCCACCCGTGACCGGCTGGTCACCACGGCTGCCACGCTCTTTCGCAGGAAGGGCTATCACGCCACCGGTCTGGCCGAGATTCTGGCCGAGGCGGGGGTGCCCAAAGGCTCGCTCTACCACCATTTCCCCGCGGGGAAATCGGGGCTGGCGCTGGCGGCGGCGGACTGGACGGCGGGCTTTCTGGTCCGGATCATCGACGATGCCTTCCTGCCCGCCCCAAACTACGACGAGGGGATGACGCATTACTGCATGAAGCTTGCCAAGCTGTTTCAACTGTCCGAGGCGGCGAACACCTGCCCAATCTCGGCTCTTCTGTTCGACGGGCCGGAAAGTGACGCCTTTCGCGACCATGCCAACGCGGTCTTTCAGCGCCTGATCGACACGGTTGCCGGTCACGCCCAGCGCCTTGGCTTGCAGGAAGCAAAGGCGAAGGCCGAGGCTGAAACCCTGCTGATCGCGGTCGAAGGGGCCTGGACCCTCGCCCGCGCCCGGCGGGACCCGGCGGTGCTGCGGTCCCTTCCCGCGCGGCTGTTGCCAACCGGTTGAGCCGGTCTTGCAGCGGCCAGACCTTTCCCCTATATCCACGATTGAGAGGTTGGCGCGGGTAAGCGCCTCGCCAACCCGGTCAGGTCCGGAAGGAAGCAGCCGTAACGAGCCCCGCTTGGGTCGTTGTCCAGCCTCTCACCCTTCCTTTATCCGAAATTATCCAGCCGCCGATAATCGGTGGTAAAGGGCTATCGGGCCGCTGTGCCGTCGGACAAAAGCCAGTCGCGCATATCCTGATCTTCCAGCGCATAGACCCCTCGTTCGGGGCGCCAGACGATGCTTTTGTCGCGCAGATCATCCAGCGCCTTCTGCACCTCGGATGTGGAAACAGGGCTGCCAAGATCGGCGGTGATCTGAGATAGGGTCGGGGCCGAGAAGGGCGCGAAGGCAGGGCCATCCTCAATCAACCGGCGCAGGACGACGCGCTGCAGATCGCCCAATTGGCCATAGTCAGACTGGTGCTGCTGCCAGATGCGGGCGCGCAGAAGGTCGGCGCGTTCAGTGACGGTATGGCGCAGGCCTGCACTGCCCGCCTCACCCAAGGCATGGTCGCGCACGACGTCCAGCAGCTTTTCCGGGCGGTGACCCAAAAGCTCAAACGCGCGCATCACGTCATCAGGATCAAGCTGGTTGCCCGGCGCGAGACGGGGGTTCATCTGTGCCACCAGCGTCTCGATATACCCCCGGCCAAGGCGGGGGAAATCCTGCACCCGCGCGCCGTAGAACGGCTGTTTGTGCGTCAGGACCAGCGCGGCCAGCTTGTCCCGGTGCGAGCCGGTGAAGAGAAGAAACAGATGCGGCGCGCCTTGCCGCTGGTTCATCTGGTCCCGCGCGGCCTTCAGCGCGAACATCGCGTCGATCCCGGCCTTGCTGGACAGGGCCTGCTGTGCTTCATCGATGATGAAAACCACATCGCTTTGCGCCCGGTCGCCGATTTCGACCAGCGCCTGCGCGAGGGTGGCACTGCCGCGCGGGGTGGCTTTCGGCAGATCGGCGGCGATGCCGCCCACGGTGATCCGCGAAAACGGCAGGCTGCGCCACAGGCGTTCGGACCTTGTGGCCAGGCGGTCGATCGTCTGGGCCAGCGCCTCGGCAATCAGCTCACCGGGATCGCGGGCCTTGTCGGTCCAAAGGTCGACGTAGATCGCAAGACGGCCGCGCTTTTCAAGCTCGGGCACCAGATCAAGGCGCAGGAAGCTGCTTTTGCCGGTGCGGCGCGGGGCGGCGAGGAACAACCCAGCGCTGGCGCCGAAGAGGGGGTCGGGCGACAGCTGGTCGGCGATTGCCTTGGCAAGGTCGCTGCGGGGGAAGTGAAAGGCCATGGGGTGCCCCTTTCCTGCGGTCAGGGTAAACTATCCGACCTGGATAAAGCAAGATAACCGCGCGCGGCCTGCCCGCCCCCTTTACCCGCCCGCGCGGACGCCCTACCCTGCCCCGATCATGTCAGACACCCCCGCCTATCAGGTTCTTGCCCGGAAATACCGCCCGCAGACCTTTGCCGATCTGATCGGGCAAGAGGCGATGGTGCGCACGCTGAAGAACGCCTTCGCGGCGGACCGGATCGCGCATGCCTTCGTGATGACCGGCGTGCGCGGCGTGGGAAAGACCACCACGGCGCGGATCATCGCCAAGGGGCTGAACTGCGTCGGGCCAGACGGCACCGGCGGCCCCACGACCGAACCCTGCGGCGTGTGTGAGCCGTGCCGCGCGATTGCCGAAGGCCGCCATGTCGACGTGCTGGAGATGGACGCCGCCTCCCGTACCGGCGTGGGCGACATCCGTGAGATCATCGACTCCGTGCACTACCGGGCGGCCTCAGCCCGGTTCAAGGTCTACATCATCGACGAAGTGCACATGCTGTCGACCGCCGCTTTCAACGCGCTTCTGAAGACGCTGGAAGAACCCCCGGCGCATGTGAAGTTCATCTTTGCCACCACGGAAATCCGCAAGGTTCCGGTCACCGTCCTGTCACGCTGCCAGCGCTTTGACCTGAAGCGGATCGAACCTGAGGTGATGATGGCACACCTCGCCAGCGTGGCCGCCAAGGAAGGGGCCACCCTTGCCACCGATGCCCTCGCCCTGATCACCCGCGCTGCCGAAGGGTCGGTCCGCGACGCGATGAGTCTGATGGATCAGGCCATTGCCCATGGCGCGGGCGAAACCAGCGCTGTCCAGGTCCGCGCGATGCTGGGGCTGGCGGATCGAGGCCGGACGCTGGACCTTTTTGACCTCATCATGCGGGGCGATGCGGCAACGGCTTTGGCGGAGCTTTCCGGGCAATATGCCGACGGGGCAGACCCGATGGCCGTGCTGCGCGATCTGGCTGAGATCACGCATTGGATTTCCGTCATAAAGATCAACCCGGCTTCAGCCGAGGACCCGACCACCCCGCCCGATGAACAATCGCGCGGTGTGGACATGGCCGCCCGCCTGCCAATGCGCGCGCTGACGCGGATGTGGCAGATGCTGCTGAAAGCGGTGGAAGAGGTGGCGCTGGCCCCGAACGCGATGATGGCGGCGGAAATGGCGGTGATCCGGCTGACCCATGTCGCCGACCTGCCGGACCCCGAAACGCTGGTGAAAAAGCTGCAGGACAGCCCGCGCCCGCCTTTGGGTGGCGGCGGTGGCGCAGGCATAGCGGGCGGCGCGCCAGCGGGGGGTGTCACGGTCCATTCCGCCGTGCGCGCACCGTCAGCGCCCATGCGCGGTGCGATGATGACCGCCGCCGCCCCAGCGCTGGCCGCGGGCGAGGTGCAGGTCTACGCCAGCTTCGAATCGGTCGTGGAGCTGATCCGCACCAAGCGCGACATGGTGCTGCTGCATGAGGTGGAAACCTCGCTCAAACTGGCGCGCTATTCGCCGGGGCGGATTGAATTCGAACCCGCACCGGGCGCCAAGGCCGACCTTGCCGCCCGTCTGGGCCAGCGCCTGCAAGGCTGGACCGGGGCGCGCTGGGGGGTGTCGGTCGTCTCCTCCGGTGGGGCGGTCACGATTGCCGAAGCGCGGGATGCGGAGCAGCTGGCCGCCAAGGCCGAAGCGGCGGAAAACCCGCTGGTGCAGGCGATCCTGACCGCCTTTCCGGGGGCCCGCGTCACCGATGTCCGCGAGCCCGAAGCGCTGGTCGCCAAGGCCGCCGAAGCCGCCCTGCCTTTGGCCGAGCCTGAGATGGACGACGACTGGGACCCGTTCGAAGAATGACCATCCGGCGCGCGACGCCTGCTGACGCGGCAGTGATCGCCCGGCTGAACGCCCATATGCAGGGCTGGCACGCGGAGCACTATCCCGACGTCTTCCACGCAAAGCCCGATCCTGCGGCCGTCCGTGCCTTTTTCGCAGGGCACCTGGCCGAGCCAACCAGCACCATTTTCCTCGCAGGTGAACCGCCTGCGGGCTATGCGCTGTGCACCCTCCAGTTTCGCGAACCTTCCTTGTTCTCACCTGCCATCCGACGGCTGATGATCGACCACATCGCCGTCTCCCCTGAGGCGCGGCGAAAGGGTCACGGGCGCGCGTTGCTGGATGCGGCGCGACACCTCGCGCGGGACCTTGCGGTCGATGAAATCCTGCTGGACACGTGGGAAGCGAACCACACGGCGCATGCCTTCTTTCGCGCTGCCGGCTTTTCTCCGCGCAGAATGCTGTTTCGCGCCACCCCCTGACCTTGCGCGAGGGGAGCGTCGCCCGTATCTCAGACGAAACGGACGGAGAACGAGATGCTGAAGGGTTTGGGCGGATTGGCCGGGCTTGGCGACATGGCCAAGATGATGAAGGCCGCCACGGAAATGCAGTCAAAGATCACCGAAATGCAGGACGAGTTGTCGCGCATGGTGGTCACGGGCGAATCGGGCGCCGGGCTGGTGAAGGCGCGGGCGACGGCAAAGGGTGAGGTGACGGGGCTGGATATTGATCCGTCGATCCTGGTCGCCAGCGAAAAGGAAGTGGTCGAAGACCTGATTCTGGCCGCGATCCATGACGCGCAAGCCAAGGCGCGCGCCAAAAGCGAACAAGAGATGACGCGGCTGGCCGAACAGATGGGCGTCCCCGCTGGCATGAAATTGCCGTTCTGATATGGCGGATGAGACCGGCATCGAAGCCCTGATCGAGCTGATGGCCCGGCTGCCTGGGCTTGGGCCACGGTCAGCGCGGCGGGCGGTGCTGGTTCTTTTGAAGAAACGTGGGCAGTTGATGGCCCCCCTGGCGCAGGCCCTGGCCCAGGTGGCGCTTGCAGCGCGGGAATGCCACGTCTGTGGCAATATCTCGACCGCCGAAATCTGCCCGATCTGCGCCGATCCGGCCCGCGCCACCGGTGAGATTTGCGTGGTGGCCGATGTGGCTGACCTTTGGGCGATGGAGCGGGGGCAGGTTTTCAAGGGCCGCTACCATGTACTTGGCGGCACGCTTTCGGCGTTGGACGGGGTGGGGCCGGAAGAACTCGGCATCCCCCGGCTGGTGGGCCGGGTGACGGAGGAAGGCGTGCGCGAGGTGATCCTGGCGCTGAACGCCACGGTCGACGGCCAGACCACCGCGCATTACATCGCCGACGCGCTGGCCCCGACGGCGGTGCAGATCACCACCCTTGCGCAAGGCGTGCCGATTGGCGGGGAACTCGACTACCTCGACGATGGCACGATTGGCGCCGCCTTGCGGGCGCGGCGCGGGTTTTAGCCGGTGCGGTGGGGGTGTCACACCCCCACACCCCCGTGGGATATTTGTGCAAATGTGAAAGGTTATGGGACGAAGGCCTTAGATGCCCGCGTACCATTCATAGCCGCGATCTGCCCAATAGCTGCCCTTGCCCGATCCGAGGGCGGCGAGGGTGTCTGTCAGCTCGATCGTGTGGACATACTTCGCCATCTTGTAGCCCAGCTGGCGTTCCACCCGCAGACGCAGGGGCGCGCCGTTGGCGACTGGGAGAGGTGCGTCGTTCATTGCATAGGCGAGGATGGTCTGGGGGTGGTAGGCATCGATCAGGTCGACGGATTCGTAATAGAACACCTCACCCGACAGATTGCGTTCGATGGCGTCGAAGCAGTGAAAGACGGCGTAACGGGCGGTGAGTTTCGGCTGGGCGAGGGTCAGGACGTCCCCAAGCGGCACGCCCTGCCATTTGGCGATACAGCTCCACCCCTCCACGCAGTCATGCCGGGTGATCTGGGTGCGGGACGGCAGCGCGGTCAGGTCAGCCAGTGACAGGCTTTGCGGCGCGCCCACAAGGCCGGTGATCGTCAGGCGGTAGTCGCGAAAGGCGGTTTCGGCCATCTGGCGGTAGGCGGCGCTGGTCGGGTCGGTTGATCCGTTGGGGCGCTGGCCCTGGCGGATGTCAGCTTCCGTGAACTCGGGTGCAAGGCGGTCACCGATCAGGGCGCGCTGGGTGGCTTGGGTCAGGCCCTCGTGGCTGGCAAAAAGGCGGCGGAGGGCCGAGTCATTGGCGGTGGCGCTGTCAAAGACCTTGCAGCCGGAGAGGGCAAGCGCGGCACCCCCAAGCAGGAGTTTGCGACGATCAAGCATCTTTGTCCCCATCTGTGCGATACCAGCCGGTCACGATTGACCGCATCTCGCTCAACGGCCCGGCCAGCAAGATCATCGCCATATGGACGGCGAAGAACCCAAGTAGCCCCAGCATGGTCAGGAAATGGATCGTCCGCGCAGTCTGGCGGCCCCCGAAGAGGTCCAGAAGCCAAGGGGCGGCGGCGTTGAAGCCGGGCGACATCGACAGCCCCGTCAGGATCATCAGCGGCAGAGCGAGGAAGAGGACCGAGGCATAGGCCAGCTTCTGCAGCACGTTGTAGCTGGCCCCGTGATGGAACCGCAGGCGGGCGTGGTCTTTCAGGTCCTGCGGCAGCGCGCGCAGGTCGGCCAGCGTGGGGATCAACTGGCGCAGATGGCCGTTCAGCGCTGAGGCGATCAGCCAGACGGCCAGCGTGATCACCAGCACCCAGGCGAAGAAGAAATGAATCACCCGGCCGGTCGCAAGGCTGGTCTTCGACGGGATTGTCATGGCCGCCGGAAAGGCCCGCACCTCCCCTTGCGAGACGCCAAGGATACCGGTCGTATCGAATTCCGTCCCAAGGATTCGGGTGACGCCCTGCACCTCGCCGTCCACCTCACGCGCGGTGATTGCGAAGATGGCGTTGTCATAGTCGAAGCCCGATTCGATGCCGATATGCAGGCTGGGGAAGGCGTTGAAGATCTGCAGGCCCGTCAGCATCAGAAAGAACAAACTGACCGCCCAGACCCAATGCGTGATCCGGGTCATCAGGCGTTGGCGATAGACAAGCGGCCCTTTTGGCATGGCGATCCCCTTTGACCCTGCTGAAGCAACGGGCCGCCGATGGATAAGTTTCAACCCCCGCCCCGAAAGCGCGCTGATTGCATTTCCCCCCCCGGCGGCTTATCTCGGGGGCTGACTTGCGCAGGCTGAGCTTAGGGGCAGGACCATATCCGCATGAACTGGATCACCAACTACGTCCGACCGAAGATCAACTCGCTGTTCTCGCGCCGCGAGGTGCCCGAGAACCTGTGGACGAAGTGCCCGGAATGCGGGACCATGCTGTTTCACCGCGAGTTGTCGGGAAACCAGAACGTCTGTTCGAACTGCGATCACCACATGGCGATCAGCCCACGGGACCGTTTTTCTGCACTCTTTGACGGCGGGATCTTCACCGAGGTGAAGGTGCCAGATCCGGTCGCCGACCCGCTGCATTTCCGCGATCAGAAGAAATACCCTGACCGCGTGAAGGCAGCCCAGAAAGCCAGTGGTGAGCGGGACGCGATGCTGGTGGCGGAAGGTGAGATCAACCGCACGCCCATCGTCGCCGCCGCGCAGGATTTCGCCTTCATGGCCGGGTCGATGGGCATGTATGTCGGCAACGCGATCATTGCCGCCGCCGAACGCGCGGTAAAGCTGAAGCGCCCCTTGGTGCTGTTCAGCGCCTCCGGTGGCGCGCGGATGCAGGAAGGCATGCTGTCCCTGATGCAGATGCCGCGCACGACCGTGGCGGTACAGATGCTGAAAGAGGCGGGGCTACCGTATATCGTCGTCCTCACGCACCCCACCACCGGCGGGGTGACGGCCAGCTATGCCATGCTGGGCGATGTGCAGATTGCCGAACCGAATGCGCAGATCGGCTTTGCTGGCGCGCGGGTGATCGAACAGACGATCCGCGAAAAGCTGCCCGAGGGGTTCCAGCGGGCGGAATATCTGCTGGATCACGGGATGCTGGACCGCGTCGTCCACCGCAAGGCGATGAAGGATGAACTGGTCACCCTGATCCGCCTGCTGATGGGCCTGCCGCCGGCAATCAAGGGCGACCTGCCCGCACCAGTGGAAAAGGCGCCCGAGCCGGTGGAAGCCAAGGCGTGACGGTCGGGTCTGATGTCATCCTTGAACGGATGATGACGCTGCATCCCAAGGTCATCGACTTGACCTTGGGCCGCGTTGAACGCCTGCTGGCCGTGCTGGGCAACCCTGAACGAACAATCCCGCCGGTGATCCATATTGCCGGGACGAACGGCAAGGGCAGCACGCAAGCCATGATCCGCGCGGGGCTTGAGGAGGGCGGGGACAGCGTCCACGCCTATACCTCGCCACACCTTGCACGCTTCCACGAACGCATCCGGCTGGCGGGGGAGTTGATCAGCGAACCGGCTTTGGCGGCCCTCCTGGATGAATGCGTGACGGCCAACGGGCCGGATGAGATCACCTTTTTCGAGATCACCACCTGTGCGGCCTTTCTGGCCTTTGCCCGCACCCCGGCAGACTGGACACTGTTGGAGGTGGGCCTTGGCGGACGGTTGGACGCGACGAATGTGGTCGACAGTCCCCGACTGACGATCATCACCCCGGTCAGCCTGGACCATCAGGCGTTTCTTGGGGATACGGTGGCGGCGATTGCGGGCGAAAAGGCCGGGATCATCAAGCGCGGCGTGCCGGTGATCGTCGGCCCGCAGACCGATGACGGGCTTGCGGTGATTGAGGCGAAGGCCGCCCGGATGGGTGCCCCGGTCCTGGCCTTCGGGCAGCACTGGCATGCGTTTGAAGATCGCGGGCGGCTGGTCTTTCAGGATGAAACTGGCCTTCTGGACCTGCCCTTGCCCAACCTGCCCGGTCCCCACCAGATTCAGAACGCCGGGGCCGCCCTTGCCGCCCTGCGCCATCTGGGGCGTGATGAGGCGGCCTGTGAGGCTGCCGTCACCCGTGCCGTCTGGCCCGCCCGGATGCAGCGGTTGCGCCACGGCCCACTGGTGGACGCGGCCCCGCAGGTGGAGCTTTGGCTGGACGGCGGCCACAATCCGGCAGGCGGCGAAGCCATCGCCGCGACGCTGGCCCGGATGCCAAAGCGTGAGACGCATCTGATCTGCGGCATGCTGAACACCAAGGATGTGACGGGCTACATGACCCCGCTTGCCCCCCATGTGACCCGGCTGCATGCCGTGTCGATCCCCGGCGAAAAGAACACCCTTCCAGCCGAAACCACCCGCGACGCCGCCCGCGCGGCCGGGATCGACGCGGTGGCCGCCGCATCGGTGGCCGAGGCGCTGGCCGAGATTGCCGCCAAGGACCCGCAAGCGCGCGTCCTGATCTGCGGTTCGCTGTATCTGGCAGGATCGGTGCTGCGGGAAAACGGCTGACCCCGGGCCTTGGCCGTCAGAATTGCAGCGGCTGGGTGCTGGTGATTACCGTGCGTCCAGGGAAATAGGGGCGATACTTCGCCTCGATCCGGGCCTTCTGATCCCAGTAGTCGGGGCCTTTGTGGGCCGTGCCGTGGTGGAACAGGTGAAAGTCGATGACATAGGCAGAGCCGCCCGCCAGTTCGGCCTGCAGGCACAGGTCGGTGCCAAAGAAGTGGAACCCTGACAGATCGACCGAAGCTTGCGGGGCTCGCAGCCGGGGCATCAGGAGGAACATCTCGTCCAGCGATTCCACCCGGCGCGGGAAGGGACGGCCAACCCTGCGGCCCGCGCCCCATCGGTCTGACAGGCGCGACGCCACCTGGCTGCGGCCCGCCTGCGCCACTTGCTGGCGATAGACGCCCCCAGCCATGCCTGCGACCATCCAGCCGGGGTCAAGCTCCTCAAGCGCCACAAGCCGCTGGCAGAGGTCGTCAAAGCTGTCCTGCAGCAGTTCCACATCGTCATGGCAGAAGATCAGATAGCGCCCTGCCGCCTGCGACAGCGCCAGACGCGCGCCCTGAAACCCGTCGGTCAGGTTGGTGACCCGGTTGTCGATTGCGATGAATTCGGTGTTCTCCGCGGTAAAGCCATAGTCGCGAAAGCTGCGCAGCATTCGCCGGTAGGACAGTTCGTTGCGCAAGAGGGTGACGACGCTGAACACCGGCCCCTGATCCGGCATTTGCGACAGGATGCGAAGGTTGTCGTAAGCTTCCAGCGCTGGCAGGGTCGGCAGTTCGGCGGGACCAGCGGGGGTGACGTGGATTGGCGCGCCACCGGTCATGTGGGCACATCCCCCTTCGACGCGCAGGATGATCCGGCTGGCATCACCCAGCGGCAGGACGCAGCCGACGGTCGTCTTGTCGTTCTGGGTGAGGGACAGCCAACCGCCCGCCTTGCGAAAGCCCTGCGGTGCCGGACCGTCGAAGACGATGACGCAAAGCGCCCCTTCAAACCGCCGCACCGTTGCTGTTGCACCCGTCGCGTCCTGCATTATTCCTCCACCACCGCCGTTGCATGGCTGGGTGAGAGTGCCGGGAAAATCAAGCGGGAATGCGGTGTCGGCCGGACCTAGCCCTTTGGGGCGTAGCGGGCCAGGAACATGTCGACCGCGCCATGAACGCTGCGGCCAATCTCTTCCGGGCGGATCGAACTGGCCATGTTGAAGATCAGCCGCTCGTGGATCGAGGCTTTGCAGAGCTGGGCAAACTGGTCGGCGGCAAGGTCAAGGTCGTCGATTTGCAGTTCACCCCGGTCGACATAGGCCCCCAGGTGATGCACCAATCTGGCGTGGATCAAGCCGGGGCCATATTCGTAAAATTCGCGCCCAAGGCCGGGGAAACGCTCCCCCTCGCCCACCACGATGCGGAACATCCGCTGGCCGAATTCCGACACCAGAAACTGTACGATCCGCTCGGCCGCGACCGTCAGCGCCACCCGCACCGGCACATCGCCGTCAACGGCGGCTTCGGCCGCTTCGGTCTGGCGCTGGCATTCGCAGCGCGCAACCTCAAGGAACATCAGCTGCTTGTCGGGGAAGTAGGCATAGATCGTGGCCTTCGACACCCCCGCCTCACGCGCGATGTCATCGACCGAGGCGCGCTCGAACCCGTCGCGCAGAAAGACCTTGCGCGCGCCGTCCAGCACCTGGTCAAACTTCCGGCCGCGCCGGACCCCCTGATCGGCGATGATGGTCATTGAATCCCCATCCGGGGACCATAGAGCATCGGGGCCAAGCGCGGCAAGCGATGTGGCAGCGGTCATTCCTGCAGGGTGCAGACCGTGCTGGTGCTGTCAGCCGCGCAGCCCTTCGTCGAGGGCGAGGTTACGGTATCGGGAAAGCTAATCACCGGCAGCAGCACCGACAGGCTTTGCGCGGCGGCGGGCAGGGCAAGCGCCAGAGTGAACACGGCGGCAAGGGCGGTACGGGTCATCTTGATCTCCATTCTGAACTACTCGGTTCAGTTTTTAATCTGAACCCATCAGTTCAGATTCGCAAGCAGAAAATGAACTCTTCGGTTCAGTTTATCGGCTTGCCCCGGCGCCCATCTCGACTACGTTAGAATCATTCCAGAAATCGGACCCAACATGCTGCCATCCTTCGCTTCTCGCCGTCGCTTTTCTGACCTGTCGGAACAAGAGGTTCTGGCGCTGGCCATCTCGTCAGAGGAAGACGACGCCCATATCTACCGCAGCTATGGCGAACGGCTGCGTGCCGACTTTCCCGCTTCGGCCGCCGTTTTCGATGGCATGGCGAAAGAGGAAGACCAGCACCGCCAGCGCCTGATCGACCTGCACCGCGCCCGCTTTGGTGATGTGATCCCCCTGATCCGGCGGGAGCATGTGGCCGGCTTCTACGCCCGCCGCCCGGTCTGGCTGGCCAAGACCCTGTCGCTTGAAACCATCCGTGGCGAAGCCCAGGCGATGGAGCATGCCGCGCAGGATTTCTACATCCGCGCCGCTGCCCGTACGCAGGACGCCGCCACCCGACGCCTGCTGGGCGACCTTGCTGCGGCGGAGGCCGGGCATGAGCGCCACGCCGACAGCCTGACCGACAAGCACCTTGCCGGAGACGCCCGCACGGATGAGGACGCCACCGCCAAGCGTCAGTTCATCCTGACCTGGGTTCAGCCGGGGCTGGCGGGGCTGATGGATGGGTCAGTCTCCACCCTCGCGCCGATCTTTGCCACGGCCTTCGCCACACAGGATACCTGGACGACCTTCCTTGTCGGCACGGCGGCCAGCGTGGGTGCGGGCATCTCGATGGGCTTCACCGAGGCTGCGCATGACGACGGTGTGTTGTCCGGTCGCGGCAGCCCGTGGAAGCGTGGGCTTGCCTCGGGCGTGATGACCACGCTGGGCGGGATGGGCCATGCGCTGCCCTACCTGATCCCCGATTTCTGGACCGCCACGACGATTGCCATGGTCGTGGTCTTTGTCGAACTATGGGCGATTGCCTGGATTCAGAACCGCTTTATGGAAACGCCTTTCCTGCGGGCGGCCTTGCAGGTCGTCGTTGGCGGTGCTCTGGTCTTTGCAGCAGGGGCATTGATCGGAGGCGGGTGATGTATCGCAAAGGTGAGGTCCGGTATGAGGCTTTGCCGCTGCCCGACCGCGTGCAGCTGGATGAGGCTGCCGCACTGGCCGGGGCGGAAGGCTTCCTCGCCTACATGCGCAAGCGTCATTCGGTGCGGGACTACGCGCCGCGCCCGGTGCCGGAAGCGGTGATTGCCGCCTGCATCGCCGCCGCGGGCACCGCGCCGTCTGGTGCGAACCACCAACCCTGGCATTTCGTGGCCATCGCCGACCCGGCCATGAAGGCCCGCATCCGCGAAGGCGCCGAAGAGGAAGAACGCGCCTTCTATTCCGGCGGCGCGGGGGATGAATGGCTGGCCGCGCTGGAGCCGATTGGCACCGGCGTCTCAAAACCCCATCTGACCGATGCGCCTTGGTTGATCGTGGTCTTCGCGCAGCGCTATGGGGTGACCGAGGATGGAACCCGCTACAAAAACTACTACGTTCCCGAAAGCGTCGGCATCGCGACCGGCATGCTGATTGCGGCCATCCATCATGCCGGGCTGGTCTGCCTTGAACACACACCGAACCCGATGAAATTCCTTGGTCCCCTGTGCGGCAGGCCGGACCATGAAAAGCCGGTGATGATCCTGCCGGTCGGCTATCCGGCCGACACTGCCACGGTGCCCGCAGTGGCCAAACGGAAAAAACCGCTGGACGCGATCCTGACGGTTTTCCCCGGCTGACCTTGGCTTAGCGCAGCGCTGCCAGACGGCGTGGGACCACAATCGCCTGTTCACCCGCATCTTCTTCAGCCTCATATTCAGCCACAGCGGCGGCTTCGGGCGGCGCAAGTTCCGGGTGCCAGAAGGGCTCCGCGACCACCATCGTCAAGCGTTTGGGTCTTGTGACGGTCATTGCGGGGCGTGGGGGGCGGAGTTCTTTGGGGCGGGTGGAGGCGTCGTTTACCTTGATGATGGTAAAGCTGATGTTGTCCT
>JAESGX010000261.1_pt1 | contig 27281 bp, 26 predicted proteins | sample 9269801 | NCBI WGS metagenome assembly JAESGX01 (sample SAMN16773122, study PRJNA677054) | algae metagenome | isolation source: Pleurocapsa minor GSE-CHR-MK-17-07R and co-occurring heterotrophs from wet... | place: USA: Lower Calf Creek Falls, Grand Staircase Escalante National Monument, UT ... | reverse complement strand
CCGCGCGCCGCTGGCGCCCGACATGGCGGCGCTGGATCGCATGGTGGAGATGGCCCAGGCGTTGGCCGCGCGCCTCGGCGCGGAACCGCCGCGCGCCGAGGCGCTGCTGGGCCTGCCCGGCATCTTCCGCGCCGAACAGGCCGAGCCGAGCGAGGCGGAGGAAGAGGCGCGCCGCGCCGTCCTGCTCGCCGCTTTCCAGCGGGCGCTCAAGGCGTTGTGGGAGTCGCGCGCGGCGGAGGGTGCGCGCCTCGCTGGCATCCTCACCGCGCTGTTGGACGAGATTTCCGCCCTTTGCGCGGCGGCGGCGAGCGAAGCGGCGACGCAGCCCGAGGCGCAGCGTGCCAAGCTGATGGACAGCCTGCACGCGCTGCTGGGCGAGGCCGGGCGCAACCGCTTCCCCGAGGAGCGGCTCGCGCAGGAAGTCGCGCTGCTCGCCGCCAAATCCGATGTGCGCGAGGAGCTGGACCGGCTGGGCGCGCATCTCGCCGCCGCCCGCGCGCTGGTGGCGGAGGGCGAGGGTGCCGGGCGCAAGCTCGATTTCCTCGTGCAGGAATTCGTGCGCGAGGCGAACACATTGTGCAGCAAATCGGCCAGCGTGGCGCTGACGCGCATCGGGCTGGAGCTGAAAGCCGCCATCGAGCGGCTGCGGGAGCAGGCGGCCAATGTCGAATAGCGCCATCCAACCCCGGCGCGGCGTCTGCCTGGTGCTGGCCTCGGCGCCGGGCGGCGGCAAGACCAGCGTCTCCCGCGAATTGCTGAAGACCGAGCCGGAGCTGGCCCTCTCCGTCAGCGCCACCACCCGCGCGCCGCGCCCGGGCGAGGAGGAGGGCGTGCACTATTTCTTCCGCACGCCCGAGCAATTCGCGGCCATGGTCGCCGCCGATGAGCTGCTGGAGCATGCGAGTTTCCTCGGCCGATCCTACGGCACGCCGCGCGCGGCGGTGGAGGCGGCGCTGAGCGCGGGGCGTGACGTGCTGTTCGACATCGAGTGGCAGGGTCATCGCCAGCTGCGCGAGAAGATGCCGGCCGATGTCGTCGGCATCTTCCTGCTGCCGCCCTCGATCGAGGAGCTGGAGCGCCGCCTGCGCGGCCGCAACCAGGACAGCGACGAGGAAATCGCGCGCCGCATGGTGGCCGCCCGCGCCGAGCTCTCCCACTGGGACGAGTTCGACCATGTGCTGGTGAATGAGGATTTCGCGGCGACCGTGGCCAGCGTGCGCGCCATCCTGCACGCGGCGCGCACCCATCGCAGCCGCCAGCCCTGGCTGCCCGGATTCGCGGCGACGCTGCTCGGTCCCGCGTGAGGGAGGCCTTCCTCGTCCTGATCGAGGTGGTGGCGCCGATCTTCGCCATCATCGCGGCGGGGTATCTCTCGGCGGCGCGCGGCTTCGTGGATGCGGGCGGGTTCAAGGGGCTGAACATCTTCGCCTTCTCGCTGGCCGCCCCCGCGCTGCTCTTTGCCAGTGGCACGGCGGGGCACCAGGGCGGCGGCGCGGCCGCACTCGCCTATTTCGCCGCGGCGGGGCTGCTCTATGCGGGGGTGCTCTGGGGCGCCAGGCGCGCGGGGATGGGGCTGGCCGCGGGCGGGATGCTGGCGCTCGATGTGAGCTACGGCAACACGGTGATGATGGGCATTCCGCTCATCCTGGCCGCCTTCGGCACGCCGGGCCTCTCCATCCTGCTGACCATCCTTGCCCTGCACTCCATGGTGCTCCTGGGGGCGGCGACCGTGGTGGCCGAGATCGGGCAGAACCAGCGCGCGGCGCCGCTGCGCCTGCTCAAGACCACGCTGCTGGGTGTCGCGCGCAATCCGGTGGTGATGGCGGTGATTCTCGCCATGCTCTGGAGCACGCTGCATCTGCCCGTGCCGGGGGCCGCGCGGCGCACGCTGGAATTGCTGGGCGCTGCCTCGCCGCCCGTCGCGCTGTTCTGCCTGGGTGGCAGCCTGCATGGCTTCGACGCGCGTCACGCCTGGCGGCAGATGTCGGTGACCGTCGCACTGAAACTCGTGGCGCTGCCGGTGCTGGTCTGGGCCATCACCTCGCTGATGGGGCTGTCCGAGCTTGAGATCGCGGTGGCGACGGTGACGGCCGCGCTGCCAACCGGCGCCAATGCCTTCCTGCTGGCGCGGCGCTATGCGGTGGGGACGGAAGCCTCGGGCGCCTCCGTCCTCGTCTCCACCTTGCTGTCGCTGCTCACGCTGACGGTGCTGCTGGCGGTGTTCCGGCCTTAGGCGCCGGCTTGAGCTTCGCCTTGGCCTTGGTGACGAGATCTTCCACCCAGGCCGGCGCCTGGCCCTCCTGCCGGGCGCAGGCCATGAGGAACACCGCGACCATGAGATAAGCGAAGGCGAGCGCGGGCGTGACCGCGAAACCCACCGCCGGGCCATGCATCAGGCCGAAGAAGGTCATCACGGCACCCGCCGCCGCGAAGCCGGAGGCCTTCACATAATCGCGCTCGATGATGAAGACGGCGATGGCGCCCAGCACCAGCCCGCCGAGGATCGCGCCCTCACCCATCACGGCGAGGCCCGGATAGAGCACGCCCATGCCGATCAGCTTGTCCATGCCCACGGCCGCGGCACTGGTGCCGGCCGCCCCCAGCGCGCCGTCTATCAGGGTCTTCGCCCAATGCGCGAGATGCGGCGTGAGTGAGAGCACCACGGCGGGCGCATGGCCCTTCGGCACCTCCTGGAAGGCCTGCGCGCCGATCAGCATGCCGATGTAGAGCAGGATGGGCGCGATCGCGACGACGGGCACCAGCGCCAGCAGCACCGAGGCGATGCCGAGCCAGGTGAAGACCAGCACGGCGACGCCGGTCGCGGCGGAGTAGCCGATGCGCCCGCCCATGGATTTCCAGCCGGGGTGGCCGATATAGACCGCGTTGATGAAGGGGTTGCCCATGCAGCAGCCGATCAGGCTCACCACGCCATCGGCCGTCAGCACGCGCGTCGTGGGGTAGTGGTCGCCGGCGGCTTCCGCGCTCTCCACATTGTCCAGCGCCTCGACCAGGTCATAGATGCCGAAGGGGATGGCGGTGACCAGGATGATCCCGATGAAGGCGAACCCACCGAACACATGCTCCACCGCCGGCGTCGGAATGTGCAGGCCCAACTGGCTGAAGGAGGCGCCGAGGGCGGTGAGTCCCACGCCGCCGACACCAAGCCCGATGGCGGCGCTGCCCCAGGCGATGACCAGCCCGAAGGCGATGGCGACGAGGCCGGCCGGAATGTTGCGCGGATAGCGGAAGCCGCCGAACCACGCGACCAGGATCACGGCGAAGCAGATCAGCCCGAGGATCGGCGTCATGAACATCTCGAGCGCCGGGCGCATCGCGATGAAGGTGACGGAGACGCCGGCGAGCGTGCCCAGCAGCGCCGCGCGCGGCGTGATGCGGCGGATCCAGGGGGCGGCATGGGCGCCGAAGATCAGCACGAAGCTCTGGATGAAGACCCAGGTGAGCCCCGCCTCCCACCCCTTGATCGGATCGCCCGTCAGCCGCGCGATCGGCATCATGATGACGAGGCAGACCACGAACATGTGCGGCACCGAGATGCCGGAGGGCAGGGCGCAGACATCCGTCCGTCCCGTCTCCTTCATCAGCTTCCAGCCAAGCCAGGCGTAGTAGCCGGTGGAGAGGAACATCATGAGGCCGGCGGCCGGCAGGATGCGGCCGAAGACGATGTCATCGGGCATGCCGACGACGAAGCGCAGCAGCCCCGTCAGCACCAGCAGATTGACCAGGATGTTCGTGCCGAAGCCGAAAAGGGCGTTCCAGTCGCCCGGGGTCCAGAGCTGGGTGCGCGTCATGCGGTGATCCTCAGGGCTGCGATGGCGGAATCCGATGTGGCGACCCAGCCGAAGATCCCGCCTTGGGCGTGGATCATGGCCAGCGCCGCGGCGTGGAATTCGGGGAAGTAGGAGGCGCAGGCATCGCTGATGACGGCGCAGCGGAAGCCGCGGTCATTGGCCTCGCGCACCGTCGTGCTGACGCAGACCTCGGTGGTGACGCCGGCCACCAGCAGCGCCTCGATGCCGCGGTTGCGCAGGATGTTCTCGAGGTCCGTCGCCCAGAAGGCGCCCTTGCCGGGCTTGTCCAGCACCACCTCGCCGGCGAGGGGGGCGAGTTCAGGGATGATGTCGTGCCCGGCCTCGCCACGCACGAGGATGCGGCCCATCGGCCCGGCATCGCCGATGCGCATCCCCGGCGGTGCGCGCGTCAGCTTGGCGGGCGGGCAATCGCTGAGGTCGGGGCGGTGGCCCTCGCGCGTGTGGAGGATCAGCAGGCCGGCGGCACGGCTCGCGTCCAGCAGGGCGGCGCAGGGGGCGATGGCGGCGTGCAGCTGTGTCACGTCATTGCCGAGCGCCGCGCCGAAGCCGCCCGGCTCCAGGAAATCCCGCTGCATGTCGATGACGATGACGGCCGTGCGCGCGGGCTCGAAGGTGAAGGGGCCAGGCAGGGCCTCGATCCGACGCAGCATCCACAACCCTCCGGGTGTCGGAGGGAGTTAGCCGGAAGGTTGCGGCGGAGGGGCCGAAAAAATGCGCCAGAATGGGGCGATTGTGCCGGAACCTCCGGTGCAATCGCCGTGAATCACGGCGTCATGCCGCAAAATTCATCACGCGACTTCCAGGGCTGGGTCCAGGCCCAGCGCCAAGGCCAGCGCCTCCAGCCGGCGCAACACGCTCTCGCCGGCGAAGACGCCCGCGCCCTGTTCGAGCTTCAGCGTCAGCCGCCGCCCGCGCCGCTCGAGTTGCGTGGCGTCCAGCAGGCTCGGCACGCCGCCGGAAAGCGTATAGGCCAGGCGCAAAGCCGCACCCAGGATTTCCGCCCGCCGGACCGAGGCGGCCGAGAGCAGCAGCCGCGCGGGCGCCAGATAGGCGGCGGTCGGATCGGCCTCGTAGCGGAGCGCGGCGACGAGGGCGAGGAAGGCGCGGGCGTGGTGGTCGAGCCCCACGCCATGCAGGCGCAGCAGGCGGAAGAAGGCCTGCTCCGCGCGGTATTCGGGGTGGTCCAGCGCGCCGCTGTCGCTGATCCAGCAGGCGGCGATGCGCAGCATGGGCTCGGCATCGCCCTCTTCCACCAGGGGCTCGGTCCAGCGCAGCAAGGCCGGCGGCAGCCCGGGATCGCGGCCGAGGCGCAGGCCGATCTCCTGGGCGGCCGCCAGCAGCGGGTCACGCGCGCGCTCGGCCGCGTGCAGGCGGCGGCCATACCAGCCCTCGCGCAGCCCATTGGCCGAGAAGACGACGCGCGCGGCACCCGAGGCGCGCAGCAGCCGGCGCATCACGACGGCAGCGAAGGGCAGGTCGCCCACGCGCTTGGTGGGGGCGGCGGGCATGCGCTCCAGCGATTTGCGCGGCGCATTCATGACCACGCCCGCGAGGTCCCGCGCTTCCTCCCGCCGGATCGCATAGTGATGGACGATGGAGAGCGGGTAGCCGGTCTGCGCGATGTGGATGCGCGCGAGCGCGCGGAAGGTGCCGCCCACCAGGAACAGGTCCTTGACCGGCGTCGCGCCCAGCCAGGGAACGCGCTTCAGCTCGGCCTCCGCGATGCTGCGCGCGCGGCCGATATCGCCCTCCGCCCGATCGGCGAGGCGGATGGTGCCGAGCGGCAGGGAGGCCGTCTCCATGATGCGCCCCTGCACGAGGCGCACGAGTTCGAGCGAACCGCCGCCGAGGTCGCCCAGCACGCCATCGGCCTGGGGCACGCCGAGCAGCAGCCCCTCGGCCGAGAAGCGCGCCTCCTCATCGCCCGAGAGAATGGTGATGCGCGCCCCGGGCATCACTTCCTTCAAGCCCGCCATGAAGGCGGGTCCGTTGGTGGCGTCGCGCACCGCGGCCGTCGCCAGGACCTCCACCGGGTCGGCGCCCATGCCGCGCGCCAGCGCGTGGTAGCGGCCGAGCACGGTGAGCGTCTGCGCCGCCGCTTCCTCATTCAGCAGGCCGGTGCTGTGCAGGCCGCGGCCCAGGCCCAGCACCGCCTTCTCGTTGAAGATGGCGTGCGGGTTCCGCAGCAAGCCTTCGTAGACCACGAGGCGAACCGAGTTGGAGCCGAGGTCCACCACGCCAAAACGGGGCGGGTGCTGGGGCGAAGTCGCCATCAAATCAATCCTGATGCAGCCGATCCGTCTTGGGGCGGCGTCCTGAGGGGCGGGGCGGGGGCGCATGCAGTGCGCTGCCCCGGCCGGAAAGGGAAGGGTTGGTCATGAAATACTCATGCGCCGAGAATTGCCGCGGATCCGGCGTGCGGCGGCGCCAGCTGCCATCCGGCTCCAGATCCCAGCTTTGCGCCGCATCGCGCAGATTGACCACCATGATCTGGTCCAGCACCTGGGCATGCACGGTGGCGTTCTCGACCGGCACCATGGTCTCCACGCGCCAATCCATGTTGCGCGCCATCCAATCGGCCGAGGAGATGAAGACGCGCGCGCGGCGGCTGGGCAGGCGGTGGCCATTGCCGAAGCAGTAGATCCGGCTGTGCTCCAGGAAGCGGCCGACGATGCTCTTCACGCGGATATTCTCGGAGAGGCCCGGCACGCCCGGGCGCAGGCAGCAGATGCCGCGCACCACGCATTCGACGCGCACGCCCGCCTGGCTCGCGCGGTAGAGCGCGTCGATCAATTCATTGTCCACCAGGCTGTTCATCTTGAGCCAGATGCCCGCGGGCTTGCCCGCCACGGCGAAGGCGATCTCCTGCTCGATCAGGCCCATCAGCGAGGGGCGGATGGTCAGCGGCGCGAAAGCGAGCCGCTCCATCGCCTCGGGCCGGGCATAGCCGGTCATGTAGTTGAACAGCTTGGAGGCATCGCGCGTCAGGATCGGGTCGGCCGTGAAGAAGCTGAGGTCGGTGTAGATGCGCGCCGTGATGGGGTGGTAGTTGCCCGTGCCGAAATGCGCGTAGCTGCGCAGGGTGGCGCCCTCGCGCCGGATGACGAGGCTGATCTTCGCGTGGGTCTTGAGTTCCACGAAGCCATAGACGACCTGCACGCCGGCCGCCTCCAGCTCGCGCGCGATGGAGATGTTGCGCTCCTCGTCGAAGCGGGCCTTCAGCTCCACCATGGCGGTGACGGATTTGCCCGCCTCGGCCGCCTCGATCAGCGCGCGGGCGATGGGGCTGTCGCGGCTCGTGCGGTAGAGCGTCTGCTTGATGCCGACCACATTGGGATCGCGCGCCGCCTGTCGCAGGAACTGCACCACCACGTCGAAGGATTCATAGGGGTGGTGGACCACGATGTCCTTGGCGCGGATGGCGGCGAAGCAGTCGCCGCCGAAATCCAGGATCCGCTCGGGGAAGCGGGGGGTGTAGGGCGTAAACAGCAGGTCCGGCCGGTCATCCACGATGAGCGCCTTGAGGTCCGCCACGCCCAGCAACCCGTCCACGGCAAAGACGGCGCCGCGGTCGGCGTCCAGCTCCTCGGCCACGAAGTCGATCATGTCGGACGGCATGCGCCCATCCACGGCGAGGCGGATGGCGCGGCCGCGCCTGCGGCGCTTCAGCGCGGTCTCGTAGCTGCGGACGAGGTCCTCGGCTTCTTCCTCGAACTCGACATCCGTGTCGCGGATGAGGCGGAACAGGCCGCGCTCGGCCGGGATGAAGCCGGGGAAGAGGTGGTGCAGGTTCAGCGCCACCACATCCTCCAGCACCGCGAAGCGGATGCCGCCCTCAGCACTCGCGGGCATGCGGATGAAGCGGTCCACCTGGGGCGGCAGGTTGATCAGCGCCCGCATCGTGCCGCCATCCTCCTCGCGCACCAGCTTCAGCACCATGCAGAGGGCGAGGTTGGAGATGAAGGGGAAGGGGTGCGCCGGGTCCACCGCGAGCGGCGTGATGAGCGGGAAGATGCGCTCCTGGAAATAGAGCTCGAGCCAGGCGATGTCGGCCGGCTGCAGCTCATCGGCATCGAGCACGGCGAAGCCGGCCGGGCGCAGCAGATGGCGCAGGGTGCGCCAGGCTTCCTGCTGGCCCTCGATCAGGGTCAGCCCCCGCGTCTGGATGGCGGCGAGCTGCTGCGTGGGGGAGAGGCCATCGGGGGTCAGCGCCTGCACGCCCTCGCGCTCCTGGCCCACCAGGCCGGCGACGCGCACCGAATAGAATTCGTCCAGGTTGGAGCCGGAGATGGCGACGAAGCGGAGGCGTTCGAGCAGGGGGTGCTGCGGGTTGGCCGCCTCCTCCAGCACGCGCGTGTTGAAGTCGAGCCAGGAGAGCTCCCGGTTGAAGAAGCGCCCCGGGTCGCTCAGCGGGAGGGGCGGCGGCAGGGCTTCGGCTGTGGACATGGGGCCAGCCTACAGCAAGGCCGTGCCGGGCGGCACCGGGTCCGCGTGCGGTGTCTCCGAACCGTCATCCATGAGCGGCGCCAGCACGGATAGCGCGGCGGCGCGGGTGAGGCGCCGGCCGGCGGCGAGCGAGGCGCGATCCAGCCGGGCCACCGCCTCGGCCATCACGGCGGCGCGGCGCGGCAGGCGGCGCCGGAGCGTCATGAGCAGGCCCGGGTCGAACTGGATCTGCCGGTCGGCCAGGTGCTTGGCGAGCAGCGCATCGAGCAGCGCATCCGAGGGCTCGTCCAGCTCGGCAACGGCTGTCGCGGCAAGCCGCGAGCGGAGATCGGGCAGCGCCACGCGCCAGCGGGAGGGCGGGCGGGGGGCGGCCATGAGCAGCGGCAGGCGCGCCTCGGCGCAGGCATTCATGAGGTGGAGCAGGGCAGTCTCCTCGCCCGGCAGGTCGGCCTCGTCCAGCGCCACGCCGCGCGTGGGGGCCTCGGGCAGGCCGGTCAGGTCCGGGCCGCGCAGCAGCGCCCAGCCCTCGGCCGTGGCGGTCGCGTGCAGCAGGTGCGTCTTGCCGGTGCCGGGCGGGCCGGCGAGGAGCAGCCGCCCATCCGGCCAGCGCCCGGGCGCGGAGAGCCAGCGCAGCGCCTCGTCATTGCTCGCATCGGGCACGAAATCGGCCGCCGCGAAGGAGGGCGCGGTCTCCATCGGCAGGGCGAGCTGGGAAAACGTCAAATGCCGGTCCTGGGTGGGTCGAGGTAAAGCGGGCTCTCCAGGTAGCGCCGCAGCCAGTGCCGCGCCAGCACGCCGATGGCCGCGGCGATGGGCACGGCCAGCAGCACGCCCAGGAAGCCGAAGGCCACGCCGCCCGCGAACAGCGCGAAGATCACCCAGACCGCGTGCAGCTCCACGCGGTCCCCGATCAGGCGGGGATAGATGATATAGGCCTCCAGCACCTGCCCCACGGTAAAGACCGCCATCACCAGCAGCACGCCGTTCCAGTCGCCCCATTGGCCAACCGCCAGCAGCACGGCCAAGGCGAAGCCCGTCAGCGAGCCGACATAGGGGATGAACGAGAGAAAACCGGAGATCAGCCCGATCATCAGCCCGAGCTCCAGGCCGATCAGCGAAAGCCCGCTGGCGTAGAAAATGCCGAGCACCAGGCAGCACAGCAATTGCCCGCGCAGCCAGGCGGAGAGCACGCGGTCCATGTCGCGCGCCAATTGCCGGAGCGAGGCGGCGGAGCGGCGGGGCAGCCAGCTTTCCATCCGCGCCATGATGCCCGGCCAGTCGCGCAGCAGATAGAAGCTGACGACCGGCGTGACGATGGCCAGCGTGAAGACGTTGAACAGCGCGAAGCCGCCGCCGATCAGCCGTGTGGCAGCGGTGCCGAGCCAGCTGACCATCGCACCCGCCTGGCCGATGATGAGTTCGCGCAGGCGGGCATCCACCATCTCCGGGCCCGCGGCTTCCTCGAGCGAGAGCAGGAAATCCCGCAGCCCCGCATTGATGGTGGCGATGTAGCCGGGCAGGCGGGCCAGCAGCACGCCGATCTGGGCGATGATGAGGGGATAGAGCAGCAGCACCGCGAGCAGGCAGAGCAGCAGCAGCAGCAGCAGCACCAGCACCATGGCGGCCACACCGCGCGGCACGCCGATCCGCGCCAGCCGCGTCGCCATCGGGTCGAGGAAATAGGCGATGCAGATGGCCAGCACGAAGGGCGTCAGGATGCCGGAGAAGAGCCAGAAGGCGAAGATGATGGCGGCCAGCACGCCGAGCGTCAGCATGGTGCGCTGCCGGCGCGTGGCCACCATCGGGCCCGGGCGGCCGCGGCCGGGGGCGGGGATGGGTTCGCTCATGGGGCCGGGGGCTGCATGCGGCGGGCCGCCTGCGCCACATAGGCGATGCCCGAGGCGGCCGTGCTCGCCGCCACGAGCCAGATCAGCAGGGTGACGGCGGTCTCCATCGGCACCTCGAAGCCATGGGCGAAGAGCGCCAGCGCCGCCAGCGCGATCTGCAGCGCCGTGTTGACCTTGGAGATCAGCAGCGGGCGGATCGGCGGGCGGTTGCCCACCATCCAGAGCAAAGTGAGCCCGCCCACGATGACGAGGTCACGAAAGACGACGAGGATGGCGAGCCAGTCCGGCAGCACGCCGATCGCCGCCAGCGTGACATAGACCGAGACGAGCAGCGCCTTGTCCGCCACCGGGTCCAGCAGGGCCCCGATCGCCGAGCGCGCATTGCGGACCCGCGCCAGCCAGCCATCCAGCGCATCCGAGATTCCGGCCGCCAGAAAGAGCAGGAAGGCCTGGTCCAGCCGGTGCTGCAGGATCAGCCAGATGGTGCCGGGCACCGCGACGAGCCGCGCCAGGGTGATCATGTTGGGCAGCGTCAGCAGGATTTGCGGCGGGGGGCTCTCGCTCATGGCGGGCGCTGGGTCAGCCGCCGGCACCCAGGGAAACCTGCCAGCTGGCGCCATTCTCGGTGATGACGAGCCCGGCGCCGCCGAGCGCCGTCGCGGCCTCGGCCGCCGGCTGGCGCAGGCCGAGGCGGAAGCGCGCCGCCTCCATGCTGAGCGAGATGATCTCCATGCTGGCCACACTGCCCGAGGCGCGCAGCCGGCGCCGCAATTCCAGCCATTCCGCGAGGGAGCTGTGCCGGCTGCTCGCCTCCATGTAGCCCTGCGCCGCCATCGGGATGTTGAGCGCGAGGCCGCCGCCCGTCGCCGCCCCGGGGCTGCCGGGCGCGAAGCTGCGGCCGGTGGCCGAGGCGACCTGGCCCGGGTTGAACTGCACGGTCAGCCGCCCGGAGTAGCGGGTGGGCGTGGTGCGCTCCTCCTCCACGATCAGGGCGGCGACCATGTTCTCGATCTGCGAATCCGAGGGCGGGCTGCCGGCGGCGCCGCCCGTCTGCTCCATCAGGCGCTGCCAGGCGATGCGGCGCGCGCTGGCATGCGCGCGGTCCCGCGCCAGCACCGCATTCTCGGCCGTCGCCTCGGCGGGCACGCCGCGCTGGACCAGGGGGTTGTCCTGGGCCGCAAGGGGCGGGCAAAAGAGCAGGGTCAGGACCGCGGCTGCCAGCAGGTGTCTCATTGCCAGCAGGTGGCTGATTGTCGAGGCGGCCCTGAACATCTATCCCATCCTCATCTCACCAAGCTGGTGTAGCCCATCGGAGGCGGCCCTGAACAGTTCCGACAAGCCCGAATCCCCCGCGCAGGGCCTGACCTATGCCGCCGCCGGGGTGGATATCGAGGCCGGCGACGCGCTGGTCGAGCGCATCAAGCCGCTCGCCCGCAGCACGAACCGCGCGGGCAGCATGGGGGGCCTGGGCGGCTTCGGCGCGCTGTTCGACCTGAAGGCGGCGGGCTTCACCGACCCGGTGCTGATCTCCTCCACCGATGGCGTCGGCACCAAGCTGCGGCTGGCCATCGAGGCGGGCATCCATGGCAAGGTCGGCATCGACCTCGTCGCCATGTGCGTGAATGACCTGATCGTGCAGGGGGGCGAGCCGCTCTTCTTCCTGGACTACTTCGCCACCGGCAAGCTCGATGTGGCCCAGGCGGCCGAGGTCGTCTCCGGCATCGCCGAGGGCTGCCGCCAGGCGGGCTGCGCCCTGGTCGGCGGCGAGACGGCCGAGATGCCCGGCATGTATCACGGCGGCGACTACGACCTGGCCGGCTTCTCCGTCGGCGCGGCCGAGCGCGGCGCGCTGCTGCCGAAACAGGTCGGGCCCGGCGATGTGCTGATCGGCCTTGCGTCCTCGGGCGTGCATTCCAACGGCTTCTCGCTGGTGCGGCGGGTGATCGCCGCCGCGGGGCTGGGCCTGGGCGATCCCGCGCCCTTCGCGCCGGGGCTCTCGCTCGGCGAGGCGCTGCTGGCGCCGACGCGCATCTATGTGCGCCCCTTGCTGGCGCTGCACCGCGCGGGGCTGCTGAAGGCGGCCGCCCATATCACGGGTGGCGGGCTGCCGGGCAACCTGCCCCGCGTGCTGCCGGAGGGCGTGGGCGCCGAGGTCGAGGCCGGCTCCTGGCCGGTGCCGCCCGTCTTCTCCTGGCTCGCCAAGGCCGGCGGCGTGGCGGAGGCCGAGATGCTGCGCGTCTTCAATTGCGGGCTGGGCATGGTCTGCGTGGTGGCCGAGGCGGATGCGGATGCCGTGCTTTCCCACCTCATGGCCGCGGGCGAGGCCGCCTTCCGCATCGGCCGGCTGGTGGCTGCGACGGGCGAGGCCGAGGTCACGCTGCAAGGCACGCTGGGGCTGTGAGCCGGCCGCGCGTCGCCATCCTGATCTCCGGCCGCGGCTCCAACATGGTGGCGCTGCTGGAGGCGGCGGCGCATCCCGACTACCCCGCCGATATCGCGCTGGTGATCTCCAACCGCGCCGATGCGGCGGGACTCGACCGCGCGCGGGACATGGGCGTGCCGGCCCTGGTGGTGCCGAGCCGGGCGCGGCCGCGCGAGGCCTTCGAGGCGGAACTCGCCGCGGCGCTGGCCCGGCACGAGATCGCGATCCTGGCGCTGGCCGGCTTCATGCGCGTGTTGACGCCGGGCTTCGTCGCCGCCTGGGAGGGACGGATGATCAACATCCACCCCTCGCTGCTGCCGAGCTTCCCCGGGCTCGATACCCACGCCCGGGCGCTCGCGGGTGGGGTCCGGCTGCATGGCTGCACCGTCCATCTGGTCAGCGCGGGCGTGGATGAGGGGCCGATCCTGGCCCAGGCGGCGGTTCCCGTGCAGATGCACGACACGGAGGAGAGCCTGGCCGCCCGCGTGCTGGAGCAGGAGCACCGGCTTTATCCGGCGGCACTCGCCTGGCTCGCCGCCGGGCGTGTGCGGGTGCAGGAGGGCCGCGCCTATGTGGCCGCGGCGGATGCGCGCGGGCGCCTCGTGAACCCCTTGCCGGCGGGCGCCGCAGTTTCTACACAAGCGCCACGCGATTGAGGAACAAAGGCATGGCCGAGCAACCGATGAGCATCGAGATGGTCGAAGTGAAGTCCGAGGACATCATGGGCGAGCGCCGCGCGATGTTCGACAGTTTCATGAGCGCGACGAAGTGGGGCATCGGCGCCACCGTCGCGCTGCTGGTCGGCATCTACCTGGTCTTCGGCTGAGCCACCCGCCACCCCGGATCGCCACCGCCCATGAAAAAGGCCGGGCCTCGCGGCCCGGCCTGATTTGTTTCAGCGGCCTCTCGGCTCAGCCGACCAGTTCGTGGCCCGCGAAGAAATAGGCGATCTCGATCGCGGCATTCTCCAGGCTGTCGCTGCCATGCACGCTGTTCGCCTCGATGCTCTCGGCGAACATCTTGCGGATCGTGCCCTCGGCGGCATTGGCCGGGTTGGTCGCGCCCATCAGGTCACGATGCGCGAGGACGGCGTTCTCGCCCTCCAGCACCTGCACCACCACGGGGCCGGAGACCATGAAGTCCACGAGGTCGTTGTAGAAGGGGCGGGCGGCGTGGACCTCGTAGAACTTCTTGGCGTGCGCGCGGCTCATCCAGATGCGCTTCTGCGCGATGATGCGCAGGCCCGCCTTCTCATAGACGGCGTTGATGGCGCCGGTCAGGTTGCGGCGCGTGGCGTCGGGCTTGATGATGCTGAAGGTGCGTTCGATGGCCATGAAGGGCGTCCCTTGACGTGATGTGGGGGGCAATTGCCCAAGCCCGGGCGCGGACGCAAGCCCTGATGGGCATCATTCGCGGGGCGGCCTTCGCAAATCGGGCATGTCGCGCTGCCGCAATCCCGTCTAAACCCCGGGCATGACCGTCCTGACCATCCAAGACCTGACCATCCGCATGGCGGGCCGCCCCCTCATGGAGGAGGCCTCCCTCCAGGTGGACACCGGCCGCAAGATCGGCCTGGTCGGGCGCAACGGCGCGGGCAAGTCCACGCTGATCAAGGCCATCTTGGGCGAGCTTCAGCCCGATGGCGGCGATATCCGCCTGGCCCAGCGCGCGCGCATCGGCCATGTGGCGCAGGAGACGCCGGCCGGCGAGACCTGCCTGCTCGACATCGTCCTGGAGGCGGACACCGAGCGCGCCTCGCTGCTGGCCGAGCTGGACGACCACCCCGAGCCGGTCCGCGCCGGCGAGATCCATGAGCGGCTGATGGCGATCCAGGCCGATGCCGCGCCGGCGCGCGCCGCCACCATCCTGGCCGGCCTCGGCTTCGATGCCGCCGCGCAGCAACGGCCCTCCCGCGAATATTCCGGCGGCTGGCGCATGCGCGTGAGCCTGGCCCGCGCGCTGTTTCTCGAGCCCGATCTGCTGCTGCTGGACGAGCCGACCAACCACCTCGACCTCGAGGCCGCCATGTGGCTTGAGGGCTGGATCCAGCGCTTCTCGGGGGCGGCCATCATCATCAGCCATGACCGTGGCCTGCTCGAGCGCTGCGCGGATTCCATCGCGCATCTCGATCGGCAGAAGATCACCCTCTACCCCGGCAATTTCGAGAATTTCGTGCGCGTCAGGACCGAGCGCGCGGCGCAGGTGGTGGCGCAGAACACGCGCATCGCGGCCCAACGCGCGCATATGCAGGCCTTCGTGGACCGCTTCCGCGCCAAGGCCACCAAGGCCCGCCAGGCGCAGTCCCGCCTGAAGGCGCTGGAGCGGCTGCCGGCGCTGGAGAGCGTCATCGAGGATGTGGCGACGCGCTTCGAATTCCCGCAGCCCGAGCAGCTGCCGCCGCCCATCCTGACCGTCAGCCGCGGCAATGCGGGCTATGGCAACCATGTGGTCCTGCGCGACCTCGACATCCGGATTGACCAGGAGGACCGGATCGCGCTGCTGGGGGCCAATGGCAACGGCAAGTCCACGCTGGCGAAGCTGCTGGCGGGCCGCATGAAGCCGATGTCGGGCGAGGTGCATCGCGACCGACGGATGCGCGTGGGCTATTTCGCGCAGCACCAGGAGGATGACCTCGACCTCGAGGGCACGCCGCTCAGCCACATGATGGAGGCGCTGCCGCGCGCCACGGCGGGCCAGTGCCGTTCGCAGCTCGCGCGGTTCGGGCTGGATGCGGAGCGGGCGGAGACCCAGGTGAAGGGCCTCTCGGGCGGCGAGAAGGCGCGGCTGCTGATGGCGCTGACGACGCGCGACGCGCCGCACATGCTCATCCTCGACGAGCCGACCAACCACCTCGACATCGACGCGCGCGAGGCGCTGGTGAAGGCGCTGGCGGATTACGAGGGCGCCGTGGTGCTGATCAGCCACGACCCGCATCTGGTGGAGCTGGTGGCGGATCGGCTCTGGCTGGTGGCGGGCGGCAAGGTGACGCCCTTCGATGGCGACCTCGATGATTATCGCGCGCAGCTCGGCGGCCGGACGGCGGCCGCCGCGCGGCGCGAGGAGAAGAAGGATGACCGCAAGCAGGGACGCGTGGCCGGAGTGGAGGCGCGCGCCGCCCATGCGCCGCTGCGCGCGCGGTTGAAGGGCATCGAGGTCACGCTGGCGAAGCTCAATGACGAGGCGAAGGTCATCGAGACCGCGCTGGCCGATCCGCGGCTTTATGAGCGGGGCAAGACCGACCTGATCACCCGCGCCACGGCGCGGCGCGCCGCCATCGCCAAGGAGGTGGAGCGGCTGGAGAGCGAGTGGCTGGAGATCACGGAGAAGCTGGAAGCGGCCTGACCTCAGGCCAGCTCACGCACGCGCCGCGGCACGGGCAGCCAGTTCTCGCAGGGCGCGGGGCGCCCCACATGCCAGCCCTGCATTTCATCCGTGCCGAAGGCGAGGAGCAGGTGGAACTGCTCCGCCGTCTCCACCCCCTCGCACACCACGCCGAGCTTCAGCTCATGCGCCATCCGGATGATGTTGCGCAGGATGGCGCCGGCGCGGATCGCCTCCTCCGCCGGCCCCTCCAGCGCGGCGATGAGCGAGCCGTCCAGCTTGATCTCGGTGAGCGCCACATGCGTCAGGTAGCCGAAGGAGGCGTGGCCCGCGCCAAAATCATCAAGGGCGACGCCGATGCCGCGGGCGAGCAGCGCCTTCGTCGCCTCCCGCGCCGCCTGCATGTCATCGAGGAAGACGCGCTCGGTCAATTCGATGCAGAGCGCCGAGGGCGGCAGGGCGGCCTCCGCCAGCGCCGCCTCCACATGCGCCAGGAAATCGGGCGCGACGAGGAAGCAGGGCGTGATGTTGACGGAGATGCAGGGCCTTGGCTCGGGGAAGCTGGCGGCGATGCGGCAGGCCTCGCGCAGCACCCAGACATCCAGGGCGGCGGCCAGGCCGCTGCGCTCGGCGATCGGCACGAAGTCGCTCGGGGCGATCGGCCCATAGCTGGGATGCGACCAGCGCACCAGCGCCTCATAAGCCTCGATCGCCTTGCCGCCGCGGGCGTTGACCTGGGGCTGCAGCACCAGCGACAGCCCGCAGCTCTCGCCGGCCAGCGCCGCGCGCAGATCGGCGGTGAGGGTGTGCTTGGAGCCGATCCCCACCGGCGCGCCCTCCCGCTGCATGACCACGCGGTTCCGACCGTTGCGCTTGGCGTTGTAGAGCGCGACATCGGCCGCCTGCATCAGCCGGTCCGCGCGGCCGGGTGCCGAGGGTTCCTCGGCCGCCATGCCGCGGGCGGCGAAGGCGATGCCGACCGAAGCCTCGACGCGCAGGCGCTGGGCGCCGACCTGGAAGGGAATGGCCGAGAGCGCCCCGATCACCCGCGCGCCGATCTCACGCAGTTCGGCCTCGGGGTCCACGCTGGGCGGCAGGGTCACCATCAGCACGAATTCGTCGCCGCCGAGCCGGGCCGCCACATCGCCCTCGCGGATGCAGCCGAGGATGCGCTGGCCCACCTCCCGCAGCACCGCATCCCCGCCGCCATGGCCCAGCATCTCGTTCAGCGCCTTGAAACGGTCGAGGTCCACGAGCAGCAGGCCCACCACGCCCCGCGCGCCACCCGCGCCCTTCAGCATGGCCGGGAGCGCCTCCTCGAACATGCGGCGATTGCCGAGGCCGGTCAGCGGGTCCTTGAAGGCCAGCTCCGACATCTCGTGGATCCGCAGCGCGCTGGAGACGCCATTGGCGAGGTCACGCAGGGTGGCGAGCAGCTGCGGATCGGGCGCGCGCGCCACGCGGTCGATGATGCACAGGCTGCCCAGCACGTCGCCACTCGGCGCACGCAGCGGCACGCCGGCATAGAAGCGCATCCCGAAGGCGCCGGTGACGAGGGGGCTCTCGCGGACACGGGGATCGGCGGTGGCGTCGGGAATGACCAGCATGTCCGTGGTCTCATCCAGGACGAGGGCGCAGGCGGCGATGTCGCGCGGGATTTCGCGCAAGCCCTCCGGCAGGCCGATCTGCGAGGCGAACCACACGCGGCTCTCATCGATCAGCGAGATGGTGGAGACCGGTGCGCCGGTGACGCTGGCCGCGAGCCGGGTGAAGACGTCGAAACGCTCTTCGGGAGGCGTATCCAGCAAGCCGAGGCGACGAACCAGCGCGAGGCGTCGTGCTTCCGGCCCGTCTGGAAGGGAGGGCGCCGAAAGAGGCATGGCGGGTCCTTGCAGGGAAGCGTGGACCCCGGAGGCTAGCGGCGGCCGGTAAAGAAAGGGTCAACGAGGGCCGCCGGGCTCCGTCAGCCCGCCACCGCCCCCATGGCCAGCCGCGCGAGCCCGAGCAGGCCGGGCTGCGGGTGGAGGATGCGCCGCACCGGGACGCGGGCCAGGTAGGCCCGCATGCGGGGGCGGTCCTGGAAGCGTTCCAGGAAGCCCGCATGGTCGGCCGGCGCGCGGGCCACGCCGCCGGCCAGATACAAGCCACCGCGCGCGCCCAGCAGCAGCGCCACATCGCCACAGAAGCCCGCGAGGCCGCGCCAGAAGACGGCCAGCGCCTCGCGCGCCACGGGGCAGCCGGCTTCGGCGGCGGCGCTGATCTCGGGGCCGTCCCGCGGGGGGAGGGCCACGCCCCGCAGTTCCGCGATTCCCGCGTGCAGGGTGGCTAGGCCGAGCCCCGAGAGGAAATCCTCCGCGCAGACCGCACCCTGCCGGGCCTGCAACCAGCCGAGCAAGGCGGCCTCGGTCGGGTCGCGCGGCGCGAACCCCATATGGCCGGCCTCGGTCGCCAGGGCGCCATGGCGGGGGAGGAAGCCTGCGACGCCCAGGCCGGTGCCGGGCGCGATGATGGCCTGGGGGGCATTGGGGGCTGGCGTGCCGGCCTGCCAGGTTTCGACATCGGCGGCGGTGAGGGCGGGCAGGGACCAGGCCATGGCCTCCAGGTCATTCACCAGGCGCACCGAGGCGAGGCCGAGGGAATCGGCCAGCGCGCGGGCGTCGAATGCCCAGGCGCCATTGGTCAGCCGGGCGAGGTCGCCCTCGATGGGGCCGGCGATGGCGAGGAGGGCGCTGCCGGCGGGACCGAGTTCGGCGAGCGCGGCCCGCATCGCCGCCAGCGGCGTCGCGTGATCCGCCACGCGTTGCGCCACCACGGGGCCGAACCGGCCCGCCTCGGCGAGGGCGAAGCGCGCCTGGGTGCCGCCGATATCGCCGATCAGTGTCGTCAAATCGCGGCCGCTTCCTCTGATAGCGCGATGATGCGCTCCATGCGCGGCACCAGGTCCATGGCGATGAACTCCCCATCCACCAGCGCCACCGCCTCGCCGCGCGCCGCCGCCTCGCGATAGGCGGCGACGAAGCGGCGGGCCTTCGCCACCTCGGCCGCGTCGGGTGTGAAGGCGGCGTTGATCGGCGCGATCTGGTCGGGATGGAACACCACCTTGCCGCTGAACCCAAGCTCCTTCGCGGCGAGCGCGTCGGCGTGGGTGCCTTCGATATCGCGCAGGCCGAGCAGGAAGGGGGCGTCGATCGCCTGGATGCCGACGGCGCCGCAGGCGGCGGCGATGGTGGCGCGGGGGAATTCCAGCGCGCGGGCGGTCAGCGCGCCGCCGGTCTGCAGCGTGTAGTCGCCGGGGCCGAAGAACATGCCGACGAGGTTGGGCGAGGCATCGGCGATGGCGAGCGCGTTCAGCACGCCGCGGGGCGTCTCCAGCGTGGCGATGATGCCGAGGTCGCGGCCGGCGAGCAGCGCGTCGAGCTGCTGGAGCTGGGCGGCGCTCTCCACCTTGGGCACCAGCAGCGCGTCGAGATGGTCGAGCGGCAGGGCCGCGAGGTCGCGGGCGAAATCCTCGGTGCCGATCCCGTTGATGCGCACGGCGCGTTCGCGCCGGCCGAAATCCAGCTCGCGCAGCACGGCGGCGATGGTGGCGCGCGCCTCCTCCTTGCGGCTGGGGGGCACGCCATCCTCGAGGTCGAAGGCGAGGCTGTCGGCTTGCAGCGTCGCGGCCTTTTCCAGGCGTTCGCGGCGATGGCCGGGGGTGATCATCATGGAGCGGCGCAGGCGCCAGGGCTTCGTCATGCGGGGATTCCAGCGGGAGGGGTGAGGCCGAGGCGGCGGAAGCCGCTGTCCAGGATGACGCGGCGAAACTCGGCCTCGGCGCGGTCGGGGTCGCGGGCGCGGAGCGCGGCCAGCAGGTGGTCGTGGTTCAGCAGCACGCCCTCGCCCGCCGCCTCGAAGGCGGGGTGGCGGTGCAGGAAGAGGCGCACGAGGTGCGACATGGAAAGCCAGGCGCGCAGCAGGAATTCATTGCCCGAAGCTCGGCAGACCAGTTCGTGAAAATGCCAGTCGGCGTCGCGCCATTCGGCGACGCGGCCGGATTTCGCGGCGGCCAGGATGCGCGCATGCTGCGCCTCCAGCTCGGCCAGCTGCGCGGGCGTGGCGCGCGCGGCGAGCAGCCGCGCCGCCATGCCTTCCAGCGTGGCCCGCATCACCACCATCTGCGCCGCCTGCTCGGGCGAGACCTGGGCGACGCGGGGCGAGCGGCCGGGGCGGCGTTCCACCAGCCCCTCGCCCTCCAGCGCCTTCAACGCCTCACGCAAGGGCCCGCGGCTGACGCCGAAGCGGGCGGCGAGGCTTGCCTCGATGATCCGCTCGCCGGGGGCGAGTTCGCCCGCGCGCATCGCCTCCACCATGCGCGCGGCCAGCGTCTCGGGCAGCGAGGCGCGGGGCGGCAGGGTGGAGGCGTCTAGCACTCAGATGACCTGGAGCTTGGTCAGCCGCTCGATCTCGGCCTCGTCCAGCTTCAGCCAGTCCTTGTAGACCTCGTCATTGTGCTCGCCCATGGACGGGCCAAGCCACTTCACCTTGCCCGGCGTGTCGGTCAGGCGCGGCACGAGGTTGGGGATCGCAAGCTCGCCCACGCGCGGATCCTTCATGGTGAGGATGTTTTCGCGGTGCTTGTATTGCGGGTCCTGGAAGATTTCCTCGATGGAATAGACGGGGCCGCAGGGCACCTGCTCGCGCTCGCAGATCACCATGAGTTCGTCGCGCGTGTATTGGCTGGTCCAGTGGCTAACATAGGCATCCACCTCGCCGCGCGCGGCCTCGCGCTGCTTGATCTTGCCCCACTTGCCCTCGCCGGCCCATTCGGGGACGCCCATGGCATCCGCGAGGCGCGCGAAGATCTTGTCCGAGGTGCAGGCGATGGCGATCCAGCGCTTGTCCTTGGTCGGGTAGTGGCTGTGCGGGACGACGTTGACAGTGCCGGGCCCCATGCGCTCACGCACGTAGCCGTTGAGCTGGAAGGAGGGGGCCAACTCATCCAGGATGCGGAAGATCGGCTCATAGAGGCCGATATCCACCACCTGGCCGCGGCCGGTCTTCTCGCGCGCCTGGATGGCGAGCAGCGCGCCCAGCGCGCCATAGAGGCCGGCGAGGTAGTCGGGAATGGTGGCCGAGCCCGGCGTCACCGGCGGACGGTCGGGATAGCCGGCGAGGTAGGAGAGGCCGCCAAAGGCATTGCCGATGCGGCCGAAGCCGGGGCGGCCGCTATAGGGGCCGGTCTGCCCATAGCCGGAGATGCGGACCATGATGAGGCGGGGGTTCACCTCCTTCATCACATCCCAGCCCAGGCCCCATTTCTCCAGAGTGCCCGGCTGGAAATTCTCCACGAGGATGTCGGCCTCGGAGACCATCCGCTTCAGCAGCGCCGCGCCATCGGGCTTGCGCAGGTCGAGCGTGGCGGAGCGCTTGTTGCGGCATTCGGAGAGCCAGGGCAGCGTCTCGCCGCATTCGGTCACCGTGCCGAATTTCCGCAGCGGGTCGCCCACGATGGGGAGCTCCAGCTTGATGACGTCGGCGCCGAACTCCGCGAGCTGGGTCGAGCAGAAGGGGCCGGCCAGGAAGCTGGAGACGTCAATGACGCGAATGCCGTCCAGCGGCATGACCTTGGGAGATTCGGACATGGTTTCCTCGTTCTGAATTCTGTTGACAGTTTGCACTGGCTAAATTTGTCCGGTCAAGCCAGGATGGTGAAAATCCTTGGGAGGACAGACATGATCCGGATCACCCGCCGCACGGCGCTGCTCGGCGCGCTCGCCACGCCCGCCTTGGCGCAATCCTCGACCTGGCCGCAGCGCCCGGTGCGCATCATCGTTCCCTATGCCGCGGGCGGCGGCACGGACCTCACCACGCGGGCGGTGATGGAGGCGGTGGGCCAGCGCCTGAATCGCCCCATGATCATCGAGAACCGACCCGGCGCGGATGGCGCGATCGGCAGCGAGGTGGTGGCGCGCAGCGCGCCGGATGGCCACACGCTGACCGGCATCAACCCGACGCATCTGCTGCTGCGCCACACGGCGGCCAGCCTGCCCTACGACCCCACGGCGGATTTCACGCCCATCGCCGTCTTCGCGCTCTATTCCTTCGTGCTGCTGGCCGCCGCGGATGCGCCCTTCCGCGACGTGCCGGGGCTGATCGCCGCGGCGCGCGCGCAGCCCGGCGCCATCGCGCATGGCACGGCGGATGTGGCCTCGGGCGTCGTGGCCGCGCAATTCGCCAAGACGGCGGGCATCGAGCTGAACGAGATCCGCTATGCCGGTGGCGGGGCCTCGACGCGCGACCTGATGGGCGGGCATCTGCCGCTCGCCTGGGTCAGCACGGCGACAGCCATGCCGCTGCTGCAGAGCGACCGCATCCGCATCATCGCCGTGACGTCGCCCCGCCCCTCGCCCTTCCTGCCGGAGGTGCCGACCTTCGCGAGCCTGGGCCTGGGTGCCGCCAGCTATGAGGGGTGGTTTGGCCTTTGGGGCCCCGCGCGCATGCCGCCCGAGATCGTCGAGCGCATCAATGCCGAGGCGAATGCGGCGGCGGCGACCGAGACCGTGCTGGCGCGGTTCCGCACCCTGGCGGTGGAGCCCGGCGCGCTGGATGTGGCGGGGGTACAGAATTTGATGCGCGAGGATGCGGCGCGCTGGGCGCGGGCCGCCCAGGAAGGGCTGTTGCGCCGGGCGTCCTGACCCCCGGTTGCCGCGAGGCGCTCCGCATGCTCGCCTGCGGTGAAATCACCGCTTTGGAGCGCCCCGCATGACCACCGAGACCGAGATCACCGCCTGGCTCGCCACCCAGCAGCAGCCCATGCTGGATGCGCTTCAGGCCATGGTGAACACCGATGGCGGCAGCTACGACAAGGCGGGCGTGGATGCCGTCGGCGCCATCGTGAAGGATTTTTGCGAAGGCCATGGCCTCGCGATCGAGACGGTGCGCGGCGAGAGGCATGGCGACTGCATCCGCGCCATCCTGCCGCATGAAGGCACGGCCCGCGCGCGCGGCAATCACGCGCAGAACATCGTGCTGATGGGCCATCGCGACACGGTCTTCCCCAAGGGCGAGCCCGAGCGCCGGCCCTTCACCATCCGCGACGGCCGCGCCTATGGGCCGGGCGTGGCCGACATGAAGGCGGGGCTGGTGATGAACATGTTCGTCCTCGCCGCTTTCAAGAAGTTCGGCGGCGCGCCGGGGCCGATGGTCGGCCTCTTCACCGGCGATGAGGAGATCGGCAGCCCCGAGGGCCGCGCGGTGATCGAGGAGGAGGCGCGCGGCGCGCGCGTGGTGTTCAACTCCGAGCCCGGCCGTCCCTCCGGCGGTGTGGTGACGGGGCGCAAGGGCGGTGTGTTCTCGGTCTTCGAGATCGAGGGCAAGGCCGCGCATTCCGGCGGCAATTTCACCGCCGGCATCTCCGCCATCGGCGAGCTCGCGCACAAGATCGTCGCCATCCATGCGCTGACAGACCTGGAGCGCGGGATCACGCTGAATGTCGGCCTTGTCTCGGGCGGGCAGAGCGTGAACACGGTGGCGCCCTCGGCGGTGGGGCAGATCGACCTGCGCTATGTGAACCCGGCCGATCGCGACGAGATCGTGGCCAAGCTGCACGAGATCATAGCGACCTCCTACGTGCCAGGCACCAAGGCCAAGCTCACCATCAAGGGCGAGTTCCTGCCGCTCACCCAGGATGCGGCGGCGGCGAAGCTGTTCGAGCTCTACAAGGGTGCGGCCGCCGATGCGGGGCTCAGCGTCAAGGGCGAATTCTCCGGCGGCTGCGCGGATAGCGGCTTCACCGCGGCGCAGGGCGCGCCCACCATCTGCGCCGTCGGGCCCGTTGGTGGCCTGGCGCATAGCCCGGAGGAATATCTGGAGATCGCCTCCCTGGTCCCGCGCGCCCAGGCGCTGGCGCGCTCGGTCTTCCGGCTGGAGCAGGCGGGGCTGTGATGCGCCGCGCGGCCGTCTGGTTCGGCCTTGCCCTGCTCGGCATGGGGTGTGCCGCGCCGGAGCAGGCCGCGGGTCCCGTGGCGAGCGCGGCAAGCCCCGCGGCCCTGGCGGCCTTTCCTGGCCGCTGGACCGGCACCTGGAATGCAGGGCCGGAATACACCACCGAGCTTCGCGTGGAGAGCGTCTCGCCGGATGGGTGGGTGGTGGGAAGCTATGTGTTCCAATCGCTGCCGCCATCGCCCTTCCGCGCGCGGATCGAGGGAAATGCCTTCAGCTTTGGCCAGGCCCGCCGCTTCACCTTCACGCTGCGTCCCGACGGCCGCCTGGATGGCCTGCGGGTCGGGGGCAGCGAGATGAACACCACCGTGCTGACGCGGATCTAGAACCGGATCAGCGCAGCGCCTCGGCGATGCTGGCGCCGGTGACAGCGAGGCCGAGCGCCGCATCGGCCGAGGCGCGTGAAGCGACGCCCGCCACCGCCCAGCCGCCGCCCGGCAGCGCCGCCAGCAGGGGGCCTCCGCTGACGCCGCGCGTGCCGGCGCAGTCATGCAGCAGCATCCCGGCGGAGGTCACGCCGATGGCGCGGCATTGCGTGTCGGCCAGCAGCATCTCCGGCCGGTCCTGCTGGTAGCCCGCGAGCATGAGGGGGGTGCGCGCGGCGGGAAGGCGGGGCATGAGCGGCAAGGTGAATTCGCGCGGCGCGATGTCGCGGTCGAGCGTGAGGATGGCCCAATCAGCGCCGGGTGGGCTTCCCGCGCCCGGGCGATAGCCGGCGCCGGTGCGGAAGCTCACCACCTGCGCATGCGCCGCCTGGCTGCCGCGCTCATAGCCGAGCAGGACATGAAGGCTGCCCGGCTGCACGAGGTTCTCGGTGCGGCGCGCGATGAGGCAATGCGCGGCCGTCAGCATCAGGTTGGGCGCGATCAGCGCCCCGGTGCAGCGCCCACCGAGCCCATGCTGCACGCGGCCGAGCGCACGCCAGGGCATGTCGCGCCGGTCCACCGGGCGGCGGGGGTCCTCCGGGCCGATGCCGGGCAGCACGTCGCGCGGGATGGAGCGGGGCGCCGGCTGCGCATGCGCCGCCATGGGAAGAAGCAGCAGCAGCGGGATGAGCAGACGCATGGTGCATTCTGGCGCGGGATTTGCTTCGCTTGAAGCATGTCGAACCATATCCCCCGCCGTGCCCTCCTCGCCATGCCCGCCCTGTCGCCGGTGGCGGCCGGCGCGCAAGGCTTCCCCGACCGTCCCGTGCGGATGATCGTGCCGTTCCCCCCCGGCGGTGCGGCGGATTTCCTGGGCCGCGTGGTGGGCGAGCGCATGGCGCGCGCGCTCGCGCAGCCCGTCACCATCGAGAATCGCAGCGGCGCGGGCGGCAACATCGGCACGGCGGCGGCGGCGCAGGCCGAGCGCGACGGGCAGACGCTGCTGTTGAACGGCGTGCCGATCGCGGTGAACCGCTTCCTCTTCGCCACGCTGCCCTTCGATGCCGAGCGCGACTTCACGCCGCTCGGCATGATCGCCGTCGTGCCCAACATCATGGTGGTGCCGGTGAGCCTGCCGGTGAATAGCGTGCAGGAGTTCATCGCGCTCGCGCGCACGCGGCCGATGAACTACGCCTCGATCGGCAATGGCACGTCGCTGCATCTGGCGGGCGCGCAGTTCAGCCTGGCGACCGGCCTCGACCTGACGCATGTGCCCTATCGGGAGACGGGGGCCGCGAATAATGACCTGATGGCGGGCCGGGTGGAGGTGATGTTCCAGACCATCTCGGCCGCGGCCGAGCTGGTGCGGGGCGGGCGGATGAAGGCGCTGGCGGTGACGAGCGCGGAGCGCGCGCCCGCCTTCGCCGAGGTGCCGACGCTCAGGGAATCGGGCGTGGATCTGGTTTCGGTGGGCTGGTTCGGGTTGTTCCTGCCGCGCGGTGTCGCGGCGGATCGCGCGGCCCGCCTGGAGGCGGAGTTGCTGGCGGCGGTGCGCGACGAGGCGGTGGCTACCCGCATCACCGGCAGCGGGAGCCTGCCCCGCGCGATGCCCGGCGCCGAGTTCGCCGCCTTCATCGCGGAGGAAACGCGCCGCCTGGGCGAACTGGTCCGGGCGGCGGGCATCCGAGCGGATTGATGATTTGGGGTCTGGGGCCTTTCGGCCCCAGCGGGTCCAGGGCAGAGCCCTGGATCTTTACGCGAGCTGGCGATCGGCGGCCGGCGGCAGGAACCGATCCGTATAGAACCGATCCGGGGTCGGCATGTCGCCGAGGTTGTAGGCCAGCTTCACCGCCTCGATCTGCCGCTGGAAGCGCGGCGCCTCGATGATGCCGAGGCCGAGGCGGCGGACATTCGGGCTGTCCACCAGCTCCGCCATCGCCATGTCCTGGCGGACGGATTCGATGGCGACATCGGTCAGCTGCTCACGCGCGCGCAGCGCCTCGATGGCGGCGGCGCGGTTGGCGAAGGCCCAGCGCATGGAGCGCAGCATGCCGTGCGTGACGGCGCGCACCGCATCCGGGTTGCGCTCCATGTAGGTGCGGGTGGTGAGCAGGACGGAGCCGTAGAAGAAGTCGAGCCCATGCTCGCGGTAGCGGAAGATTCGCTGCGCCGGCAGGTCCATCCCCAGGGCGCGCAGCGAGAGCGCGGTGGAGGTGACGAAGCCCGTAATGCCGTCGGCGCGGCGCTGCACCAGCATGGGCTCGCGCAGCTCGGGCGCCACCGACATCCAGTTGATCGAGCTGAAGGGGATGTTGTTCACGGCGGCGAAGGCGGGGAAGACCTGACGGCCGCCATCGAATTCCGGCGCGGCCAGCGTCTTGCCGGCGAGCATTGAGATGTTGGTGATGGGACCGTCGGCGCGGACGGTGACGGCGGTCGGCGCCTGGTCCCAGAGGAGGGCGACGGCGACCAGGTCATTGTTCGGGTTCTGCGACATGAAGCGCAGCACGGGCGTGGGGTCGGCCATCGCCATGTCGAAGGTGCCGGCGGACATGTCGAGCGGCACGCGGGCCGAGCCGAAGCCGCGGCTGATCGTGATGTCAACGCCCGCCTCGCGGAAGAAGCCCAGGCGCTCTCCCGCAATGCCGAAGGCGTAGGGGCCGTTCAGGATCCAGTCGAAGGCGAAGCGCACGGTGGGTCGCGCCTGCGCGTTGGCGACATGGGGGGCGGCGAGGATGAGGGGCGCGCCCAACAAGGCGCGGCGAGGCAGGCGAAACGGCATGCGGAAACTCCTTTGCGCGCGGGCGATGAGGCGGCCCTTTCGAGGCATGGAATTTCCTCTCACCGACCTGCGGCAGCAAGCGCGAAGGCCGGCCCTCCGCTGGGGCGCGGACGGGTTCCGCCCGCCCGCTTGGCAACTGCTCCGAAGATTGCCTTTTCGTAAGGCAGAGCTGCCCGCCGACCGGTCTTGCCCGGAGGCGCCGAGGCTGGCCGGGCGGGGCGGGGCCGGCGCATGATGGGGGAAGCCGAGGAGTGCGCCCCATGTCAGAGCCCGCCGGATATGCCC
>JAESGX010000260.1_pt1 | contig 27291 bp, 28 predicted proteins | sample 9269801 | NCBI WGS metagenome assembly JAESGX01 (sample SAMN16773122, study PRJNA677054) | algae metagenome | isolation source: Pleurocapsa minor GSE-CHR-MK-17-07R and co-occurring heterotrophs from wet... | place: USA: Lower Calf Creek Falls, Grand Staircase Escalante National Monument, UT ... | reverse complement strand
TGCACGTCTCGAACGGCATGCGGTTCGCGACGGCGATGATCGAGCGCCATCGACCCGTCGAGCTGCACGTCTTCCCGCACGGTCGGCACGGTCTGGGCCTCGCCCCCGAGCACGACGACGTCGCACAATGGACCACCCTGTGCGCACGATGGCTCGCGCAGTGGTCGAGGGAGTGACGAGAACCATGTACCAGAACCCGGTGATTCGCGGCTTTCATCCTGACCCGAGCGTGTGCCGCGTCGGCGACTCGTTCTATCTCGTCACGAGCTCGTTCCAGTACTTCCCGGGCATCCCGATCTTCCACAGCACCGACCTCGTCAACTGGCAGCAGATCGGGCACTGCATCACGCGCGAGAGTCAGCTTGATCTGGCCCGCGTGCCCGACTCTGGCGGCATCTGGGCGCCCACGATTCGGTACCACGACGGGCGCTTCTTCGTCATCTCGACCGTGTTGGACGATGTCAATTTCACGAATCGGCTCGATGCCGACCTGACTCACGACGCCTCGGCGATCGAGGGTCGGCACTTCATCGTCTCAACGTCAGACCCTCGCGCAGAGTGGAGTGATCCGGTGTGGGTGAGCGGCGGCGGTTTCGATCCGTCGTTGCACTTCGAGAGCGACGGCCGCGCGATTGTGACGCATGCCGATCGCGGGCGCATCCTGCAGGGATACGTCGACGTCGAAACAGGACGCCGAGAAGACGAACCGCGCACCATCTGGACGGGGACGGAGGAGGTCGACACCGAGGGCCCGCACCTGTACCGCATCGGGGACTACTACTACCTGCTGGTCGCTGAAGGCGGCACGTCGTACGACCACTCGATCGCCGTCGCCCGCAGCCGCTCCGCCTGGGGCCCGTGGGAGGAGTGTCCGCACAACCCCGTCCTCAGTCAGCGCATCGCTGGTCAAAGCCCGATCCAGGCGACCGGCCACGGCGACCTCGTGCAGGATGCCGCGGGGGAGTGGTGGATCGTCTTCTTGGGCAACCGGCCCGTGGGCTATCCGAGGTTTCACACCCTCGGGCGCGAGACCTTCGCAACGCCGGTCACGTGGGTCGACGGGTGGCCAGTCGTCGACGAGCCCCGTCTCATTCAGGATGATGGCCGGGGCCGCACGCAGCTCCCGCGTCCGACGGCGTGGTGCGACGAGTTCGACGGCTCGGCTCTGCGGCACGAGTGGAGCAGCATCCGGCAATCGAACCCCCATGTGCGGGTCGAGGGCGGGCGCCTCCAGGTGGAGCATCCTGACCTCCCGGGGGCCACGCTGCACAGCTTCATCGGTGTTCGCCAGCTCGAGCACTCCTGTCGAGTCGAGGCGGAGATCGACGTGGAGTCGGCGGCGGATGGGGCCGAGTTTGGTCTCACGGTGGCGATGGATGTGGACCACTACTACCGGATCGTCATCGCGCACGATGGCACGAATCGCACCGTCGTACTGGAGCGCGCTGTTCGCGGTCTCGTCGCGCGCGAGGTGCTCGGCGCCGCCCCGCCGGGCGCGGCGCTGCTCCGTGTGGATGCGACGCCGTTCGCCTACGTGCTGACCTGTCGAGACGCAGCCAGCGGAGGGCAGGTCGGGTCGGGTGCTGGCCACGCCATGAGCCTGTCGTCTGAAGTGGCCGGAGGGTTCACCGGCGTCTTCTTCGGCCTGGAAGCCCGAGGCGTTCAACGGTCGAACGCTCGGTGGTTCGCGATCGACTACCCCGACGACGACGGCACGGAGCACACTGCCCGTGCGTGAAGCCCCCGTACCCCGACGAACGGAGCACCATGCCCAGCATCGATCTGACCCTTGACGCACTGCGCACCTACGTGCCCGCGAGGCCGGAGCCGGAAGACTTCGACGAGTTCTGGAGCGAGACCCTCGCGCAGTCGGCGGGCCCTGCAGACATCGAGCTCGATCGGGTGCACACGGGAATCGAGGTCATCACGACCTACTCGTTGACCTTTGCCGGGTATCGAGGTGAACGAGTGCATGGGTGGGTGCACGTGCCGACGACCTTCTCGGGAACCCCGCTCCCGGCTGTCGTGCAGTGCATCGGATACAACGGCGGACGCGGGCTTCCGCATCAGTGGAACCTCTGGGCGACGGCGGGGTACGTGCACGTCGTGCTCGACACCCGCGGTCAGGGCAACGGGTTCTGCCCCGGTTCGACGCCCGACAACGGGCTGATCGGGCCGGCGACGGGGGGATTCCTCACCCGCGGCCTCGAGTCGCGAGAGAGCTACTACTACCGCCGCGCCTTCGTCGATGCTGCGCGAATCGTCGACGTCGCGCGCGCTCTCGAGTGGGTGGATCCGCGCCGTGTCGCCGTGATAGGCACCAGCCAGGGCGGCGGTCTCGCGCTCGCCGCCGCTGCACTCTCCGGGTCGGCGGCAGCCGTCATCGCTGACGTGCCCTTCCTCAACGACTTCCGTCGCGCGGTCGAGATCACCTCGACCGATCCGTTCGCCGAGATCAGGCGCTACCTCGCCTGTCGCCCTGACGACGCGGACCGGGCGTTCGCGACCCTCGACTACTTCGATGTCTCGATCATGGCCGGCCGAACCGAGGTGCCGGGTCTCTTCTCGGCGGCCCTCATGGATTCGATCTGCCCGCCGTCAGGCGTCTTCGCGGCGTTCAACGGCTACGCCGGCGAGAAGCAGATCGAGATCTACCCCATGAACGACCATGAGGGCGGAGGGCCGCACTTCCAGCAGGTGCAGCTCTCTTGGCTCGCTGGCCTGTTCGGCAAGTGACGAGGGGTCGTTCTGCGCCCCGTGGTAAACGCAGGGTCTGGGCCGGAACCGCAGGTGCCACTGGCTAAGTGTCACGATGCCCGGCTCGGCCGCGTCAGGCCGCGGCTGGCGGGCAGTGCAGGCGGGTCGGGGTCGTGCCCGCTCCGCGCTCGATCGTGTGCTCGGCCATGGCCGCGCCGCACAGCGGGCAGCGCGGATCGGCGGGCGCGACGTAGGGCGCCTCGGGCCGCCCGATGCCGACGGCCGCGGGGCCGGTGACCGTCCACAGCGCCCGCCCGAGCCCGCCGAAGAAACCCTTCGTGTTGTTGAAGGGGTTGAGCGGGTTCCGTCTGCGCGTCACGGGGTCCATCCTGTCGCGACCATCACGTCTTGCGGGCCTCGGCCTCGATGATCGCGATCTCGGTCGTCGCCGTCTCGAGGTCGTGCATGCGGCGCGCGTTGTCAGCACGCTCAGTGTCGTCGCCGTCGTAGCGGACGCGCAGCCGCCACCACGAGTCGTCGGCCGGGTGGCGGCGGATGCGCAGATTGCGCGTGCTGCGCATCCAGAGCACGGCCACGACGGCGGCGAGCAGCCCGGCGACGGCGCCGAAGCCCATGGCCCAGCGCGCGCCGAGCTCGTTCGCCACGAGGCCGAGCAGGGGAGCGCCGACCGGAGTGCCGCCCATGAAGATCGTGAGGTAGAGCGCCATTACCCGTCCGCGGATGCTCGCGGGCGTCGTCGTCTGCACGTAGGCGTTGGCGCTCGTGATCATGGTGAGCGCGAAGAAGCCGATGGGGATGAGCGCGAGGGCGAAGAACTCGATCGTCGGCATGAGCGCCGCGACGACCATCGAGCCGGCGAAGCCGATCGCCGCGAGCACGATGACGCGCAGCCGCGGTCGTTCGCGTCGGGCCGACAGGAGGGCGCCGGCGACCGAGCCGATCGCGAGGATCGATGAGAGCAGCCCGAACTCGGCGGCGTCGCGCCCGAACTCGACGCGCGCCATCGTCGCGGTGAAGATCGCGAAGTTGAAGCCGAACGTTCCGACGAGGAACACCATCGTGAACACGACGACGAGATCGGCGCGACGGGCCACGTACTGGATGCCCGCCCGCAGCTGCCCGCGCCCCCGGCCGGTCTTCTGCATCGGCTGCAGCTCCGCCTCCCGCAGCAGGCCGAGGGCCACGAGCATCGCGGCGAAGGTCAGCACGTTGATCAGAATCACCCAGCCCGCACCGACGAGCACGGTCAGCAGCCCGGCGGCGGCGGGGCCGATGAGCCGGGCCGTGTTGAACGAGGCGGAGTTGAGGGCGACGGCGTTCGGGAGGTCGGCGGTGCCGACGAGTTCGCCCACGAAGGTCTGCCGCGCGGGGGCATCGACGGCCGTCGCGATGCCGAGCCCGAGGGCGAGCAGGTAGACCATCCAGAGCTCGGCGATGCCGAGCACGATGATGAGTCCGAGCGCCAGGGCCAGCAGGGCCTGGGCGATCTGCGTGATGGCGAGCAGGCGTCGACCGCGCATGCGGTCGGCGATGATGCCCGCGAGCGGCCCGATGACGAGCGCGGGGCCGAACTGCAGGGCCATCGTCACGCCGACGGCAGCGGCGTCGTTGTCGGTGAGCTCGGTGAGAACGAACCAGTCTTGTGCGGTGCGCTGCATCCACGCGCCGACGTTCGAGATCAGGGCCCCGATGAACCAGATGCGGTAGTTGACGGCGCTGAGCGATCGGAACATCGCACTCACGCGTCGGCCAGCCGTCGCAGGATCGGCCGCACCTCCTCGAGCGCGCTGCGCTGCCCGGGGCTGAGGCCCGCGAGCTGGGCGTGGAACCACTGCTGCCGCAGCCGCCGCGTCTCGGCGATGACCTGCTCGCCCGCGGGCGTGATGGTCACCCAGACGCTGCGGGCGTCGTCGTCGCTCGGAGCGCGCTGCACGAGCCCGCTGGCCTCGAGGGCATTGAGCGTGCGGTTCATACTCGGTGCGCTGACCTTCTCGGCGGCCGCCAGGCCGCCGGGCGTGCAGCGGCCTTCGCTCGCGAGCTGCCAGAGCACGCCGAGCTGGCTGTCGCTGATGCCTTCGCTTGCCCGTTCGGCGCGGATGCGGCGCGCCACCTTCTGAATGAGCACGCGCAGTTCTTCTTCGGGGTCGGTCTCGTGGTGCGTCACCTCGTTAGCCTAACTCATTACCTTTGCTAATCACATTCGGGATGCTCGCGCACGCCGCGACCGCGCCTAGGATTCTCGGCAGGAGGCCCCCATGCCGAAGTTCACCGCCGAGCGCCAGCACCGCACCTTCACCGACAGCCACGGCGTCGTCGTGCACTACTACGTGTGGATGCCCGGCAAGCCGAAGGGCGTCGTGCAGCTCGCGCACGGGGTCGGCGAGCACGCCCTGCGCTACGAGCTGCTCGCCCAGGCGCTCGTCGAGGCGGGCTACGCCGTCTACGCCGACGACCACCGCGGCCACGGCCAGACGGGTGTCGAGTACTGGAAGGGCGATCTCGCCCAGATCGGCCGGCTCGGCGTCGGCGGTCTTCGCGCCACTCAGCAGAACCTGCTCGATCTCACCGGGCTCGCGCAGACCGCGCACCCCGGCCTGCCGTTCGTCATGCTCGGCCACTCGTGGGGCTCGCTCATGGTGCAGAACCTGCTCAACCAGGGTGCCCACCCGTGGAGCGCGGTCGTGCTGACGGGCACGGCCCTGCGCACGCCGACCGACATGAACGGCGGCGACCTCAACGCGCGCCACAAGCACCTCGGCGACACCGGTGCCGAGTGGTTGAGCCGCGACCCCGCGGTCGCGCGCGCCTTCGTCGACGACCCGCTCACGACCGACGCCAAGATCCTCAAGCTCTTCGGCCTCGCCGACGGCCTGCGCCTCTTCGGCCGTCCGAAGCGCGTGCAGCCGCCCGTGCCGCTGCTCATCATGGTGGGCGACGATGACCCGCTCGGCGGCGAGAAGAGCGCGAAGAAGCTCGCCGATGCGTATCTTCGCCGGGGCGGCCTCACCGATGTCGAGCTCGTCGTCTACCCGGGTGCCCGCCACGAGGTCTTCAACGAGACGAACCAGGCCGAGGTGCGCGCCGACCTCATCGCCTGGATCGACGATCGCCTGTTTCCCATCACGTAGGTCTGACCGACCGACCGACCGACTGCCCGCCCGCCTGGTGTCCGCGCTCCTGCTCCCTCGAGCCCTTGCCGGAGTGCGCCCGCGAGACTCCCGAATATAAGGAACTTCAGTCGACTGTGCTCGTCGGACTCCTTCGATTCGGGAGTGTCCTCGGGGTGCGGGGTGCGGGGTGCGGGGTGCAGGGTGCAGGGTGCGACGTGTGGTGTGCGGGGTGCGACGGGTGGTGAGCGGGGCGCGACGAGCGCGGCGCGGGGCCCGGGGCCCGGGGTGCAGCGTGCAGGATTCGCGCCGCGCCCCGGCTCACGGACGGCGCGCCCCGGTTTACGCGCGGCGGGATTCAGCCGACGCGTGCTCGTCGCGACCGGGCAGCGGCAGCGCGGTCAGCAGCATCACGCTGGGCTCGAGCGCCTCGACGCGGTGCACGCCGTCGGGGATGCGCGCGACCGTGCCCGCCGCGACGTCGATCGTGCGGGTCGCATCGCTCAGGCGGATGCGCCCGCGCACGACCTGCAGCACGGCCTCGCCCGGGTTCGTGTGCTCGGGCAGCTCGCCGCCGGTGTCGAAGCCGATCGCCGTCATGCGCAGCTGCTGATGGTCGAGGTCGATGCGCTGCGCCGCGCGCCGCTGCGGGTTCTCGGCCGCCTGGGCGAGCAGGTGGTCAGCCAAGACGTCGAGGTCGAGCGCGATCGGATCCATGCCCGCACCCTACGCTTATCGGCATGATCGCGCCGTTCCTCGCCGTGGCCGAACTCGACCGGCTGCTCGCCGCCGACCGTCGCGCCGACCTCGTCATCGTCGACAGCCGCTGGTACCTCGACGGCCGCTCCGGCGCCGAGGCTCACGCGCGCGGCCACCTTCCCGGCGCGGTCTTCGTCGACCTCGACACATGGCTCGCCGCAGCACCGTCGCCCGCCGCGGGCCGCCACCCCCTGCCCGAGCCCGCTGTCTTTGCGCGCGGCATGGCCGCATCGGGCATCAGCGACGGCTCGACGGTGATCGTCTACGACGACGCCGGGGGAGTCATCGCCGCGCGCCTGGTCTGGATGCTCCGCACCCTCGGGCACGAGGCCGCCGTGCTCGACGGCGGTCTCGACGCGTGGCTGCGCGCCCACCCGGGGCAGGCGCTCGAGAGCGGTGCGGTCGACGTGCGCCCGGCATCCTTCACCGAACGCCCGTGGCCGGATGCCGCGCTCGTGTCGATCGACCAGACGCAGCAGGCCGCCGCCGACGGCAGCGCCCTCGTGCTCGATGCCCGCACGCTCGACCGCTACCGCGGCGAGACCGAGCCGGTGGATGCGCGCGCGGGCCATATCCCCGGCGCCGAGAGCTTCTCGTGCCGCGACAATGTCGCCGCCGATGGCACGCTGCTCGACGCCGCGACCCTGCGCGACCGGCTGGCGGGGCTCGGCGCCGGCGAGCGCCCCGTCATCAGCTACTGCGGTTCGGGGGTCACGGCCTGCCACACGCTGCTCGTGCTCGAGCACATCGGCTTCGCCCCCGGGCGCCTCTACCCCGGATCGTGGTCGCAGTACGCGGCCGACCCCGCCCGCCCGCTGGCCACGGCCGAATAGGCTGGGGCCATGCACGGCGACGCGAGACACGGCGAATACAAGGTTCCCGGCGGCAAGCTCGTCGTCGTCGACCTCGAGGTAGCCGAGGGCCGCATCAGCGCCTTCCGCCTGGCGGGTGACTTCTTCGTCGAGCCCGACGAGGTCGTGCCCGCGATCGAGGCCGCCGTGCTCGGCCTGCCCGCCGACACCGACGCCGCCACCCTGACGACCGCGGTGCGGGATGCCCTGCCCGACGGCGCCGTGCTGCTGGGGTTCAGCCCCGAGGCCGTCGCGACGACCGTGCGCCGGGCGCTCGCGAGCGCCACGGCCTTCGCCGACTACGACTGGCAGCTGTTGCGCGGGCCCGCGCTGGCCCCCTTGCAGCAGATGGCCATGGACCAGGTGCTCGCCGAAGAGGTGGGCGACGGCCGCCGCGGCCCCACCCTGCGCATCTGGGAGTGGACGAGCCCCGCCGTCGTGATCGGCTCGTTCCAGAGCGTGCGCAACGAGGTCGACCTCGAGAACGCCCAGAAGTACGGCTTCGAGATCGTGCGCCGCATCTCGGGCGGGGGCGCGATGTTCATCGAGCCCGCCTCGGCCATCACCTACTCGCTCTACGCCCCGACCGCGCTCGTGCAGGGCATGAGCTTCGCCGAGTCGTACGCCTTCCTCGACGAGTGGGTCATCACGGCGCTGCGCGGCCTCGGCATCGAGGCCAGCTACCAGCCCCTCAACGACATCGCGAGCCCGAGCGGCAAGATCGGCGGCGCGGCCCAGAAGCGGCTCGGCACCGGGGCCGTGCTGCACCACGTGACGATGGCCTACGACATGGATGGCGACCGCATGGTCGAGGTGCTGCGCATCGGGCGCGAGAAGCTCAGCGACAAGGGCATCAAGAGCGCCAACAAGCGCGTCGACCCGCTCAAATCGCAGACGGGGCTCTCGCGCGACGCCATCATCGATCGCCTCGTGGCCACCTTCGAGGCGCAATACGGCCTGACCGAGAGCGCCATCACCGCGGCCGAGCTGGAACGTGCGAACGCGCTCGTGGCCGAGAAGTTCTCGACGCACGACTGGCTGCACCGCGTTCCGTGAGCCCGCGCATCCGGGCCCTCGCCCTCGTCTTGCTGCTCGCCGGCGTGCTCGTCGGCGGCGTCGTGCTGTCGGCGATCACGGGGCAGCTGCCGATCACGCCCACCGAGGTGGCGGGCTCATTGCTGCGGGCGATCGGCATCGACACAGCGTGGGCGCCGACCGACCCGATCGTCGAGAGCACGCTCTGGGTCGTGCGGTTTCCGCGCATCGTCATGGGGCTCGCGGTCGGGGCGGCGCTCGCCGTCGCCGGGGCCGTCATGCAGGCCGTCTTCGGCAACCCGCTCGCCGAGCCGGGCGTCGTCGGTGTCTCGTCGGGGGCCGCGCTCGGCGCCGCGACTGCGATCACGATCGGCGCGTCGGTTCTCGGCGGGCCGGGGGTGGCGCTCTTCGCCTTCGTCGGAGGCCTGCTCGCGACCCTTCTCGTCTACGCCGTGGCCCGCGCGGGCGGACGCACCGAGGTCGTCACCCTGCTGCTGACGGGCATCGCCGTCAACGCGATCGCGCAAGCCGGCATCGCCTTCGTGCTCTTCGTCGCCGACACCGCCAGCCGTGAGCAGATCGTGTTCTGGCAGCTCGGCTCGCTCGGCGGCTCGCGCTGGGATCAGGTGGCGCTCGTCGCCGTCGTCGCCGCGCTCGGCATCGCGCTCGCGCTCGTGCTCGCCCGGCGCTACGACCTGCTCGCGCTCGGCGAGCGCAGCGCCCGTCACCTCGGCGTCGACGTCGAGCGGCTGCGTATCGTCTCGATCGTGCTCGTCGCCCTGCTCACCGGCGCGGCCGTCGCCTTCACGGGCATCATCGCTTTCGTCGGCCTCGTCGTGCCGCACCTCATCCGCATGATCATCGGGCCCGCGCACCGCGGCCTCATTCTGGCGAGCGCCGTGGGCGGCGGCGCCCTGCTCGTGGTGGCCGACCTGCTCACGCGCACCCTCGTCGCCGGAGCCGAGCTGCCCATCGGCATGCTGACCTCGCTCGTGGGCGGCCCCTTCTTCTTCTGGCTGCTCTACCGCCAGCGCCGACGCAGCGGGGGCTGGGCATGAGCGCGGCGCCGGTGATCGCGGCGCGCAGGGTGCACGTGCGCCGCGACGAGCGCGAGATTCTGAGCGCGATCGACCTCGACGTCGCGGCCGGCGAGGTGCTCGCGCTCGTGGGGCCCAACGGCGCGGGCAAGTCGACCCTGCTCTCGGTGCTGAGCGGTGATCTGCGCCCGAGCGACGGAACCGTCGAGCTGCTCGGCCGCGCTGTCAGCGCCTACCGCCCGCTCGAGCTCGCACGCCGCCGCGCCGTGCTCTCGCAGGCCAACGCCGTGAGCTTCCCGTTCCGCGTGCTCGAAATCGTGCAGATGGGCCGCAGCCCCTGGGTGCGCACGGCCGAGCTCGCCGACGACGAGCGCGCCGTCACCGAGGCGATCGAGGCCACCGACATCGCGCACCTGCTGGGGCGCCGGTTCACGAGCCTGAGCGGTGGCGAGCAGGCGCGCGTCTCGCTCGCGCGCGTGCTCGCCCAGTCGACCCCGATCGTGTTCCTCGATGAGCCCACCGCAGCGCTCGACCTGCGGCACCAAGAGGAGGTCATGCGCCTCGCCCGCGCACTCGCCGCGAACGGCCGCGCGGTCGTCGTGGTCGTGCACGACCTCTCGCTCGCCGGCGCCTACGCCGATCGCATCGCGCTGCTCGATCACGGTCGGCTCGACGCCGTCGGCACCCCCGCCGAGGTCATGACGGCCGATCGCGTCGGGCGCGTCTACGGGCTCGACGTGCAGATCCACCGCCTGGGGGCATCCGATCGCCCGATCGTGCTGCCGCTGCGCGACTGAGAATTACTCTGCTACGGCACGGTAGACTGAGCTCATGGACTGGTGGGGGTGGGCGCTGCTCGGCGCCGCGGTCATGGCGCTCGGCGCGATCGCGCAGCGGGCCGGGTGGATCGACCTTCGCGGCGACGGCCGCCGCGGTGGATCGGGCGGCGGGCTCGTCGGCATCGGCGACGAGGTCTTCAACCCCACGCGGCACGAGGCCTCGATCGAGCTCGACCGGCAGACGACCCTGCCCGCGCCCGCGCCGATCCCCGGCGACGGCGATCTCGGTGTCATCCAGACCGAGGGCGATCCGGATGCCGGCGAGGGCTACCGGGGCACCATCCGTCTCTAGACGCTAGCGCGTCGCGAGGTCGGCGTATTCGGGGTGCCGGCGCATCCACATGACGACGAAGCCGCACACCGGTTGCACGCGGTCGGTCGTCGACTGCCGCAGCTCGTCGAGGATCGCGCGGACGACCTCGCCGCCGACCCCCTTGTTGCGCATGAGCGGCGGCACCTCGGCGTGCAGCAGCCGCACGGTCGTGCCGACCCGGTCGTAGACGATCCAGCCCTGCAGCTCGTCGCCCTCGTAGGCGGCGTAGCGCTCGGCGTCGGGCTCGTGGTGCACGGAGAGGCTCATGCTCGGCACCCTACCGCGCGCGCCAGCGGGCGGGCTCAGGCGCTCTCGCGCACGATCACCTCGGTCGGCATGAGGTGCTGGCGCGGCGTCGGCACGCCATCGAGCAGGTCGAGCAGCACGCGCGCCATGCGCTCGCCCTGCTCGACCGAGGGCTGCCGCACGGTCGTGAGCGGGATCTCGCTCGCGAGCGCGGCAGGCGAGTCGTCGAAGCCGACCACCGCGATCTGCTCGGGAACCGCGATGCCGCGCTCGCGCAGCACCGTGATGACGCCCATCGCCATGAGGTCGCTCGCCACGAAGATCGCGTCGAGGTCGGGGTGGGCATCGAGCAGCTCGCGCGCGGCGCGAACCCCACCGGCGAGCGTGAAGTCGCCTCGGGCCACCGCGTCGGCCTCGAGCCCCGCATCCATGAGGGCCGATCGCCACCCCGCCAATCGGTCGATGCCGGCGGGCATGTCACCGGGCCCCGCGACGGTGCCGATGCGGCGACGGCCCTGCGCGATGAGGTACCGCGTGCCGTCGGCGGCGGCCTCGGGGTTGTCGACGTCGACGTAGTAGCTCGCGGTGGTCTCGCGGTCGAGCGGGCGGCCGCCGAAGACCACGGGGATGCTCGCGCCGAGCTCGGCGAGCACGTGGTCGTCGGAGTGGTGCGAGACGACGAGGGCACCGTCGACGTTGCCCCCCAGAAGGTAGGCGATGGTCTTGTCGAACGCGCCCGTCGTGCTCGCCAGGTGCAGGTTGAGCACGTAGCCGGTGTCGTCGAGCACGTTCGAGATGCCCTTGACGATGGCGGCGAAGTAGGGGTCGCCGAAGAACCGGGTGGTGTCTTCGGGAATCACGAGGGCGATCGCCATCGAGCGCCGGTTGGCGAGCGAGCGCGCCGCGCGATTGGGCGTGTAACGCAGCTCGGCGATCGCCGCAGTGACGGCGGCGATCGTGTCGTCGCTGACGCGCGGCGAGCCGTTCACGACGCGCGACACGGTCGCGCGCGACACCCCGGCCCGCTCGGCCACCATCTCGAGCGTCGGGGCGACGCGTGTGCTCGCACCCTCCGCCGTCATGGCTGAATCCTAGCCAGCGCTCGGCGGCACGCTGCGCGCCGCGATGATCGACCGGTAGAGCTCGCCACTCGCTTTCACGGTGCGCACCTGGGTGTCGTAGTCGACGCGCACGAGGCCGAAGCGCTTGTCGTAGCCCCACGCCCACTCGAAGTTGTCCATGAGCGACCAGTAGAAGTAGCCCTTGACGTTCACGCCCTGATCGATCGCATCGAGGATGGCGTCGAGGTGCAGCCGCACGAACTCGGCCCGCGCGGCGTCGTCGACCGCACCGTCGGCACCCACCTCGTCGGTGTACGCGGCGCCGTTCTCGGTGACGTAGAGCGTGACGCCCGCGGGTCGCGCATACTCGTCATCGATGCGCACGAGCAGGCGGGTGAGCCCTTCGGGCTGCACCTCCCAGTCCATGGCCGTGACGGGCAGGCCGCGCGGGTGGGCGAAGATTCCGTCGCCCGCGGGGAACGGCGAGAGCTTGGGCCGCTCGGAGGGCGCGGCGCTCGACAGGGGCGCATCGGCCGGGGGCCGGGCGCTCACTGCCTCGCCGTGGTAGTAGTTGATGCCCAGCGCGTCGATGGGGGTCGCGATCGCCGCGAGGTCGCCGTCGAGCACGGGCAGGTGCAGCCCGCGTGCATCCAGATCGGCGAGCAGGTCGGCCGGGTACGCGCCGCGAAAGATCGGGTCGAGAAAGAGCCGGTTGTGCTGCGCGTCGATGCGCCGCGCGGCGTCGACATCGGCCGCGTCGGCGGCGTCGACCGGGTCGGCCACGGTCATGTTGAGGGTGATGCCCAGGCTCAGCTCGGGGCCGAGCTCGCGCAGCCGTTGCGTCGCGAGGCCGTGCCCGAGCAGCAGGTGGTGCGCGGCGTCGAGCGAGGCCTGCGGCTGCTGGATGCCCGGCGCATGCTCGCCGCTGAGATAGCCGAGGAACGCCGAGCACCAGGGCTCGTTGAGCGTCGTCCAGTTCTGGATGCGATCGCCCAGCGCGCTGTGCACGTCGGCGGCGTAGTCGGCGAAGCGCAACGCGGTGTCGCGCGCGGGCCAGCCCCCCGCATCCTGCAGCGCCTGCGGCAGGTCCCAGTGGTAGAGCGTGAGCCAGGGCGTGATGCCCGCGCCGAGCAGCTCGTCGACGAGACGGCTGTAGAAGTCGAGCCCCGCGGCGTTGGCGGTGCGGCCATCGGGCTGCACGCGCGCCCACGAGGTGCTGAAGCGGTAGACCTGCACGCCGAGGTCGCGCATGAGCGTGACGTCGTCGCGGTAGCGGTCGTAGTGCTCGCACGCGCGCTCGCCGCTCTCGCCGCCGACGACGGCGCCGGGCACCCGGCAGAACGCGTCCCAGATCGAGTCGGCGCGGCCGTCGCGGTGCGTCGCACCCTCGATCTGGTAGGCGGCGGTGGCGACGCCGAGCCGGAAGTCGGCCGGAATCGGGCGCGGCGAAGCGTGCGTCGAGACCGACGCGGAGGTGTGGGCGGTCATCCCTTAATGGCTCCCTGCATGATGCCGCTCACGAGGTGACGGCCGGCGACGACGAACAAGATCAACAGTGGGATCGTGCTCAGGATAACCCCGGCCATCACGACCGAGTAGTCGACGAAGTAGTTGCTCTGCAGCAGCGAGAGCGCCACGGGCAGCGTCGGGTTCTGGCGGTCGAGCACGATGAAGGGCCAGAAGAAGTTGGTCCACGTCGCGATGAAGATGAAGAGCGCGAGCATTGCCGCGGCAGGGCGCGCGGCGGGCAGGGCGACCGACCAGAAGGTGCGGATCATGCTCGCGCCGTCGACGCGCGCGGCCTCGATGAGCTCGTAGGGCAGCGCTTGCGCGAGGTACTGCGTCATCCAGAACACGCCGAAGGCGCTCACGACGGCGGGCAGGATGACCGCCCAGAGCGTGCCGGCGAGCTGCAGCTGGCTCATGGCGATGAAGAGGGGCACGACGCCGAGCTGGGTCGGCACGGCCATCGTGGCGATGACGAAGATCAGCAGACCGTTGCGGCCGCGGAACCGCAGTTTGGCGAAGGCGAAGCCCGCGAGCGTCGAGAACAGTACGACCGATGCCGAGACCACGGTCGAGACGATGATCGAGTTGCCGATCGCGCGCCAGAAGTTGACGCTGTCGGCTTCGAGCACGGCCGCTGCGTTGGTGAGGAAGTTGCCGCCCGGCCACCAGACGATGTCTTGCTGGTTGATGGTCGACGCATCGCCCGAGCCGATGAGGAACGACCAGTAGATCGGGAACATCGAGCCGAGCATGACGGCGGTGAGGAACCCGTAGGCCTTCCAGCCGGGCCGTTGCCCGTTCTCGAGGCCACGGCGTCGCGGGCTGCGGCGTCGCTCGAGCAGTCCGGTGCCGGTCATGATGCCTTCGCAATCGAACGGGTGATGGCCACGTTGAGCAGCCCCACGATGATGATGATGAGAAAGAGCAGCCAGGCGACGGCCGCGGCACGGCCGAAGTTCAGCTGCCCCCAGCCGAGGTTGTAGAGGTAGATGGTGATCGTCATCCACTGGCTGCTCGCGCCGCCCTGGCCGACCGAGTCGTAGAGGCGCGGCTCGTCGAAGATCTGCAGGCCGCCGATCGTCGAGGTGACGATGACGAAGATGAGGGTCGGGCGCAGCTGCGGGATGGTGATGGAGAAGAACTGGCGCACGATGCCGGCGCCGTCGATCATCGCGGCCTCGTAGTAGTCGCGGGGGATCGCCTGCATGGCCGCGAGCAGGATGAGGGCGGTGTAGCCCGTCCAGCGGAAGTTGACCATCGTGGCGATCGCGATGTGGCTCGGCAGCACGTCGGAGTGCCAGCCGATGGGGTCGATGCCCAGGTCGCCGAGGAGGTTGTTGATGAGCCCGTATTGGTCGCCGAACATGTTGCTGAAGATGAGGGTGACGGCGACGGGGGCCACCACATAGGGCAGCAGCACGCCCATGCGCCAGAAGGTCTTGGCCCGCAGGTTGCGGTCGAGCACGGCGGCGATCAGCAGGGCGAAGGCGATCTGCGGCACGGCCGAGATGAGGAAGATCGAGAAGGTGTTGCGCAGCGCGATCCAGAAGGGCGGCTGCGAGAGCACGAAGGCGAAGTTGTCGAGACCGACGAAGTCGCCCTGCCCGCCGATGAGGTTCCACTCGTGCACCGAGACCCACGCCGTGTAGACGAGCGGGAAGAGCCCGGTGATCGCGAACAAGATGAAGAAGGGCGAGACGTAGAGGTAGGGCGAGACCTTGACGTCCCACTTCGAGAGTTTCTGGGAGAGGGCGATGCGGCGTACCGAGCGCTGCTTCTTCTGGATAGGGGCGGAGAGCCCGGTGGCGGTGGTCAGCATGGCTGGTCTCCTGTGAGCGGCATCGGTCAGCGAGGGGGTGCCGGGGCCGCTCGCCATGGAGGAGGCGAGCGACCCCGGGTGGTGGTGTGGTGGTTAGCCGAGCGCCGTCACGTCAGCGACGAACTGGTCCCACGACTCTTGGATGCTCTGCGAGGCATCCACGTCGACGCGGGTCAGCGCCTTCTGCAGCGCGTCGTTGATCGGGAAGTACTTCACGCTCTTGAAGGGCGCGACGCCGATCGCCTGCGAGCGCTCGATGAGGATCTCGCCGACGGGAGCGTCGTTGAAGTACTCGTTCGTGGCGCTGCGCAGCTCCTCCGACTCGTAGGCCCCGACCTGGCTCGGGAAGGTGCCGGCCGCGGCGAACGCCGAGAGCTGCTGCTCGGGAGCGGTGAGCCACGCGGCGAGCTTCGTCGCGGCCTCGATGTTCGCGCCCTGGGCGGGAACGGTCAGGTACGAACCGCCCCAGTTGCCGCCGCCGCCGGGGAAGACGTTGGCGACGTCCCAGCCGGTGACGTCAGGAGCGTTGCCCGAGATGACGCCGAGCATCCAGCCGGGGCAGAGCATCGTGGCGAAGGCACCGTTCGAGAGACCGGCGAACCAGTCGTCGCTCCACTGGCTGAGGTTCGCCGAGAGGGTCGAGCTGGCCTCGAGCACCGAGGTGAATGCCGCCTCGACCTCGGGGTTCGTGGTGGCGATGACCGTGCCGTCGGCCTCTTCGTAGGCGTACTCGATCTGGTTGACGACACCCTGGTAGGTGGCGCCGGCCGAGTCGAACCAGGCCTCGCCGGTCGCGTCGACGTACTGCTGGCCGACCTCGTAGTAGGTGTCCCAGTCGCCCTCGAGCAGCGCCGCGACCTCGTCGCGGTCGGTCGGCAGGCCGGCGGCCTCGAACAGGTCGGCGCGGTAGCAGACGGCCTCGGGGCCGATGTCGGTGCCGTAGGCGACCAGGCGGCCGTTCGCATCCGTCGCCGCCGCGGTCTTCCAGTCGACCCAGCGGTCGGCGATCTCGGGGTCGGTCAGGTCGGCGAGCTTGTCGCTGTACTGCATCATCTCGGCGAACCAGTCGACCTCGACGGCCTCGATGTCGGCGAGGCCGCTGCCCGCGCCGAGCTTGGTGAAGAAGTTGTCGCGCGCGTCGTTCGAGGTGGCGGCGCGGTTGTGCACGATCGTGACGCCGGGGTTCTCGGCCTCGTACTGCGCGAACATCTCGTCGGTGTAGCCGAAGTCGTTGAACGTGGCGACCGTGAGGGTGATGTCACCACCCTCGGCACCGGGGTCGGTCGAGCTGGCGCAGCCCGAGGCGATGAGGGCGAATGCGGCGGCACCGGCGATGGCGCCGGCCGCAGTGCTGCGTCGTGAAAGTTTCACGGTCACTCCTTTGTGTGCGTGGGTGGAGGTGAGAGCGCTCTCATGCCGTGAGCGTGAGAGCGCTCTCACGATGCGTGGAACACTACGCAGGTCGCGTCTGCAATGTCAACGCCTGTTCCAGATCGGCATGAAATGGCTGGTCAGAAGGCTGGTCTTGTGCGGCATGGTCGTGTGATGGATGCTCGACCAAGGCTCGCTCTGGGCGTGAGAAGGCCTCGGACTAGGCTCGATGCGTGTCGTCAACCACTCGTGCCCTCGCCCGTCGCCGGGGCGCGGCGGCCTTGGCCGCAGGGCTCGTAATGGCGCTGCTGAGCGGCTGCTCCGTGCCGCGAGAGCCGGTACCGCCGGTGGGGGCATCGACGCCCCCGCCGAGTCCGACGGCGACGCCTACCCCCACCCCCATCCCCACCCCGACGCCAACCTTCGACCGGGCGAAGCGCTCGATCGATGCGGCCGACTCAGTGTGGGTTGTGGCCAACAAGCGGCGGCCGCTGCAGCCCGAGACGTACGCGCCCGCCGACCTCGTGCGCGTCGACGTGCCGTACACGAACGAGCCATTCCTGCGAGCCGCCGCGGCCGCCGCCGCGGAGAAGCTCTTCGCCGCGGCTGAGGCAGAAGCCGGGCTGCGGCTGCAATCGCTCAGCACATATCGCAGCTACTCGACGCAGGTGCGGGTCTACAACGACATCGTCGCGAGCCGGGGGCAGGACTACGCCAACCGCCGCAGCGCACAACCCGGTCACAGCGAGCACCAGACGGGGCTCTCGATCGACATCGGATCGATCCCGGCGTCGTGCGCGTTTGACCCTTGTTTCGGTGACACGGCGCACGGCCGATGGTTGGCCGAGAACGCGTGGCGGTTCGGGTTCCACCTGCGCTACCCGCAGGGGGGCACACCCGTCACGGGCTACGACTACGAGCCGTGGCACTACCGGTACGTGGGCCTCGAGCTCGCGGCCGAGCTGCACGAGACGGGCATCCCGACGCTCGAAGAGTTCTTCGGCCTTCCGGCCGCCCCCGACTACGGCGGTTGACCGTCGAGCTCTTGCCCGTCGTCGTGGCAGAGGTCTAGCGTTCGCGCCTCACGTTTCGTCGTGGGCGTCGGGGCACCATGGTCATGACCGAAACGGTCGAACACGGCGCGCTGCCCGAGCGGTGGAACGTCGTCTACGAGGTGCCGGGCGTGCACAATCTCTGCGAGAACCGATTCACCCCGACGGATGCGGGCGCGACGATCATCGAGCAGCGCAACGTCTTCCGCTTCACGGGGTTCATGCGCGTCGTCGGGCTGCTCTTCGGCCGAAGCTTCCCGCGCGAGACCGAGAAGTCGCTCGAGGCCTTCAGGTCGTTCGCGACCGAGAGGTTCGGCGCCGCCCGCTGATCGCCGTGACGTGCGCGGCCGCGATCAGCCGTGCGCCGCGGCGGCCAGCCGGTCGACGATCTGCTCGAGGATCGGGCGCGGCGTGGCGAGGATGAGCCGGATGTGGCCCGCCCCCACGGCGCCGCACGCACGGCCGTCGGTGACCGACAGTTTCGCTCTGCGCCGCAGCCTGTCGGCCGGCTCGTCGCCGAGGCCGAGGCGCGACACGTCGAGCCACGCGATGTAGCTGCCCTCGGGAGGCGTGTAGCCGACCTCGGGCAGTCGCTCGGTGAGTAGCTCGGTCAGCAGTCGCCGATTGGCGTCGTAGTAGGCGACGGTCGCGTCGAGCCAGTCCCGCCCCTCGCGGTAGGCGACCGTGTTGGCGATGACGCCGAGGGTGCTCGCGCCGTGGCTCGCGAAGGGCCCGAGCCCGACCCACAGCTCGGCGTCGGCGTCGTTGGTCAGGATCAGCTGCGCGGCCTTGAGTCCGGGCAGGTTCCAGGCCTTCGAGGCGCTCGTGACCGTGATGCTGTGCGTGGATGCCGCGGGGCTGACGCTCGCATACGCAACATGCTGCGCCTCGCCGAACACGATCGGCGCGTGCACCTCGTCGGCGAACACCCGCGCCCCGTGCCGTTCGACGACCTCGGAGAGCGCCACGAGCTCGTCGCGCTCGAACACGCGCCCGCCCGGGTTGAGCGGGTTGCACAGCACCACGAGCCCGGCGCCCGCGGCGAGTTCGCGCTCGATGGCCTCGAGGTCGAGCACGGCGCGGCCCCCGCTCGCGGTCATGGGCACCTCGATCGCCGCGCGCCCGTGCATGCCCGGCACGGTGAGGAACGGCATATATGCCGGTGTCGGCACGATGACGGCCGAGCCCGGTCGCGAGAAGTGCTCCATCGCGACGACGAGCCCCGTGATGACGTCGGGCAGGGCGTGGATGCGCGCGGCGTCGACCGACCACGCGAAGCGGTCGCGCATCCATTCGGCCGTCGCGCGCCCCATCTCGGCCGCGACCGGGCGGGGCAGGTACCCGAGCTGGCCCGCATCGACAGCCTCGTGCAGGGCGCGCGTGATCGCGGGCGCGGTGCCGAGATCGCTCTCGGCGACCCAGGCGCCGATCGTGCCGGGAAAGAGGCTCCACTTCATGCTGCCGGCGGCATGCAGCTGCTCGGGCGTGATCGCGTCCCACTGCGCGAAGAGCGCCGCGCGGTCGACGGCGCTAGGCAAGAGCACCATCCACGATCGCTTTCGCCTCCTGCTGCACGAGGCGCAGGTGATCCTCGCCCGCGAACGACTCGGCGTAGATCTTGTAGACGTTCTCGGTGCCGCTCGGCCGCGCGGCGAACCAGGCGCGCTCGGTGACGACCTTGACGCCGCCGATGCCCGCGCCGTTGCCGGGTGCGGTGCTGAGCCGCGCGGTGATGGGGTCGCCCGCGAGCTCAGTGGCCGTGATGGCCGCGCCGTCGAGCCTGCTGAGCGCCGCCTTCTGCGCGGGGCTGGCCGGGGCATCCACTCGTTCGTAGACAGGGGCGCCGAAGCGCTCGGTGAGGCCGGTGTAGAGCTGAGACGGCGTCGACCCCGTGACGGCGGTGATCTCGGCCGCGAGCAGGGCGAGCAGCACGCCGTCTTTGTCGGTCGTCCAGGCGCTGCCGTCGCGGCGCACGAAGCTCGCCCCCGCGCTCTCTTCGCCGCCGAACGCGACCGATCCGTCGATGAGGCCGGGCACGAACCACTTGAAGCCGACGGGAACCTCCCAGAGCCGCCGACCGAGGCTCGCCGCGACGTGGTCGATCATGGTCGACGACACGAGCGTCTTGCCGATGGCGGCATCGGGGCGCCAGTCGGGGCGGTGGGTGTAGAGGTACTCGATCGCGACCGCGAGGTAGTGGTTGGGGTTCATGAGCCCGCCGTCGGGCGTGACGATGCCGTGGCGGTCGGCGTCGGCGTCGTTGCCCGTCAGCAGGTCGAAGTCGTGCCGGCGCGCGACCACGCTCGCCATGGCGCTCGGGCTCGAGGGATCCATGCGGATCTTCTCGTCCCAGTCGAGCGTCATGAAGCCCCACTGCGGGTCGACGCTCGGGTTGACGACCGTCAGGTCGAGGCCGTAGTGCTCGGCGATGAGCGCCCAGTAGTTGACGCTCGCGCCGCCGAGCGGGTCGGCGCCGATGCGCAGGCCGCTGCCGCGCACGGCCTCGAGGTCGAGGATGCTGCCGAGGTCGGCGACGTAGTGCAGTCGGTAGTCGTAGGGCTCGGTGAGCAGCGTGGCCTGCCGCCTCACGCCGCGGTTGCCCTCGGCGATGAGCGCGTTGGCGCGATCGGCGATCCACCCCGTGGCGTCGCTGTCGGCCGGGCCGCCGTGCGGCGGGTTGTACTTGAAGCCGCCGTCGCGCGGCGGGTTGTGGCTGGGGGTGATGACGATGCCGTCGGCCTTCGCGGCGGCATCGCGGTTGTACCGGATGATCGCGTGGCTCAGGGCGGGGGTCGGCACGTAGTCGTCGTGCGCGTCGATGAGCGCCGTGACCCCGTTCGCGGCGAGCACCTCGAGGGCCGTCTGCATCGCAGGTGCGCTGAGCGCGTGCGTGTCGGCGCCGACGAAGACGGGCCCGGTCGTGCCCTGCGTCGCGCGGTACTCGACGATCGCCTGAGTGATGGCGGCGATGTGCGTGTCGGTGAAGGCGCCGTCAAGGCTCGAGCCGCGGTGGCCGCTCGTGCCGAACACGACGCGCTGCGCCGGATCATCGAGATCGGGCACCCGGTCGGCGTAGGCCGCGAGCAGCGCGCTCAGGTCGACGAGGTCGGCGGGCAGGGCGGGGGTGGCGGCGCGACTCATGCGCCCATCCAACCACCGGCGGCCCTCGAGGGGGTGCGTGGATGCTCGGCAATAGACTGCCCAGCATGACGACCCAGCCCGCCCCGACCCCGGTGTACAGCTACCTGGGCCCGGCCGGCACCTTCACCTGGCAGGCGCTCGGTCAGGTGCCCGAGGCCGCGGGCGCCGAGTGGCGCAGTGTCAGCAACGTCGGCGAGGCCCTCGACGATGTCGTGGCCGGCCGCAGCGTGGGCGCCATGATCGCCGTCGAGAACTCGGTCGAGGGCGGGGTCAGCGCGACGCAGGATGCCCTTGCGACGATCCCGGGCCTACGCATCGTGGGCGAGTACCTGGTCGCCGTCAACTTCGTGCTCGTTGCCCGGCCGGGGGTGGCGCTCGATGACGTGCGGGTCGTGGCCGCGCATCCCGTCGCCTACGCCCAGTGCCGCGGCTGGCTCGAGCGCGCGCTGCCGACTCACGGGCACATCCCCGCCGCCTCGAACGTCGCCGCGGCGACCTCGTTGCTCGAGCCGGGCTCGCCCGCGCAGGCCGCCGTCGCCCCGCCCGGCATCACCGAGCACCACGACCTCGTCGTGCTCGGCGACCTCATCGGCGACAACGCGAACGCCGTGACACGGTTCGTGCTCGTGAGCCGCAGCCGCGAGCTGCCCGCGCGCACGGGCGCCGACAAGACGAGCATCATCGCCGAGCTGCCCGACGACGCCCCCGGGCGCCTGCTTGAGATGCTCGAGCAGTTCGCCACGCGCGGCGTCAACATGAGCCTCATCGAGTCGCGGCCCATCGGCGACGCCCTCGGCCGCTACCGCTTCGTCATCGACCTCGACGGCCACGTGCACGACGAGCGCGTCGCCGACGCCCTGCTCGGCCTGCGGCGTTTCAGCCCCAACGTCATCTTCCTCGGCTCGTACCCCCGGGCGGATGCGCGCCAGATCGAGGTCGTCTCGCAGTACGGCGACGAGGTCTTCACGGATGCTCGCGACTGGTTGCGCGCGATCCTTAGCGGCGAGCCCGAGGGCTAGTCGGTCAGTATCGCCCGCACAGCGGCGTCGAGCGCGAGTCGCAGCGGAGCGGTCGTCGCGCGCGCGGCGGCGAGCACGAGCCCGCCTTCGTAGGCGATCAGCAGCAGGTCGGCCTGATCCTGCGGCGAACGGTCGGTGCGCGCTGCCCCGGACGACTGGAGTCGCGCGAGGCCCGACGCGAGCAGCTCGCGCCATCGATCAAAGCCGGCATCGAGGTCAGGCCGCAGGCTGTCATCCGCCGCGACGTCGTGCACGAGCGCTCCGAGGGGGCACCGCGCGGGTTCGGAGCCTCCGTGAACCACGACGGCTTCAGTGGCCCACGCCCGCAGGTCGTCGGCGGTCGACATGGCCTCGAGACGCGAGCGCTGGGCGTCGATCGTGCGCGTCGCCTGACGGTCGATGACGGCGCGCACCAACTCGGTCTTGCCGGCGAAGAAGTGGTACAGCTGCCCCTTTCCGGTTCCCGACTGGGTGGCGATGTCGTTGAGCCCCGTCGCGGCGACGCCGGACCGGTAGAACAGGTCGCCGGCCGCGGTCACGATGCGGTCGACGGTTCGGCGCCCACGGTCGGTCGACGGCTGGGGGCTCACGCTGCTGCTCGCGAGCGGACGACAGGGAGCGGGCTTGCACAGGCCATGATTCGACGATACCGTACCGATCGGTACAAATAATGTACCGATAAGTACATTTTCACCGGAAGGACACCATGCTGCGCACCGTCACGGAGCAGGACATCGATGCGATCATGCAGATCGTCGTGGCCGCCGGTCTCTTCGAACGGAGCGACCGCGAGTTCCTCGCGGGCGCCGTGCGCGAGTTCGCGTCGACGCACTCGGAGTCGGGAGCCGGGTTCTTGCTCGATATCGACGGCGATCAGGCGGTCGGTGTCGTCAGCTGGAACCCGAAGGTCGCGGCCGACGCGGTCTGGGATCTGACCATGATCGCGGTGCTGCCCGATCGACAGGGCTCGGGTCGCGGTGCCGCGATGATGGCGCACGTCGAGAACGAGTTGGCCCTCGCGGGCCAGCGGCTGCTGCTCGTCGAGACGTCGTCGACGGCGCAGTACGACGGCACGCGCGCGTTCTACCGTCGCTGCGGATACGACGAGGAGGCGCGAGTGCGGGACTACTGGAGCGACGGCGACGACCTGGTGCTCTTTCGCAAGCGGATCAGCGTCGTCACCTGACAGGTGGCCGCGCTCAGTCGCGCGGCACGCGCACGATGAGCGAGGCGGGAGCGACGCGCACGGCGAGCCGCGTCACGAGACCCATCTCCTCGCCGTCGATCTCGAACTCCTCAGGCCGCTCGAAGGCGAGGGTCATGCGCCGGCCCTGAAAGTAGCGCAGGGCGCGCACGCGCTTGTCGGCGGCGAGGATGCGCTTGCCCACCTTGCTCTTCTGCAGCACGCCGTTCTCCCAGACCACGGCGTAGCTCACGCGCATCCAGCCCCACAGGTTCTTGGGCCGCATCGCGACGACGTCGAGCAGGCCGTCGTCGATCTGCGCGTCGGGCAGTATCAGCACGCCGCCGGGCAGGGCACCGCAGTTGCCGATGAGCAGCGTGTGGATGGTCGTCGAGCGCTCGGGCGAGCCGTCGAGCGTGTACCGCAGGCGAACCGCGTCGACGTCGCGCACGATGCGTGCGGTCGCCTCGACGTAGGCGAGCCAGCCGACGCGCTTCTTGAGCTCGGGGTTGGTCGCGGCGATCATCTTGGCGTCGAGGCCGATGCCGACCATCACGACGAAGGCGTGGCGCTCGACGCTGCCGTCGTCGCGCGTCAGCTCGGCGACGCCGACGTCGATCGCGTGGTCGACGCCCGAGACCGCGATGTCGAGCGCGTCGGCGAGCCGCCCGAGCGGCAGGTTCAGGTTGCGGGCGAGCAGGTTGCCGGTGCCGGAGGGGATCAGCACCATCGGGATGCCCGAATCGAGCATCCCCTCGGCGACAGCCCGCACCGTGCCGTCGCCGCCGGCGGTGAGCACCGCGGTCACGCGGGCGGTGATCGCCTCGCGCGCGCGGCCCTGCCCCGGATCGTCGACGCTCGTCTCGAGCCACAGCGAGGGCGCCCAGCCAGCCTGCTGCTCGGCCGCCGCGACGGCCGCCTGCAGGGCCTCGAGATCGACCTTGACAGGGTTCACGATCACGGCGACGCGAGGGCGGTCAGCCGCGGCGCCGGGGGTGCTCATGCGGTCAGAGTAGAGCATCACTCCATGCGCGGGTGGGGGGTTGCCGTTAACCCGCGCGTGCCAGACTAGAGGCGTGATCGACCCCCAGCTGCTGCGCGACAACCCCGACCTCGTCCGACGCTCGCAGCAGGCGCGCGGGGCGAGTGTCGACCTCGTCGACGAGGCCATCGCCGCTGATCGCGCGCGGCGCGACGCCATCACCGCGTTCGAGGCGCTGCGCGCCGAGCAGAACGCCTTCGGCAAGCGCGTCGCGGCCGCGCCGAAAGACGAGAAGGCCGCGCTCGTGGCGCAGGCCCAGCAGCTCGCCGCCGACGTCAAGGCGGCCCAGGCTGTGGCCGGCGAGGCCGAGGCGCGGTTCGTGCAGGTCGCGGGGAGCATCCCGAACGTCATCATCGAGGGCGTGCCAGCGGGGGGCGAGGCCGACTTCGTCACGCTGCGCGAGGTGGGCGAGAAGCCATCGTTCGATTTCGAGCCGCGCGACCACCTCGCGCTCGGCGAGGTGCTCGACGCGATCGACATGGAGCGCGGCGTGAAGGTCTCGGGCTCGCGCTTCTACTTCCTCAAGGGCGTCGGCGCGCGGCTCGAGCTCGCGCTCATGAACTACGCGCTCGACACGGCGCTCGACGCCGGGTTCACGCCCCTTATCACGCCGACGCTCGTCAAGCCCGAGGTCATGAGCGGCACGGGCTTTCTCGGGGCGCACGCCGACGAGATCTACTACCTGCCCGACGACGAGCTCTACCTGACCGGCACGAGCGAGGTCGCGCTCGCTGGCTACCACGCCGACGAGATCGTCGACGTGAGCGCCGGGCCGCTGCGCTACGCCGGCTGGTCGACCTGCTACCGCCGTGAGGCCGGCAGCTACGGCAAAGACACGCGCGGCATCATCCGCGTGCACCAGTTCCAGAAGCTCGAGATGTTCAGCTACATCGACCCGGCGGATGCGGAGGCCGAGCACGAGCGGCTGCTGGCTCTGCAAGAGGGGATGCTGCGCTCGCTCGGTCTGGCCTACCGCGTCATCGACACCGCGGCCGGCGATCTCGGCTCGAGCGCCGCGCGCAAGTACGACGTCGAGGCCTGGGTGCCGACGCAGGGCGCGTACCGCGAGCTCACGAGCACGAGCAACTGCACGACCTTCCAGGCCCGCCGCCTCGAGACGCGGTTCCGCGGCGAGGGCGGCAAGACGAGCCCGGTCGCGACGCTCAACGGCACTCTCGCGACCACCCGCTGGCTCGTCGCGCTGCTCGAGACGCACCAGCGCGCCGACGGCTCGGTCGTCGTGCCCGAACCGTTGCGCCCGTACCTGCGCGGCCTCGAGGTGCTCGAGGTGGCCTCGTGACCGACCGCAAGCTCATCGCGCTCGACATCGACGGCACGGTGCTGCACGAAGACGGCACGCTGCCCGACGCCGCGCTCGAGCAGGTGCACCGCCTGCGCGACGCGGGCCACGAGGTCATGCTCGCGACGGGCCGCTCGGTGGCCATGACCCTGCCCGTGCTCGACCGGCTCGACATCACGCCGGCCTACGTCGTGGCCTCGAACGGCGCGATCCTGCTCAAGCGCGACCCGGATGCCCCGACGGGCTACCGGCGGCACCACGTCGAGACGTTCGATCCGACGGCGGTGCTCACGAGCATCCGGCCGCATCTGACCCACGCGAACTACGCCGTCGAAGACGAGACGGGCGTCTACCGCTACACCGGCTGGTTTCCTGACGGGGCGCTCGGCGCGGTGAGCCACGAGGTGCCGTTCGAGCAGCTGTGCCGCGAGCCCGCGACGCGCGTCGTCGTCATCTCGCCCGGCCACGCGATGGAGGAGTTCCTCGCCGCCGTCGAGCTCATGGGCCTGCACCAGGTGAGCTACAACGTGGGCTGGACGGCTTGGCTCGACATCGCGCCCGACGGCGTCAACAAGTCGACGGCCCTCGAGCGGGTTCGGGATGCCCTGGGCATCGCGGGCGAGCACGTCGTGACCGTGGGCGACGGCCGCAACGACATCGAGATGCTGGGCTGGGCGGTCGCGCACGGCGGTCGCGGCATCGCGATGGGGCAGGCGCCGGCGGAGGTCGTCGCGGCGGCGTCAGAGGTCACCGCGCGCGACACCGAGGACGGTCTCGCGCAGGCGCTCGCAACCGTGTGACGCTGCGTGCCGCCCGTCGTGGTGCGGATGCGGAGGAGATGCATAGGCGCCCGGAACAGTGCTTCTGAGGGTGCGTCGGTTAGCATGGAAGACTGATATCCAAGGAGGGCTGTCCGAGCGGCCGATGGAGCCAGTCTTGAAAACTGGTGGGCAGCAATGTCTCGTGGGTTCGAATCCCACGCCCTCCGCTCGAGTCAGGCCCACCGTGCTCCCGAGGGGAACATCATGAGCGAACCCGTGCGCGATCGCGGCATCCGATCGCTGCCGACGGCTCCCGTGCGCCACGGACGGCTCGGCCGTTCGCGCGCCTGGAAGACGCTCCTGGCGGTTGTCGCCGCGTCGACCGCCGTGGTGCTCGTCAGCACCGTGTCGGTCGCGGCCATCACGGTGGCCCAGATCAACGCGAACATCGACGTCGTCGAGCTCGAGGTGCTCGAGGGTGAAGAAGAGCGCATCATCCCCACCGTCGGCGAGTGGGAGGGCGGCTTCAACGTGCTCATCGTCGGCGTCGACAACGCCGAGGGCCAGGCCGATCGCGACGATCGCGGCGGCGCGACCCTCAACGACGTGAACATCCTCGTGCACGTCGCCGAAGACCAGAAGTCGGCCGTTGCGGTCAGCTTCCCCCGCGACCTCGTCGTGCCCATTCCCTCGTGCCCCGACCCCGACGGCGATGGCGCCTCATTCGCGATGTCGGCCCAGCCCCTCAACGTCGCCTACTCGTACGGCGGGCTCAACTGCGTCGTGCTCACGATCGAGGCGCTCACGGGGCTCGACGTGCCCTACGCCGGCACGATCTCGTTCAACGGCGTGGCGCAGATGGCCACGGCGGTCGGCGGTGTCGACGTCTGCATCGACGCACCGATCCGCGATCGCTACACGGGGCTCAACCTGACGAGCGCGGGCACGCACACTCTGTCGGGTGGGCAGGCCCTCGCATTCCTGCGCACGCGCTACGGCGTCGGCGACGGCAGCGACCTCGGCCGCATCAGCTCGCAGCAGGTCTACATGTCGTCGCTCGTGCGCAAGGTGCAGAACGAGGGCGTGCTGACCGACTTCACGAAGCTCTACGGTCTCGCCCAGGTGGCC
>JAESGX010000259.1_pt1 | contig 27322 bp, 30 predicted proteins | sample 9269801 | NCBI WGS metagenome assembly JAESGX01 (sample SAMN16773122, study PRJNA677054) | algae metagenome | isolation source: Pleurocapsa minor GSE-CHR-MK-17-07R and co-occurring heterotrophs from wet... | place: USA: Lower Calf Creek Falls, Grand Staircase Escalante National Monument, UT ... | reverse complement strand
CGGCAAAGTCCTGATCTGCGCGGCCATGCGCAAACTCATGCACATGATCTTTGGCGTACTCAAAAACCAACAAGACTTCGATCCGAACGCAGCGCTTGCCAGGGGGTGAGCAAGACGGTATCTACAAATCCCGTTGCGGGCCCTCCGAAGGAGGCGATGGGGCGAGGGCCTGCAGCATGCCGCGCGCCTTGGCGCGGGTTTCGTCGAGTTCGCGCTCGGAGTCGGAATCGGCCACGATGCCGGCGCCGGTGCGGAAGCGCGCCACGTTGCCGCGCACTTCCGCGCTGCGGATCAGGATGTTCAGATCCAGGTCGCCGTCGCGGTTGAGCCAGCCGAACGCGCCGGTGTAGGCGCCGCGCGCTTCGCCTTCCAGCTCGGCGATGATCTGCATGCAGCGCACCTTGGGGCAGCCGGTGATGGTGCCGCCGGGAAAGGTCGCGCGGATCGCCTCGCCCGGGGTCGCGTCGGCGCGCAGGCGGCCGCGTACGTTGCTGACGATGTGATGCACGTGCGCGTAGCTTTCCACGGTCATCAGTTCGTCCACTTCCACGCTGCCCGGCTCGCATACGCGGCCCAGGTCGTTGCGCTCCAGATCGATCAGCATCACGTGCTCGGCGCGCTCTTTGGGATGGCCGACCAGTTCGCGGATGCGCGCGGCATCGTCGTCGCCGCTGAAGCGCGGCCGCGTGCCGGCGATGGGCCGGGTTTCCACCACGTCGCCGCGGACCGACACCAGCCGCTCGGGCGACGCGCTCACCACGGCCCAGCCGTTGCCGGCGAACAGTCCGGCGAACGGCGCGGGATTGGCCGCGCGCAGGCGTGCGTAGAGTGCGGCCGGATCCAGCGCGCGTTCGAAATGCGCGCGCCAGGCGCGCGACAGATTGACCTGGAACACATCGCCCGCGGCCAGATAGTCCAGGATGCGGCGCACGCCGTCGGTGAAGCGCTGCGCCGGGTCCTCCACGATTTCGGCCGGCGCGCGCCAGGTCGGGAATGGCGGCAGTTCCCGCGCCGCGATGCTGTCGCCTGCGATGCTGTCGAGCAGCGCTGCGAACCCGGTTTCAGCCAACGCCACGCATTCGCCGCTGGCGCGATCGCGCAGGATCGCGGCCGGGCAGCGCAGGGCCAGGGCGACCGGCATGGCGTCGTGTTCGCGCGGCAGATCCAGCACCGGTTCGATCTGCGCGGCCAGTTCGTAATTCAGCAGCAGCGCCCAGCCGCCGCGGAACGGCCAGCGCGGCTCTTCGCGCGCGATGCGGTGCCGCTTCCACTGCGCATCCAGCGCGGACAGGAAATCGCCGGCGACGGTCTCGCCCGCGAGCGTGCGCGTCGCGTCGTCCGCGTCCAGGCGCAGGCCGCTGCCGTCGGCGGCCAGCAGCAGATCCCAACGCCCCTGCGCCGTTCCCGAAGCGACCGATTCCAGCAGCAGCGGATAGCGCGCAGGCGCCTGCCGATGCAGGGCCAGCAGATCGGTGTTGGGAGGCAGTGCGCGGGATTGGATCAAAATCTTGCTCGTCATCCCGGCGCAGGCCGGGACCCAGCGCCTCTGGGTAGGGAACGAAACCTAAGAGCCTCTGGGTCCCGGCCTGCGCCGGGATGACGGCTCGCTCAAACCCGCTTGAACACCAGCGTGCCGTTAGTGCCGCCGAAGCCGAAGCCGTTGGACATGGCCACGTCGATCTTCTTTTCGCGCGCCACGTTGGGCACATAGTCCAGATCGCAGCCTTCGCCCGGGCTTTCCAGATTGATGGTCGGCGGAATCACGCCGTGATGGATCGCCAACACCGAGAAAATCGCCTCGACGCCGCCGGCCGCGCCCAGCAGATGGCCGGTCATCGACTTGGTGGAGCTGACCATGGTCTGGTAGGCGTGGTCGCCGAGCGCGCGCTTCATCGCCAGGGTTTCGGCCAGGTCGCCCAGCGGCGTGGACGTGCCATGCGCGTTCAAGTACTCCACCTGCTCCGGATTCAATTTGGCGTCTTTCAGCGCAGCGCGCATGCAGCGCGCCGGGCCCTCGCCGTTCTCGCTCGGCGCGGTCATGTGGTACGCGTCGGAACTGGCGCCGAAGCCGGCCAGTTCGCAGTAGATACGCGCGCCGCGCGCCTTGGCGTGTTCGTATTCCTCGATCACCAGGATGCCGGCGCCGTCGCCCAGCACGAAGCCGTCGCGGTCCCGATCCCACGGGCGCGAGGCCGCCTGCGGATCGTCGTTGCGCGTGGACATGGCCTTCATTGAGCAGAAGCCGCCCACCGACGTCGGCGAGGACCCGCGCTCGGCGCCGCCGGCGACCATCACGTCGGCATCGCCGTACTGGATCATGCGCATCGCCATGCCGATCGAATGATTGGACGTGGCGCAGGCCGACACCGCGGAAAAATTCGGGCCCTTGATGCCTTTCATGATGCTCAGCTGGCCGGGCAGCATGTTGATGATGGTGCTGGGGATGTAGAACGGTGAAATCTTGCGCGGGCCGCCTTCCAGGTATTTCGCGGTCTGCTCCTCGATGCCGAGGATCCCGCCGATGCCCGCGCCGATGATGGCGCCGATGCGTTCGGCGTTGGCCTCGGTGATCTCCAGCCCGGAATCGTCCAGCGCCATCAGCGAAGCGGCCACGCCGTAGTGGATGAAAGCATCCATCTTCTTCACGTCCTTCGGCGACATGTAAGCGGTCGGGTCGAAATCGCGGATTTCGCCGGCGATGCGGGTGCTGAACGCGGAAGCGTCGAACGAAGTGATCGGGCCCAGGCCGGAGCGGCCGTGCGTGGCGGCGTCCCAACTGCTGGCCAGGTCGTTGCCCAAAGGCGAAATCATGCCCATGCCGGTGACTACGACGCGACGCTGGCTCATTGGTCCATCCTCCGAAGTTTTTCTACCCTACGCGGGCGCACTGAAGCGACGCGCCGAAAATGCGCGGGGCCGCATGCGCGGCCCCGACACGGCTCATCGGTGCCGCGAACTCACGCTTTGACGTGCGCCTTGACGTAATCGATGGCTTGCTGCACCGAGGTGATCTTCTCGGCGTCTTCGTCCGGGATCTCGCACTCGAACTCTTCTTCCAGGGCCATCACCAGCTCGACGGTATCGAGCGAATCGGCGCCGAGGTCGTCGACGAACGATGCGCTGGTGGTGACTTCTTCTTCTTTGACGCCAAGTTGTTCTACGACGATCTTCTTGACGCGTTCTTCGATGCTGCTCATTGGGTGTGGCTCCAGACGGAGTTGAGTGAACGGGGCATAGTTTAGTGGAAAGCGGCGATTCCGGGCAGGCCCCGATAATTGCCGCCGAATCAGTTACTTATGAATCAATAGTCATCACGGCATGTACATGCCGCCATTGACGTGCAGGGTTTCGCCGGTGATGTAGGCGGCCGTGGGGCCGGCCAGGAACGCCACCGCATGCGCGATGTCGGCCGGCTCGCCCAGGCGCCCCAGCGCGATCTGGCCGATCAGCGCGTTCTTCGATTCTTCCGGCAGCGCCTTGGTCATGTCGGTGTCGATGAAGCCCGGCGCGACCACGTTCACGGTCACGCCGCGGCTGCCGATTTCCTTGGCCAGCGATTTGGAGAAGGCGATGATGCCGGCCTTGGCCGCAGCGTAGTTGGACTGGCCGGCGTTGCCGGTGACGCCGATCACCGAAGCGATGTTGATGATGCGGCCCTTGCGCGCTTTCATCATGCCGCGCATCACCGCCTTGCTGGTGCGGTAGACGCTGGACAGATTGGTGTCCAGGATCGCCTGCCAGTCCTCTTCCTTCATCCGCATCAGCAGATTGTCGCGGGTGATGCCGGCGTTGTTGACCAGGATGGAAATGGCGCCGAATTCCCTGCCGATGGCTTCGATCAGCGCCTCCACCGCGGCCGGATCGGTGACGTTCAATTCGCGGCCGTGGCCGCCCGACGATGCCATGCGCTCGCCGATGGCTAGTGCGCCGGATTGGGAAGTGGCCGTGCCGATCACGGTCGCGCCTTGTGCGGCCAGTTCATCGGCGATAGCCGCGCCGATGCCGCGGCTTGCGCCAGTGACCAGCGCGATTTCGCCTTGCAATATCTGGGTCATGATCATTCCTCAAGAGTTGCTTTGCCGCGGATCAATTTTGATTTGAGCGGATCAAGCATTATGGCGAAGCCTTGGGAGGGCTTCAGCCCCGACACTCTAGCGGCGATATTCGTCGGGGTTGAAGGAGAGGACGCCATAAACAGGACTTTATCCGCCACGATCAGATTCGATCCGTGGCAAAAAAAAGCGTTCTTTGCGATCACTCCGCCCAATCGGCCAACGCCGACTGGAAATCGCCGGGCGTGCCCAGTGATTTGGCTTCCAGCGATTTGTCGATGCGCTTGATCAACCCAGTCAGCACTTTGCCCGGGCCGCATTCGGCAATGCGCGTCGCGCCTCTCGCTGCGAGCGCCAGGGTGCAGTCGGTCCAGCGCACCGGCAGGTACAGCTGGCGCACCAGCGCATCGCGGATGCCGTCGAGACCAGCATGGACCTGCGCATCCACGTTCTGCACCACCGGCAGCGCGGGCGCATGCCAGGACAGGCCGCGCATCGCTTCGGCCAGGCGATTGGCCGCTTCGCGCATCAGCGGCGTATGCGAGGGCACGCTCACCGCCAGCTTGACCACCTTGCGCACGCCGCGTTCGGTCAGCAGGGCGATGGCGCGATCCACCGCGGCGGCATCGCCGCCGATCACGATCTGGCCCGGCGAGTTGTAGTTGGCCGGCACCACCACCTGGCTGCCCGAAGCCTCGACGCAGACTTCGGCGACGAGTACTTCCTCCGCACCCAGCACCGCGGCCATCGCGCCGACACCGGCCGGCGCCGCGTCCTGCATCAGCTGCCCGCGCAGGCGCACCAGATGCGCGCCATCGCGCAGCGAGAGCGCGCCGGCGGCGACCAGTGCGGTGTATTCGCCCAGGCTGTGCCCGGCCAGCAGCGCAGGCTGCGCGCCGCCCTGCTGTTGCCACGCGCGCCACACGGCGATGCCGGCGGCCAGCAGCGCGGGCTGGGTGTATTCGGTGCGGTTGAGCATTTCCTCCGGCCCGCCCTGCGATAGCGCCCACAGATCCACGCCCGCGCCCTCGGACGCCTCGACGAAAGTTTCGCGGACCACCGGATGGAATTCGGAAAGTTCCGCCAGCATGCCCAGTGACTGCGAGCCTTGTCCGGGAAACACGAAAGCGAGTTGCAACGAATTGGCCGACGCCTGGGTCACGCGATGATTCCGCCGTTCAAAACCAGCGGCAATGATACTTTTGAATCGGTGTAAGCGTCTGTACGTGCAGGTATGTAGCCAGTCAGCAGCGCCGAGCTTCAAGCAAAGCTGCGGCCGAAAACCCTACGAACCTATAACGCGTCCGGTCTGGAACTCCGCTTCTTCCATGCCCGGCATCGGCAGGCTGGAATCGGTGAGGATTTTCCAGCGCCCGTTTTCCTTGCGCAGCGCCACGTGGAACTGCGAGTAGTAAAGGGTTTGCTTGTTCGTCGGTAGCGTCAGGCGCGTCTTGTAGTAACCGACTTCATACGCCAGATCGCCACTGGCCGCGCGCTCCGTGAAGCGCATGTCGATCTCGGCCTTCGCGCCGCTCTTGATCGCTTCGGCGGCTTGGCGAAAGCCCTGGACGACCTGTTCGGCGTAGGCGGCATAGCCCTGCACCCTGCCGGTGTTCCGCTCGACGCGTACGACGTCGCGCGAATGCAGGCCGAAATAAGCCGCATGGTCGAGGCTCAGCTGGGCCTGGATGAACGGCCGCCAGACCTGCGCGTCGATTTCATCTTGCGCATCGCCCGTGGCAGCGCGCGCCGCGCTTGCAGACAGAGCCAGCAGGCAGAGAAGCAAAAACTTCATTCGATACCTCAAAGGTACGCATCGGCGTTCGGTTGGAAGTTAAGCGCGCGCGCGGCGATCGTCCACCGACTGCAGTCAATGGCAGGCACCGCCAAAGGTGGTCAATAGCGCAGCAGCGCCGAGCCCCAGGTGAAGCCGCCGCCGAACGCTTCCAGCAGCAGCAGCTGTCCGCGCTGCACGCGGCCCGAGCGCACCGCCGTGTCCAGCGCCAATGGCACCGAACCCGCGGAAGTATTGCCGTGCCGGTCCACGGTGACCACCACGCGCTCCATCGGCATGTCCAGGCGCTTGGCGGTGGCTTCGATGATGCGCAGGTTGGCCTGATGCGGGATCAGCCAGTCCAGATCGCGCTTGTCCAGGCCGTTGGCTTCCAGGGTTTCGTCGACCACGCTGTCCAGCGCCTTGACCGCGTATTTGAAGACGTCGTTGCCCTTCATGTGGATGCGCATGCCGCTGTTGGGCTCGTCGTCCTTGAAGCCGGCGGAAATGCCCACCGGATTCCACAGCAACTCCTTCTTGCTGCCGTCGGCATGCAGGTGGGTGCTGAGGATGCCGGTTTCGGCATCGGCCTTGAGCACCACCGCGCCGGCGCCGTCGCCGAACAGCACGCTGGTGGTGCGTTCGCTCCAGTCGACGATGCGGCTCAGGGTTTCGGCGCCGATCACCAGCGCGGTTTTGACGTCGCCGCAGCGGATGAACTTGTCGGCCACGCTCAGCGCGTAGATGAAGCCCGAACAGGCGGCGTTGACGTCCATCGCCGCGCAGCCGTTGGCGCCCAGACGCGCCTGGATCAGGCACGCGGTGGACGGGAAGATCAGATCGGGCGTGGTGGTACCGACCACGATCATGTCGATCTGGTCGGCGCTCACGCTGGCGGCTTCCATGGCGCGCACCGCGGCCTGGAAACCGAGGTCCACGGTGGTCTGGCCCTCGGCGGCGATGTGGCGTTCGCGGATGCCGGTGCGGCTGCGGATCCATTCGTCGCTGGTGTCGACGGTTTTGGCCAGATCGTCGTTGGTCAGCACCTTGTCGGGCAGGTAGCTGCCGGTGCCGGTGATGCGGGCGTAGACGCGCGGAGGGGCCGCCTGCTGGTCAGGGGCCTGCCCGCTGGAATCCCGCTCGCTCATGCCCACTCCCGCTGCTTGGCCCACGCCGGGACCGGAACAACCCGACGCGGTCGAACCGCCGTTCGCGTCGCGTCATAGCGCCCTTGGGCGCGCCGCCAAGTCAATCTTCTTCGGTGATCGCGTCGGCCTTGGTTGCGATCACTTTCTTGCCGCGGTAGTAACCGTCGGCGGTGACATGGTGACGCAGGTGGGTCTCGCCGCTGGTCGGGTCGGTGGCCAGCTGCTTGGCGGTCAGTGCGTCGTGCGAACGACGCTGACCACGGCGGGACGGGGTGACGCGGGATTTCTGCACTGCCATGGGATTGCTCCGAACTTGTCCGTTGTACTGCGTGTCATCGAGTGTTTATGTCGAATGTTTATGTCGAACTTGCCGAACGCCTGGGCGATCAGTTTTTTTTCAGTGAAGCCAGCCCCGCGAACGGGCTGGCTTTCGCCAATTCTTCTTCCGGCACGGGCCAGTCGCGCTCCACCGCGACCGAATCCGGAGCGACCGGCACCGTCGGAACCGCCAGCACCAGCTCGTCCTCCACCAGATCCAGCGGCCGCAGCGTGCCGTCCTCGGGCACCAGCAGCGCTTCGTAATCCGGCGGCAGCGCCGCTTCGTCCGCTTCCTCGCGGATCAAGCCCAGCCGCTGCACCAGGCGCACCGGAAGCAGGAAACGCTGCAGACTGCGCTGGCATTCCAGCGGCAGCGCGGCATCGATCCGGAGCTCCACGTAAGCCACCTTGAGCAGCGGGTCGCTGTCGAACTGCAGGGCGAAATCCACCTCGCCTTCGGTATCGAGCAGCAAGCCCTGCAAACGCGCCAGCGCCGACAGCGGCAGGTGGCCTTGAAAACCGCGCCTGGCCGCTACCATGCGCCAAGCGTCTAACTTCTCGGGCACGTTCGCGGACATAAGCTGCTGAATCTTAAGGATGCGCAGACGAGCTGTCAAACCCGGCAAGTCCGTCACTCTGGCCGGCGCCGGCTTGGACAGCGGCCCTCGACCTGGCCCTCAACCCAACGGAACCCTTCATGCCGCTGATCCTGGCCTCGACCTCGCGCTATCGCCGCGAACTGCTGGAACGGCTGCGCCTGCCGTTCCATATCGCTCGCCCGGAGGTCGACGAAGCGCCTCTACCCGACGAGGCCCCCGCCGCGCTAGCCCAGCGCCTGGCCAGGGCCAAGGCCATGGCGATCGCCGCGCAGCAGCCCGACGCCTGGATCATCGGCGCCGACCAGGTGGCCGCGCTGGATGCGCAGCCGCTGGGCAAGCCGGGCAACCGCGAGAACGCCATCGCCCAGCTAAGCGCCATGTCGGGGCGCGAGGTGCGGTTCCGCACCGCGGTCTGCCTGCTGCGCGGGCCCATCCTGCTCAAGGCGATCGACACCACCAAGGTGCGTTTCCGCGAACTCGGCGCCGACGAGATCGAGCGCTACATCGATGCCGAACAGCCGCTGGACTGCGCCGGCAGTTTCAAGAGCGAGGGCTTGGGCATCGCCCTGTTCGAACGCATCGAGTCGCGCGACCCGACCGCGTTGGTGGGGCTGCCGCTGATCGCGCTGGCCGCGATGCTGCGCGAAGCCGGATTCCAGTTGCCGTAGCTCCGCGCGCTATTTTTCGATATCGAGCGGCTGTTCCGACCAGTCTTCCACGCTGCCGTCGCGCCCATGCAGGCGCAGGCCCAGCCAACGCCGGCCGGGCTGCGCCGCGCTCAGGTCGAGCGAGGCGCTGAAGCCCACTTTGGGGTGATGAGGATCGGTGGAAATTTTCCAGTAGGCCGCCGTGCCGGGGCTGGGTTCGCCATAGCGCGCCTGGGCCACGACCTTGCCGTCCAGCAGCACCTCGACCCGGTTCAGGCCGACGCCGTCCTTGAATGCCCAGCCGGAGATTGCGACCTGGCGCCCGACCGAAGCCCCGCTCACCGGCGTGTCGATCCACGCCATCGCGGGCAGCGTGCACGGACCCGCCGCTTTTTTCCGCGGCAGCGCGAACAGCAGAAACCGCTGGCTGCCGTGATCCACGTTGACCACGCGCGGCGGCGGCAACGGGCCGACTTTCGCGCACAGATCATGGTAATAGCGCAGCAGCGCCTTGTACTGCACGTCGCTGGCGCCCACCACCAGCAGCGTGGGCGCGTCGCGCATGCCGTCGCTGCGCAGCCCCCACAGCTCTAGCTGCGGCGCGCGGCCGTGCTTGTGGTTGAGCGGATGGTCGAGCACGGCGATGCGCGGATCGTCCAGCGCGAAACCCAGTTCGGCGCTGGATTTGAAATTGTGCGCCAGCAGCTTGGTATTCGCGGGCAGGTTCGCGCGTTCTTCGCGCACTGCGTCCACCAGTTCGTCCCAGCCGGCGAAATTGGTGGGGTAGAACTTCTCCGCGGCGAACTGCGCGCGCCACTGCGGCACCGACAGCACCAGGTAATAGCCCAGCATCGCCAACAGCCCGATCGCGCTGCTCAGCCACGTGGCGATGCGCCAGCCGCGCGGCCATTCCCGCAACAGCGCCGGCACCGCGATCAACAGCGCCAGATAGCCGGGCAAGGGCCAGTGGAAGCTCACCCGCTCCACGTCCGCGAAAAACCCCAGCGCGAAGAACCCCAGCGTGGACACACCGCCCAGCAGGCCGAAGTAGCGCCACTGCGCCGGCATGCCGTCGGCCGCACGGAACGCACGCATGAACACCCGGATCAGGGCGAAGAACAGCAGCGGCGTAACCAGCAGCGCCTGCACCACCAGGAACCAGGCGCCGGTACTCTGGAACGTCCACGGATGCCGGTCCACCAGCTGGAAACGCAGACCGGCGTCGGCGTTTTCCAGATTCCACGCGATCAGGGGCATCCATGCGGCGATGCCCAGCGCCAGCGCCACCCACACGCGTGGATCGCGCAGCATGCGACGGCCTTCGGGCAGCAGCAGCAGCGCGATAAGGCCTACGCCGATCACGCCGATGAAGCGATAGTGGCTCAGCGCGCCGATCGCCAGACCCAGGGCGAGCTCGGCGGCCGACGCCGCATCGATTTCGCGCAGCAGGCGCGCGCCGGCGTCCAGGCACAGCACCGTGGCGAAGGCCATCGGCACGTCCGGCAAGGCCAGGATGCCCAGGCTGCCGGCCAGCGGCATCAGTACGGTCAGGCTGCCCGCGCGCCAGCCGGCGGCTTCGCCGAACCAGCGCGCGGCGATGTGGCTGATCAGCCACGGCAGCAGCGCCGCCAGCAGCAGGAACGGCGCGCGCAGCGCCAGCACGCGCTGGCCTCCGATTTCCGTGCCGATACGCGTGAGCCAGGCGGTCAACCCGGGCAGGTCGGAGTACGCCGCGGCCAGATGCCGCCCTTCCTGCCAATAGAACGCTTCGTCGACGAACAGCGGCAGTCGCGCCGCGATCAGGATCTTGATCGCGGTCACCACCGTCCACAGCACGACGAAGGTACGTTGTGCGCGTCTTTCTTCCTGCATAAGCCGTAAACTTCCTTGAAACCAACCTGTGAACGCGATGCACTCCACCGCCACCGCCCGCAAAATGCTACCCGATGCGCTGCAAGAAGCCCTTAAGTCCGCGCAGCATCAGGTCAACTCCTTGGTCCTGGGCAAAGCGCACGAAGTGCGATTGGCCTTCGTCGCCCTGCTCTCCGGCGGGCATCTGCTGATCGAGGACCTGCCTGGTCTGGGCAAGACCACGCTGGCGCATGCGCTGGCGGCGACCCTGGGGTTGGGTTTCCAGCGCGTGCAGTTCACTTCGGACCTGCTGCCGGCCGACGTGCTGGGCGTGTCGGTGTACGACGCGCAGTCGCGCCAATTCCAGTTCCACCCTGGGCCGGTGTTCACCCATGTGCTGCTGGCCGACGAGATCAACCGCGCGCCGCCGCGCACGCAGAGCGCGCTGCTGGAAGCCATGGCCGAACATCAGGTCACGCTGGACGGCATGACCCGGCCGCTGCCGGATCCGTTCTTCGTCATCGCCACGCAGAACCCGATGGATCTTTCGGGCACGTATCCGCTGCCGGATTCGCAGCTGGATCGTTTCCTGCTGCGCCTGACCCTGGGTTATCCGAACGCCGAGTCGGAACGCGCGCTGCTGGCCGGCACCGATCGCCGCGAACTGATCGCGCAAACCGACCCGCTGCTTTCGAGCGAAGAAGTGCTGTCGCTGCGGCAGGCGGTCAACGAAGTTCATGCCAGCGAAGCGCTGGTGAGTTATGTGCAGGCGCTGCTGGCGCGCAGCCGCCAGCACCCGGGCGTGCGCGTGGGCCTGTCGCCGCGCGCCGGTATCGCCCTGCTGCGCGCGGCGCGCGCCTATGCGCTGCTGCTGGGCCGCCATCACGTGCTGCCGGAAGATGTGCAGGCGCTGTTCGCCGCTGTCGCCGCGCATCGCCTGGTCGCCGAAGCGGAAGCCTCCAGCGCGTCGGCGCTGGCGAAGTCCATTCTGCACGCGGTGACCGTGGACTGAGCGCGATGCCCGCGACCCTGCGCGAACGCCTGGCCACCCGTGCCGCGCTGCTGGCCCGCCCGCGCGCCGCCGAAGCGCTGCCGGTGAAGCTGGACCGGCGCCGGGTATACGTGCTGCCCACGCGCTTTGGCGCGTTCTTCGCCGCGCTGGTATTGGCCATGCTGCTGGGCGCGCTGAACTACAACAACAATCCGGCGCTGCTGCTGGCCCTGCTGCTCGGCGCCACCGCGCTTGCCAGCCTGATCGCGGCGCACCTGCAGCTGTCGGGGTTGCGGGTGGATGCGCTTTCCGCCGAACCGGTCGCCGCGGGCGAATCGCTGCAGCTGCATCTGGCGCTGTCCGCACGCGATGCGCGCGCGCGCCGCGGCCTGCTGCTGCGCTGTCTCGACGCACAGGCCCGCGTGTCTCTGCCCGCCGGCGAGCCCGCGGTGGCCGCATTGGCCCTGCCGACCCAACGCCGCGGCTGGCTGGACCTGGGCCGCCTGCGCTTATCCAGCACGCAGCCGCTGGGGCTGGCCCTGGCCTGGTCGTGGGTCTGGCCCGACACACCGCTGCTGGTTTATCCCGCGCCCGAGCAGCAGGGCCCGCCGCTGCCGCAGGGCGAAGGCAGCGCCAACCACGCACGGCTGCATCCGGCCGGCGACGACGTACATCATCTGCGTGCCTACCGCGCCGGCGACCCGCGCCGCGCGATCGCCTGGAAACCCTCCGCGCGTCGCGACGTGCTGCTGGTGCGCGAATACGAACAGCCGCTGGCGGTGGAGGTGGCTCTGGACTGGCGCACGCTGTCCGCGCTGGATTACGAATCGCGCATCCGTCGCCTGGCGCACTGGGTGGATCTGGCCGAACGCGAAGGCCGGCGCTATCGCCTGCACCTGCCCGCGCAGCCGGTGCTGGGCCCGGCGCAGGGCGCGGCCCATCGTCATCTGTGCCTGCGCGCCCTGGCGCTGTTGCCGCACGCCGAAACCGCAGGGCCGAAATGACACGCCTGGACACCGGCAGCCGCCTCTGGACGCTGGCCACCGCCGCGTTCGCCCTGCTGCCGCTGCTGTTGCTGCTGCCCGGCGAGCTGGCGCTGGGTATCGCCGCCGCCGCGCTGCTGGTCACCGCGGTGTCCTGGCGCAAACCGCTGCCGGTGCTGCTGCGATTGGTGCTGGCGCTGCTGGTGCTGGGCGTGGTGTTTTCGCAGATGGGCTTCCGCTTCGGCCGCGACACCGGCTGCGCGCTGCTGGCGGCGATGCTGGCGATCAAGCCGTCGGAGACCTCGACTCTGCGCGATGCGCGCAGCCTGGTGGGTTTCGCCCTGTTCGCCCCGTTCGCCGCGTTCCTGCTAGACCAGGGGCCGCTGACCATGGGCCTGGGCCTGCTGGCGGTGTTGTGCGCGCTGGTGACGCTGCAACGCTTGACGGATATGGAAGCCGACGCGCTTACCGGCAGCGCTACGCCGCTGCGCAAGCTGGCGGCGGTGGGCAAGCTGGTGGCGATCGGCTTGCCGCTGGCGCTGGCCGCGTTCTGGCTGTTCCCGCGGTTGGGCTCGCCGCTGTGGGGCGTGCCGGAGCGCGCCGTGGCGCGTCCGGGCCTGTCGGACAGCATGAGCCCGGGCGGCTGGCTGGATTTGATGGCGGACGACAGGCCCGCGCTGCGCGCGCAGTTCTTCGGCGCGCGCCCGGCCATGTCCGACCTGTACTGGCGCGGACCGGTGCTGTGGGATTTCGACGGCCGCACCTGGACCCAGCCGCAGTGGATGCGCGGCATTCCCGCCGAACCGGTGGCCGCGCGCGGCGCGCAGTGGGACTACGAAATCGAATTCGAACCTACCGACCGCCGCCAGCTGGTCGCCCTTGATCTGCCCGCCGCCGCGCCGGACGGCGCGAACCTGTCGTTCGACTACGGCCTGTACAGCGCGCGTCCGCTCAGTGCGCTGACCCGCTGGCGCCTGCGTTCTTCGCCGCCCACGCGGTTCGAGCCGGAGTTGAAACGCCTGCTGCGTCAGCGCGCGCTGGAGCTGCCGGCCGGTTTCAATCCGCGCACGCTGGCGCTGGCCGCGCAGTGGCGCAACGAAGCCGGCAGCGACGACGCGGCGATCGTGCGCCGCGCGCTGGACTGGGTGACGCGCGACTTCGGCTACACCCTGGACACGCCTCTTCCCGGCCGCCATGCCGTGGACGAATTCCTGTTCGACCAGAAGCTGGGCTATTGCGAACACTTCAGCTCATCGTTCGTGGTGCTGATGCGCGCGGCCGGCATTCCGGCGCGGGTGGTCACCGGCTATGTGGGCGGTTACCGCAATCCGTTCGGCGGCTACTGGGTGGTGCGGCGCATGGACGCGCACGCCTGGGCCGAGGTCTGGCTGCCGCAGCGCGGCTGGGTGCGCGTGGATCCGACCGCGGCGGTGGCGCCGGAGCGCATCTACGACACCCTGGAAGACCGCGCGAATATCGGCGGCGGCGCGCTGGCGGGATTGACCACGCTGGGCGATTTCGGCGACTGGATGCGGCGCGGCTGGAACGATCTGGTGCTGGGTTTCGATGCGCAGCGGCAGCAGCGCCTGCTGCAGCCGTTCGGCATCGACAAGCTGGACAGCGGGCGGCTGGGCGCGATGTTCGGCCTGTTCGCGCTGCTCACGCTCGGCTGGATGGGCTGGCTGCTGGCGCGCGGCGAGCGCGAACGCGATCCGCTGCTGCGCGCCTGGCACCGGGCGGGCGCGGCCTATGTCAAGCTCGGCTTGGGGCGACAGCCGCACGAACCGGCGCTGGTCTGGTCCGAACGCGTGGCGCAGGCGCGCCCGCAGGCCGCCAGTACGCTGGTTCCGCTCAGCCGCCGTTTCGCCGCCGCGCGCTACGCTGGTTCCGTTCCGGACCCTGCGCTGATCCAAGACCTGCGCAGGCACCGTCCTTGAGGCTCGCGTCATTGAGATGCATCGGAGATCCGCCATGAACATCAGCATCCGCATTTTCGCCGTGGCCGCAGCCAGCCTGCTGCTGGGCGCCTGCGCCACCGCGCCCAAGCCGCTGCAGGGCGCGTTCACGCCGGTGACCCCGCGCGACGCCGCCACCGGCGCGCAACCCGGCGCCTCGGTGCGCTGGGGCGGCCGCATCATCGAAACCATTCCCGGTCAGGACAACACCTGCTTCCAGCTGGTTTCGCGCCCGCTGGGCGGCAGCGGCCGTCCAATGAGCAGCGCGCCCGACGCCACCGACGGCCGCTTCATCGCCTGCCGCGCCGGCTTCTACGACCCGGCGGTATTCACCGAAGGCCGCGAGGTCACCTTCATCGGCCGCATCGACGGCGTGGAATCCACCCGCATCGGCGAATACGACTACAAGCTGCCGCGCATGACCGCCGACGTCGTCTACCTGTGGCCGGAAGTGCGCGAAGTCGAAGTGCGCCCGTCGCCGTTCTACGACCCGTTCTGGGGCCCGCGCTGGGGCTATTGGGGCTATCGCGGCTGGTGGTGATGTAAACGCTGGCTGGTAACGCTGGCTCGACTTAAGAAAACGCCGCTCGCCCGAGCGGCGTTTTCGTTAGGGCGTACCGAAGCGCCCCAGCGGCGCGCCCGCCAGCAGATGCAGATGGATGTGGAATACCGTCTGCCCGGCGTGTTCGCGGCAATTCATGACGACACGATAGCCGTCTTGCGCGAAGCCTTGACGGCGCGCGTATTCGGCTGCGGCCAGCACCAGCTGGCCCACCTTTTCCGCATCGCCTGGCTGCAGATCGTCGAGGGTGGGAATCGCGGCGGTCTTGGGAATGAACAGCACATGCACCGGCGCCTGCGGGGCGATGTCGCGGAAGCCCAGCACGGCTTCGTCTTCGTAGACGATATCGGCGGGAATTTCGCGGCGGATGATCTTGCCGAAGATGGTGTCGTTGTCGGTCATGTCTTTCCTCGATGAACAGCCTGTTACTTCGCTCTTTGCTGCAAGCGGCAAAGGCCGAACCTACAGCGGCATCTCGCTCCGCGTGCCGAACGCATGCGACAGCGTGCCGCGATCCACGTATTCCAGTTCGCCGCCCAGCGGCACGCCGTGGGTCAGGCGGCTGGGCTGCACGTTTTGCTGGCGCGCCAGCTGCGCCAGGTAGTGCGCGGTGGCTTCGCCTTCCACGGTCGGGTTGGTGGCGATGATCAGTTCGGTCACTTCGCCCTCGCCCAGACGCGCGGCCAGGGCGTCCAGGCCCAGTTCGCGCGGGCCGATGCCGTCCAGCGGCGACAGCCGCCCCTGCAGGATGAAATACAGGCCGCGATAGCCGGTGGCCTGCTCGATCGCCAGCCGGTCGGCGGGCGACTCCACCGCGCACAGCAGATGCCGGTCGCGGCTGGGGCTGGCGCAGATGGCGCAGATTTCGGTTTCGGTGAAATCGCGGCAGCGCGCACAGTGGCCGATGCGTTCCAGTGCGATGCCGAGTATCTGCGCCAGCCGCTTGCCGCCTTCGCGTTCGCGCTCCAGCAGCTGATAGGCCATGCGCTGCGCGGTCTTCTGGCCCACGCCCGGCAGGATGCGCAGGGCTTCGATGAGCTGTTCCAGTAGTGAAGCGCTCATGGCGCCGGGCAGCCCGATCCACGACCCGGATCCGGGACGCAAAAAGCGTGCGCCATGGCGAAACGCATCATGCGATCTCCTGCCAGCGGAAATACTTCTTGTCGGCCAGGCTCAGCAAGTCGCGGTCCTCCTCGGTGTCGCCGTAAGCGTACACGGCGGAATAGTCGCGCAGCCGGTACCGCTCGAGCACGCGCCTGGATTTTTCCCCGCCCACGCACTGTTGGCCGCGATAGCGCCCGGTCAGCACGCCCCGTTCGACTTCCAGCTCGGAGCAGAAAAACTCGAGCGCATTGCGCCTGCACCAGTCGCCCAGGTAGAAATCGAGCCCTCCGGATACGACGGCGACGGTATCGCCCTGCGCCTGGTGCCAGCCGATGCGCTCCAGGGCCTGCGGACGCAGCGCGTCGGCGAGGATTTCGCGGGAGAAATCCAGCCCGGCCTGCCGGATTTTCGCTTCGGCCACGCCGCGCAAGCCGAAACTCACGATGCGCGAGCGGACCGTATTGCCGGGAACGATGCCCAGCCTGTAGCCGGCGATCATCGGCGCCAGCACGATCTTGCCGACCGCCAGCCTTCCCGGCGCGATGACGAAGCGCATGAAGTCGGGAAACATCTCGCGGGTCGTGATGGTGCCGTCGAAATCGAACAGCGCTAGATTCATGGGACGTTGCGGGATCAGGTGCGGGAGGGGTCTCGACACCGACTGGCGCGGGCGCGAAAGGGTCGGGGCCGAAGCCCCTCGCACAGCAGTCCGCGCAATCGGCGCTACTGCTGAAAATCAGAACGGCAGCTTCATGCCCGGCGGCAGCGGCATGCCCGCGGTGGCGGCGCCGATCTTGTTCTTGGATTCGATATCGACCTTGTTGGCGGCGTCGTTGAACGCGGCGGCGATCAGGTCTTCGGCCATTTCCGGATCGGTCAGCACGCTGGGATCGATGCGCACCTTGCGGCATTCCTTGGCGCCGGTCAGGGTCACGCTGACCATGCCGCCGCCGGCGCTGCCGGTGACTTCCAGTTGGGCCAGCTCTTCCTGCGCGCGCTGCATGTTCTCCTGCATCTTCTGCGCCTGCTGCATCAGTTGGGCGATGTTTCCACGCATGTCTTGAAGCCTCTTACTCGTCGAAAGGGCGGATGGAGTCGGGAACGACCTTGGCGCCGTGCTGCTGGATCAGGCGCTGTACGTCGGGGTTGTTCATGAAATCGTCTTCGGCGCCGGTCTGCCGCGCGTCGCGCTCGCGGTGGTTACGCTGCTTGAGCGTTTCCGAGGCGGCGGTAGCGTGCTCGAACACGATCTTCGGCGCAGCGCCGTAGCGCTTTTCCAGGGCAGCCGACAGCTCGGCCAGCGAGCGTTCCGAACGCAGATAGTCGAAGCCGGCTTCCAGCGAAAGACGCAGCACGCCGTCGCTGAAACCGACGAACGCCGCGTTTTCCGCCAGCTGCCGCGGCGCGGCCTTCATGCCGCTGTTGCCGGCGAAATGCAGCCAGTCTTCGGCGCTGGCGATCGCGCCGGCAGCGACAACGGCGGCGGCGTCCACGCGTGTCGCGACGGGCGGAGGCGCAGTCACAGACGCACGCGCTTCCACGACGATAGCCGGCGCGGATTTCGGCGCAGCGATCACGGGCGCGGCGGATACCGCCGCAGCGGAGGATGGGATGGCCGCCGCAGCGGCTGGAATGCTTGCCGCAGCGCGCACGGGTTCGATCTGGGCCTGCCCGGCTTCGGCCGGGCGGAAGGCGAGCATGCGCAGCACGCTCATTTCGAAACCGGCGCGCGCGCTGGGCGCCAGATACAGATCCCGGCGGCCGTTCACCGCCATCTGGTACCAGAGCTGCACCACTTCCGGCGGCAGACGCTGCGCGAAACCGTCCGCGTCCACGCCGTCGCTTTCGATAGCCGCGGCAGGCACCAGCTGGCGCACCTGGATGCGGTGCAGCGCTTCGGCCAGCGCATCCAGCACGCCGTTCCAGTCGGGGGAGAATTCGGCCAGCGCGGCAACGACTTGCAACAGCTTGTGTCCGTCGCCGCCGGCCAGCGCTTCCAGCATCGCGCCCACCTGGGTGCGGTCCACCGTGCCCAGCATGGTGCGCACCGCGTCATCGCGCAGCGCGCCACCGCCGCTGGCGCTGCCGGTGTAGGCGATGGCCTGATCCAGCAGCGACAGACCATCGCGCAGACTGCCGTCGGCGGCCTTGGCGATCTGGCGGATGGCGCTGTCGTCTGCGCCGATCTGTTCGGCCGCCAGGATCCGGCCGATCTGGCCGGAGATCTGGTCTTCGTCCAGACGCTTCAGGTTGAACTGCAGGCAGCGCGACAGCACGGTCACCGGCAGCTTCTGCGGATCGGTGGTGGCCAGCAGGAACTTCACGTGCCCCGGCGGTTCTTCCAGGGTCTTCAGCAGGGCGTTGAACGCCGCTTTCGACAGCATGTGCACTTCGTCGATCAGATAGACCTTGAACTTGCCGCGCGAAGGCATGTACTGCGCGTTCTCGATCACCTCGCGCACGTCGTCCACGCCGGTGTTGGACGCGGCGTCGATCTCCAGCAGGTCCAGGTAACGGCCGCTGTCGATGTCCAGGCAGGTCGAGCACTGGCCGCAGGGTTCGGCGCTGGTGCCTTCCTCGCAGTTCAGCGATTTGGCGAAAATCCGCGCGATGGTGGTCTTGCCCACGCCGCGCGTGCCGGTGAACAAAAAGGCATGGTGCACGCGCCCGCTCTCCAGTGCATTGGTCAGCGCGCGGACCACATGCTCCTGCCCGACCAGCTCGGAAAAACGCTTCGGGCGCCACTTGCGGGCCAGGACTAGGTAGGACATCAGGCAACCGGTTTCGTCTGAACCGTCATTGTGCCACGGCCGGTCGCAGCGGCTGCGAAGCCCGCTGTCGCTGCGACCCGGGAGGCGATAGCTACGCGGGACTCGCATTAAATCGCCGCGCCAGCTAGAATTCGCGGCCCTGAAAGCGACTTGACGCCGCCGCCAGGTCCCGGAGAGGTGTCCGAGCGGTTGAAGGAGCACGCCTGGAAAGTGTGTAAGCGTCTAAACCGCGCTTCGGGGGTTCGAATCCCCCTCTCTCCGCCAGTTTCAGTTGCATGAATGCGTCGCAGCGCGCATCAGTCCTATGGTGGCCCCGTCGGCCCCTCGCGACGCTAGGTTGAAAATCCCGCCAGGGCCGGAAGGCAGCAACGGTATCGACTGATGCGGGTGCCGAGGTCAGCCGGCGGGGCCGCCACCTTTTTTGACGCTGCCGACGGCTCTCATTCGCATCAAAAGCAGTTGTTCATTGATACGGGCCGTTGCGACGGCCTCACTAGTCCTGATCCGGTATTCTTGCGCGGCGCGGCACTATGCCCAATGCATCGGGTTCGCGGCCCGTAGCCCAGCGGTCGACGATTTTCCAGGTCAGCGTGTCGATCGCCGCGATGCGGTCGCCGCCGCTGATCGCGGCGTAGGCGCGCGGCCGCGCCGGGTCCACGATCACACCGATCGGCAGCGCGGCGCGGCCGAGCATGGTGTCGCGGTATTCTGCGTCGGGCTCGCTCAGATCCACGGTGGCCACGCGCAGTTTGGTGCGCGCGTCGAACACCGCCAGATTCGCCGCCCTGGCGTTGGTCACCAGCGCATGGCGACCATCGCCGGTGAATACCACGCGAATCGGGAAACCCTTGCTGGTCATGCGCCGGCGCACTGCCAGGCTCACCGGATCGTGCACGGTGATGGTGCCGTCCTCGCGATTGGCCACCCACACTTCGCGGCCATCCGGGTGTACCGCCACGCCTTCCGCGCCCTCGCCCGCGGGGCGTTCGAGAAGCTTCGCGCCGGCGACGAGATCGATGCGGCTCAAGGTGCCTGCGGAAATCTTGCTGACGTAGGCGAATTTCGCGTCAGGCGACAGCGCCAGCATGTGCCCGGTGCCGTCGCCCACGTCGATGGCGCTTTCCACTTCGCCGCGCGCCACGTCGACCACCAGCACGCTGCCCGAACCTTCGGCGGTCACCACCGCGCGCCGGTCGCCCGGCAGGAAACGCAGCCCGTGCGGCGCGCCGTGTTCGCCCAGGTCGATGCTGCGCGTAGGCTTGCCGCCCACCAGATCCAGCACCGACAGCGTGTTGCCCGATGTCTCGCGCCCGTAGTTGCTGACCAGCGCGGTCTTGCCGTCGCCGGCCACGGCGATCTCGTGCGGTCCCTTTCCGGTGCGGAACTCGCCGGTCTTCGCGCCGCTGCGCAGCGACAGGCGCCAGACGCTGTCGCCGGATTTGTTGCCGACCAGCAGCTCGTCGGCATGCGCGGGCATCGCCACGATCAGGAATGCGCAGAACAGCAGGCGTTTGGCGAACATACGGTTTTCTTTGATGGATCAGCGGGAAGGCGGCGCCGGATCCGGATGCAGCCAGCCCGCATCGCCTTCGCGATAGCGCTCCTGCTTCCAGATCGGCACCCGCGATTTCACTTCATCGATCAGGTAACGGCAAGCGGCGAACGCGGCGTCGCGGTGCGCGGCGCTCACCCCCACCCACACGGCCAGCTCACCGATTTCCAGATCGCCGACGCGATGCACGCAGCGCGCATCCAGGACGGCGAACCGCTGCAGCGCCTCGGCGACGATGCGCCCGCCTTCGGCCTCGGCCAGGGCGGCATAGGCTTCGTATCGCAATCCGGCCACCGCGCGCCCGTCGTTGTGGTCGCGCACCCAACCCTCGAAGGTGAGGAAGGCGCCGGCGGAGCCGTGTGCAAGCTCATCGCGCAATGCAGCCGGCTGGATCGCAGTGCTGGAAAGGTGAAAGCGCTTCATCTCCGCACCGTTTCAGATATCGTCATCCCAGCGGAAACTGGAATCCATTTTGAGTTTGCTCGGCTTGCCGGGCCAAGCAAGAAACGCAAGATCAGGATGCTTTCCAGCTTCCGCTGGAACGACGGATTCTTTTGCGAGCTCCAATAACCGCATGGGCTCACCCGCCCGACACCGGCGGAATGAACGCGACCTCGCCGCCGTCGCGCACCGGGTCGCTCCACCGCGCGAATTCGCCGTCCATCGCCACTCGCAGGCGATCCAGCGGCCAATCAAACCCGTGACGCGACCGGAGCTCCGCGTACAGGCCGGACAGATCCGCACTCGAGCAGTCGACCCGTTCGGAATCCACGCCTGCCGCATCGCGCAAACCGGCGAAATAAAGCACCGTCACCGTCGCCATCACACCGCCCCGAAATCGCGTTTGCCGCCGCGTTTGCCCAGCAGCCTGGCCGGGCCGACGACGATGCGGTGCGACAGCGCCTTGCACATGTCGTACACGGTCAGCGCGGCCACGGTGGCGCCGGTCAGCGCTTCCATCTCCACGCCGGTGCGGTGCACGGTCTTGACCGCGCATTCGATCTTCAGCGCGCGGTCGCCGTCCCAGACAATTCCGATTCGGCAGCCGTCGATCGGCAGCGGATGGCAGAACGGAATCAGCTCGTGCGTGCGCTTGACCGCCAGGGTGCCGGCGATGACGGCCGTTTCCACGATGCCGCCCTTGGCGCTGCGCAGGCCGCTGGCGCGCAGCTGCGCCGCCACGTCTTTCGGGAAACGCACGCGGCATTCCGCCCTGGCCTCGCGCGCGGTGGATACTTTGGCCGACACATCCACCATCGCCGGGAGTCCGGCGGCATCGAGATGGGTCAGGGTTTTGCCGCGCGTGGCCATTCAACCGCCGATCAGGAACATTTCGACGTGCCTGCCCTTGCCCGCATCGCGTTCGCCGCGCAGTTCGCTGTAGCGATCCGCGCGCTGCGACCACAGCCCGGCGACATGATCGGCCAGCGCGGTTTCGCCTTGTGCGAGCGCGCCGCGCAGATCGGCGCCTGCGGAGGCGAACAGGCAGGTGTACAAACGCCCGTCGGCGGAAACCCGCGCGCGGTGGCAGTCGCCGCAGAAAGTCTCGCTGACCGAACTGACGAAACCGATTTCGCCGGCCCCGTCTTCGTAGCGGTAACGCGTCGCGACTTCGCCGCGATAATTGGCGTCCAATGGCCGCAGCGGCCAGCGCGCGGCGATGCGGTCGCGCAGTTCGGCGGAAGTCACCACGTCTTCGCGTCGCCAGCCGTTGCAAGTGCCCACGTCCATGTATTCGATGAAGCGCAGCACGTGGCCGCTGCCGCGGAAATGATCCGCCAGCGGCAGCGCCTGATCTTCGTTGACCCCGCGCTGGATCACGCAGTTGATCTTCAGCGAACGGAAGCCGGCGCGCGTTGCCGCGTTCATGCCCTCCAGCACCGTGGCCACGTCGCCGCGGCCACCGGACAGGCGGCCGAACGATTCCGCGTCCAGCGCGTCCAGACTGACCGTCAGTCGGCGCAGGCCGGCGCGATGCAGCGCGTCGGCCTGCGCGGTGAGCAGCGAACCGTTGGTGGTGAGCGCCATATCGTCGATGCCGGGAATCGAAGCCAGGCGTGCGATCAGCTGCGGCAAGCCCTTGCGCAGCAGCGGTTCGCCGCCGGTCAGGCGCAGCTTGTTGACGCCCAATCGCGCGAAGCCGCGCACCAGGACTTCCATTTCGTCGAACGACAATCGCGCGGCCGCATCCAGACCGTAGTCGTCCGCCACCCGGTCGGCGGGCATGCAGTAGCCGCAGCGGAAGTTGCAGGCTTCGATCACCGACAGGCGCAGGTCGCGCAGCGGCCGGCGGCGCGTATCCACGGGCCATGCGGCGAGGTGCGGGGCTGCGCTCATGCGGGCGTTCATGGCGATGCGGTGCGGGCGGCGGTGGTGTCGCGCAAGGCTATCACTTCGCCCGGCTGCGCCACGCGATAGCCGCGCGCGGCCAGCGCCTGGCCATCGGCGGCGCTGGCGTAGTGGTACAACACGCAGCGCTGCAGCAGTTCGGCGGGGTATTCGCGCTCCAGATCGTCGATGCCGCTGTGCGAAGGATTGCCGTGCAGGCTGCAGTCGTGGGCGACCAGCTCGCCCGCGTCGGCGTATCTGGCCAGCACTTCCGGTATCGGTCGGGTGTCGCCGCTCCACAGCACGCTGCCGTGCAGGCGCAGGCCGTAAGCGGTTTCCGGCCAGTGATGACGCGCCGGGAAAACCTCCAGGCGCACGCCGTCGTGCCAGAACGACGCGCCCACCGGAATCACCTGGAACGCATCCCAGAAGTTCACCCCGCCTTCGGCAAGCGCATTCGGGTAGTCGCCGATGCGCTGGTGCAGCAGCGGCAGCACCGTCGCCGGTACGTAGACCCTGGTTTTTCCGCGTCGCGTCGGATCGAAATACGTGGCCACGAACAAACGCTCGAAGCCGGCCACATGGTCCAAATGCACATGGGTGACGAACAGCGCCTGCGGCATCGCGCCGTAGTGCGCCAGATGGGCCGACAGGCCTTCCGCGCCGCAGTCGATGGTCAACCACGGTTTGCCGCCGCGCTCGATCGTGGCGTTGGCCGAACCCAGCTCCACCGCCGAGGCGTTGCCCACGCCGTGGAAACGCAGCGCCCAGCCCATCAGTAGCCCCGGCTCCAGGCGATGTCGTAGGCATTGCGCAGGCGCGCGAAATCCTGCAGCACCGCGTCGCGGCTGCGCGCTCCGCGCAGCTTCAGCAGCGAACGCTGCAGACGCATCAGGTTGTTCTCGCGCCAGCGCGTGGCCGGGATGCGCAGCACGCAGCGGTCGAAATCGATCATCCAGCCCTTGCCCTGCGCATCGAACAGCAGGTTGTGCGCGTTGAGGTCGGCATGATCCAGGCCGACGCGATGGAAACGCGCCACCACGCGCCCGCTCTCTTCCCATGGCGCATCGTGCGCGGCCACCTGCACGCGGTCGGCCAGCGAGCGCACGTCCGGTACCCGTTCCAGCAGGATCGCGGCGCGGTAGCGCAGACCGTCGCGCACATAGCTGGCGGCGACGGGCCGCGGCACCGGCAGGCCGCGCGCCAGCAGGGTCCGGGTCAGGCGGAATTCGGCGAAGCTGCGGGTGCGATTGGCGCCGTGCCAGAGGTATTGGTCGCGGCTGAACTTGGCCGCCCAGCCGCCACGCAGGTACAGGCGCAGCAGGCTGGGACCGAACGGCGCATCGATGAACCAGGCCCCGCCGCGCCCGCCGCTGTCGACCGGCCGCGCGCGTTCGCCCCAACGCGCGGGCAGGAACCATTCCGGATCCGCTTGCCGCAGCTGTTTGCGGTCGAACAGAATCGCGCCCAATCCGTTACCTTCGCGGAATGGCGTCAGGGATTCCGTGGCGTCGAATTCGACCATCCAGCGAGTCTAGCAACACTTGTCATACATTCCCTTATCGCTTTGCCTGCTGCGCCTGTCCGCCCTGGGCGACGTCACCCATGTCGTGCCGCTGGTGCGCACGCTGCGCCGCGCGTGGCCGCAGACGCGCCTGCACTGGGTAATCGACCAGGCCGGGTACAGGCTCCTGGAAGGTCTGGACGGCGTGGTCTTCCACATTTACGACAAGCGCTCCGGGCTGGGCGGCATGCGTGCCCTGCGGAAGGAATGCCCGGCGGAGGGCTTCGATGCGCTGCTGCAGATGCAGGTGGCGCTGCGCGCGAACGTGCTGTCCGGTTTTATTCCAGCCAAGCGTCGCATCGGCTACGACCGTGCGCGTTCCAAGGATCTGCATGGTCTGTTCATCAACGAACGCATCGCAGACCGCCCGGGCGTGCACGTGCTGGACGCCATCGGCAGCTTCTGCGAACCGCTGGGCCTGAAGCAGACCGACGTGATCTGGAACCTGCCGGTGCCGGACGCCGCGCACGAATGGGCGCGGGCACAATGGCCCGACGACGGCACGCCGACCCTGCTCATCTCGCCCTGCTCCAGCCACGTGCGCCGCAATTGGTACGCCGATCGCTACGCGGCCGTGGCCGACCACGCCGCAGCAAAAGGCTGGCGCATCGTGCTGTGTGGCGGCCGCAGCGCGCTGGAGCGCGGCACCGCAGATGCGATCCTGTCGGCGATGCGCGCAACCGCGCTGGACCTGGTGGGCAAGGACACCCTGAAGCAGCTGCCCGCGCTGCTGGCGCGCGCCGATCTGGTGATGACCCCGGACTCCGGGCCCATGCACATCGCCAACGCCATGGGCACGAAAGTGCTGGGCCTGCACGCGGCCAGCAATCCGGCGCGCAGCGGGCCGTATTCGGATACCCGCTACTGCGTAGACAAGTACGACGCGGCGGCGCAGAAGTTTCTGGGCAAGCCTGCTTCGGAGCTGAAGTGGGGCACGAAGATCGAGTTCGACGACGTGATGGGGTTAATCAGCATCGAAGACGCAATCGAAGCGTTCGAGCGCTACCTCAGCGATAGAAACACGTAGGGCGGGTCTCGACCCGCCGTCTGGACCATCGCGATATTCCAGATGGCGGGTCAAGACCCGCCCTCCTTACGGCGTCGCGCCGCTGCGGTAATCCTTGTACGACTTCTCTTCCACATAGCTGGAGCCCAACGCCAGGTTGATGTCCTTCTTGATCCGCGCACGCTCGTCGTTCTCGAAGTACACCGCGCGCGCCAGGCGGATGAATTCCGCGTCGAATTCCTGCGCTTTTTCCTTGATCCGGATATCGTCCTCGATTACCCACAGCCGCTCGTTGACCGCCTTCAGCTGCGCGCGCAGCTCGACGATGTTGTGGCCGGCCGCCGGGTGCGCCATCCAGGTGGTTTCCAGCGCCGACAGCTCATTGCGCACGTTAACCAGCTTGGCTGCATCGGTCATGCGCTCGGACTTGATCTGCAGGATGGCGATCTTGTCGAGCAGTTCGCCGAAGGACACGGGGGCTTGGATTTCGGACATGGCGTTCGGACTCGGTGCGGGGAAGCGGATTGTAGCGGAGCTGTCGTTGCGCGATCCGCATGGGTGAGCGGTGCGATTCGTCAGGCCTCGCGCCGTGCAGATCGGCTACCCGGCGGTGCTGTCGAACCGAGGGTCCTGGTCGGATCGTCCTGCTCCGCCATACGCAAAAAGCCCCGCGATGGGGGCTTTTTGCGTATGGCGGAGAGGGTGGGATTCGAACCCACGGTCGGCTTACACCGACGCCTGATTTCGAGTCAGGTACATTCGACCACTCTGCCACCTCTCCGGTCGCCCCGGCGGTGTGGGCCGGGGGCGTGCATCATACGGGCCGGGACGCGCGCGGACAAGCGGAAACACGCTGCGTTCGCATCGCTGAACCACGGCCGCGCCAAGAATGCCGAGAAGCCTTGTCGCCTGTCCGTTTCCCCGCGATGATTCCGTTGAAGCCGGTAGGCAAGCCAAAAATCGACAATCCAACAGGTCGCCATGATCGAATTCGGACACCTGACCCACGTGGGTCTGCGCCGCGACTTGAACGAAGACACCTATTACGGTGACAGCGAGCTGGGACTGTGGCTGGTGGCCGATGGCATGGGCGGGCACGCCTGCGGCGAGGTCGCCAGCGCACTGGCGCGCGAAACCATCGTGCGCGAGATCCGCGACGGCACCCCGCTGGCCCAGGCGATCCGCATCGCCGACGAAGAGATCATCCGCACCTCCCGGCGCCGCAACGATACTTTGCCCATGGGCACCACGGTGGTGGCGGTGCGCGTGCACGGCAACCGTTTCGAGGTGGCCTGGGTCGGCGACAGCCGCGCCTATCTGTGGCGCGAGGGCAATCTGGCCCAGCTCAGCCAGGACCACAGCTACGTGCAGGAACTGATCGCCCAGGGCGCGCTGACCAGCGAGCAGGCGCGCTCGCACCCGCACCGCAACGTGGTTACCCAGGCCCTGGGCGTCACCGACCCGAATCACCTCAATGTGGAAACCATGACCGGCGAACTGAAGCCGGGCATGCAGCTGCTGCTATGCAGCGACGGACTGACCGAGGAAGTAGACGACAACGGCATCGCCAGCACCCTGCGCCACGACGACTGCAGCGCGCAGGAATGCGTGGACACGCTGATCGCCGCGGCGCTGGACGGCGGCGGCTCCGATAACGTGACTGCGATTCTGGTGCGCTGCCACTGAATCGACCCGACTTGTAGGAGCGGGCCTTACCCGCGATGCTCTTGCTTTCTGTTCAAGCGTGAAGCATCGCGGGCAAGGCCCGCTCCTTGTACCTCGACGGTGTCCTAGCGGGTATCGTTCCCGAGACGCTCGGGGGAAGGGGGGCAGGCTGTGCCCGCTCTTAGGCTTTGAGCCTGCAAGGTAGATCAGTCGCTCCCTTTCCAATCTTGTCCATCGAGATCGAACGGTATCTGAGGCCTGGCTTGGTGCGGCTATTGCACCTCGACTTGAGCTTGCGTTCACAAGGTCGGTCCGGACAAGTGCGTCGCCCCCCCCCAACTGGAGGATGCGAGATGGCAGTGCTGGGAATCGATGTCTCCAAGGCGACCTTGGAGGTGGCCTTGTTCGACGGCAAGAAATTCAAGACCAAAGTGTTTGGCAATACTCTGCGG
>JAESGX010000258.1_pt1 | contig 27582 bp, 30 predicted proteins | sample 9269801 | NCBI WGS metagenome assembly JAESGX01 (sample SAMN16773122, study PRJNA677054) | algae metagenome | isolation source: Pleurocapsa minor GSE-CHR-MK-17-07R and co-occurring heterotrophs from wet... | place: USA: Lower Calf Creek Falls, Grand Staircase Escalante National Monument, UT ... | reverse complement strand
AGCGAGGCCCCCCGGCTGGTGGCCCGCCTGCTGGCCGGCGAAAACCTGGCCCTGGTGAGCGATGCGGGCACGCCGCTGGTCTCCGACCCTGGCTTCCGGCTGGTGCGGGCGGCGATTGCGGCGGGCGTGACCGTCTCGGCCATTCCCGGCCCCAATGCCGCGGTGATGGCGCTGACGCTCTCGGGCCTGCCGCCGCACCCTTTCCTGTTCCATGGCTTCCTGCCGCCCAAGGCGGCCGCCCGCGCCGCCGAGATCGGCCGGATCGCCGGGATGGAGGCGGCGGGCCTTGCCGCCACGCTGATCTTCTACGAGGCGCCCCACCGCGTGGCGGAGGCGCTGGCCGCGCTCGCCGAAGGCCTCGGACCTGACCGCCCGGCCGCCGTGGCGCGCGAACTCACCAAGCGATTCGAGGAGGTGCGGCGCGGCAGCCTCGCTGACCTCGCGGCCCATTACGCGGCGCATGAGGCGCGCGGCGAGGTGGTGCTCTGCGTCGGCCCCGCGCCCCCGCCCGCCGAACCCACCGGCGATGCGCTCGATTCGGCGCTGCGCGCCGCCATGGCCCGGATGACGCTGCGCGATGCGGCGGCGCATGTGGCGGAGGCGACGGGGCTGCCGCGCAAGCGCGTCTATGCCCGCGCGCTGGAGCTGGCCCACGAGGAATGAGCCGCAGCCGGCGCGTGCTCTGGATCAACATCCTCTTCGGCGCGGGCCTGGCACTCGTGCTGCCCTGGCTGGCCGCGGGGCTGCTCGCGCATCTCTGGGGCCGGGCGCGGGGCACGCTCTGGTCCTCGCAGCATGCCTATGCGGTGCGGACCTTCTGGATGGGGCTGGTCGGCGTGGCCGGCGCTCTGGCCTGCGTCGGCATCGGGCTGATGGAGCCGCTCCTGGCGGTGACCTGGCTCTACATGGCGGCACGCGTCGCCCGCGGCTTCCTCGCCTGGGAGCGGGAGGAGTGGATCACCGATCCGGGGCGCTTCCTGTGACGCGGGCATAGCCCGCCGGCAGCTCGGCCACCACGCGCCGACCGATCGCGGGCGCGCCTGCGGGCATGGCGGCGAAGAGGTCCTTCTCGGCCTCGATCAGGGTCACGCCGCCCAGCCGCGGCAGGGTGTTGCGGCCGATGCGGTCCCAAAGCCGCGCGCCGCGCAGCGCGAAGGACCAGGGCAGCGGCGGGACGAAGAGCGCCGAATCGCGCCGTGTCACCGCGAACATCTGGCGGCGCAGCTGGCCCTCCAGCTGGCCGCGCGAATAGGGCCGGCCCTGGCCGAAGGGCGTATGGTCGAAGAGCGACCAGCTGCCGAGGCGGTTGGGCACCACCACCAGGAGCCGCCCGTCGTCGCGCAGCACGCGCCAGCATTCGCGCAGCAGCGCATGCGCCCCCTCGCTCGCCTCCAGCGCATGGACCAGCAGGATGCGATCCATGCAGCGATCGGGCAGCGGGAGATGGCGGTCCTGAACCTGGGCGGAGCCGGGCATGGGGCCGAGACCCTCGGGCGTCAGCGCGATGCACCGGCCGGCCTGTCCGGGCCAGAGGCCGAGATAGGGGCCGGCCCAGCCCACAGCCAGCACCTCCAGCCCCTTCATCTCCGGCCAGAGCGCCAAGACCCGCGCGCGGACCAGCCGCGCCGCCACCCGGCCGAGGGGCGCGCGATAGAATTCGGGCAGCCCGTGGACCTCACCGCTCATGCGGGGGATATAGGGCAGGTGAATGCCCCAAGGGAGTGCCCCCGCATGGAGAAGCCATGACCCTCACCGTGAAGCCCATTCCGATCCTGGACGACAATTACGCCTGGTTCCTGCGCGACGAGGCGACGGGGATGACGGCGGTGATGGACGCGGCCGTGGTCGAGCCCATCGCCGATTTCATCGCGGCCCAAGGGGGTGAGCATGGCGGGCGGCTCGACTGGCTGCTGATCACCCATCACCATGGCGACCACATCGCGGGCATCCCCGAACTGGCCAAGCGCTTCGGCGCGAAAGTCGCGGGGAATGCAGCCGATGCGGCGCGGCTGCCGCCGCTCGATGTCGCGGTGAAGCCGGGGGACAGCTTCGCCCTTGGCGAAAGCGTGGCCACCATCCTGGACAGCCCGGGCCACACGCGCGGGCATATCGCCTGGAGCTTCGCCGCCGACAACGCGCTCTTCCCCGGCGACACGCTCTTCGCCGTCGGCTGCGGGCGGCTGCTGGAGGGCACGCCGGCCGAGATGTTCGCCTCGCTCGCCGCCTTCGCGCATCTGCCGGACGCGACGCGCGTCTGCTGCGGGCATGAATACACCCTCTCCAACATCCGCTTCGCGCTGACGGTCGAGCCCGACAACCTGGCGCTGATGGCCTATGCCGTGCAGGCCAAGGCGCAGCGCGAGGCGGGCCAGCCCACCATCCCCACCACCCTCGGCCTGGAGCGCGCGGTGAATCCCTTCGTTCGCGCCAAGGATGTGGCCGAACTCGCGGCGCGCCGCGCCGGCAAGGACAGCTTCCGATGAAACTCCATTACTCCGGCGCGAGCCCCTTCGTCCGCAAGGTGGTGGCGACCGCGCTGCATCACGGCATTCCGCTCGAGCGCGTGGCGACGAACCCGCATGCGAGCCCGGCCGAGCTGCTGGCCGACAATCCGCTCTCCAAGGTGCCCGCATTGATGACGGATGACGGCCTGACGCTGCCCGACAGCCCGCTCATCTGCGAATATCTCGACAGCCTCGGCGGGGCCACCAAGCTCTACCCAGCAGGCGAGGCGCGCTGGCCGGCGCTGCGGCTGGCGGCGCTGGCCGATGGCATCCTGACCGCCGCCGTGCTGCGGCGCGGGCAATCCCTGATGCCGGCGGAAGATGCGCGCGCGGGCACCATCGCCCGCCAGCAGGCGGCCGTCACCCGCACGCTGGACCTGCTGGAGGCCGAGGGCGTGCCGGCCACGCTGCACATCGGCACGCTCACGCTGGTCTGTGCGCTCGGCTATCTCGATTTCCGCTTCGGCGAGGAGGATTGGCGCCCGGGCCGGCCCGGGCTGCTGGCCTTCTACAACGCGCATATGGCGAACCCGATCTTCGCCGATACGGTCCCCGTCGGGTGAGGCTGACCGACCCTCGCCTCGACCCGCGAGCGCTGATCGAGGAGCTCGGCCTGCTGCCGCATCCCGAGGGCGGGCATTACCGCGAGATCTTTCGCCACGCGCCTGAGGACGGCTCGCGTGGCGAGAGCACCGCGATCTACTACCTGCTGGCCCCGGGCGAGCGTAGCCATTGGCACCGCGTGGACGCGGATGAGGGCTGGCACTGGTATGGCGGCGGTGCGCTGACGCTGCGCCTCTGGTCCGGGTCTGCGGTCGAGACAGTCCATCTCGGCCCCGACATCGCGGCCGGGCAGCGCCCCTTCGCCATGGTGCCGCGCGGCGTCTGGCAGGCGGCGGCGCCGCTCGATGGCTGGGTGCTCTGCGGCTGCACCGTGGCGCCGGCCTTTTCTTTCGAGGGGTTCGAAATGGCCCCGCCCGGCTGGGAACCGCAATCATGAGCACCTCCTTGGCCTGGGATGAGCGATACACCGGCGGCGAATTCCAGTTCGGCACCGCGCCCAACGAATATCTCCGCGCCCAGGCCTGGCGCTTCCGGCCGGGCATGGCGACGCTGGCGGTGGGCGATGGCGAGGGGCGCAACGGCGTCTGGCTCGCCAAGCTCGGCCTTGCCGTCACGAGCCTCGACTGGTCCGCCGTCGCGGTCGCCAAGGCGCAGGCCTTCGCCGATGCGCGCGGCGTGCCGCTCGATGCGCGGCAGGCGGATGTGGCGCGCTGGGATTGGCCGGCCGAGCAATACGACCTGATCGCCTGGATCTACCTGCACCTCCCGCCCGAGGATCGCGCCCTCGCCACCGCCGGCTGCCTGCGGGCGCTGAAGCCAGGGGGGTTGCTGGTGCTGGAATGCTTCTCGCCGGCGCAGGAGGGCCGCCGCTCGGGCGGGCCGAAAATCCCGGCGCTGCTTTGGGACCGCGCGATCGTCGAGCGTGAATTCGCGGGGCTGGACGTGCTGGAACTGACGGAGGGCGCGGTGCGGCTGGATGAGGGGCCGCGCCACCAGGGCCTCGCCGAGGTCGTGCGCTGCGTGCTGCGAAAACCTTGATTTCCCGGCGCGGGAAATCGTGCCAGCCTTCGGGAAAACACCCGGAGGACGTCATGAAGATCCCGCGCCGCGCCCTGCTCGCCACGCCCATGCTGGCGGCACCCGCCTTCGCCCAGGCCTTTCCGACGCGGCCGATCCGCCTCGTCGTCGGCTTCCCGCCCGGCGGCGGCTCGGACCTCGTGGCGCGGCCGATCGCGCAGCGGATGAGCGAGAGCCTGGGCCAGCCCGTGCTGGTTGAAAATCGCGGTGGCGCGAACGGCAATCTCGGCCTTGATGCCGTCGCGAAGGCGGCGCCGGATGGCTACACCTTCGGCCATGTGAACAATGCGGTGATCGCGGTGAACCCGCTCCTCTACCGCAACCTGCCCTTCGATTCGACGCGCGACCTGACGCCCATCGCACTCGCCACCGTGGGCGGGCTGTTCTTCATGGTGCCGGCCGATCTCGGCGTGCGCACCCTGCCGGAATTCGTGGCCCTCGCGCGCTCGCGCCCCGGGCAGCTCAATTTCGGCTCGGCCGGCCAGGGCTCGATCACGCAGCTCGCCTTCGAGCTGTTTGCCGCGCAATCCGGCACGCAGATCGAGGTGGTGCATTACCGCGGCAGCGCGCCGGCGTTGCAGGACATGCTGGGTGGCCGCGTGCAGTTCATGATCGACGGCATCAACCTCGCCAAGCCGCAGGTGGATTCCGGCCGCGTGCGCGCCATCGCCTTCCTGGGCGGCACCGAGCGCCATCCGCTGCTGCCCGACGTGCCCACGGCTTCCGAGCAGGGGATGCCCAATCTCGTGGTGCGCGGCTGGCAGGGTTTCGTCGGCCGCGCCGGCACGCCCGAGCCCATCCTGGAGGCGCTGCAGAACGCGATCCGCGATGCGGTGAATGACCCCGGCGTGCAGAACATCTTCAACGGCCAGGGCATCATCCCGCGCTACCAGGACCGCGCCACCATGGCGCGCCTGATCCGCGAGGAGACGGCGACCTGGCAGCCCATCATCCAGCGCCTCGGGCTGCGGCTGGATTAGACCTCGCGCGCCTCGGCCAGGAGCAGGCGGCGCAGCCAGGCATGGCCGGGGTCGCCCTCGAAGCGCCGGTGGAACACCATCGAGAGCCGCGTGTGCCGCACGCTCAGCGGCGGCTCCCGCGTGATGATCCGCCCGCTCGTCGCCATCTGCGCGGCGAGGCGGGCCGAGAGCGTCATGATCATCTCGGTCCGGCCCAGGATCTCCGGCACGGCCGAGAGATGCGCGACGACGGCGCCCAACCGGCGCGAGAGCCCCTGCGCCGCCAGGATGGAATCCAGCGCGCCATCGCGGGAGCCATTGGGCGAATGCAGCAGATGCGGCACGGAGATGAAGCGCTCCAGCGTCAACTCGCCCGTGGCCAGCGGATGGTCGTGGCGCATCAGCGTGAGGAAGGCTTCGGGCAGCAGGCGCAGGCGGGTGTAGAGCGCGCCGGGCTCCGGCAGGACGGCGATGGCAAGTTGGGCATCGCCGCGTTCCAGCAATTCCTCGGCGTTGGTCCGGTCGGCGTGGCGGATCGCGAGCAGGCAGCCCGGCGCCTCGCGCCCCATGCGCTCGAGCACGCGCGGCGCCAGCGCGGCCTCGGCATATTCCGAGAAGGCGACGGTGAAGACGCGCCGGGCCGTGGCGGGCTCGAAGGGCGCCTGCACCGCCAGCACCTCGGCCAGGCGGTCCAGCGCTTCGGCCACCGGGGCGGCGAGAGCCACGGCCAGCGCGGTCGGCTCCACGCCGCCCGGGCGGCGCAGGAAGAGCTCATCGCCCAGGGCCGCGCGCAGCCGCGCCAGCGCGTTGGAGACGGCGGGCTGCGAGAGGTTCAGCCGCTGCGCCGCGCGCGTCACATGCCGCTCGCGCGCCACCGCGTCGAAGACGCGCAGCAGGTTGAGGTCGAGTTGCGAGAGTTCGGTCATCGGGCCCCGCCATCATTCACCGGCGTGATGATCCCCGTTCCGAGGCGCGATTGGAAGGGTGCGCGGCAAAGGCGCAGCTTCGCGGCATCGGAACACCCCACAGGAGATTTCCAAAATGCCTTCCACCCAGATCACCACCCCCTATGCCGCGCTGCTGCTGCGGCTTTCCCTCGGCTCGATCATGCTGGCGCATGGCGCCTGGCTGAAGCTCGGCGTCTTCGGCCTCGCCGGCACGATGGGCTTCTTCGGCTCGATCGGCTTGCCCCCCATCCTCGGCGCGGTCGTGGCGCTGGGTGAGACGGCGGCGGGTCTGGCGCTGATCACCGGCGTGCTGGTGCGGCCGGCCGCGCTGCTGAGCCTGCCGATCCTGATCGGCGCGACGGTGATGCATGCCGGCAATGGCTGGCTTTTCTCGGCGCCCCAGGGCGGCTGGGAATTCCCGGCCTTCCTGACCGCCGCCATGCTGGTCCAGGCGGGCCTCGGCGCCGGCGCCCATGCGCTGGACGTCCCGCGCCTGCTGGGCCGCGCACCGGCGACCCGCGCTGCCTGAACCGGGCGACAAGGCTCCGGCGGGCCGCCCCGCCGGAGCCTCACGATCGAATTTTGCAATTTATGGTTGTCACCGAAACGATATTCATGATTGCATTTCTCTCAAGCAAACAACTTTGACGTGTATTTACGGGGAATGAACCCCGGCGCTTGGAGGGCGGCAAGATGAAATCACTGATCGTTTTCGGCGGCGGCACGGAAGGCGCCCTGCTTCTCACCGAGGAGCGGGTCCTGCCACTCCCACCCCTCAAGCCCGAACTGCTCTCCTCGATCAAGGCGGCCGGGCGCCTCGTTCACGCCCTGGCCGCCGCGCAGGAGCGCGCCATCCAGTCCAAGCTGTCCAAGATGGCGATCGGCGCCGCCAACCTGGCGGTGGAGATGGCCGAGGCGCAGTTCGGCGCGCTGAACCCCAACCGCGCCATCATCTACCAGGATGGCGAGGGCGGCTTCACCTGCGGCAGCACTGGCAAGCCGCCCCTCCCCTTCCCCTGGCCGCCCCGACCCATCAGGGAACCGCAGGATCTCGTCCGCCAGGGCGTCATCGAGGCCGATGTGCTGGAGCTGATCCGCGCCGCAAAGGCCGGCGGGCGGGACCTCACGCAGGTCTTCGAGAAGCCGGCCGCGGCCGCGAAGGACCTCGGCCTCAAGCTCAGCGGCAAGAGTGCCGAGGCGCTGCAACTCCTGGCGCCGTCCAACCTGGCCCGCATCCAGGACCCGGTGGACCAGGAGGTGATGAAGATGTTCCACGCCGTCCTGAAGGATGGCCGCTTCACCACGGATTGGTTCGAGCGCCCGAAGGCGGTGGCGGACGCGCTGAAGGTCAAGCTCAGCGAGTCCGCACTTGAGCGCATCATCGCCGTGGGTGGCCGCGGCTCGCTCGCGGACCGGCTCTCGGATGGCGGCACGGCGATCGCGGCGGGGGTGATCTGGGCGGGCGTCTGCATCGCCGTCGGCACGCTTTTCGTGGGCCAGATGAACCCGATCGACACGCTCATCCGGGACCGCTCCGGCCTCGACAAGTTCTAGCCGCGCCATGGATGCATTGCCTCCCCCTTGGCAGGATCGCCCGGAGCCGGAGATCCTGCTCGTCAGCATGCCCTGGACCAATGTGATCGAGCCCGGGCTCGGCCTCGCCTTGCTCAAGGCGATCCTGGCCCGGCAGGGGGTGCGGGCGCGGGCGCTGCACCTCAACCTCTTCGCGCTCGAATTCCTGAAGGCGAGCACCTATGACGGCATCAGCGTCGTCTATGCGCTGAACGACTTCCTGTTCAGCCATGTGCTCGACCCCGTGGTGACCGACGCGCAGCGCCGGCATCTGCGCGTGAAGGCAGAGGACCTGGCCTTCGCCGGCGCGCTGGATGCCGAGCGCGCGGGCTCGGTGGATGTGGTCATCGAGCGCCTGCTGCATCTGCGCGCCGAGGTCATTCCGCGCTGGCTGGAGCGCTGGGCGGATGAGCTCGCGGCCTCCCCCGCGCCGCTCATCGGCTTCACCTGCATGTTCGACCAGACCATCGCTTCGCTCGCGCTGTCGAAGCTGGTGAAGGCGCGCGCGCCGGAGAAGCTGGTGGCATTGGGCGGCTACGCGGTGCGCGACCCGACGGGCAGCATGCTGATGCGCAGCCACCCCTGGGTGGACGCCATCTGCACCGGGGAGGGGGAGACCACCATTCTCGACCTCGCGGAGGCCGCGCGCGGCGCACTGCCGCTCAGCGCGGTGCGCGGCATCCTGCATCGCGGCACCGATGGCGTGGTGATCGCGACACCGGCGGCACCCAAGGCCGATCTCGATGCCAATCCAGTGCCGGACTACAGCGACTTCTTCGCCGACACCGCACGCCTCTCCGCCGAATGCCAGGTGGACCTGACCCCGGCCTCGATCCCCGTGGAGAATTCGCGCGGCTGCTGGTGGGGGGCGAAGCATCACTGCGTCTTCTGCGGCATCGACAAGCCCGACCTCGTCTATCGCCACCGCGCGGCGGAGACGGTGCTGGAGGGGCTGCGCACGCTGCGCGCGCGCCACGGCATGTCGAGCTTCCGCTTCTCGGACTACATCCTGCCGCACGGCTTCTACAAAACGCTGCTGCCCATGCTGGCGGCGGAGCAGCCGAAATTCATCCTGAGCTGCGAGATGAAGTCGAACGTGACGGAGGAGCATTTCCGCCTGCTGGCCGATGCCGGCTTCCATGAGGTGCAGCCGGGCATCGAGAGCTTCAGCAGCGAGGTGCTGCGCCGGATCGACAAGGGCGTCACCGCCATCCAGAACGTCTTCACGCTCAAGCTCGGCCGCAAATACGGCATCCGCATCCTCTACAACATCCTCTACGGCTTCCCGGACGACACGCTGCCCGAATACCGGCGGATGGAGGCGCTGCTGCCCAAGCTCGCGCATTTCGACCCGCCGGTCTCCTGCGTGCCGGTGCAGGTCACGCGCTACGCGCCCCTGCAGGCGACGCCGGAGCGCTTCGGCATTCCGCCCGCGGCGCATGGGCCGACCTATGAGCTGATCTTCTCGCGCGATTACGTCGAGCGCACCGGCTTTCGCTATGAAGACTTCTGCTACTATTTCGAGCGCGGCTGGGAGAATTCACTCCACCTGCAACAGAGCTATGGCCGCATCCATGACACGGTGAAGGCCTGGGGCATTCCGCACAACGACCTCTTCGCGCATCTGCACGTGTTGCAACCCCTGGAGGGCGGTGGCGTCCTCGTGCTCGACAGCCGCGGCGGCATCCGGCGCGAACACGCGCTCGATGCCCTGGCCCAGGCGGTGCTGCAGGCGACGGACCGCCCGGTGACCGAGGCGGCGCTGCTGGAGGCGCTGGGGGCGGCGCATTCCCCCGCCGAGATCGCCGCGGCGCTGGCCGCGCTGGAGGCGGAGGGCCTGGTGATCCGCGAGGATGACCGCCTGCTCTCGCTGGTCCTGCCCTGCGCGCCCACGAGCGAGGGCAGCTACCGCACCGGCGTGACCCTGCCCGAGGCCGTGCCCGCTTGAGCACGGGCCGGCAAGCTCAACCGCCGAGCAGCGACGTGACCCGCGCGAAGGGCGGCCAAGCGGCGGCGATGGCATCGCCAAAGAACACCAGGCCCGCCAGCGCGAGCAGCACGGTGGCGATGCTCGCCACCCAGGCCAGGCGCAGCCACGCGCCCGAGCGGCGCCTGGACGCGCCGGACCGTTCGCCACGGCCTTGCAGCGGGCGCGGGTTGAGCGGCGGCGGCGTCAGGGGCGAGGCCGGGCGCGCGGGCAGGGGTTGCGGCGCGGCGGGCTCGGCCTCGGGCAAGGCGGGGGCTGGCAGTTCTGGCGCGGCCGGCTCCGGCATGGCCGCTTCGGGCGCAGGCTCGGCGTCCAGCGGAGGGGGCGCAATCACCTCCGGGGCGGGTGGCCGCTCCGGGACCCAGGGCTCGCCACAGGCGGCGCAACGCAGCGCCTTGCCCGGCGCGAGCAACGCGTCCGGGACGCGATAGGTCGCGGCGCAATTCGGGCAGGAGATATCCATCGCGATGTCGCATGTGCCAAGGCAGGCCGCATCCTGCAACCGCCGGTTTGCTTTATTCTGAACGCCGCTGCGAAACTCCGCCCATGGTGCGATTTTCCCGAGTCGGGCTGCGCTACCCCGAGGGTGGGGGCGCCTGGACCCTCTCCGAGATCAGCTTCGCGCTGGCGCCGGGCAGCTTCACCTGGCTGCTTGGCCCGTCCGGCGCGGGCAAGTCCAGCCTGCTTGGCCTGGTCAGCCTCTCGCTGCGCGCGACGGAGGGCGAGGTGGAGGTGCTGGAATCCCGCATCCGCCGGCTGCCGCGCCGCGCCTTCCCGGCGCTCCGCCGGCGCATCGGCGTGGTCTTCCAGGATTACCGCCTGCTGCCGCATCTCTCGGTGTATGAAAACGCCGCCCTGCCGCTGCGCATCCAGGGCCTGACCGAGGCGCGGCTCGCCGCCGATGTGCGGGAGATCCTGCGCTGGGTCGGCCTGCTGGAGCGCGCCGAGGCGCCGCCCGCCACCCTCTCGGGCGGCGAGCAGCAGCGCCTCGCCCTCGCGCGCGCCGTGGTCGCCCGCCCCGCCTTGCTGGTGGCCGACGAGCCCACCGGCAATCTCGACGCCGCCCAGGCGCGCCGCGTCATCAGCCTGTTGCGCGAGATGCACCGCATGGGCACCACCGTCATCGTCGCCACCCACAGCGAGGCGCTGCCCGAGGAATACCCCGCCCCCACGCTCCGCCTCGATGCGGGACGGCTGGTGAGCCATGGCTGAGGGCCGCCGCCTCAAGGGGCGCGATCCGCTCGGGCTGCGCCGCGCCCTGTCGGACCGGCTGCTGCCCGCGCTGGTCGCCGCCATGGCGCTGCTGGCCGCGCTCGCCATCGCCGGCGCCGATGGCGCGGGGCGGCTCGCGGAGCGCTGGCAGCAGGGCGAGGCCGGGCAATTGCTGCTGCAACTCCCGCGCGATGCGGCGGCCGAGCCGGTGATCGCGCAGCTGGCGGCCCTGCCCGGCATCACCTCGGTCACCGCCGTGCCGGATGAGCGGCTGCGCCAGCTGCTCGCGCCCTGGCTGGGCGAGGTGCCGAGCCTGCCCCTGCCCCGCATGCTCGCGATCACCCTGCCGGCCGAGACCGACCACCAGCCGCTGCTGGAGGCGGTGCAGGCGATTCCCGGCGCGCAGCTCGAATTGCGCAGCGAGGCGGTGCGGCTCGCCATGCGCCTGGCCGACGGGCTGCGCGGGCTCTCGCTCGCCATGCTCGGGCTGATCGGGCTGGTGGGTGCGGCGCTGGTCATGGTGGCGACGCGCGCGGGCATCGCCGCCCGGCGGGAGACCATCGTCATCCTGCATGAGCTGGGCGCCCGTGATTCCGACATCGCCGGCCGATTCGCCCGCCGGCTTGCGCTGCTCTGCTTCGTCGGCGCGCTGGTGGGGCTGGGCATCGCCCTGCCCTCGCTCTGGTTCCTGGCGATGCAGGCGCTGCCCGTGGTGCTGGCGCGCGAGGCCCAGCTCACCGACCTGCCCTGGCCGCTGCTGGCGCTGGTGCCGCCGACCGCGGCCCTGATCGGCTGGCTGACCGCGCTCACCACGCTGCGCGCCTGGCTCCGGCGCTTGCCCTGACCGGGTGCTTGGTGCCAAGCGGGGGCATGCGCTTCCTGGTTCTCGACGCCGCCCTCTCCCGTTGCCTGGCCGCCCTCGTCGAGGGGGAGCGCGTCCTCGTCGAGCGCGTCCATGAAGGCGTGCACGGCCAGCCCGCCGCGCTGCCGCCATTGGCCGAGGCGGTGGTGCAGGGCGGGGTGGACGCGGTGGCGGTCGGCGTCGGCCCCGGCAGCTTCACCGGGCTGCGCACGGCCATCGCGCTGGCCCAGGGCATCGGCCTCGCGCGCGGCATTCCCGTGATCCCCGTGACGACGGGCGAGGCGCTGGTGGCGATGAGCGACCCCGCCTTCCCCGCCTGGGCCGTGACGGAGAATCGCCGCGGCGACCTCTTCCTGGAGCGGCCGGGCCTGGCGCCCTGCGTGGTGGCCGAGGAAGCGCTGCCCCGGCCCGAGCAACGCATCTGGATGATGGGCGATGGCGCGCCGCGCGCCGTCGCGCGGATGCTGGCGCGCGGCTGGCCGGCCGGGCTCGGCGATGCGCGGCGCATCGAGGCGGTGGCGCTGGCCCGCGTGGCGCGGCGCCGCCTGCAAGGCGAGTTGCCCGCCCTGGCGCTGGAGCCGCTCTACGTCGAGCCGCCGGCCACCACGTGAAGCTCCTGGCCGCGAGTGCCGCGGAGGCGCCGGCGCTGGCCGCGATCCACGCGGCCGCCTTCCCCCCGGGCGCCGCCTGGAGCGCGGGCACGATCGCCACGCTGCTTGGCATGGAGGGCGTGATCGGCCTTTGGGCACCGGGCGGTTTCATCCTGGCGCGGCGTGTGCTGGACGAGGCGGAGATCCTCACCCTCGCCGTGCAGCCGGAGCATCGGCAGCAGGGCGTGGGCCAAGCGCTGGTCGAGACGGCGGCGCTGGCGGTGGCGGCGGCCGGGGCGAAGGTGATGTTCCTGGAAGTGGCCGAGGACAATGCGCCGGCCATGGCGCTCTACGCCAAGGCCGGTTTCGAGCAGGCGGGCCGCCGGCGCGACTATTACGCGCCGGGGGTGCATGCCTGGCTGCTGCGCCGCTCCCTCGAAGGGTAGCGCCGTCAGCGATGGGCGGGTTGGCCGCGCTCGCCACAGGCGTAGTTGTGGGAGTGGACGAGGCCGTCATCATACTCCTCGGGGCGCGTGGTCAGCGGGCGATGCGCCATGCGGCCGCGCTCGCTGCAGGCGTAGTTGTGGGAATGGACCAGGCCGTCATCGTGATTGTCGTTCATGAGGATGTCTCCTGTTGAGGGTTCTGCCGTGAATGCCGCGCGGGGCGGGGCACGCCCCGCGCGGGATCTCATGCGTGGTGGAACTGCGCGGCTTCGGTGCTGTCCTTCAGCGCCGTCGTGCTGGCCTTGCCGCCGCTGGCCGCATTCGCCACCGCGTCGAAGTAGCCGACGCCGACCTCGCGCTGATGGCGCACGGCGGTGAAGCCATTGGCCTCCTCGGCGAATTCGGCCTGCTGCAATTCGCTGTAGGCGCCCATGCCGCGCTCGGCATAGCCGCGCGCCAGCTTGAACATGGAGAGGTTCAGACTGTGGAAGCCGGCCAGCGTGACGAACTGGAACTTGTAGCCCATCGCCCCCAGCTCGCGCTGGAACTCGGCCGCCGCCTGGATGCCCATCTTCCGCTGCCAGTTGAAGCTGGGCGAGCAGTTGTAGGCCAGCATCTTCCCGGGGAACTCACGATGGATCGCCTCGGCGAAGGCCCGCGCGTCATCCAGATCAGGGTCCGACGTCTCCCACCAGAGCAGGTCGGCATAGGGCGCATAGGCCAGGCTGCGGGCGATGGCGTATGGCTTGCCCATGCCAGGACGGATGCGGAAGAAGCCCTCCGGCGTGCGGTCATTGCCGATGAAGGGGCGGTCGCGCTCATCCACGTCGCTGGTGAGGAGCTGGGCGGATTCCGCGTCGGTGCGGCAGAGCAGGACGGTAGGCACACCCTCGACATCGGCGGCCAGGCGGGCCGCGTTCAGCGTGCGGATATGCTGCTGGATCGGCACCAGCACCTTGCCGCCGAGATGGCCGCACTTCTTCTCGCTCGCCAGCTGGTCCTCGAAATGCACGCCGGCGGCCCCCGCCTCGATCATCGCGCGCATCAGCTCGAAGGCGTTGAGCGCGCCGCCGAAGCCGGCCTCCGCATCGGCGATGATGGGCGCCATGTAGTGGGTGCGGTCGTCGCCCGTGCCGTCATGCCGCTCCATGGTGGCGATCTGGTCGGCGCGGCGGAGCGCGTTGTTGATGCGCTTGATCACCGTCGGCACGCTGTCCACGGGGTAGAGCGACTGGTCCGGGTACATGGTGTTGCCGGTGTTGGCGTCGGCAGCCACCTGCCAGCCCGAGAGGTAGATCGCCTTCAGCCCGGCCTTGACCTGCTGCAGGGCCTGCATCCCGGTCATGGCGCCCAAGGTCGTCACCTGCGGTTCGGTCCGCAGCAGGTGCCAGAGGCGGCGGGCGCCCATCTCGGCCAGCGTGTGCTGGGTGCGGAAGCTGCCGGCGAGGCGCGCGACATCCCCCGGCGTATAGTCCCGCCGGATGCCGTCGAAGCGGCCGGGCTCGCCGCCCGAGCCGGGGGCCATGCCATCCGGCGCGGTCAACTTGGTGGTTTCGGGGCGCATCGCGAAAATCTCCTGGGGTGCTTCGGACCTGTGAAAGATTGACATTGCGCCCCGCGAAGTCACGCGCAAAACTGGGTCCGACCCGGCAAGACTGTCCATCCGGCGACAGTTTCGCCTGGGAATTCGTGAATGTTGTAAAAGAGGGAGCGCCATGGCCCGACCGCTGATCGGCCGCACCGTCCGTCGCATCCGCACCGAGCGCGGCATGACGCAGCAGGCGCTGGCCGTGCGGCTCGGCATCTCCGCGAGCTACCTGAACCTGATCGAGCACGACCAGCGCTCGGTCACCGCCGCCGTGCTGTTCAAGCTGACGGAGGCGCTGGGCGTGGACCTCGCAGCCCTCTCCGGCCATGCGGAACGGCAGCTGGAAGCGGGACTGCGCGAGGTGCTGGCCGATCCCGTGCTGGGCCTCGATTCCGTGCCCGAAGGCGAGTTGCAGGCGATGGCGGCGGCCGCCCCCAACGCCTCACGCGGCGTGCTCGCGCTGTATCGCGCCTGGCGCGTGGCGCGCGAGGACAGCTCGGGCATCGCGCTGCCCTCGGGCCGGCGCCTGCTGCTGCCGACGGAGGAAGCGCGCGACTTCTTCCACGAGCGGGGCAATCACTTCCCCGAACTCGAGCGCTTCGGCGAGACGCTCGGCGCCGAATTGCGCGCCACGCCCGCCGAGATGAACCACGCGATCGCCGAGCGGCTGCGCAACGCCCATGGCGTGCGCGTGACCGTGGCGCCGATGCCCGAGAGCGACCGCCGCTTCGACCAGCGCACGCGCGACCTCTGGCTCGCGGAATCCCTGCCCCGCGAATCCCGCGGCTTCCGCATGGCCTTCCAGCTGATGCTGATGGAAGCGCGCGAGGTGGTGGATGCGACGCTGGGCGAGGAGCCGCCCTCCAGCACCGAGGCCACGCAGCTCATCCGCATCGGGCTGCTGAACTATGCGGCGGCCGTGCTGCTGATGCCCTACATGCCCTTCCTGCATGCGGCGCGGGAGTTGCGGCATGATGTGGAGAAGCTCGCGGCACGCTTCGGCGTCTCCTACGAACAGGCGGCGCAGCGGCTTTCCACCTTGCAGCGCGAGGGGCATCGCGGCGTGCCCTTCTTCTTCCTGCGCGTGGACACGGCGGGGAATGTCACCAAGCGCTTCGCCGCGGCGGGCTTTCCCTTCGCGCGCTTCGGCGGCAGCTGCCCGAAATGGGTGGTGCACCACGCCTTCGGCACGCCCGAGCAGGTCCGCGTGCAGGCGGCGGAACTGCCGGACGGCGCGGCCTTCCTCTGCATCGCGAAGGCCGTGCACGGCCCCACGCCGCGCTGGGGCGAGCCCTCGCCCACCCATGTCGTCGCCATCGGCTGCGACATCGCCCGCGCGGCCGAGCTGGTCTATGCGGATGGGCTCGACCTCACGACGGCGCGCGTGGGCATCGGCCTCTCCTGCCGGCTCTGCGACCGGGCGGATTGCCGCAGCCGCGCCTTCCCGCCGCTGGAGCACCGCCTGCGCCTCGACGCCAATGATGATGGCGGCTCGCCCTGGCGGTTCGAGACGAAGCCGAAGCCACCGTGACGGACGGGCGCGGCGCTGCATCCAAGCGTCGGGCGCGCGCGTAGAGACTGCGGCCGGGCGCAACCAGCGGCAGCGGGCGCCGTTCCTGGGTGAGTCCTCCAACTCCTGGCCCTGGTCACGTTACTGGCGAAACGAGAGAGAAGGCGGCAACGTGAAATACAACCTTACCGCGCAAGGTTCAGGAGACTACAAGCAGTGATCGAGCTCTACGGCCGCGCGAACAGCGTCAATGTCTGGAAGCCCCTCTGGGTGCTCGAGGAACTCGGCCAGCCCTATGAGCGCCATGAGGCCGGCATGGAGCATGGCGTCGTGGACACGCCCGAATACCGGGCGCTCAACCCCAATGGCCGCGTCCCCTCCCTCCGGCATGACGGCATCGAGCTGTGGGAGAGCAACAGCATCTGCCGCTACCTCTGCATGATGGTGGGCGGCGATGCGCGCGGGCTTTACCCCGAGGCGGCCGGCCCCCGCGCCAGCGTGGATCGCTGGCTGGACTGGCAGCTCTCCACCCTCTCTCCGGCCGAGCGCGACCTGTTCTGGAACATGGTCCGCACGCCCGAGAAGAAGCGCGACATGAAGGCGGTGGAGGCGGCAGTCACGAACAGCGCGCGCTGCTGGGCCGTGCTGGAGGCGCGCCTCGGTGATGGGCGCCCCCATATCGAAGGCGAGGCCTTCACCTTGGCCGACATCATCCTCGGCTGCTACGCGCGGCGCTGGTTCGGGCCCGAGGTGCAGGTGCCGGGCATGCCGGAATTCCCGCACCTCGCCGGATGGTATGCCCGCCTCGGCGAGCGCGAAGGCTTCCAGCGCTGGGTGGCGCCCCGGCTGTTCTGACAGGACAGCCAGGGCGGCCGGGTCTCACTCCGGTCGGAAACGGGTGATCTTCGTGCCGTTGAGCGCGAGGGCGGCCATCAGCCCGCGCTGGCCGAAGGTGATGGAATAGACGGGCTCGCGCAGCGTCGTGCTGGTCATGTTGGCCTGCACGCCCTGGTCGAGCGCCACGACGCTGGGGCCGGTCCCGATCTCCCAGCCATCGGCGTTCATCAACGCGCTGAGGGCAGCGTCAATCATGAAGAACATGGCGATGCCGGCACTTTGCGCGCCGGCCAGAAGGCCGAAGCTGGCGCCGGCGATGCGATAATGGCCCTGGATCTCATGGCCGCGGACCAGGGCACCCTCGCCATATTGGCCGCCGACGATGAAGCCGCCGCTCAGGATGCGCGGGAAGATCAGGATCGAATGGGCGCCGGCGAAGAGCGGGCGGGCATTCTCCATCCCCCGGAGGGTTTCGAGCGCCGACATGACTTCGGCGTCGATCTCCCGCCGGCTTGCGGCGCGTGCGGGGCGGGCCAGCAGCGGCAGCGCGGCGAGGGCGGGAAGGCAGGCGAGGGTCTGACGACGATCCATGGGCGGCTCCTTCGAAAACCAGGACAGAACGGCGCAACCGGCTTCCGGTTGCGCGCGCCCGCCTGGTCTTGTGGCCGGGTCAGCCCTTCACGTCCATCGCCTGCCGGAGGCCGTCGGAGACCAGGTTGAAGCAGATCGACGTCACGAAGATGCAGACGCCGGGCAGCACCGCGACCCAGGGCTGCACATAGATGGCCGTGCGCAGCGTGTTCAGCATCAGGCCCCATTCGGCTTCCGGCGGCCGCGTACCGAGGCCGAGGAAGGAAAGGCCCGAGGCCAGGATCATGCAGACCGAGATGAGCGAGGTCGAATAGACGAAGATCGGCCCCAGCACATTGCCCAGCACATGCACGCGCACGATGGTGAAGGCAGAAGCCCCGGAGGCGCGCGCCGCATCCACGAAGTCGAGGTTGCGCACGCCCGTGGTGACGCTTTCCGCCACGCGGATGATGGGCGGCACGAAGACCAGCGTCAGCGCCAGGATCGCGTTCAGGATGCCAGCACCCAGCGCGCCCGAGATGGCGACGGCCAGCAGCACGGAGGGGAAGGCGTAGAACACGTCGGTCACGCGCATGATCAGCATGTTCAGCTTGCCGCCGGTGAAGCCGGCGACGACGCCCAGGAAGGTGCCGATCACGAAGGCGAGCGCCACGGGCACGATGCCCATGAACCAGGAGAGGCGCCCGCCATAGATCAGGCGGGTCAGCATGTCGCGCCCCAGCTCATCCGTGCCGAGCGGATAGTTCTCGGTGCCGATGGGCCGGAGGCGGCGGATCATGCTGCCCTGGAAGGGGTCATGCGGCGCGATGAAGGGCGCAAAGATGATCATCAGCAGCATGACGAAGAGCACGCTGGCGCAGAAGATGGTCACGGGGTCGCGCTTCAGGCGCTTCCAGACGCCCGCCCAATAGCCCTCGGATCGGGCGACGGCGGTCTTGGCCTGGATGGCGAGTTCGGCGGTGGCGGCGGAGGTGCTCATGCGCGCTTGATCCTCGGGTCCAGGGCCGTTTGAATGAGATCCACGCAAAGGTTCAGCGCGACGAAGAACATTGCCAGCACCAGGATGGTGCCCTGCAGCACCGGCAGGTCACGCTGGAAGATGGCGCTGTTCAGCAGCAGGCCGGTGCCGGGCCAGGAGAAGACCGTCTCCACCAGGATCGAGCCGCCCATGAGGTAGCCGAGCTGCAGGCCGATGACCGCCAGCGCATTCGGCGCGGCATTCTTCACGACATGGACGAAGACGTTCCAGGAGGTGAGCCCCTTGCCGCGCAGCGCCACGACGAATTCCTGGTTCATGATCTCGGCCACGATGCCGCGCACGGTGCGCGTCACGATGCCCATGGGAATGACGGAAAGCGTCACGGCGGGCAGGATCAGATGCTGGATATGCTCCCAGTTCCACGCCCAGTCGGCACTGCCGCCCGGGCCCGCGCCCATGGCCGGAAGCCAGTTCAGCTGCACCGAGAAGATGACGACGAGCACCATGCCGAGCCAGTAGTGGGGGACCGAGACGCCGGCGACCGCCGTCGTCACCGCGACACGGTCCAGCAGCGAGCCGCGGAAGGTGCCCGCCAGGCCACCCAGCACGCATCCCAGGATGAAACCGATGAGTGAGGCCGCAAGCGCCAGCATCAGCGTGTTGCCGATGGCCGAATGCAGGTCGCTCCAGACCGGGCGCCCGGTGGCCAGTGAGCGGCCGAGATCGCCCTGCACCACCTTCAGCAGCCAGAGGCCGAACTGGACGGGCAAGGGCTTGTCCAGGCCGTAGTCGCGGCGGACCTGCTCCACCACCTCCTGCGGGGCGTCGGGCGGGACGATCGCGTTGATCGGATCGCCCGGCGCGATCTGCACCAGCATGAAGCAGACGAAGCCGACCGCGAGCGCGATCGGCACCGCGTAGATGAGCCGCCTTATCAGGTAGAAGAACATCAGGCCCATCCTCCGGGAAGCAGGTCAGTCAAAGCCGCCACCCCAACGGAACCAGCGGTCAAGTCGGGGTGGCGCGGGGTCATTCGATCACTGGATGTGAGGAAGGCGCAGATCCACGAACCAGCTCTGCGGCTGGACATGGCCACGCACCCGCGGGCTCATCGCGCGCGGGCCCACATCATGGGCGATCCAGATGAACAGCGCCTCGTCCACGCCGGCCGCGTGCAGGCGGGCCAGCGCCGCGTCGCGCTCGGCCGGGTCGAAGGAGGTGCGGGCGGCGGCGACCATCTGGTCGAAGCGCGGATCGTTGAACATGCCCCAGTTGTTGGAAACCGGCGGCGCCATCTTGCTGTCGTAGAAGCGGACCAGCGAGAAGAAGGGATCCATCGCCGAGAAGCTGACATTGGTCGCATGCGCGCCGCGCGCCGAGGCATGGCCGCAGCCATTGCGCCAGTTGGTGAACAGCGCGTTCCACTCGATCACGTCGAACTCGACATTGACGCCGACCGTGCGGAGATCCTGCTGCAGGAACTCGTTCATCGAGAGCGGCTGCATCTGGCCCGAACCGCTCGCGCTGATCTGCACGCGGATCGTCAGCGGTCGCTGCGGGCCGTAGCCGGCCTCGGCCAACAGGCGGCGCGCCTCGGCCTTGTCGGTGCGGATCTGGAAGCTCGGAGTGCCCGCCCAGGGGTGGCCCGCGGGATAGGTGCTGACCGCCGGCTGCATCATGCCGCCCAGCAGCGTGCGAAGCCCGTCACGGTCAATGGCGAGGTTCAGCGCGCGCCGCACCCGCACATCGGAGAGCGGCGAGGAGGGCAGGAAGCAGGGTTGCCAGGGCCAGACATGCGGCTGCGGGTTGGACGCGATCTGCATCTGGCGCGAACGCAGCTGCGGCACCGCATCGGGGGACGGCGCCTCGATCCAGTCCACCTGGCCCGAGAGCAGGGCGGCGGTGCGGGCGCTGGCCTCGGGGATCGGCAGCAGGACCACGCGGTCCAGCTTGGCCTTGGTGCCCCAGTAATTGTCGTTGCGCGCCATCTCGGCCCGCTCACGCGGCACGAGGCGCGTCAGGCGGAAGGGGCCGGTGCCGGAGGGGTTGGCGGCGAAGGCGTTCCAGGTGGCCTCGGCCGTCGGGTTCTGCGCGCGCAGCGCCTGCCAATGCGTCGGGCTCGCCATGAAGAGGTTGGTGAGGTTGATGGGCAGCAGGCTGTCCGGCTCGCTCGTGAAGAGCGCCACGGTCAGGTCGTCAACCTTCTCGGCGCGGCGCAGCGTGGGCATGCGGGTCGCGGTGACCCCCACCTGGCGCGGATCGAAATGCGGGGCGTCACGGTCCAGCACCTTGCGGACGTTCCAGACCACCGCATCGGCGTTGAAGGGGCTGCCGTCATGGAAGGTGACGCCCGGGCGCAGGCGGAAGATCCAGCGCGTGCGGTCATTCGGGTCGCTCGTCCATTCGGTGGCGAGGCTCGGGATGACGGTCGAGGGGCGGTCGGCGCGGCTCAGGTCCCAGGCGGTCAGGCCGTCATAGAGCGGGATGCCGGTGAAGCGGTTGCCCTCGAAGCCCTGGTCGGGCTGGCCATGGGTCAGCGGGATATCGGCCGCGGTCATGCCGATCCGCAGCGTGCCCTGCGCAGTGGCGGGCCCGGTGGCGGCAAGGCTGAGCGGCAAGATGGCCGCGAGGATGAGTTGACGCAAACGCATGATTTTTGTCCCTGTCTGGGGTTTCCTCAGGCGCCAACTAACCCCCAACCACCCCGGCGGAGCAAGCGCCAAGCGCCGGGCTAATCCGTCCGCCCCCCTTGCCTTTGCCCAAGGCCCGGGCACAACTGCCCGCCGATGAAGCTTCTCCTCCTCAACGGCAACACCGATCCCGGCATCACCGAGCGGATGGCGCAGGGCGCCCGCCGCATGTGCACGCATGAGATCATCCCCCTCACCGCCCGCTTCGGCGCGCGCTACATCGCCTCGCGCGCCGCGGCGGCCGTCGCGGCCCATGCGGTGCTCGATTCGCTGGCGGAGGAGATCGGGCGCGAGAATCCGAAGGGCTATGACGCCGCCATCATCGGCTGCTTCGGCGATCCGGGGCTGGAGGCGGCGCGGGAGTGCTTCCCCATCCCCATCCTCGGCATGGCCGATGCGGCGATCTTCGCGGCCCTTCGGGTCGCGCCCCGCGTGGCCGTGCTGACCGGCGGCGCCGCCTGGGTGCCGATGCTGGAGGAGTTCTTCCTGCTGCGCGGCCTGGGGCCGGACAAGGTGCGCGTCGCCGCCATCCCGCCCACGGGGGACATGATCGCGCGCGAGCCGGCCAAGGCCGCCGGGCTCCTGGCGGAGACCGCGCGCGGCGAGATCGCGCGCGGGGCGGGCGTGATCCTGCTGGGCGGCGCGGGGCTGGTCGGCCTCGATGCCCTGGTGGCGCCGCAGGTGACCGTGCCGGTGCTGGATGGCCTGCGCTGCGCGATCGAGGCGGCGGAGACGGCGGTGGCGGCGCTGCAATTGGGCAGCATCGCGCCGACCGTGGGGCTGTCCGAGGCGCTGGCCGCGAGCCTCGCGGGTTAGGCTTTCACGAAGCGCCGGTTGCGCGCCGCACCTGCCATCGGCGCCTCGTTGAAGCCTGCCTCGGCCAGCAATTCGGGAATGCCGTTGCCGCCGGCGGCCGCATTGGCGCCGTCAATCTCCACCAGCACCTCCCGCACATGGCGGCGCAGCGTGGCCATGGCGCCGCGCAGGATGGCGGGCTCGATGCCGTCCACGTCGAGCTTGATGGCGTCCGGCGGGCGAGGCGCGAAGCGGGCCATGAACTCATCCACCGAGAAGCCGGGCACCGCTTGGCGGAAGCCGCCCTCCCGCGCCTCGATGCTGTGCATGGAGTGGCCGGCCGCGGTGTTCGCCATGTTCAGCGTGACGAGTGTCGTGTGCTCGGTGAAGGCCAGGCAATAGGCGGCGATGCGGTCGTCGAAGCCGTTGATCTCGATGTTGCGGACCATCGCCGCGAAGCTGGAGGCCGAGGGTTCGAAGGCCAGCACGCTGAGGCCGCGCCGCGCGGCGAAGAGGCTGTAGAGGCCGATATTCGCGCCGATGTCCCAGAGCGCGCTGCCGCCCGGCAGGCCCATGATCCAGGCCACCGTCTCCGGCTCATCCTGGCCGAAGCCCTGGGGATCGTGCAGCGCCCGGGCCGAGGGGCATTCCACCAGCAGCGGCCCGGCCTCGGTTGGCACCGTCAGGCGCTGGAGCAGCATTTCGGCGACGAGGGCCCGCGTCGCCTCGGCGCGGCGGGGCCGCATGGGGCGGGTGGCGTTGCGGACGATGCCCGAGAGGAAGCGTGCGATGCTGCGGCTCATGCGGGTTCAGTCACCAGCGACCATTCCTTCGCGCCGGGGGTCGGTGCCGCCCAGCAGGCGGCGCGCCTCGCCCTGGCGCTGGATGCGGATGAGGTTCAGCCCCGAATTCATCTCCCGCGCCTCGGCCGGCGCGCCGCGCGCGATGAGCGCGGGGGCAAGGCCGGCGGCGGCGGTGCCGCGCTCCACTTCGGTCATCGCGTTCAGCGCGCCCACATGCGGAAGTGCCGCCGCCGCCTGCGGATCGAGATTCCAGTCGAGCAGCGCGACCAATGCCTGCGCCACATAGCCGATGATGCGGGCGCCGCCGGGCGAGCCGACCACCGCCTCCAGCTGGCCCTGCTGGAAGACCAGCATGGGCGACATGGAGGAGCGCGGCCGCTTGCCGCCCTCGACGCGGTTGGCGACCGGCCGGCCCTCCAGCTCGGGCTGGAAGGAGAAATCCGTGAGCTGGTTGTTCAGGAAGAAGCCGCGGACGACGACATGCGATCCGAAGGCGCTTTCCACCGTCGTCGTCATCGAGACGGCGCGGCCCTCGGCGTCGAGGATGGACATATGCGCCGTGCCGCCCTCGGGCTGCGGCGGCTGGCTGGCGAGCGGCGGGCCGAAGCGGCGCGGATTGCCCGGCTGCGGCGCGCCGATGGCGCGGTCGGGCGAGAGGAGCTGCGCGCGGCCCGTGAGATAGGCGCCGTCGAGCAGCCCGCTGACCGGCACGGGCACGAAGCCGGGATCGGCCAGGAAGCGATTGCGATCGGCGAAGGCGAGACGCCCCGCCTCGCTCAGCAGCATCGCGGCATCGAGCCCGGCGGCATCCAGCGCCGGCAGCTCGAAATGGCCGAGCAGCCCCAGGATCTGCAGCACCACGGTGGCGCCGGAGGGCGGCGGCGGCCCGCAGAGGGTGAAGGCGCGATAGGGCAGGCAGAGCGCGGCGCGGCGGACCGGCGCGTAGCCGGCGAGGTCGTCGGCCGTCATCAGCCCAGGATTCGCATGGCCCCGGACGGTGCGGACGATATCCTGCGCGATGGGGCCGCGATGCAGGGCCGCCGCCCCTTCCTCGGCGATGGCGCGCAGCGTGGCGGCGAGGGCGGGGTTGCGCAGCCTGGCACCTTCGGCCAGCGGCGCGCCCTCGGCCGTGAAGTAGATGGCGCGCGCGCCGGGGTCGCGCCGCAGCGAGCCGCCGAAGGCGCTGAGCAGCTGGGCCAGGCGGGGCGAGACCTCGAAGCCTTCCTCCGCCAGGCGGATGGCCGGGACGAAGAGATCGGCCCAGGGGAGCCTGCCATGCGCGCGATGCGCCTCCTCCAGCATGCGGACCACGCCGGGCACGCCGACGGCACGGCCGCCGACCACGGCATCGAAGAAATCCATGGGCCGGCCGTCGCGCAGGAAGAGGTCGCCGCGCGCCGCGGCGGGCGCCGTTTCCCGCCCGTCCCAGGCGGCGAGTTCACGGCTGGCGGGGTCCCAATGCAGCAGGAAGGCGCCGCCGCCGATGCCCGAGGATTGCGGCTCGACCAGGGTCAGCACGGCCTGCACGGCGATGGCGGCATCCACCGCCGTGCCGCCGGCGCGGAGCACGGCCTGGCCCGCTTCGGCCGCCAGCGGGTGGGAAGCGACGACCATATGGTTCTGCGCCGCCACGGGCTGCGCGCCCGCCGGCACGGCGATCAGCAGGAGCAGGGCAAGGAGGGGCGCGCGAATCACGCCCTCGGGTGTAGCCCCATTTGGCCGCAGCCGTCACGCAACCCCCTCAGGCCGCGCGCCGGCGCCCCCGATAGGCCAGCGCCTCGGCCAGGTGCGCGCGCTGGATGCTGGCGCTGCCGGCGAGGTCGGCGATGGTGCGCGCGAGGCGGATGCTGCGCACGAAACCGCGCGCGGAAAGCCCGAGCCGCTCGGCCGCCTGTTCCAGCAATTGCCTGGCATCGGGCAGCAGGCCGCCGCGTTCCTCCAGCAGCGTGCCATCGGCCGCCGCATTGTGGCGCGGGCCGCCCTCGCCCCAGCGGGCGCGCTGGATGTCGCGCGCCGCCTGCACGCGGGCCGCGATGCGCGCGGTCGTCTCGCCGGCCGGCGCGCGGGAGAGTTCGGCGGGCGGAACCGCCTGGACCTGGAGGGTGATGTCCATCCGATCGAGCAGCGGGCCACTCAGCCGCTCGGCATATTCCTCGCCGCAGCGCGGCGCGCGGGAACATTCGCGCCCTGGCTCGCCCAGATGGCCGCAGCGGCAGGGGTTCATGGCGGCGATGCACTGGAAGCGCGCGGGATATTCCACATGCGCGTTGGCGCGGGCGATGACGGCGCGGCCCGTCTCCATCGGCTGGCGCAGCGCCTCCAGCGCGGGGCGCGGAAACTCCGGCCATTCATCCAGGAAGAGCACGCCGTGATGCGCGAGGCTGATCTCGCCCGGCCGCGCGCGCTGCCCACCGCCGATCAGCGCCGCCTGGCTCGCGGAGTGGTGCGGCTCGCGGAAGGGCGGGCGGGTCAGCAGCTTGCCGTCGCGCAGCAGGCCGGCGACGGAATGCACCATGGAGAGTTCCAGCGCCTCGCCGGGCGTCAGGTCGGGCAGGAGGCCGGGCAGGCGCGCGGCGAGCATGGATTTGCCCGCGCCTGGCGGGCCGATCATGAGCAAATTGTGGCCGCCGGCCGCCGCGATCTCCAGCGCGCGCTTGGCACTTTCCTGGCCCTTCACCTCGGAGAGGCAGGGGCCGCCCCAGGCCTCGCGCTCGATGCGCGGCGGCTCGGGCGGGCTCATCACCTGGACGCCGCGGAAATGGTTAAGGATGGCTGGCAGATCCGGCGGGGCCAGCACCTCGCCACGCCCGGCCCAGGCGGCCTCGCCCCCCTGTGATGCGGGGCAGATCAGGCCGAGGCCGCGCTGGGACGCGCCGAGGGCGGCCGGCAACACGCCCGCCACGGGCAGGATGGAGCCATCGAGCGAGAGTTCGCCCAGGGCCGCGAAGCCCGCCAATTCCTCGCGCGGGAGGATTTCCATGGCGGCGAGCAGGGCGAGGGCGATGGGCAGGTCATAATGGCTGCCCTCCTTCGCGAGGTCCGCCGGCGCCAGGTTCACGAGCACCCGTTTCGGCGGCAAAGCGAGGCCGAGGCCGGTGAGCGCGGCGCGCACGCGTTCCCGCGATTCGCCCACCGCCTTGTCCGCCATGCCGACCAGCAGGAAGGCCGGCAGGCCCGGCGCCAGCTGGACCTGCACCTCCACCGGGACAGCGTTGATGCCGGCGAAGGCGAAGGTGGCGATACGGGCGAGGCTCATGATACGTATATATGCTTAACAGCCTGACTTCGGAGAGAGCCAGTGTTTTCGAGTATTCTCATCCGCTCCGACGATCAAACTATGCTCGATATGGGCAAACTATCTGAATATTTACTTTTTTACAGAAATATTAAATGGGTTTGCCATCCATCCAGCGCAGTTCACTTAGCAAACAAGATTGGAACGACCGCTTTTTCGCAACTAATTGACGACTTTGGGTTAGAGCTTTATTTACTTAGAGACCACTTTACCGTGCTAACCCACAAAACCGGTTTTGACGTCAGACATGACATAGGTAATTTCGAGATAGCTCAAACCGCAGGCAATATTAAAATCGACGACGAAAAATTTATTGATTTTGCTATTGGAAGAGCGTCAGTCACAAATGACTCGCTGCTTACTACGCTCCGCAAGGGCAGATTAATACGTCACAATGATTCTTTCTATTTTGGGCAAACAATTGCAGATACCAGGAAAGATTTATTTAATAAAAATCTTTTCACAGAAGATGCACGACAAATAATAAAGAGCACCTGTCCACACTTTGATCTTCCAAAGGACTTTTTCTTTTATGGATCTATTCTACCGGACGGCCACTTTACTATCAAAACGAACTTGTCTTATATCGAACTAAGAAAGTATATGCCAAACGCAGATGCACAATATGGGCCGAAGGATCTTTTAACTCAAATTCTGCAAGCGAGACATGATTTAGCTCTCTGCGCAACGCAGCGCAGCGATTTTCTTGTCGATACACACTCCATGAGTTTCATTCAGCAACGTGTACAAGCGCTATTCGATAGAACAATGCAAAGCAGGCAGCAAATCAACCTCTTCACTGAGCACGCAATAGGAACAGACGCATCTCTATCTGACCGCATCCGCAATCAAATAGATTTTTCTAAATTTCTAGAAGTTTTAGAAAAAGCCAAGAAATTCAAGGATTACATACATCAGTTAGACGACAGATCAGATTTAATTTCACAATACATGGCAGACGTAATGAAGGAGGCGTCAATAAATAAAGGGAGTCGAAAATACTATCGGTACGTGGTGATGGCAGGCGCTGGACTAATCGCAGAAGCAGCCATGCCAAGCGGATACGGCTTAGCTGTATCCTTAGGTATTGGAGCGACGGACAGTCTTCTGATAGATAAAATTGCTCGCGGATGGCGCCCAAACCAGTTTATCGATGAACAATTACAACCTTTCCTCGCAAAGACGTCTTGACTGTCTACGCTGCCGCCCGAACCAGCCCCATGAACGTGTTCAGCTGCGCCGGATCGAGCCAGCGGGAGACGGCGACGATGCCCTCGGCAGGCTCCATCCAGGTGGTGTTGCCGCCCGCACCCGAGAAGCAGACCGCCCCCTCGCTCGCCGCCGTCCACTTGCCGCGCCCGGTGTTGAGCCAGAAGAGGAAGCCGTAATGCGGATTGAGCGCGCAGGGCGTGCGGCAGAGATCCAGCCACTCCGTGGCGATGACCTGCCTGCCGTTCCATTCGCCATCAGCCGCGACCAGCAGGCCCACGCGGGCCTGGTCCTCGGCATTGATGATGATGCCGCCGCCCCAGTGCCCGCCGCCCGAGACGCTCTCGATCATCCGGCCATCGATCTCGACCTGGGAGGTGGTGTAGCCGCGCCATTGCCAGCCGGTGCCGGCGCCGATGGGCGCCATGATCCGCTCGGCCCAGATTTCCGGCAGCGGGCGCCGAAACAGGTGCAGCAGGGCGAGCGCCAGCGCGTTCACCCGGACGTCGTTGTATTCCCAATAGCTGCCGGGCGGCTGCATGGCGCGCGGGCTCCGCTTCTTGCC
>JAESGX010000256.1_pt1 | contig 27760 bp, 23 predicted proteins | sample 9269801 | NCBI WGS metagenome assembly JAESGX01 (sample SAMN16773122, study PRJNA677054) | algae metagenome | isolation source: Pleurocapsa minor GSE-CHR-MK-17-07R and co-occurring heterotrophs from wet... | place: USA: Lower Calf Creek Falls, Grand Staircase Escalante National Monument, UT ... | reverse complement strand
AGTGACACTCCCGTAGCCTAAAAGGCATACGGGCTTCTAAACAACACCAATACTTTGGGCTGGAATCAATTGATTCCCCTCGGACGAGGTGCTTGAGGTATTAGCTAAAGCGGGTGTGGAACATGCGCCGTCCCGCAAGGGGATACCGCTTTGCATATGCGACGGCGCGTTTCCACCCGCTCGACTTAGACTACAGGGGCGCGTGTCGGCGCATCTACTACTTCCCAATTGAACGGGTCGTAGATACTTTATTTGTTCAGGATATTTTGCTTTTTGTCCAAAAGCTAAGAGATGCATATTTAGGCTTCCTGTTATATCTCGATGTTTTTTCTTGTAGCTACATTTTGGACAGTTCCAGGTTCTTCCTTTGGGCTTATGGCGATGCCCACATTCAGGACAAGTACTTGATGTTCCACGCTCTGAACCAATCAAAACTGAAACACCAGCCATTCTGAACTTATGGGTAAAATAGGACAAATCCTTGCCATACTCCCATTGAGCCATTCTTTGATTGTGTCTTCTACCACAATTTTTGTTTCTGACTCCATGAGGGTTACCAATAAAAACTGTATCCACGTCATGAGTTTTGCAAAACTCTACAACCTGACGAGTAGCTTGATGGCGATATTCTCTAATTTGTCTTTCATTGCGAAGACAAAATCTATTTTTAGCTGCTTGAAGTTTTTTCCATCTTTTTGAATATTTAGTACATTTAGATTGTTTCCTAGAGAATTTAGCTAAAGCAACGTTTCTTTGTCGCTTCAAGGAACGGATACCACGTCCACTTACTATCAATCCGTTGCCAGAATTAGTAGTCGCGGCTGAGTGGTGGATTTCTCCTAGATCGATAGTTGCTTTGTTGCCTGTAACCTTTTTCTCTTCTAAAACTACCTCCTGTTTGATGTGAAGTTCAAAACCACGATTCCAAACTAAAGAACAAGCCCCTGGGGCAAAATCTAGATCTATCTTGAAAGACAAAGGGTTTCTTCCTTTGCCCATAGGCAAAATAATCCAACCATCTTTGTATTTGACCGATTGCGCTGCCCAAGAGACAGGATAAAACTTTTTAGTTCTCCAAGGATATTTCATGTTTTTTATCCCTGCTCTACGGTTAGATTTTGTGCTATCCACATTAGCTAAAAAAGTCTGACAAACAAGTTGCACAGACTGAGAATGCAATTGATATTTACCTTTGGTCAACTTTTGCAGCGCAGTTTGATTCAACCAAGAAGTTTGGCTGATACGGCATTGCCTATGAGTTTCCATACATTCATTCCAAACAAGTGCTGCTTCTAATTGAGCAGCTTTCAGTCTTTCAAAGACTTCTGATTTTTGGTATGGTAGTCTAAATATCTTAGTGGCTTGCATCCTACTAAAATACCATATATCAAGAAAATGAGTCAACATTCTCAAGAGGGTAAAACAAGATACACACATTACTCAATTGCCTATCATCTGGTCTGGATTCCCAAATATCGGCGTAAAATTTTAGTCGGAGATGTTGAGGTTGAAACTAAGCGATTGATAGCTGAATGTTGCGAACGTCATCAACTAAAACTTTTAGCTCTAGAGACAGATATTGATCATGTTCATGTTTTTGTTTCCGCGCCTCCTAGATATAGTCCAGCTAATATTGCTAATTTACTCAAAGGGTATAGCTCTAGGTTTCTCAGGCAAAAATTTCCTAAGCTCAAGAAAATATGTGGCAAAGATTCTCTTTGGACTTCCGCTTATTATGTTGGAACGGCTGGGGCTGTATCGGCTGAAATTATTAGAAGATATATTACTGAATGCCAGGGGAAATAATTGCTCGTCTCGGTGGCATCGAGCCACGCTCGACTCGCGCGACTTTCATCCCTGCCCCCTAAACGGGGCGGGAATTCCCGTCGCTCTTTTAAAAAGCTAGATAGCAAATCAGCTTCACCTAAAACACCAAAGCCAGGAATCGGCTCATTGGTTATGAGTCTTTTGGATGAACATCAAAAAATTACCGTAGCTCAACTTATTAAAAAAGAGACGATTACCTCTCCCCCTGCTGATGTTCAGTTGGGAACTTTAAACGGCATCTTTCATGCTGCTTTGGGTCGGGGGATTTTCTCTTTTACCTCTGACAGTCAGCCAGCCTATGTTCCTTTAAGCAATCTTCGCTCATCACAAACCCAGGCGATTTCTCTGGTTAACAGTTATAATCCTGAAACCGAATTTCTATTTCATACACAATTCGACCCCGATGATGCCAAGTTGGGTGCTGTTGTGGTACACGACAAAGATAGTTCTGTAGGTTGGCGATCGCTTATTATTGAATAAAAAAGAATTACTATCCAAACTGATCATCAGCAAATAAATCATCATCGCCGTGACCTTCGCCTTCAATTAAGCTTTTAGGAATCAATTTTTCGTGATCTTCATCCTCATCAAGCTTAAGCTGATGGCTTAAATCATTGGCAGTATGCTGACTATCATTTCTACTCTGGGCGATTACGGTCGGCATCACGGTTGAATGCCACTGGGGTTGAGAAACCTGCAAAGATTGGCGTAGATTGAATCCGTGCTTATCGAGCATATTTTGCGTTTCCCAACAACAACGCTCAATCTCAATTGGGGAGACACCCTTATCGGCTCGTGCATAGGGTAAATAAGCCATAACCACAGCGTCGGCAATCAGGTTATTCTTTTCATCATTTTCATGAGAATTTAACCAGTCAATCACTTCTGCCAAAAGAGTACCCGAATATGGCTGTAAGCGGATGCTCAAACTAACTCGCTTTCTTTTGTTCATGATAAGTAGCCCTCTTGTTTCACAGGGGGGCGCGAAGCTTTCTTAGCTTTGGAGTGATTTTTAGAGATTAAAAGGTCGAATAAACCATAAGCATCAACTAATCGATAAGACAAAGAGTTTTCCGCCTCAAACTTACCAGAAAGTGCCAAAATCTCTTCAATTTCTGAAACAAAGCCTGCACCCCAAACCATAGGGGTAAAATGCTTGTCTGAATCGTCTGACCGATATTCCCCCAAACGCTTGTAACTGTAGCGAGGATACCTGCCACCTTCTAGTTCATACTTATGCTCGCAGTTAAAATACTTCTCCAGATCGGGTTCTAAAAACCTCGATGCTCCGCCCGAAATAACCACGGAATCAAGATCGGCGGGAAATACCTTAGTCAACCATTTACTTACCGTCGTCCAATATTCTTCCGTAGCAGTCTTTATAGCCTGACAAACATCATTAATTTCAAAAGAGCGTAGATCGCTATCTTTAGCGTTGGCTAGCTCTTTGATAGCATCTAACTCGTTCCACTCAGGATAAACAGTAGATCGGGCATAATCAGAATCGCCATAGCTATCTGTTTTGTCTGATTCTAATCCTTGGAAAATAGCTGAGGCGATTCTGTCTCTATCTAACCCACTCGTCCTACTTATAACATTATCGAGAAGCTTAGAAAATCCAATTAAGGGACTATCTCCAGTTAATTCTCCATACTCAAAGCTTAAAGCTGTAATATTACGATGACCAAACATCAAAATACCTAGCTTCTTATCTTGCTGCCACTCCCTGCCTTTTTTACGAGTGTGAATAGCAGCTAATCCCCCACCTTCAGGGCGACAGATAAATTTATCTAGTTGAACTGAATACGTAGAAGCTCGAAAAACAAAATTAGATAAATATTCTTTGAGCTTATTATAAAATTTAGAGCGATCTTCGTACTCATTCCAGGGCAATAAAATTGCTAACTGTAGTGAGATTTTTTTTGGGTTAAGATTATTTTGCTCGGCAATGACTCCCACAGCCGCTAGAGTTTTATACAGAGCATTTTCATATTTAATCTCAGATAATCGGTCTTCGGGGTCGAACTTACTGGCAAAATAGCCAACTACAAATGTCCGCTCTTTTACTTTCAAATAAGCTTGTCTAATTGGCGAGGGATTAGACAGACTTGATTCTCTTTCCAAGTAGCGTTTCAAATTATCCTCTTTAATTTCTTCTACCTCTGGAGGCATTAATAAATATCTGGGTTTTTTGTCTCTTGTAAGTTGATAGATAATTTTGGTCTGACTCCCTCCAGGGTCAACACAAAGAAAAACTTTAGTCATATAAATAAGTTATAAACATAATACATTTTAAGTTTAGCCATTAAAAAAGCTAACGTCGAACAGATACCAAATTGGGCGGAGCAATAGATTCACAGATTCGGCACAATAATTACCTAAATAAACTTAACAACTGTGCTGTTGAAGGGAGAAGCACTTATTGAATAACGCCAAAGCTTTGAACCTATTTGTGTAAATTCTGTGCTAAACATTGAAGATAATTGCAAATTCTTCCGTTAAAGTATGCGCCTGCTTTTAAAAAAAGTTGCTCTTGATTTTTCACTCAAACTAAGTTGATTAAGATGATGATTAGAGAGCGAGCAGGCGCATTGTATTACATTTGCTATAATGGTGTTCAAATTGAACGACAATGCTAAAGCTCGGCGGGGGATTCCCCCTGCACCCCCCAACCTTTAATTATCTATTTGGCAAATTATTATTGATTTTTTACCGTGCCAGAGCCTGAGAATAAAACCAAAATTGTCACCATAAGAATTAAACCAAGCCAACTATCTGAGTTAGATGCTCAAGCAAAAGCTGTTAACTTGACTCGCAGTGCTTATGTGACTCGAAAATTATCGGGTACTAGCGTGTTACCAGCTCGTGTACCTGCGGTAAATTGGCAACTTTATGGCGAGTTAGCGAATATTTCTTCATCCCTGCCAGCTATAGGTAACAACATCAATCAGATAGCCAGAGCTTTAAATACCGCCCAAAAAAAGGGCGAAGCAATTCCCCAATCCCTACCAAAATCAGAAAGCCTGGAATATGCTTTGGAATTAATAGAGACAACGTTGGAAAAACTCACTGAAGTTAGATTAGCTCTATCAGGGGTTAAGCAAGGTGACGACATTAAATAGATAGGAAATATGATTCGAGTGGGTATGTATTAGGCTGAGGCTATATAGCAATAAATTTATCTAGAAAACTAATTAAATATTTAAAACTAATGAATAAGCCCATTACTTTAAACCTGCCAGAAGATGTTTATAACCGTGCTGAGGGACTTGCCCAACTAATCGGACGCAATTTGAATGATGTATTGATAGAAGCCATTTCTCTATCTTTATCTTCTACCAGTCCTATAAATGAAAGCCCTAAAGGATTAGCTGACGCGCTAGCTAACCCTTTAGGGTCGCGTCACGATCGCCATTTCTCCGAATCGGTAAAGTCCTTATCCGATAGCGAAGTTATAGCAATAAGCGAGCTACAGATGGAATCAGAGCAGGATCTTCGATTAAGTCAATTGCTAGATGAACAACAGGCAGGCACGCTTACCGAAGCAGAAAGACCTGAATTATGGACGTTGATGCAAGTCTATCAAACTCTACTGGTAAAAAAGGCAGTAGCATTGCGTGAAGCTGTATCTCGTGGCTTAACAGAACCCTTATCAGCATGATCTTAATTATTATAGTTGAGCAATGATTGGTCATATTGAACACGGTAGCGACTTTGGCGGTTTATTTCGCTACTTACTCGCTGAAGACAAAGGAGCGAGAATTATTGGCGGGTCAGCAGCAGGGAGAAATGCTGGGGAATTGACCCAGGAATTTAATAACTGTGCCGACCAACGCAGGACTACAACTAAGCCAGTTAAGCACTTGATTGTTAGTTTTGCTGCTGATGATGGTTATGTCCCAGATGAGGTTAAAGCTAGAATTGCCGAGGGAGCAATTGAAGAACTAGGCTATACCTACAATCAATATGTAGTAGTAGATCATCATCGTGACGATCCAGGACACGATTGGAATCATGACCACGACCATATACACATTGCGGTCAACATGATTACCTTAGACGGTAAGAGAGTAGATGATTGGCAAGATAAGCGATCCTTTGAAGAAATACTCAGACAGTTGGAGGTAGCAGAAAAACTAACGACGGTTACTCCATCAAAAGAACGAAAGCGTAAAGCCTTATCTCACGGACAAACACAGCGAATTAAACGAGAAATCAAAGAGTTAAAGTCGGGCGATCGCACGACTGTACCAGAAATACCATTGGCTATTAAGCTACAGGCTGCTATTGATCGAGCGAGTGAGGACAAGCCCAATCTGACTACGTTTATTGGTCGGTTACAAAGTTTGGGGATTGATGTCCAACCCAGCATTTCCGACAAAGGCAGGAAGCGTATTAGCTATCGATTGGGAGAGATTAAGGTTAGAGGAAGTAAACTGCATAATGGTTCTTTTCCCAAGTTGATTGATCAACGGGGTGTTGATTTTGACCCAGAGCGAGATCAACCAGCTATGGATGCAGCAGCTTCTGGTATACAGGTAAGTATTCCGAATGAGAAACAAATAATCTGGTCGGAAATTGATTTGGTGAGTTATTTGCCATCTGCTTTTCATAATGATTTTACAAGGGCGCAGACGAACCTCAAACAGCATGAGTCACAGTTGGTTAATAAAATGAGGGATGAAGAAACAAGCCAAGAGCCAACCGAACTGACTGACGATAAACTGTTAGAAATTAAATCGAAAGTAGATTCTTGGCGTACACTGCGTCCTCATGAACCCTCGCGGGAAATAATTCAAAGCATTGAACTAGAAGTAAACAGGTTAAAAAGGTTATTGGCATCGGGTCAACAAAGAATTAATTACCAAAAACAAGAGCTAGAGCAGTTAGGAAACCCCCGCTCTTTACTTAATCCTTTTGGAGTAAGCTCTGATGTCATCGAACAGAAAAAAACGAACATACAATTAAATCAGTCCAAATTAAAAGACATTCAGCGCGAGTTAACTACAGCTAACAACAACCTGGAGAAATGGCATTTCATAGCGATCGCTTACCAGAATTGGCAGTCATCACCCCTCACACAAGAGATGGAGAGATTAGCCCAGCTACTTTTAACACCCGATATTATCGAACGTTTAAAGAGGATAAAAGAGGGATATAAAATCTATAATTTCGCTCTTCTTATTTTGAAGCAGTCAGGCAAGTTAGAACAGGAGAGCCGCTATTTTGAAGATAAGCTATATCGTATTGAAAAACGAGACAAGAGTTTAACTATTTCTCGTCGATCTGACTCGTCGATTCTTTATGTAGCTAAAGATCTGCGAGAGCAAGGAGGAATTATTGAAATCAAAGAGTTTAATTTGACTGCACCCGACTTGGAAAAACTAGATGAATCTGTTCGATATTTAAAGCAATCAGAAAAACTGAGTCGTCAAGTGAAACAAAAAGGATTTGAAATTGGTTGACCTATGCGGGTTCATTTTTGGTCTAATAACAAGTGTTAAATAAAGGCTGACATTATGAATGAAAACAGTTGGCTGTTGTTAGCATTGCGCTGGTTCGCGCTTGTAGTCTTCTGATTACTACCTTGCTCCGCGCAACGCTAATCCGCTTCGCCAACACCCTCGAACAAGATGGCGTTTGTATAGCAAGAGAGAAATTTTTGTCGCTACAGTTAGCCGTCTGTTGATTGTGTATTAGCCTTAAAAGTAATAATTTGCCGTACAGAACGATCTCGCAATAAATAATCTTTCAACCAAGCTCCTATCAGTTTAAATCGATTTGATAGTCCTGGCAAATAATAAACATGGATGCCCAACCACAGTAGCCAAGCCAAAAAACCACTAAGGGGAATCTTGCCAAACAAATAAGCCACCCCTGCATTACGGGCAATAATCGCTGCTCTACCCTTATTGAAATAGTTAAAAGCTTCTGGTGACTTTCCTTTGAGTTGTCGCCTGATATTTTTGGCGATCGCTCCTCCCTGTTGTAAAGCTTCTGGTGCGACTCCAATCGACGGTTGACCGTTTTGTTCAATATAAGCTACATCTCCTACAGCGTAGACTTGAGGATATTTTGGTAGCTGTAAAGTAGTTAAAACTTCCAGCTTATTTTTACCAGAAGTGGTCACATTTCCTGCCGATTGAGGAAGATTAGCCGATACTCCTGCCGTCCAAATTATAGTAGAGGTAGGAATACCTGTATCGTCTTCTAAATAGACTGCTGTAGAAGAAGTTGCTTTAACCCGATGATTAAAATGTACTTTGACCCCGCGATCGCGCAATTGACGCAAAGTATATTTACTCAGACGTTTTGGATAAGTACTAAGTAAACTCTCTCCCGACTGTAACAAAATCACTTTAGCTTGGCGCAAATCTAATTGAGGATAATCTTTAGCTAAACAATGATGAATTAATTCCTGCAAAGCACCAGCCATCTCTACCCCTGTAGGGCCACCACCGACAATAATAAAAGTCATTAACTGATCTTTTCGAGTAAAATCTGCTTCCGATAGTTTTGCAGCTTCCTCAAAACAATTCATAATATGGTTGCGTAAAGTAATGGCATTTTCTAAAGTTCTTAAAGGAAAAGTATGTTGTGGTGCGCCAGATACCTCTAGAAAATTGGTTTGGCTTCCTGTAGCGATAACTAAATAATCATAAGTTATTGTTTGGCAGTCTGTAACTACAGTTTTACTCTCTAAGTCAATTTGTTTAACTTCTGCCATCAAAAAATTGGTATTACCAAAATTTCGTAATACACTACGCAGTGGATAGGCAATTAGTTCTGGTTCAATAAAACCCGTAGCTACCTGATAGAGAAGAGGAATAAAAGTGTGATAGTTATGAAAATCGAGCAATAATACTTCAGCATCAACACCTGATAATCCTTTAACGGCTCTCAAACCTGCAAAACCTGCTCCCACGACCACAATTTTTGGTCTTCTAGCAGCAGTCTTTTTTCTGTTCATAAATGAGCTATCTTCTCTTTTCACAAACGCTTTACTTCGGTGCGGGTTTGCCCGTCGATACTTAATGCGCCAGAACCAGCATAAATAAGCATTAGCAACCCACCAATTAAACCAATATTTTTGAGAAAATCGTTAATTTGGCTGGGATCGGCAATCGGATTATGAAAAACAAGCGAGGCAGGAATAAGAAAGATAATTAGTAAAATCGAGCCAATTTTGACTTGATAACCTAATAGTAAAGAAACTGCTCCCAAAATCTGAAAAAATACTGTCCCAGCTAATAATATGTTTGCTAAGGGTAATCCTTGATTGGTCATCATTTCTACCGTCTCACCAAAACCAAAAACATGACTAACTCCTGCTTTGAAAAAAATTAAGCAAAGACAAATACGGGCTGCTAATGGGATGTATTTCATCTGAGAAACTCCTTTAGATTTTTTTTAGCCGATAAATATTAGTTTCTATTGCCGCGATGATGAGGTGCATCAAAATTTAATTCAGGTCCAATAGGTACAATACCAGTCGGATTAATCGATTCGAGACTTTGGTAATAGTGCCGTTTGATATGGTTGAAATTAACCGTAGCAGCAATTCGGGGCATCTGATATAGCTCGCGAGTATATGCCCAAAGATTTGGATAATCGACTATTCTTTTTTTACTGCATTTAAAATGCCCTACATAAACGGGGTCGAAACGAACTAAAGTAGGAAACAATCGCCAGTCAGCTTCAGTAACTAAATCGCCAGTTAAATATCTGCGAGTTGATAACAGCTCTTCTAAATAGTCGAGAGTTTCAAATAAAGGATGAACTGCTTCTTCGTAAGCTTGTTGGGTAGTGGCAAAGCCCGATTTATAAACCCCGTTGTTGACTGTATGATAAATACGCTCGTTAAGGCGATCGATTTCATCCCGCAATACTTCTGGATAATAGTCGCCAGCTACAGCCCCAATATCGTCAAAAGCACTATTGAATATCCGAATAATTTCTGAAGATTCGTTATTAACAATAGTATTAGTCTGCTTGTCCCAAAGAATCGGTACGGTAACGCGCCCTGTAAAAGATGGCTTGACTTTAGTGTAAACTTCGTAGAGGAATTGAACCTGATTAACTGTATCGGGGATAACTCCTTCTCCTTCAGCAAAAGTCCAACCATATTTGCCCATAAACCAGTGAACGACAGAGACAGAAATTATTTTTTCTAATCCTTTAATAGTACGAAAAATTAAAGTACGGTGCGCCCAAGGACAAGCATAAGAAACATAAAGGTGATATCTTCCCGACTCAGCTTTAAATTCGCTCGAACCATCTGCGGTTATCCAATTGCGAAATTTTGATTCTTGTCTGACAAATTTACCGTCAGTTTTCTTCGTATCGTACCAGCGATCGCTCCAAACTCCATCAATTAACAATCCCATTGATAATACTCCTTTCTTTGTAATGCTTTAAACAGCTAGGAGGAAAGGTTAAACTTTTAACCTTTTCTCCTAGCTACTATGAATGTAAAAAAAGCCGCTAAACTGATAGACCGCCATCGATATTAATAGCAGAGCCAGTGATGTTAGATGCTTTGGGGCTGGAGAGAAAAGCAGCAATTTCGGCGACCTCTTCTGCTTGACCATATCGCTTGATAGCAGTCATTGCGGTTAAAGTTTCGCCAAATTGACCATCAGCTGGATTCATATCTGTATCAATTGGACCTGGTTGAATAACATTAGCGGTAATCTTTCTCTCGCCTAAATCTCTCGCCCAGCTTTGGGTCATCATTCGCACAGCAGCCTTACTCATGGCGTAAAGTGAGCCGCCAGGGAAAGGCATAAAACCACTGTTGACACTACCAATAGTGATGATGCGTCCTTTTTCTGGCATAGATTTGACATTTTCTGTCCGCTCGTAATCTTCTAAAGTACTTTCAGTAATTGACTTCATCTCAAAAATTGCCGCATTGTTTATGAGAATATTAATAGCTCCAAACGCCGATACGGCTTGCTGAATTGCTTGCACTACATTTTGGGCTTCCATTGCATCAGCTTGAATCGCCAATCCTTTAACGCCCTTAGCTTCAATCTTTTGAATCACAGCATTAGCCAGATCTTGAGATTTAGAGTAAGTGATAGTAACGTTTGCTCCCTGCTCTGCTAATTTTAAAGCGATGGCTGCACCAATACCTCGACTACCACCACTTACAAAAGAGTTTTTTCCTTGTAATTCAGCCATCTTGTAAGTCTCCTAATCGGCTTTTATAGTTTTCCTGGGAATTTAGGTTGTTGCTACGATAGTCTTCAGCACGCGAAGGCTACTTCTTTAATTGCAGTCTGTGCTTCGGCAATTGATTGAGTTCGTGTTGCTTCATTGTTGGCAATGGGATTCAAGCGATCAGCATGAATGAACTGAACATCTGTGATGCCCATAAACCCAAATATGGTTCTGAGGTAAGGTTCTTGATGATCATAAGCAGCAAACTGAGTTCCAGGGCGAAAATTTCCTCCCCGCGCTGTAATTACAATGATTTTTCGACCATTCGCGAGTCCTTTAAATCCCTGGGCATCAATAGCAAAGGTACGGGTCACCCGAACAATCTGATCGATGTAAGCTTTAAATGTTGAAGGCACGCTAAAGTTATACATTGGAATTCCAAAGACACAAATATCAGCTGCCAAAAACTCGTCGATTAAGCTATCTGAGGTTTGAAGGGCATTGATAAGCTCAGGTGTTCGTTGTTCTGGCGGAGTGTAAGCTGCTATGATCCATTGTTCGTCTACAGGTGGAACAGGATCGTGTCCCACATCCCGATACGTCACGGTTTCATTTCCATGCTTTGATTTCCACGCTGTCACAAATTCCTGAGTCAGCATTCGAGTTACCGATTGATATGAGCCTGTAGTGGAAAATGAACGGGGACTGGAATCAAGGTGAAGTAGGTGAGGCATTAGGTTGTATATTTAATTTTATAGTTATAAAAGCTTGAACGAACAATGATGAAAAGTTCATTCTTTTTGTTTAATCGTTCAGACTGAAATTATAGGCGTTAGTGAGTATGTATGTAATGCTTTTTCTGCCTTAATTACGTCAATGGTGCGATCTCTCTCAAAAATGCTGCCTTCGTTAGAGATCATCCCGCAGACTTAATCAATGTAGCCATTGAAGAACTGGTAAAACAACGCTACGAGTTACCAGCCTTCTGACTTTCTATCCTTTTGAATAATTTGTCGCGTAGTTTTGGTTTGATAGCTGGAGCTTTAGCCAGTATCCGCTACTAAACCTTTACTAGCTGTGCGTTTTGCGGGAATAGGGCGCGACTTGTTTCCTCGTCAAAATCTGATTTGAACGATAAATTTTCAGAAATCTTGTGTGCTTTGATGGCCGCTGGACGGGAAGATATTTCCTGGAACAAACGTTCGACGTTCGGATAACCGCTTAAGCCTTCTTCTCCATAAATATATCCAGCAAAATTTAGCCATCCCCAAGCCGCCATATCAGCGATTGTATACTCTGAACCAGCGAGATAGGGCTGTTTCGCCAGCTGGTCGTTAAGAATTTTATAATGACGATCAACCTCAAACTTGTAGCGATTTTTAGCGTAAGGGATATCTTCTGGACACATCTGAAGAAAGTGAACAGCTTGCCCAGAGAAAGGTGATAGACCCGTGGCTACAAACATCAGCCAGCTCAGTGTCTCGGCTTTGTTTAGTGATGGAAGAAATTGCCCATACTTGTCGGCGAGGTAGATAAGGATAGCGTTAGAATCAAATACTGTTATGTTATCGTCGATAATCGCAGGAACCTTGGCGTTTTGATTGATGGCGAGGAATTTCGGCTCGTGCTGTTCGCCTCGGAACGTGTCCACTGGAACAACCTCATAGGGAAGACCGAGTTCTTCGAGGCATAGTGCCACTTTGAGTGGATTCGGAGAGGGATGAAAATAGAACTTAATCATTCGGGCAGACCTTTCTTATTTGATTTGTACACTTAGTGTTATAGGTCAAATAAGTTGAACGAACAATAATTAAAAGTACATTTTTTTTGTTTAATCGTTCAGAAATGTTTTGATTTTTACATCAAAACATTTATTAAGATGCTTTAATCTCGTTAATTAATCTTTGTTGATAGACTTTTTCGATAAACTCCAGGAGATTTACCCATCCATTGCTTGAAGGTTTTACTAAAGGCGGCTTCTGACTCATAACCTACAAGATGAGCAACTGTATTGAGATTTACGTTTTCCAATCGGAGAATTTGACTGGCTTTGTGCATTCGCCAGCGTGCGAGATATTTGTTCGGGGGTTCTCCGACAAGCTCGCGGAATTTGATAAAGAAAGCTGTCCGTGACATCTGAACCTTCCCTGCCAAATCCTTGGCAGTCCAAGACTTTTCAGGATAACGATGAATCAAGTTAATAGCTTTCCCAATACCTGGATCTTTCAAAGCTCGAAGCCAGCAGCGATCGCAATCTCCTGTATTATTGATGTATACTCGCATAGCCTGGATAAATAAGATGCTTGTCAGATAATTGATCACAGTTTGAGATCCAGGGCGATTTGCCGTCATTTCGGATGACATGAATTGCATCGTTGTATTTAGCCAATCCACTTTTTGTCCATCTTCGCTTTTGATGACAATTAAAGGGGGGAGAGCAGAAATAAGCGGATTTTTTGACAACTCTTCAAATTGTAGGCGACCATACATGATGTTTGTAGATAAACCTGAACCGCCTAATTGCCAAGTGTTCTGAATTTCATCTATTTGTTCGCTACGGAAACGATCAAAATCAATGGTCTGGCTTTCAGGATGTTCGCGCCAAGTATGAGCTTGCCTTTTCTGCAAAAAAACTAAATCTCCTTGCACTAAAGGGATTTGTGTCTCGATCCCTTCTATTTCAAGCCAACCGCTACCCGTCAACACTACTAAAAAAATGGCACCGTCGAAAGCTGGCATCCGCATTCCCCAAGGTGCTGAAAATTCTATGCGATAACAGGCTGTGCTTTTAATACGAACAGTTTTAAACACTTCACTAAGTGCATCCATGTTGAAAATCTCCACTTTTTGAACGATTAAGTCTAAATTATGGACTTTTAATCCTTGTTAATTCAACTTTATAGATACTAAGTTGTTGAGTATATTAATACAAGAGAACTTGAATACAAGTGGGAAAAATCCAGGTTAACATTTAATGATTAACTTTTTTGGCTATCAAATCTCTGAACAAATTAATTTTAAAAGAATTTTTGCAGATCGCGATCTCAATTTTTGTTATCTATTTGAGCATTATTCTCAAGCTATCCACCTAAATGATTGCGCTATCAAATCAGCTCACGAAAATGAATATACTAAGGAAGAACCTCTTGCCTACGAATTAGCACCTAAATTTTATTTAGGCAGATCTAATAGTGTAATAACTACTATCTATATGAAACAAGCTCGCTATTGTTATCAAAGATGGGGAGCTAATGCTAAAGTCAAACAATTAGATAAAAATTATCTTGAGCTATTAGTAAACAATACTAATAATTTTAATAATCAAAATACAATAATACCTTTGACAATTAAACAACAAACGCTTAATTTAACCAAATTAATAAAAACTTCTCAATCTCTCGCTCAAATAAAAGATTTAGGTCAATTAATAAAAACATTAATCAAGTTTGTCCTTAAATATGCTGAAGCAGAAAAAGTTTTTCTGTTTTTAGTTCAGTCGGATAACTTAGTTATTCAAGCTAAAGGAACAACCGAAGAAATTATAACTTTACCATATAAATCTCTAGATGATAGCAACTATTTTTCTAAAACTATCATTAATTATGTCTATAGAACTCAAGAAAATATAGTTTTAGATAATGCTAGTAGTAAAGGATTATTTATTAATGACAAATATATTATCAGAAATCAAATAAAATCGGTTCTATGTTTGCCAATTCTTAATCAAGGAAAAGTAAGCGGTATTCTTTATCTAGAAAATAATTTAGCTGAAAATGTTTTTAATGCCGAAAGATTAGAGATTTTAAAATTAATTTCTGCCCAAGCTGCCATCTCCATTGAAAATACTTTATTACGTCAACAAGAACAAGAAAAGACTTATGAATATCAAGTAGGTGGTTGTTTGACCACTCATGCATCTACTTACGTTGTCAGACAAGCAGATCTCACTCTTTATCAGAGTTTAAAACAAGGAAAGTTTTGTTATGTCCTCAACTCTCGCCACATGGGTAAATCTAGTTTGCGAGTAAGAGTTATGAATAGGTTGCAAAAAGAAGGTGTTGTTTGTGCAGTGATCGATCTAACCTCTATTGGTAGTACAAATGCTACTATAGAACAGTGGTATGCAGGAGTAATTTATAGTTTAGTTAATAGCTTAAAACTATCAAATAAATTAGATTTTCATAATTGGTGGCATAATTTAGATTTTCTTTCTCCAGTTCAAAAATTTAGCGAATTTATTCAACAAGTTTTATTGAAAAAAATCAAAGAAAAAATCGTCATTTTTATCGATGAAATAGATAGTATTCTCGCTTTAAAATTTAACATGGATGATTTTTTTGCAGTCATTCGCTCTTGCTATAATAATCGAGGAGATGCTTCTGAATATCAAAGATTGAGCTTTGTGTTATTAGGAGTAGCAAGTCCCCCTAGTTTAGTAAGAGATAAAAACTGTACACCTTTTAATATAGGTAGCGCGATCGCTTTAGAAGGTTTTCAGCTTCATGAAGTTAAACCTTTAATTGAAGGATTAGTAGACAAATCTCATAATCCCCAAATATTGCTTGGGGAAATATTAGCTTGGACTGCTGGACAACCATTTTTAACTCAAAAGATTTGTAATTTAATTGCTAATTCTCAAAATTTGATAGCAGAAGGGAAAGAAAGAGAATGGGTAGAGAAATTAATTCAAAAAGAAATAATTTTAAATTGGGAAATTAAAGATGATCCCCAACATTTAAAAACTATTCGCGATCGCTTACTTAAAAGCGAATTTGATTCTATTAAGTTACTCAAACTATATCAAAAAATTTTACAGATAGGAGAAATCATCGCCGATGATAGTCTAGAACAGATAGAATTATTATTGTCAGGGTTAATCTGCAAGCAACAGGGTAAGTTAAAGATTTATAACCGCATTTATCAAACTGTATTTGATCTAAATTGGTGTCAACACACACTCAACATCTTGATCAACAATCATTAAAATACAGACGATATAATTCACAACGAGGAACAATTTTCTTACGCTCAAAACGTATTAATCCTATGCTGTGTAACTTAAACATCTCTATAGAGTCTATAGTAGTTGAAGAATTTGTATCTGTATTTAACACCCTTTGCCAGGCTTTAGCTAGTAATGCTTGTTCTTGAAGATATCTTAGGTGTCGGCGAAGATGACTACTAAAAGGACTGCTGTATATTGTCTTTAATGACAATAATTGCTCTAAGTTTTGCTTGTTTTCTACCAAATGATAAAGAGCAACTCGGATTAAATAAGGATGTCCACCAAGCATTTGCATTAATTGCTCGATCTGCGTTTGCTCAATATTCAATCCATGTTTTAAAGCTAAATCTTGTACTTGAGATGAAGTAAATTCTGGCAATTCAATTGACAACCCTACATTAAAAGGTGATTGATTGATATTAAGAGGGATATAAACTTCTGTAGAGTGAACCAAAATTAAGCGCATTTTTTGCCAAATTTGACTGATTTTAGCTTCTTCATGCCAAGAACGCAACAAAGCAAAAAAATCATCAGCTAAATCAGGATAAGGAAAAATGTTATCCACTTCTTCTAAGGCAAGAACTAGAGGCTGGTCTAAAGATGCTAACAGATAATTCTCAAAATAATCTTTGCAACTCATTTTTGAACCAAAAATATCATCCCAATATTCAGCTAGTTTATTAGGCAAGCCTAATTCTTTACCAACGCTGACACAAAACCACTTCAACAATAAATCTAAGTCCTGAAAAATCTTGCTATCAGCTAACCGAAAATCTAAAGTCACTGTATGGTAATTTTGTTGAGAGGCATAAGCCAGAATTCTAATCATCAAAGAAGATTTGCCCATTTGTCGGGGTGCTTTGATACGAGTCAAAGATCCTGGTTTGATAATTGTTTGATAGCATTGAGATTCAATGGGAGGACGTTCGAGATAAAACTTAGAGTTTAATTTTACTTGTCCATTGGGTGGGTCTAAATTTTTAGATTCTAAACTGCTTTGGGTTTTAAGTTGTTTTCCTCTTCTTTCTAAAACAGCACGAACATTCTTTTTAGTAACCTTTTCTGCTAATCCTTGCGAAAGCTGTTCCCATAATGCTGCACCAACCATTTTTACATGAGTATCTGAACAATAATTTGCTTCGGCGATTTCTTCATATTTTTGTCCCCACCACGTACCATGAAATATTGCTGTTTGCAGAGTATTCAAGTGCTTACCTGTCTCAGCAAACACTAAGGTATTGGCGATCGTTGATGCTGTTTCAACTTCCATAAACTTCTCATTATTGACTTACTTTTCACTTTTTTCCATATTAGTATCAGTATTTTTTCATACTTTTCGATACTTTTTTCCAAATAAGAGAGTCGTTTAATACAAAACTTCGATACTTTTTTTGACTGATTCTTTAGAAGGAAATATATATTCTGATTATTAATCGCGACAGTAGACAAGTAGGTGATTCTGAATTTTAATCAATTATCTCGTAAATTCAAATACCTCCAATAGCTTAACTTATAGTCAACTAGATACACAAATAACAAAAATATCAGTAGTAAAAGGAATTATGTATGCAATCTGTAGACGAAAAAGGTGTTGAACCTATAGACATTACAAGTCCTGAAGGAATTGAAAAAGTAAATAAAATATTTGACGAACAAGAAATCAATGATTTTCCCCTCAAGCCGCCAGACGAAGATCTCCAGCAAACCTATTTATCGGGCAACTTGGATACCTTTCTCGCAACTGCTGAAGATACCGGTGGAGAGTACTCTCTGTTTGATGTAATCGTTCCGTCCCTGGCTGGGCCTCCAACACATTTTCATACGAATGACGATGAAGTATTCAAGGTTGTCAAAGGAGAGGTGACGTTTCAAGAGGGAAACCAAATTAAGGTTGCAGGACCTGGAGACATTATTCCTCGCCAAAAAGGCAATGTTCATGGCTTCACAAACCTGGGAACGGAGCCTGCAAGGATGTTATTATTATCCACTCCTTCAGGACTCGAGGATCTTTTTGGGCTTGGAGGTCAGCCAGTAACGGATTCATCTCTGCCACCAGTAAAGGACGACCCAGCCAAAGTTCAGGTAGGAGCTGAAAAAGATGGTATAAAGTATTATCCAGAAGCTTCGCTGCTCGGAGAATATAAACTAACCCCAGGTACAGCTCCATTTGACGGAAACAACGGCGTTACTCTTTATGGAGATGATGATAACAATATCTTTACAGGTGGAGATGGGAACGACATTTACCTTGGAGCAAATGGTAATGACACCCTCAGTGGAGGTGAGGGTGACGACATCTTCATCGGAGAACAGGGGAATGAAAACCTCGAAGGAGGTAAGGGAAACGATGTCCTCTCGGGTAGGGAAGGAATTGATACGCTAACAGGAGGAGGAGGACGGGATGCTTTCTTCTTTCTTCCTGACAATGGCATCGACACTATTACTGATTTTAGCGGTGTAGGAACAGATGAAAACTTATCTAGTACCACTCTTGCCGAAGTCGATGTTCTCAAATTTGAAGGACCTGGACTGACTCCCAAGAATATGCTTCTGACTCAAGAGGGGAACGACTTAGTCATTAACTTTGAAGGAGTTGAGAATACTGGTGTTAGACTAGAAAATTTTTCTCTGGAAAACTTGGAAAACTTTAATACGCCCACAATCGCTGGCACGTCAACCAGTATTGGCAATGTCCTTTTTGCCGATCAAAGAGGACTTTCCGATCTTGAAGATAGCTTTGATGTTTTTGATGCCAACCAACAAAGCGATACAGTTTTACGAGAAAACTCAGTTACATTCCTTAATGATTTAGATAATAAGATCACTGGTTTTGAAGACTCAGATGACGTTATCAATGGTCAGGGTGGCAATGACTACCTATCAGGTTTGAGTGGAGATGATTTGCTTCGAGGCGGCTATGGCGACGACATAATAGTTGGTGGCTATGGAGATGACTTGCTTCACGGCGACTATGGCGACGATTTCTTTGTTCTAAATGCAGGAGAAGGAAATGATACTATTATGGACTTTACTAATGGTCAAGATACCATTCAAATCTCAAGTCAGTTAAACTTTTCCGATCTGAAGATTACTCAGGGAGTTGGTGAGAATGCAAACGATGTCTCAATTTCTATTGAAAGTAAAGACGAGCTTTTAGCTACTATCAGTGGAGTGCAAGCTAATGATATCACAAGTGATGATATCAGTTTTTCATGACAGCGTAGAAAAATTGAAATTTAAGACAAGACTTTGACTTATTTTTAAATAAAAAAATGGTCTTGTTCGATCTATTAAGACTTGGTACTTACTTAAAGACATTAGAAGCTATTAATTTCAAATAATCACACACACGACTTGGCAATTTTACAAAGAAAGCACAATGTCTTTATTTTCTGAATCGTGAAGCTTTAGCTATTTTAGTTTTATTTATTCATTATTTCTTGTTCTTTTTTTATATTTGTTGTCATATTTTATATTACTATTACGTGTTTTAAATTGCATGAAAAATAAAAATATAATATTCTATTTTGGGCGTTTTAGTAATATTCAATACAACTATTTTATAAACTATATGATAATCTAAATTATAGAGAATAAAAAACTTAAAATATCTAATAGCAAATCAAGTGTTTTCAATTCAGTTTGATATTAGATTAAGATGAATAAATCTAAGCAGAAAAAAGTAAGATTTATTCATTTACTATAATTTTAAAACTAAAATTAGCTTTAGAAGATGCATTTTTTTCCTATTATTTACCTTAAAAGTAGGATCTAAATCTATAGTAAAAGTTTATATTGTTCTTCTAAAACAGCGGATATATTACACTTTTAGCTCGATTGCTAAGCAGCGATTTTTTCGTTAACCAAGTAATCGCTTTTCAACTTGAGATAGCTAAATACAAATGAGGAAAATCAAAGAAAATGAGAGTTTCAAACGAATCTTCATCAACAGTTAAAAACGTAAAAAAAGAAAGCAAGATTTCCAGTTCTTTCTTTAAAAAACATCTTCAAGAATCTTTAAATCATGTTCACATTACTCCGTCTACTTTAAGTACTTTTCAAAGAATTTTGCTAACAACAGATGGAACAGTCACAGATATTTTAGAGGCTTACTTATTTGAGCAAATTCGAGTGATTAAGTTGTCCGAACAATTAGTTTCGCTGGACGAAGATCTTCCTTTAATGAATCTAAAAGTAGGAACAGAAGTAATTGTAAGAAAGGTTTTACTTCAAGGAAAAATAAGTAGAAAAAATGCTATTTATGCGGAATCTATTGTCGTCCCTGAGAACTTAGAGGAGAAGTTCAGAAAGACTTTACTAGAGACGAAAAGACCGATTGGGAAAATTTGGTTTGAACAGAAAGTAGAAACTTTTAAGGAAATTTTAGACTCTAAAAAAGAATTGGCAGGAGACTTAGCCAATCATTTTAATATTGAGTCATCTGATGAGATGCTCTCTCGCACCTATCGCGTAGTGACTAGTGGCAAACCTGTCATGACAATTACCGAAAAGTTTCCCGAAAGTTATTTTAAAACAAACTTCTAGTCTTTAGATTGTTGGAAAGTTTAGCGATTTGAAGTAACTATTCTTGAATACTTTGAGGAATTAATATGTTAACTCAGTTATTGGCTAAAGCCGCATCAAATAATCCCGATAGAACAGCTATTGTCTGCGGCAATATAAAAATGAGCTATCAAGAGCTTTATACGAAAGTTGAAGGCTTGAGCAGAGGCTTAAATTCAATTGGTGTTGGTCAAGAGGATTGTGTCGCATTTCTGTTGCCCAATTGTCCAGAGTTCGTGATTGGATTTTATGCAGTTGCCAAGCTCAATGGTATCGTTTTGCCTCTCAATCATCTGTTCAAAATTGAAGAGATTGGTTATTACCTTGCAGATAGTAATGTCAAATTCATCATCACGGATTCTAAACGAGCTGACCTTTGCTTAAAAGCGATCTCCAATATCAATAGGACTATAGAGTTGATTGTCGTCGATGAAGTTCATTCTCTAGCGAAATACTTCCAAGACTTAATTCTTGTAGAAGAATCAGAGAGCAAAGCTGCATTATCTAAAAGTGATGACGTGCTTTATCAGTATTCATCTGGTTCCACAGGAAGACCAAAAAGAGTAAGTAGAACTCAAAAAAACCTCTACCATGAGGCAAAAAATTTCGCCGAAACCGCTAAAGTTAGTTCGTCTGACAGGATTTTGTGTGTTGTACCTTTATACCACGCTCATGGTTTGGGCAACTGTCTGCTAGCTGCTATCTGTAATGGAGCAACCCTTATTATTTTGGAGCAATCTAAACAAAACGGTGTATCAGTAGAAGTGCCATTTGTTTTTAAAGTTCCAAGGATATTAAACCTAATCAAGACAGAGCAAATCACAATTCTTCCTGGCGTGCCATACATATTTAAGGCAATGGCCGAATTTCCTACTAGCAAGGGAGCTGACTTATCTACGGTAAGACTATGCTTTTCTGCTGGTAATTTTCTGGGCAAGGATGTTTTCGAGCAGTTTTTAACCCGTTTTGGTCTTCCTATACGACAACTATATGGTTGCACAGAAGCAGGTTCTATCAGCATCAATTTAGATGAAAATTGTGAAGAAACTTGGAATTCAGTCGGTATTCCGCCGAAGAACGTAGAAATTAAGATTATTGACCAGGACGGTAATAGTCTAGATACTGGAGTAATTGGCGAAGTAGTCATTAAAAGTCCGACTCTCACTAAGGCTTATCACAATCTGCCAGAAGTTAATCAGCAAGCCTTTAAAGATGGCGCATTTTTTACAGGTGATTTAGGCAAATGTGATGCAGCAAGACGGCTCTATATAACTGGAAGAAAAAAAATCCTGATCGATACCGGGGGACGCAAAGTCGATCCAGTAGAAATAGAAGACATCTTATCTTCTCACTCAAAAGTTAAAGAGGCAGTTGTTATCGGGGTTAAAGAACCTCATTCGGCGGGCGAAATAGTCAAAGCAGTTGTTGTTCCTAACAAGTTAGAAGAGTTTCTAGAGCAAGAACTTTTCTCTTATTGTAAAAAGCATCTGGCAGAATTTAAAGTGCCAAAGATTGTAGAGTTTCGCCATGAGATTCCTAAAAGCCCTCTAGGTAAAATTCTTAGAAAACAGTTGGTTTAGAAGCTAACCATTTTGACTAATTGTCTTGTTTAAGTGCAGTGTTTTCCGAGATTTATTAACCATAAGCCGAGCGAAGATGAACTTATTTAACGCGGAAATATGAACATTAAGAACATTAATAAAATACTCGATACCAATATTGAGTCTTCCAGGGTTTTAATGACCTCAACTCAAATGAAAGAGCAGCTACCTTTAAGCCAAACTGCTAAAGAAACAGTATTGCGAGGCAGAGAAGCGATCCAAAATATTTTGGCTGGTAAAGATCCTCGACAATTTATCATTGTTGGTCCTTGCTCGCTCCACGACCCGAAAGCTGCTTTAGAGTATGCAGAAAAATTGAAGGTGCTTGCCAACAAAGTTGAAGACAAACTTCTGATTGTTATGAGGGTTTATTTTGAAAAGCCCAGAACTACCGTAGGTTGGAAAGGATTAATCAACGACCCTGATCTTGATGGTTCTTTTAATGTACAGAAGGGATTAATAACTGCTCGTCAGTTATTAATTGAAATTGCCGAACTCGGACTTCCTGCTGCGACAGAGAGTTTAGATCCAATCACTCCTCAGTATCTATCAGAATTAGTTTCTTGGACGGCGATTGGAGCAAGAACTATTGAATCTCAAACTCATCGTGAAATGGCGAGCGGTTTATCTATGCCAGTTGGGTTTAAGAACAGTACCGATGGCAATATTCAGGTTGCTTTAGATGCCATTCAAGCTGCAAAAACTCCTCATCACTTCTTAGGAATGAACCAAGCTGGTCAGATAAGCGTTTTTCAGACAAAGGGAAATGCTTATAGTCACATCATCTTAAGAGGAGGTAGAGGACAGCCAAATTTTGATGCTGCTACAGTGACCTGGGCAGAGAGAAAACTAAAAGAGCTTAAATTGCCTCAAACAATTGTCATTGATTGCAGTCATGGCAACTCTTATAAAAAACACGATCTACAGTCTGTTGTTTTCCAAAATGTCCTGCAACAAATTTTAGATGGAAATCGGTCTATTGTTGGCATGATGCTTGAATCTAATCTAAATGAAGGAAATCAAAAGATTCCTAGAGATTTGAGCCAATTAAAATATGGTGTTTCTGTTACAGACAAATGTATTAATTGGCAAGAAACGGAGTCAATTATTTTATCTGCTTATAAAAGCTTGAGCGAAGATAGAAAAGCTAATTTCTTAACCTGTGGAGTAATGATATCTGGAACTCCTGTATGTAACTTATTGACAACTAAAGGATAATTTTTTCTCGTTAATCAGTTGAGTTTAATACCATTATTTAGCAAATTCATAAACATTAATAATCAGGAGAAGATTCACAATGATTAAAGATCTAAAGCAAAAGACTAAAAGCATCGTTTCTGACATCTTACCAGATATTGAAGCGGGAAAAATTGACGATAACATCGATATATTTAATCTGGGATTAGACTCAATTAACGTAATGGCTTTAATTTCAAATTTACAAGAAGCTTTTGATTTTAAGCTAGAAATTGATGAACTTAACTTTGAAAATTTTCAGACTATATCAACAATTGTCGAAATGATAGAGAAGAAGAAAAAAATATAGCTTTATAGCGCACTTAACCTCAATTCATTAATGAAGTTGTAATTGAAATTTCAAATATGTCATTCAAAAACGAGCCAATTGCTCAAAAAGAACGTTCGACTTCAGAGATAATTTTGCCAAGCCAAAGTAGATCGGAAGATGCATCAAAAGACTTTTGGAAGTCGATCGCCACTGTGATGAGCTTGCAAAATCAAGCTCCTCCTTTGGTAGCGGTGTCACGCGATCGCAACATTCCACTATCCTTTGCTCAAGAACGGTTATGGTTTCTCGACCAATTAGATCCGAGTAAGTCTTCTGCTTACAATATGCCTTTTGCATTTAAGATTGCAGGATCTCTAAATATATCTGCATTAAAGCAAAGTCTCAATGAAATTCTGCGGCGGCATGAATCTCTGCGTACTGCTTTTTCAGTGATAGAGGGAAAGCCCGTTCAAATTGCTCATCCTGAATTGACTGTGACTCTGCCAATAGTAAAGTTAGGAGAAATCTCTCAAGAGCGACGAGAAGACAAGGTAAGGCAATTAATTGGTGAGGAAGTTGAACGACCTTTCGACTTAAGTAAAGGACTACTGTTTCGGACTACTTTACTGGAGCTGGGGAAAAATGAGCATTTACTGCTGATAGTTGTTCACCACATCGCTGTTGATTTCTGGTCTAAAGGAATTTTATTTCAGGAGTTGTCAACACTTTACGAAGCTTTTTCTACTGGCAAGGCTTCGACCCTTGCCGATCTACCTATACAGTATGCTGACTTTTCCGTTTGGCAACGTAAGTGGCTTCAGGGGGAGTTTTTAGACGTGCTGCTTGGTTACTGGAAGCAACAACTCGGTAATAACCTTCGCGAACTGCAAATACCCATAGATTCTCCTCGTTCGACATCTCAAACCCGTAAAGGTGCGTTCCAAAAGCTTGTATTGCCGAAGGAATTAACCCAAGAAATTAAGCTGCTGAGTCGTAAACACAAGGTCACGCTCTTTGTCGTCTTACTAGCTGCTTTCAAGGTTCTACTACATCGGTATACAGAGCAGGATAATATCTTTTTATGTAGCCCTGTTGCCAATCGCAATCGTCAAGAAATTAAAGGGCTTATCGGCTACTTTGTTAACTTGCTCATTCTACAAACCGATCTTTCGGGAAGCCCTAGCTTTCAAGAGTTGCTAGGACGTGTACGCCAGGTATCTTCAGGAGCTTACGCACATCAAGACTTGCCAGTACAGCAGTTGGTCAAATCCCTTGATTTGATTCAAACTCCCCTGTCGCGAGTTATGTTTGGGTTTCAAAATACAGGCGTATATGATTTAAAGTTGTCTGGATTAGCTGTAGAGACTTTAGATGTCGATGGTGGAACAGTTGATTTCGATCTTTATCTATATTTACTTGAAGAAGCAGATTCGTTAACTGCCATCTTAAAGTACGATGCAGAACTGTTTAGCAAGACGGCAATCTCTCAGATGTTAAGTCACTTTCAAACGGTGCTAGAAAACGTTGTTGCTAATCCAGAACAGCCTATCTCTCAACTGCTGCCTTTAAGTGAAGCCGAACAGCAACAGTTGCAACAAAAACGATTAAACCAGATAAGCTCCAAGCCAGAAAGCATTTACGTAGCACCTCGAAATTCTTTGGAGCTTCAATTAACGCAGATATGGATGCAGGTTTTAGGAATTCAGTCAGTTGGCGTAAAAGATAACTTCTTTGAGTTGGGGGGAGAATCTTTACGGGCAATGAATTTGTTTACCCAGATTGAAAAGACATTCGATCAAACTCTTGCTTTATCTACCTTACTTCAAGCACCTACAATAGAACTCTTGGCTGACGTATTAAGTCAAGAAACTACATCCGATTGGTCTTCGTTAGTTCCCATTCAAACGAGTGGAAGCAAACGTCCCTTCTTTTGCATCCATGGACAACAAGGAAATGTTTTAAATTTCAGAGAATTAGCTCTTTATTTAGGTAAAGACCAACCATTCTATGGATTGCAGTCCAAGGGATTAGACGGCAAAGAGCTACCCTACTTTCGGATTGAAGATATGGCAGCCCACTACATTAATGAAATACAGACGCTTCAGCCAGAAGGTCCCTATTTCTTAGGGGGCAATTCTATGGGAGGAATAGTGGCTTTTGAAATGTCGCAGCAACTTCGCCAACAAGGGCAAGAAGTTGCACTGTTAATGATGTTTGATACCTTTGGACTGGATTGTTTTCCTCGGCTTTTATTTAGATGGCAGCATTATTGGACATATCTACTAAAACTAGGTATCTCCAAATCGATGTTAACGGATTTAAATGATGTGATTCATCGAAAGCTACAGGAAATCAGCAGCAGGTTTTACTTAAAATTAGGTCGTTCTTTACCCCAACATCTATGCAAAGAAATGGTTGCAGAGGCTAATATGCAGGCGACAAGAGACTATCGACCGCAAGCTTATTCAGGTCGAGTCACTCTAATGCGAGCAAGTGAACCAGCGTCGTTTACCAAACCCTATCTGCCGACATCTGAAGATTGGCATAACCGAAAGCCGAACCATGGTTTGGACGAATTAACGAGTGGGGGTTTGTCAATTCATGATGTTCCTGGAGATCATTATTCTATTTTCCAAGAGCCTAACGTGCAGACATTAGCGCAAAAATTAAAGGCTTGCTTGGACAAAGCACAGAAGCGTTGTTGAGTGTTCAGAATTCAAATATTTCATCGACCAGTTTAGTTAATCATTTTTTCACTCAATAAGAAGGAGATTTGTTATGAGTCAGAATATTTACGATGTTGTCATTTGCGGTTCGGGTCTAGCTGGATTATCTTTGGCGCGACAGCTAAAGCTTAAAATGCCCGATCTATCAATTGCTATGATCGATAGATTAGCGAGTCCTCTACCAGAAGCTAGTTTTAAAGTAGGAGAGTCGACAGTAGAAGTAGGAGCTTTTTATCTAGCAAACGTTCTTCAACTAACAGATTATTTGGAAGAGCATCATCTTCACAAATTTGGACTGCGCTATTTCTTTGGTGATGCGCGGGGTTCTTTTCATAAGCGACCTGAACTGGGGCTGTCAGAATATCATTTGCCCAACTCTTATCAAATTGACCGAGGCAAGTTTGAGAACGATCTCCGCCAGTTAAATACTGATGCAGGCATAGACTTATTTGAAAATTGCTCGGTTAAGGACATCAATCTTGCTTCTGAACCACAACAGTCGCACCAAGTTGTTTACACCCAACGAGATAGTAAAACTACTCAAGTTATTCAAGCTCGTTGGGCGATCGATTCTATGGGTCGTCGTCGCTTTCTCCAACAGAAACTAGGTTTAGCTAGACCCAACAATCCTAAATTTAGTGCTGTGTGGTTTCGAGTCGATGGCCGCTTAGATGTAAGTGATTTTGTTCCCACTACCGAAACACAGTGGCATAATCGTGTTCCTGATAAAGGTCGTTTTTACTCGACAAATCATTTATGTGGCGAAGGATATTGGGTCTGGCTGATTCCTTTATCTACGGGACATACAAGTATTGGAATTGTAACTAACGAAGAGGTTCATCCTTTCGGAACTTACCACACTTACGACAAAGCCCTTGGTTGGCTAGAAGAATATGAACCAGTCTTGGCTGCTCATCTTCACGAGATTCCACCATTAGACTTCCATAAGATACCTCAGTATAGTTATTCATCCGAGCGAGTATTTTCAGGCGATCGCTGGGCTTGTGTCGGAGTAGCTGGCGTATTCGCAGATCCATTCTACTCTCCTGGTACAGATTTGATTGGTTTTGGCAATTCAATCATTACCCAAATGATTGAGCTTGACTTACAAGGCAAGTTAACTAAAGGGGTGGTTGATGATGCGAATCGCTTCATGATTAACTACTGTGAAAGCGTAACTAGCAATATTCATAATGCCTACTTATGCTTTGATAACAGCACAGTCATAGCAATGAAATATCTCTGGGATGTGTTGTCTGCATGGGCATTTAGCGCACCATTGATGTTCAATGGTTTATTCCTTGACCCGCAAAAAAGAAGCAAGGTTCGCAAAGGTGCTGGACAGTTTTTCTTACTATCCCATCGA
>JAESGX010000253.1_pt1 | contig 28436 bp, 21 predicted proteins | sample 9269801 | NCBI WGS metagenome assembly JAESGX01 (sample SAMN16773122, study PRJNA677054) | algae metagenome | isolation source: Pleurocapsa minor GSE-CHR-MK-17-07R and co-occurring heterotrophs from wet... | place: USA: Lower Calf Creek Falls, Grand Staircase Escalante National Monument, UT ... | reverse complement strand
TGAGGCGGCGGACGCGGGATTCGAGAATGGTGATCTGCGCGTCCAGCTCGGCGGCGTTCTGGATCAGCCCGCCGCGTTCGGCTGCCGTGTAGGTGGGTGTCACGAAGGCCAGGACCTGGCCGCGCTCCACCCGCTGACCCAGCGTCGGGAACCCCTGCTCGCCTGGCTCCAGCCGGCCGGTCTGGCTGGGCTGGACGCGTCCCGAGGCATTGGGGTCGGGGACCAGGGTGCCGACCATGCGCACCGCGGCCGATGCCTCGCCCGCCTCGCTCAACTGCGTGCGGATGGCGAGCAGTCGCTGCGAGGCTTTGGGCAGAAAGATCGCCCCGTCCTCCAGCCGGCGCGGCGCCTCGGCGGGCACGGCGGGACCGGGGAGGCGGGGCGGCAGTTCCGCCTGGGCGGGCGCGCTCATCCCGCCCAGGACAAGGGCCGCCGCCAGGGCTGCGGAGCGGCGCGGGAGCGAAGGGTTCGGAAAGTTGGTTCCGTGGGAGGGTCTTGCTGGCTCAGGCTCCTCCACCATCGGCGGCAAGGGGCGTCGGACCGAGAGGCGACCAATCAGCAGGCCGAACAAAAGCAGGGCGATTCCGGCTGCGATCTGAGCAGGCGCACCCTCTAGCAGAGCAGGAAGGCCGGCACCTGCGGCTGGCAGTAGGGGTGGCTGCGGCACTTCGAGAGTGGCGGTGAGGAGGTCCATCTCGTCGCCTGCCGTTACTGTAAAGACGATATCCCGCCGCCCGGCCTGGGCCAGGGCGGGGTGGCGGGCGACGAAGAGCCCGATGCCCTGGCGCTCGGCCACGACGTCCTGCCCGTCAATGGAAAGCTGCACCGCGCCATCCACCGGCGCATTGTCGGCCCAGCGGTCGAGCCAGAGCGTGAGCACACCACCGGGCGCGAGCACCGCCACGATTTCATAGGTCTCGCTATGCGCCTCTGCACGGGGGAGGGCTGCGGCGACCGGCGGCGCCTCATCGTCATGACCCGGATGGGCTTGCAGGGGCGCGGTGATGCCGAGCGAGAGAACGAGAAGGAGGAACAGACGCATCAGAGGACTCCGCTGAGATCGCTTCTATCCGCTGGTGTGCGACGAGGCCCCACCAGAACGTGACAAAGTATGTCGGGCTACGGCAGCTTGGCCGGCCGCAGCGATGGTGACCCGGTCAGGCAGATGAACGGCCGGTCAGCCTACCGGTACCTGTGGAACAAGCCATCGGCGGCTACGTCGCCAGCTTCTTCCAAATGGGAGATCGGCCGCTGGACGACAGGCTGCGTGCCATTCCGCCTTGGCTGCGGGCGTATCCGGCCGCACTTTTTACGCGACAACCTCGGCCGACGTGGCTGGCTACCGGCAAGCCGGCACGGCGCGAGCGGAGACAAATGTCCTCCATGCTCTGCAAGGCGGCGCTGGGCTCGGCGCTCTGCGACTGCAAGAGAACTGCGGCCTGTTGTTCACACCTCATGGGTCACGCTGGCCAAGACAACCTCCGCGCCAGATCTTCTCAGCGCCCTGGGGTAAACGGTCGCCTTGGCAGCGTGGTCGTGCGGACCGAGGCGTTGAGGTGCTCTTGGAGAGGGAATAGCCGGGTCAAGTCTATTCTCCACAACGCTAAAACTATCCCCGGATCCAACTTAGCCCGCACACACAACGCCTTAGCAATCCCGTCAGAGAAGAACGCACGAGAAGCCGTGCGCACAGCAGTCGCTAGGATGGGATCGAATCCTGCCCCCTCGGCGGATCGAGTACGGCATACTGCCAGGACATATAGGCCAGCGCCGCGTTCACAAACGCTTGGATCACCAGCGCTGCTGTGGCTGCGATGCCGCTGGCTGGTGATGCGGCAGGATGAGGATCGCTTCGCTGCCGCCGCCCTCGCGCGCGCCGAGTTGAAACGAGCCGCCATGCGCCGAGGCGACCCTCTGCACCAGGGCCAATCCCAATCCTGCGCCCGGCCAAGCGCGGTCATGCGAGGTGTCCGCCTTGAGGAAGACGCTGCCGACCGCCGAGAGGATGGCGTTCGATACACCCGGCCCCTGATCCAAAACCTCCATGCGCGTATGCGCCGGCGCCTCGCAGCTCCATCGCAGGGTCACCATCCCACCTGGCGGCGACGCCTTGATCGCGTTGTCGACAAGCTGGAACATCGCGCGTTCGATGCGGTCGATATCCCCATAGACGGCGACATCCGATGCGCCGGCAGGAACCAGCGTCACCCCGCGCTGGTGCGCGGCTTCGGCCAGCGCCTGAAGGATCCGCGCGATGAGGCTTGTGACCCACGCCCCGGAGCGGGGTCCCAGCCCGCCACCATCCTGCAGGGCCACGACGTCGAGGGCGATCTCGATCAGCTTCAGCATCTCGCCACCGGCGCGATGGATTTGCAGCGCGTAGTCACGCACCTCCTCAGGCGGCAGGTCGGGCGAAGTGGCGATGAATTCCGCGAAGCCCATCACCGGAATCAGCGGCGTGCGGAGTTCGTGGGAGACGACGGAGAGCATGCCCGCACGCGTCCGCTCGCTGTTCTCCAGCGCGCTGCGCGTGTCCCTGAGGCCCGATTGCGTCTCCTGTAGCTGGCTGGCCAGCCGGCGCCTCTCGTCATCGGCCGCGCGCATGCGCTGCCAGATCTCGGCCTCGCGCGCGGCACGGGCGCGGCGTGCCAGGCTGGATTCGGTGGCGCGGCAGACGACGGCCATCATCTCGCTGAGACGTACCGGTTTGCTGAGCAGGTCGAAGGCACGCGCGCGCATGGCGCTGATTGCCGCCTCCGTCGTCGCGTAGCCGGTCATGATGATGATTTCGATCGCCTGCGAGTCCGGCCGCCCCCCGAGCAATTCCTCGGCCAGCAGAAGCCCGTTCTTGCCTGGCATGGCGATGTCGGAAATCACGACGCAAATGCCGGGGTCGATCGCCACCAGGCGTTCGGCCTCGGCGGCATCTCCCGCCTGCACGACATCCGCGCCGGCCTGGCGAAGATAGCGCGTCAACAGGTCCACGACCGCATCGTCGTCGTCCACGACAAGGATGCGGGCCCCGACGATGGAAGGGGGATTCGACTGAGGCATCATCGCTTCCGATCGGTCCCGAAGCCGGGAGGGCGCATGCGCATTCGGCCGGTGCCTAAAGGATCAGCCGGTAGCCCTTGCCGCGCGCGGCGACGATGCGGATGGCGCTGCCGGAGACGCGCTCGATCTTCTGCCGCAGGCTGGAAGCCAACTGGTCCACGCCGCGCTGCTGCGGCTGCAGGCGATGGCCCAGCACCCTCTCAGCCACGCTTTCGCGGGAGAGCGGTTCGCCCCCCGCCTCGATCAGCTGCGCCAGCAACTCGGCCTCGCCGCTCGTGAGGTTGATGCTGGTGCCATCGGCGCCGATCACCCGCAGCCGGGCTGGATCCAGGGTGGTGCCCTGGATCGTCAGCGGCTTGCGCGATGCGCGGTGCGCGGGGCTGGGCCCCCCTTCGGCCGGCCTGTCCCGGCCCATGCGGCGCTGCAAAGCGCGGACACGCGCGTTCATCTCGCGCGCCGAGAAGGGCTTGGCGATGTAGTCATCGGCGCCGACTTCCAGGCCCACCACGCGGTCCACCTCATCGCAGCGACCGCTGACGACGATGACGCCGGTCGCGGAACGAGCTGCCGCCTCGCGCACGATCGCCATGCCGCTTCCATCGGGCAGGCCGAGATCCACGATGACGATGGCAGGGTTGAACTCCTGCAGGCGGGCCAGGCCCTTGTCGAGGGAGTCAGCATGGATGGCGGTCCAGCCATCCCGCTCGAGCATGGTCAGGATCGTCGTGGCCACGTCAGGTTCATCCTCGACCACGAGGATGGGTCGATCACCGGGGATACCCGAGTTCATGTAGCGATTCACCCTAAGCGCAATCGACATGAGCATTAGTGAAATCCTCCCCCACCCGCAACGATAAGCGCCGAGCGCGTTCGCGGGTGCGACGCTCCTGTTTCCCGAGAAACGCCTCGCTTTTTGACCCCGGCGGACTGACCTGACGGGCGGTCCCGGCTGACCATGTCTTGCCCGCCAGGGGCTACGGCGCGGGACTTCATCCCGACAGGGCGAACCAAGGCTGGCAGGGAGCATGTCACCGCGCATCGAGGAGCGGCCGGGACCACCGACCAAGGGACAGGCCTGCCGCTGCGCGGCCATCCACATCCGCTCTCCCCGCATGAAGATCAGAACCCGATCGGGGCCAGGAAGCGCCGCGGCGGAGCCAGCTGCACCCGGCCGAGGAGCCGCGCCATACGGCCGCGTTTCGGCGCGGCTTTCTGGGCAAGGGCCTGGAGAAGGAGGTCCACGGCCTCGGGATCGAACTGGCTTCCCCGGCAGGCCAGCAATTCGTCCCGCGCGGCTTCGCGCGGCAGGGGCTTGCGGTAGGAGCGGCCAGGCTCGGTCATGGCGGTGAAGGCATCCGCCACGGCCACGGCACGCACGATGGGTGCGAATTCGGCGGTGGGCCGGCCGGTCGGGTAGCCGCCACCCTCCCAGCGCTCATGGTGATGCGCCGCCACATCGAGGATGGGCGAACGGAAACCAAGCGTCGCGAGAAGGGACGCGCCAGCCGTGGCATGCGCCTGGACCAGGCGCCGCTCCTCCGCCGAAAGCGGCGCTGGAGAGGCGAGGCAGCTGGCCGGCACCTGCAGCTTACCCGCATCATGCAGCGCGCTTCCCAGCAACGCCGTGGCTCCGCAGCCCAGGCGGTCGGGCGCGGCACGCCACATCGCCATGGTCAGCCGCGCGACCCGCAGGGAATGGGCATAGCTCGCGGGATGATGCCGCTCCAGCCGGTGCAGCAAGTGGCAGGCCTGCTTCTTGAGGTCGGCGTCGAGCTCAAGCCCTGTGCCCGCCAGCGCCTCCAGAGCACGCCGCGCGCCCCATTGCGTCATCGCTGGCGATTCCACGCCACATGCTCCATGTCCGGGACCTATCATGCCGCGCACATTAATTTCCGCAGTTCCGGATGTGTGCTGCGAGTGGTCCGATACTGTGAGGATACCGGTGGAAGTGTAGCCGAACGTAGGGCGGCCAGGCCGCCCACGCCGCAACGCGCGGCGCTTCGGGCGCCTACAAAAGCGTACATGACACCACCAAAAAAGGCAGGATCGAACGTCATCTCCCATGCAGGATTTTTCGTGACATATCCGCAAGTAAGTCGTGTTTTCAGTTGAGCCGTAGGCGGTATCAAAGCAATCGGATACGCCACCATGCGGGTGGCTATGCGCAGCAGGAAGGGGCGGCGGCAGGTTGCGTGCTTCGCAGGCCAGGCAGGCCCTCTCGCCAATCCGACGGAGACCGGATCCCCTTCCGGGGGACGAATGCCCGGCCGGGTCGATGCGCCGAATCGGGAACAGCAAGGCTTGCCATGCACGATAAGACCGCGCTGAACGATGCCGAGGCCGCGCGCCTCGCTGCGCTTCATCGCTACGGCATTCTCGACACCGCGCCAGAGCCCGCTTTCGACCGGATCGTCCGGCTCGCAGCGCACGCCCTGGCCGTGCCGGTGGCCTTGATCTCGCTGGTCGATGAGGAGCGGGTCTGGTTCAAGGCAGCCATCGGCTTCGCCGACAGCGAGGTGCCGCGCGCCGTAAGCCTGAGCGCGCTGGCACTCGCCCAGGCGGACATCACCATCGTGCCAGACACCTTGCGGGACCCGCGCTGCCGCACGAACCCGCTGGTCCAGGGCCCGCCGCACATCCGCTTCTATGCGGGCGCGCCCCTGGTCACAGCCGACGGCTACCCGATCGGCGTGCTCTGCATCATCGACACCAGCCCGCGCGCCGGCCTCTCCCCGGCTGAGGTTCTCGCGATGCGGGACCTCGCCGCGATGGTCATGGACCTTCTGGAGCTGCGCCATGAGACCGCACAGCGCGAACGCCTGATCAGCCGCGCCCGCCTGCGCGAGCGCCTGCTGGCCAGCAACGCCGAGGCGCCCACATCCCAGGATGCCATCAACGCCGCCATGGAGGTGGTGCGCGAGACGACCGGCAGCATGCTCTGCCTGTTGTTCCGCACGGCCCCGGATGGCAGGCAGTTGCAGATCCTGGGCGGCCGGACCGACCGGCCGGACGGCGACGACGCGTATATCGAGACGCTGCGCGCCATGGACTTCAACCTGGACAACACCTTGTCAGGCATGGTCATCCGCGGTGAGGCGCATGGCTTTTTCCACAAATTCACGCCGGACCTGCTGACGCGCTATCCAGGATTGAAGCTGTCGGCCGACCGCGGCGCGCGCGCCCAGATCATCACCCCCGTCAGCCTGGATGACGACCGCTATTCCATGGTGGTGAGCCTCCGCGAGGAACCGGCGGATATCGAGCCCATCACGGCGCTCATGCGCGAGGTCGGCAGCACGCTGCGGCCGCTGCTTCGCCGCCTGCGCGAGGCCGAGGCGGCACAGCTCTTCCACCGCGCCGTGCATGCCTCCGGCGATGCCGTCATCATCTGCGACACGGCGCGGGCCACGGGGGAAGGCCCGTGCATTCGCTACGTCAACCCGGCCTTCACCCAGCAAACCGGCTTCAGCACCGAGGACGTGATCGGCCAGCCTCCGCGCTTCCTGTATGGACCCGGCCCCTCCGACGACGGGCGGCAGCAAATCCATGCGGCCATCAAGCGGCGCCTCCCGATCCGGCAGCAGATTCAGAGCTGCCGCCGCGACGGCACGATGTTTTGGGCCGACCTCCAGATCGCTCCCGTGGCGGATGCGACGGGCTGGTTCACCCATTGGGTCGCGATCCAGCGCGACGTGACGACGCAGACCATCGAGGCCCACGACCTGGCCGAGCGCGAAGCCTTCTTCCGCTACTTCTTCGAGCAGCACCCGACCCCGATGTGGGTGTATGATCGCGAGACGCTGCACTTCCTTGAGGTGAACGAGGCGGCGATCCGCACCTATGGCATGTCGCGCGACGAGTTTCGGCTAAAGACGATCCTCGATGTCCGCCCCGCGGAGGACCGCGCGGCGGCACTGGCGATGGTGGGAAAGCTCAGTCCGGAATACACGGATTCCGGACCCTGGCGGCACATCACCGCGACGGGCGAGTTGCGCCTCGTGCAGACGCGCGGCCAGGCGATCCGGCTGTATGGGCGCGTCGCGCATCTCGTCGTGATCTGGGACGTGACGGAGCGGATCGAGGCGGAGCGCGCCGCCCAGGACCTCGCGAATGAGCTGAACGCTACGCTGGAGAGCATCAGCGACGGCTTCTTCACGCTCGATGCCGAGTGGCGTTTCCGCTATGTCAATGCACGCGCCGAGGAGATCCTGGGCCACGCCGCGCCTGACCTGGTTGGCACCGAGATCGATGGCGCGCCGATGGGCGGCAAGCACGCGGCCCTGGTGGAGCGCCTGCGCACGGTACGTGCCGGGGGCGCAAGCGAGCGGTTCCTGCACCATGACACGCAAGGCCAGCGATGGCTCGACGTCACGGGCTATCCCACACCGACGGGCGGCCTGACCGTCTATCTGCGCGACGTCACGGCCCAGCGCAGCAGCGAGGATCGCCTACGCCTGCTCGAGACAGTGGTGGACAAGCTGAACGACGTGATCCTCATCACGGAGGCCGAGCCGATCGATCAGCCCGGACCACGCATAGTCTACGTCAATGCGGCGTTCGAGCGACAGACCGGATATGCGCCGGACGAGGTGCTGGGCGAGACGCCGCGGATCCTGCAGGCACCGGGGACGAGCCGGGGGGAGCTGGACCGGATACGGGACGCCCTGGCCAGCTGGAGACCTGTGCGGGCAGAACTGCTCAACCGCACCAAGGCGGGGCAGGAATTCTGGGTCGAGCTGGACATTGTGCCGGTCGCCGACGAGGCCGGCTGGTACACGCATTGGGTCGCGGTGGAGCGCGATGTGACCGAGCGCAAGCTGGCGCAGATCAAGCTGGAGGAGCAGGCGGCATTGCTCGACCAGTCGCGCGACGCGATCATGGTGCACGGCATGGATGATCGCATCACCTACTGGAATCGCAGTGCCGAGCGCCTCTACGGCTGGACCGCGAGCGAGGCGCTGTGCCGCCCCGTCGTCGAACTGCTGTACGCCGACCCGGCCACCTTCCTCCAGGCGAAGCGCGCCCTGCTGCGCGACGGCCACTGGACGGGCACGCTCCGCCAGCGCCGCAAGAACGGCGAGATGATGATCGTCGAGGCGCACAAGACCCTGCTGCGCGACCCCGACGGCACGCCGCGCGCCATCCTTGCCGTGGATTCGGACGTGACCGAGCGGATCAAGCTGGAGGAGCAGCTGCGGCAGGCGCAGCGCATGGAGGCGGTGGGCCAGCTGACCGGCGGGATCGCGCATGACTTCAACAACCTCCTCACCGTGGTGCTGGGCAATGCGGAAATCCTGCTCGAGCGCCTGGTCGACGATGCGGAGCTGCGCTCCATCGCGGCCGTCACCCTTTCGGCGGCCGAGCGCGGGGCGGATTTGACCAGCCGCCTCCTGGCCTTCTCGCGCCAGCAGATGCTCAATCCCCGCATCACCGACGTGGATGCCTTGCTGCTGGCCCTGAAGGAACTGATCCGCCGAGCGATCGACGAGCGCGTGGAGATCGTCGTGACCCGGACGCCGGGGCTGTGGCCGGCGCTCGTGGATGCGCCGCAGCTGGAGACCGCCATCCTCAACCTCTGCCTGAATGCCCGCGATGCCATGCCGCTCGGCGGCCGGATGACCATCACGACCTCCAACTTCACCGCCACGGGCGCATCACCCGGCGCCGCGGCTGAGCTTACGGCCGGCGATTATGTGCTCATCGAGGTCTCGGACACAGGGACAGGCATGGCCCCCGATGTGGCCGCCCGCGCGTTCGAGCCTTTCTTCACGACGAAGGATGTAGGCAAAGGCAGTGGCCTTGGCCTCAGCATGGTCTATGGCTTCGCCAAGCAATCGGGTGGACATGCCAGCATCGCCTCGGCGCCGGGGCGTGGCGCGACAATCCGGCTCTACATCCCCCGTGCGCGGGAGCCGGCGGCCGCTCCCGCTGGCCCGCCCGGACATGCGGAATTCAGCGGCGGATCGGAGCGCTTGCTGCTGGTGGAGGATGATCCCCTCGTGCGCGAGCACTCGGCGCGCCAGCTGCGCGGCCTGGGCTATAACGTCGTGGTGGCGGAGAACGCCGCTGAGGGCCTGTCCATCGTTGCGGATACAGCCCCGCTTGACCTGCTTTTCACCGATATTGTCATGCCGGGCGAGATGACCGGGCATGAATTGGCGGCCGAGGCTTTGCGTCTTCGTCCTGGCCTGCGCGTGCTGTTCAGTTCCGGCTACACGGAGCAGAGCGGCGCGCACAGCGCGTGGCTGAAGCCCGGCATGTTGCTTTTGCCGAAGCCCTACCGCATGCGTGAACTGGCAGCAAAGGTCCGGCAAGCGCTCGAAGGCCGCGGATGAGGTGCCGTCCCCCCGGCAGGGACGAATCAGGTCAGGGAGCGGGGGGCCGGCCGCTCCGTGTCGGCTTGCCGGGCCAGCAGTCGGAGCGCCGACGCGTAGTAGGCGTCCGCCAGGGCCGGCGGCACATGCTCCAGGCGCTGGGCGGCAGGGTTCTCCGCACACGCTGCGAGCGAGGCGATGGCGGTAATGCCGGCATCCGCGGCGTAGGGGGCTGGCCGGTCGGTCCGCAGGTCCACCCAGGCCGGCATTTGGCGGTGGGCGGGATCATGCCAGAACTCGGCGGCGGCGCGCACCGCCGGCTCCTCGGCGAAGCCCGCCCACACCATGTAGAGCGGGACACGGACCGCGTCATAGGAAAACCGGGCGGGACGCCCCGGCGCGAGGCCTGGACGGCCCCCGCCGCGGCCAAGGGCGACCCAGTCGGGCACGAGGCCCCAGCGGCCGAAGCGCGCGTGGCGCATCAGCCTCAGTCCGCTCTCCTCGAGCAGGGACCACTGGCGCGCGGGCAGGACCACGCGCAACGCCTGGAAGGCCGGGAAGACGTAATAGCTCGGATTGATGATGAAGCCGTCATTCTGGCGAAAGCCGTGGATGCCGGGCAGCAGCGCCAACCTGTCTCCGGCTTCGGCCACGAGGTGGCGCAGGATGTCGCGGGCCATCGCCTCGGCGAGGGAGCGATAGGCCGGCACCTGCCATTGCTGGGCGGCCTCGGCCAGCGCCCATGCCACCAGCAGGTCGCCATCCGTGGCGTTGTTGCGGTCGGGGACGGTGTTGGCGTCATGCGGACGCCAGGCCCAGGCCAGCAGCATGTCCTGCGGCCGGGCCAGCCGCCCGCGCGTCCATCGCAGAATGCGCGCGAAAAGGTCGGGTTCGTTGAAGCGAACGGCGAGCAGCATGGCGAAGCCCTGCCCCTCGGAATGGGAGATCCCGCCATTCATGTTGTCGGCGATCCGCCCCTCATCCGTCAGGTGATGAGCCTTGAAGTGCTCCCATTCCTGGCGCGCGGCGGGTCCGCTGGCCGGGGCCGGCCGCGGGGCGAAGAGGGCGGCCCGCATGAAGCCGGCCCGAGGGGCCGAGCCGGCGGGCCCCCCGGCGGGGCCAGGACGCAGAGCGAGAGCGCCGGCAAACCCAGCCGCGACGAATCCACGACGTGCCACCGCCATGCCCCCTTCCGGAGCCACCGACGGCCTGATCTGACGATCCTGCATCGCAATCTCCCCGACCTGCTGTTGGCGCGAGGGATACCGGCCGCCGGGTGGGACTTCGACGAAGGAAAGGCACGGATTTGTTGCCGTCATGGGGAATTGTGCGCTGGGGTGCGGGCGTTGCGGCCCTGTCGGCACAAAGCCCACCGAGGCAGGGCCCAGGCCTACATTGCCCTACAATTCATCGCGGTTCGTGACACCGCTTTGGGCGCAAGACGATCCAGACTGCGGCCGTGCATTCTTCCCGACCGCGCGTTCCTGTGAAGGCATGATGAGCAACCGCCCCGCCGACCGCGCGCCACACGACGGCCTTGAGCGACACAGCCTCAGGCTCCCCTGGCCCCGCCGCCCTGTTGCCGGGGACGCCGATGCCGCTCAGGGCGCGGCGAGCATCCTGGGGATGCTGGCTTCCGCACTGGGCCCAGAGGCAGTCCCCGCCTGCACCGCATGGGTCAGAGAGGTCTTGAGAAGCGGCGGCACGGCTTGGCACAGCGTCACCACGCCAACGGGGCCCGCCTCGCTCACCCTCACGCTTCTCGAGGATGGCGAGCGTGAGTGCCATGCGCTTCTCTCGGTGGCGCCTGGGAGCAGCGAGGCGAACTGGACGGACCTCATGGCCGCGGCGCGGCTCGATGCGATGATCACCACCGCCGGTGCGCTGTGCCACACCGTCAACAACACGCTGACGGCCCTGCTGGGCAATGCGGAGATGCTGCTGGACACGCCCGGCCTACCCGAGGATGCGACGCTCTCCGCCCAGCTGATCCTTCGCGCCGGCGAGCGGCTGGACACCCTGACCCGCCAGACACTGCAACTGGGCCGGGCGCGTCATCCGGGACCGGGCCGCTGCAACCCCGAGTGCCAGGTGAGCCGGCTCGCCGAGGCGGTGGTCAAGGCCGATCCGTCGGGCACAAGGCTGGAACTGTACATCGCGCCCGGCCTGGGCACCTTGTTGGTCGACCCGGCAGCGTTTGACGCCGCCGCCTCGCATCTGCTGCACAACGCCCTGACGGCTGCGACTTCGGGCGGATGCGTCGCGCTGCACGCGGAGCGCGACGCATCCGTCCCAGCCTGGCCTGGCTTCGGATGGCTGCGGGTGACAGTGGAGGATGACGGGCCTGGGCTGCCAGCTCCTGAGCTCGCCTTCCCCGGCGGCGGCTTCCTCACCACCGGTCGATCGGGCGGTCGGCATCCTCTGGGCCTTGCCAGCGTCCGCGCCTTCGCCACCGCGCTGGGCGGCAGCCTGACAGCCGGCCGCAGCGACCGCGGCGGCGCCAGCCTCACCCTCCGCCTGCCCGTGCTGGATGAAGGGCGCAGCGTGCCGTGACCGCGACGCATCCCAACCTCTCCATCCCCTTCGACCAGGCCTTTGCCATCGCGCACGCGATGAACAACCTGCTCGCCATCATCGCGGGGCGGCTCGACGATGTTCATGACGGTTGCCCTGGAACGGCCGAGGCGCGGGAGGCCGCGGCGCTCGGCCTCCTCGCGACGGAGCGCGCCGCCCGCCTGATGCGCGGGATGATGGCGAGCCTGAACGGCGAGATTTTCCGGGCCGGCCGTTGCGACAGCGGCCAGGTGCTGCGTGGCGTCCAGGCGATGCGCCGCGCGCCCGGCCTGACGCCGATCGCGATCGATGAGACGGCGGAGAGCCTCGCGCTGCTGTGCGATCCGGTCGCGCTGTCGGATCTGATCGGAAATGCCCTGGATGCCCTCGCGCCGGAGGAGGATGCGCCGATCCAGCTGCGCTGCACGATGATCGAGGCACCGTCCGAGGATCTTCCGAGCGGCAGCTTTGCCGAGATCCGGATCACCGGGGGCATGCCCTGCGCCGAACCCGACTGGCGCGAGCGGGCGCTGGGGGAGAGCTGGCGCAGCGCGCTGCAACGCTTCTGCCGGGCCGCGGGCGGGGACGCACTGGTGGAGGGCGGCGAGCCGGGCCGGCCGACGGTGATCCGACTCTGCCTGCCGGGGCACCCGGCCCCACCCCAGATGCCTGCGGCCGACATTCCGCCACTGTCGGTCCGCGTGCTCATGGTCGAGGACGACGAACCTGTACGGCAGCACGCAGAACGCGTGATCACCAGCCTCGGCTATGCCATCATCTCGGTCCCGAGTGCCGAGGCGGCCTTGGATGTCGTGGGCGATGGCAGGCATGTGGATATTCTCTTCACGGATGTGATCCTTCCGGGCGGCATGAGCGGCGGTGAACTGGCCGAGCATGTCCAGCGCATCCGGCCGAGGATCCCCATCGTCTTCACCAGCGGCCACAATGCCGACCATTGTGTGAGCCGCCTCATGCTCAGCCGGGGTGCCACACTGCTGCCGAAGCCCTATCGGCGCAGCAGCCTCGCGGCGGCCCTGCAGGCCGCGGCCATGGCCGCACGCGGTGGAGTGAGCGAGCAGAGGTCATGGGGTGACTAGACCGACGCCAAGCCTTCGTCGCCTTCCTGTCAGAACCGTTTCCCGATCGATCCTTGGCCAGCGGGAAGCCTCCCACGCCCTGAAGGTTGGGCCGCCCGTGGACCCAGTGGTGGGTCGCGCATGAGGGCCCAGTTTTATCTCCGCCTTCTCTTCGCGCTGTCGGTCATCATTCCGGGCGCCGTGTTCATCGCGAGCACCACGGAGAGTTACAGGCGCGTCTGGCAGGATGCAGAGGTTCACGTGGACGGGACCATCGCGGTCATGCAGGAGCATGCGCAAAGGGTCTTCGAGACGCAGGAACTGGTGCTCGACCTGGTGAGCGACTTGATCCGGGAGACCCCACCTGGCGAAATCGCGACACCCTCCACGAATCTCCGCCTCGCGAACCTGGCCGATCGGCTGACACAGACCGTCTCTATCTGGATCATTGACGCGGATGGCTCTGTCGCCGCGGGTAGCATCGAATGGCCGCGCGGCCTGAACGTCACCGGCTTCGAGTATTTCGAAGCGCAGCGCGAAGCCGATCAACCGCGCTTCGTCAGCGGGCGGTACATCGGCCGGTCAACGGGGCAGCCCTCCTTCGCGCTCAGTCGCCGCCGTTCATCGCCGGACGGTTCCTTCAACGGCATCATCCATGTCGCCATCAGCCCGCTCTATTTCGAGCAGTATTTCGGCCTGGTGGATCGTGGGCGAGTTGGCGCGGCCTCCGTCTTTCGGGCGGACGGGACCATGCTGGCCCGCTTCCCCCCGGCACCACTGCCGGAACGGCTCTCCGCTGACAGTCCCACCCTGCAGGCAATCGCGGACCAGCCGCTCGCCGGCCGGATCCAGGGCGTCTCCACGCTCGACGGCGTCCAGCGTGTCTATGCCTATCGGCGCATCGGCGAGTTCCAGGTCTATGTCGGCTACGGCGCCAACATGCCTGGTCATCTGGCAGCGTGGCGCATGCGGGTGATGCAGCGCGGCCTTGGCACCCTCGCGATCATTTTGCTGCTGAGTGGCATCACATGGCTGGTCTCCCGCAGCCTGGCCGAGCGGCAGGCCGCGCTGGTGCGCCTCAAGGCGGAGAGCGAACTGCGCGAGGCGATGCAGCAGAAGCTGCAGGAGGCACGTTCGCTGGAGGCCCTCGGCCGGATGGCGCGCGGCATCGCGCATGACTTCAACAACCTCCTCACCGTGGTGATCGGCAATCTCGAGACGCTAGGCCGAAAGTTGCACGATGGGGCGAGCGTCCGCGCGCTGGAGGCCGCGCAAAAGGCGGCTGAAGCGGGAGCGCATCTCGCGGCGAGCCTGCTCGCCTATGCCAGAACGCAGGTGCTGAAGATCGAGACGATCAAGGTCCAGCCCTTCCTGACCAACCTGTCTGGGCTGCTGCGGGACATTGCCACTCCCACGCGGCGCCTTGTGCTCGACATCGCGCCGGACCTGCCGGATTGCGAGGCCGATCTCGCGCAGCTGACGGCCTGCATCAGCAACCTCGTGGCCAATGCGCGTGACGCCACGCAACCGGGCGCAACCTTGTTGCTGGCGGCGAGGCGAGCCGATCTCGGGCCAGCCGAGTTGGTCGAAAATCCCGCCGCCCAGCCGGGCCCCTTCATTGCCATCGCGCTGAGCGACGACGGCACGGGCATGACCAGCGAGACAGCCGCGCGCGCTTTCGAGCCGTTCTTCACCACAAAGGCGGAGGGCGAGGGCTCGGGCCTTGGGCTCTCGCAGGTGTTCGGGCTCATGCGGCAGTTGCGCGGCCATGTAACGATTCAAACCGCCCCAGGCGCCGGGACCACCGTCACCCTCTTCCTGCCGGCGGTCGTTGTGGATACCGCGCGGCCCGTGGCGCATCCCAGCCGGCCCGCCGCGCCCGCCCAGCAGGATCCCGAAGAGGCCAAAAGCCGGTCCGCGCGCATTCTCGTCGTGGATGACCAGGCCGAAATCCGCAGCCTGGTGGAACACATCCTGACGCGGGCTGGCTTCTCCGTGGTGCTGGCAGCCGGCGGGGATGAGGCCATGCGCATCTTCAGCGGAGATCGCGACTTCGATCTGGTGTTGTCCGACGTGATGATGCCGGATGATGTGGATGGCGTCAGCCTTGCACGCCGGCTGCGGGCGCTGGATCCGTCGGTCCGGCTGTTGCTGATGTCCGGCTATGCGCCGGGGCTGGAACAGATTGACGGGCTGAGGATCAGCGTCGTCGCCAAGCCCTTCACGCGCAGGAAGTTGCTCGATGCCGTCGACTCCGTCCTGGCATACAGCCGCGCATGAGCCTTTCTTGCCAGAACGGGAGAGCCCTTTGATGACGCCTGCCTCAGTCCCATCCTCAGAAGCGGAGCGTCTGGCCGCGCTGCAATCGTACGACATCCTGGACACCGGCTTTGAAGACACCTTCGATGACCTGACGGCGCTGGCTGCCAAGCTGACATCGAGCCCTATCGCGCTCGTGAGCCTGGTTGATTCCGACCGTCAGTGGTTCAAGTCGCGCGTGGGGTTTGATCAGGCCAGCACGTCGCGCGACATCGGGTTTTGTCCGCACGCCATCGCAGAGCCGAGCCGGACCTTCATCGTCAATGACGCCGCGAGCGATCCTCGATTCAGCGACAATCCGCTGGTCACGGGCCGCGCCGGCGTTCGCTTCTATGCGGGTGTGCCGCTGGTCAATCCGGAGGGCCACGCCCTCGGCACGCTTTGCGTTCTCGACCGCATCCCCCGGGAGATGGACAGCGCACAGCACAATGCGCTCCTTGTCTTGGCGCGGGCGGTGATGACCACGCTCGAGTTGCGGCGGTCGGCTATGCGAATGAAGGATTTCGTCCTGACGGATGCGCTGACGGGTATCGCAAATCGGGCCGCGTTCCTCAGCGCTCTCGATCGCGCCCTGGCGACCCAAAAGATCGCGAACGAGGCTTTTGGGCTGGTCTATCTCGACCTCGATGGATTTAAGCAGGTCAATGACCTGAAGGGGCATGCGGCAGGCGATCACGTACTGCGTGAAGTCGCGTCGGTTCTCGTCTCGACGGTGCGTCACGGCGATCTGGCTGCCCGCATTGGTGGTGACGAGTTTGCAGTCGTGCTGCCAGCAGTCGGGGAAGAGGCTCCCATTATTGCGGAACGGATTAGGGACGGCGTGGCGAGGCACATGGTGGCACTTGATTTCGGCGTAACAGCCTCCGTCGGCGCTGTGTCCTTCCGGTTGGCACCGGCCGACCGGGAAGCGGCGATCAGGTTTGTTGATCACCTGATGTATCAGGCGAAAATCGAAGGAAAGGACAAGGTCATCACCCGCGAGTTTGGAACGAATTAGCGACCCGCTGCTTCGGTTTTCCACACGGACGCTGCGGCTTTGTTTGTCGAAAATTCCACCGCCAGACACATGTCGGATGTTCATCGTTCCGAAATGCGGGCCCGGTGGTGCCTGTGCGTACCAGAGACCGACTCATGATCGAAGCTGTTGGTGGTGTTATCCTCGCGCTGGCTCTGCTCGCGCTGATGCGGCTGATGGGCTTCCTTTCCTTTTGCACGATCGTCGCAGGCGGTCTCGTGCTGGCGATCGGGATGAAGGTTGGCCTTGGCCTTGGCCTTACGCATGGAGCCGATGAGTTTGCAGATGGGGTCCTCCTAGTGCTGGTGGTGCTTCTGACCGTGTCGCTGGGCTTTATCGCGTTTGAGCTTATTCGTAGGCGGATGGCAGCCAGGAAAAAGCCTGAGATATAGAGACTTAGATCCAAGCAGAGTAACCGGGGCAAAACTCCGGGCATCGGTGCATTTGGGGGATTCCCCCGGTCACGGCGGTCGTGATTCGCTTCTGGTGTGGCGGCTCCTTCGAACCCCGACGACCTGTCTGCGACGGAGCTGAAAGGGCTCGTGGTCGAACTGCTCGGTCGTGTGCGCGATCTGGAGCGGCAGGTGGCGGCGCGGGATGCCGAGATTGCCCGCCTGAAGGGCCTCAAGGGCCGTCCCGAGATCAAGCCGAGTGGCATGGAGCAGGGTGCCAAGCCGCCGTCCGCCCCACCAGCCGGGCCGCGCCGCGGCGGCGGCGGCAAGACGGCGCGGCGCACCATCCACGAGGTGCGCGTGGTCAAGGCCGCGCCCCCGCCCGGCTCGCGCTTCAAGGGCTACCAGGACTTCGTCGTGCAGGACCTGGTGCTGCGCGCGCATGTGCTGCGGCTGCGGCGGGAATGCTGGGTGGCGCCGGACGGACAGCGGATCACGGCCGCGCTACCCGCCGGGATATCCGGCCATTTCGGGCCGGAACTGCGCCGCTTCGTGCTGGCGCAGCACCATCAGGGCCAGGTCACCGTGGGCCGGCTGCTGGCGCTGCTGCAGGGCATCGGCATCGACATCTCCAAGCGCCAACTGATGCGCCTGCTGATCGCCGGCCAGGACGGCTTCGTCGCCGAAGCCCGCGACGTGCTGCGCGCCGGGCTGCAGACCGCACGCTGGATCTCGGTGGACGACACCGGCGCGCGGCACGCCGGCGCGAACGGCGTCTGCACGCAAATCGGCAACCAGGACTTCACCTGGTTCGGCACCACGGCAGGCAAGAGCCGGCTCAACTTCCTCGGTCTGCTGCGCGCCGGCCATGGCGACTACGTCGTCAACGATACCGCGCTGGACTACATGCGCGGTCGCGCCCTGGCCGGCCCGCTGATCGCCCGCCTGGCCGACAGCGCGGTGCGGCACTTCGCGTCCGCCACGGACTGGTCAGCGCATCTGGACCGGCTCGGCATCCACGGGCTGGAGGGCAGCCTCGCACCGGCCCGCGTCGCCACCGAGGGTGCGCTCTGGGGCAGCATCGCCGCCCACGGCCTGCTGCAGGGTGCCGTCATCGTCAGCGACGACGCCGGCCAGTTCGATGTCGGCAGCCACGCGCTATGTTGGGTGCATGCCGAGCGACTGGTGCATCGGCTGGATACCTTCACCGATGAGCAGCGCGCGGCGCAGCAGCACCTGCGCGCGCTGATCTGGTGGTTCTACGCCGATCTCAAGGCCTATCGCGCAGACCCCTCGCCGCGACGGCGAAGCGAGTTGCGCACACGCTTCGAGCGCATCTTCCGACTGCAGACCGGCTTCGTCACGCTCGATCGCCTGCTGGCAAGGCTGCGGGGTCGCAAGGCCGAACTGCTGCGCGTGCTCGACCGGCCGGAGATCCCGCTGCACACCAACGGCTCCGAGAACGACATCCGCGCCTGCGTCACCAAGCGCAAGATCAGCGGCGGGACGCAGAGCGAAGCCGGGCGCGATTGCCGCGACGCGTTCCTCGGCCTGGCCAAGACCTGCGCCAAGCTCGGCATCAGCTTCTGGGAGTATCTCGGGCACCGACTGCGCGTCGCAGGCACCTCGCCGGTGCCCGCCCTCCCAGACCTCGTCAGGCTGCGCGCCACAGCCTGATCGCCCGGGCTTTTGCCCCGGTTACCAAGCAGACAGATCGCTTGCCTGTTGTAGACTCACGTAATACCAAGTCCCTGAAGCCCTGACTCAAAAAAGGGGATTCCCCGACGCGGGCGTGATCTGATTCAAGGTGGTGAGCATTTGAGCTTCACCATGGCCAGAGCCATTGCCCGCCGATCTGACTTCACTGGCGCGCAGCTTCGAGGTTTGGCCAGGCAATCGAAAGACGCGTCGCAGGCCAGGCGGCTGTTGGCGCTGGCGGTGATCTACGACGACGGTGCGCGCAGTGAGGCCGCGCGCCTTGGCGACGTGACCCTGCAGATCGTGCGTGATTGGGTGCTGCGTTTCAACGCTGAAGGCCCACGTGGCCTGATCGACCGTAAGCCGCCAGGCCAGCCCCGCTTGCTCACGGCAGAGCATGGCCAGGCGCTGATGGCGATCATCGAAAGCGGCCCCATTCCCGCCATCCACGGCGTAGTGCGGTGGCGGTTGTGCGATCTCGGCCAATGGCTATGGGAGGAGTTCCAGCTTTCTGTCTCCAAGCAGACCCTGAGCCGCGAGTTGCGCGCCATGGGGCTACGCAAGCTCTCGGCGCGGCCCAAGCACCATGCCCAAACGCCCGAGGCCATCGAGACATTCAAAAAAACTTCCGCACCACTCTGGCAAGCATCGCGGCCGACCAAGGCGTCGGCCTCGATGCGATAGAGATTTGGTTCGCCGACGAAGCCCGGATCGGCGAGAAGAACAAGATCACCCGCCGCTGGGCCCTGCGTGGCAGCAGGCCGTCAGCGCCGCAGGACCAGCGGACCGCATCGACCTACATCTTTGGCGCCGTCTGCCCGAGCGAAGGCAAGGGTGCGGCCCTCGTTCTGCCATTCTGTAACACCGCGGGGATGAGCCTGCACCTGGCCGAGATCGCGAGGATGGTCGAGCCAGGTCGGCACGTTGTGCTGCTGCTGGATCAGGCCGGGTGGCATCTGTCAGCAGACCTAGAGGTGCCCGCCAACATCACCGTGCTGCCGCTGCCCGCGAAGTGCCCGGAGCTGAATGTGACGGAGAACATCTGGCAGTTCATGCGCGACAACTGGCTGTCCAACAAAATCTTCAACGACGACGACGACATCGTCAGGCAATGCTGCTTCTACTGGAACCGGCTGATCGAGCAGCCATTGCGCATCATGTCCATCGGGCTGCGCGACTGGGCACATCGGTTCTGATCAGCAGGATTTGGTATTAGCTCGTGCATGGTGGCACTTTACGCTCCCACCGCGGAACCTACCATGGAAAGCCCGCAGCCGCCCTGAGCGATGGCGATGCCGGCCGTCTCAGACGGGACGAAGGCGCGCTGGCGAGCCAGCCGCAGAGGCCCTGCGCGGCCAGCGCCTGGCGGCGGCTTCAATTCGCGCATCGTTGAGCGGCGCGGCAGACTGGCACGTGCCGGCAGTCCTGCGTCAGGATGATCCGGTTCGTCTAGGAGGTATTGGCTGAAGCTTCGTTCTGGCGCAGGGATGCCTGCAGGGCATTCAGGCAGCGCCCGGCTGCGCTGATCTTGCGGGCGGCTGGAATCCAGCCCGCTTCAATCTAGCGCAGAAGCGCATCGATCGCAGCCATCGTGCTGTAAGCGTCAGCTGACTTGGTGGCCTTGCACACAGTCGTCCCTGTTTCGGCGACCCGGGATGCCCCGCGCATGACTGACGATTCGTGCTGTGGCAGGGCGCCGCCAACTCGAGAAGGCGACGGGCATCTGGAGGATCCTCGGCGCCCCTGATGATCTTGGATGCTGCGGCTGAGACGGTTCACTCCGCCATGGCGTATATGGTGAAGCAGCCCTTGGCACCGGTCTTGTTCGGGCCGACCTGGCGAGCACGGTCCCGGATTTCAATCACGTGGCCCTTCTTCTTCAGGACCGCGAAGAAGCCGCGGACCGTGTGCTGCGCCCGGCCGGTGGCCTCGGCGATCTGAACGACCGTGGCACCCTCCGGGCGGCGGAGCATGGCCAGCACCTGCTACTGCTTCGTGAGGGCACGCTCGCGCTGAACGACGCGGGTGATGTCCGGGTGACCGCGCTGAACGGCAACCGCATCGCTGGGAAGGCGTGTTTCCAAACGGCGCTCTGCCGTCTGGAAACACACGCCCGCGTCACGCCGCCAGGGCGTAGATGGTGAAGGAGCCCTTGGCGCCCGTCTTGTTGGGACCGACCATCCGCTCGCGCGACATCACCTCGACCGCGTGGCCCTTCTTCTTCAGCCCGGCGAAGAAGCCGCGGACCGTGTGCTGTGCCCAGCCGGTGGCCTCGGCGATCTGCGCGACGGTCGCGCCCTCGGGCCGGCGCAGCATGGCCAGCACCTGCTCCTGCTTCGTGCCTTCGCGCGGCTTGCGCGGCGCGCCCGGCTTGCGGGCTATGCGGGCGGGCTTGCGGGCGAGCAGGGTGCGCAGGGCTTCCATCGGCGCGTCCAGGGCGCCGAACATGTCGCCCTCGCGGTTGCCTTCATCGTCCCAGGCGGCGAGGACCGTCGCGGCGGCATCGCGCAGGCTGGTCCGCGGCGTGGCGGCGCGCGCCGCGAGGGCCTGGTCGAGCAGGGCGATTTCCTCCGTCAGGGGCGCGGCCTGGGCGGCTTCGCCGACCTTGGCGTCCTGTGTCGCTGGCTCCGCGGCGGGCGCCACCGTGGGCGCCGTGTTGGGCACGCTGTCCTCGATGCCGGAGCAGTCGGGCTCGCCGGCCAGCGCGTCGCTCTCATTCGGGTCGATGCCTATGGCGCGCAGCCCCTCGTCGGTGATGCGCGCCACGATCCAGGTGCCGTCGTCACCCTGGCGCCAACCCAGCCCGACATGCTCCCGCGGGGCGTTGATCTCGGTCAGCAGATTGTTCTTGATCAGGCTACGGAAGACCGCGTTGCGGGCCGCGGCCGGCAGGGTCTTGGGCGGGCGGGCGAGGCCCATCTCGTGCTGCGCGGCGGCGCTGAGGATCACGCGCTGGCTGTCGGAAAGCTTGGTCATCGTGGTGGTCTCCGGTTCCGGGTGCCGGTCATCGGCCCCTACTGCCGGGAGCCCCGCCGGCGTGGCCGGTCGGGGCGGTGCGGGAGTGGCCCGCTTCAGCAGGCGTATTCGCCGCGGCGGAAATGCTGGTCCGCGATGTCCTTCAGCTTCGCGGTGGTATCCGAAAGCCAGGCCGTTTCGCCCCAGAGCACCGTCTCCGGATCCGCACCAAAATGGTCCTCGCTGGCCTGGGTGAGTTCGGCGAGGAAGGCGTCGAACTCGGCCTTCTTCGCCAGGAAGGCGGCCAGGCTGTTTTCCTGGTTGCGGGCGGCGCGGGCGGTGCGGTCGGTCATGCTGGTCTCCGTCGTGGTGCAGGGCGTGATGCTCTGGGTGTGACGGAGCATTCGCGCTGTGCCGCGCGTGAGCCAAGCGCATCTCGCGCTCATAGAATTGCTATGATCGGCGGGATTCCATCACATCATGATCGAGGCCGGAATCACCCCGCGGGATTTAACCGATCCGCAACTTCCATCAGGAGCTTGTTCATCTGCTCCTGCAGGATGGTCTGCACGAGGTGAGGATCGCGGCCGATCTCCGCGGCGATCCGGCCCGACACCCGGGCCGGCCAACTCAGCACCGCATCGCGCATGCCGGCGGCGGCTTCGTCAATGCGATGGTTGGCGGCGGTGATGTCCATGAGGCGGCCTTTTGTCTCGTCGATCGCCAGGCGTTGCGCTTCGACCCCGAGGGCAAGTCGCGCGAGCGTCAGCCGGCCCAGTGGCGTGTCATCACCCGGCGTCGCCAGGGGCGAGCGTCCCGGCACGGCCGCCGCGGTCAGATCGCGGCGAACACGATCGAGGTCCCAGGACCCGTCCGCCTCCCGGCGGATGCGCCCGACCTGCTCGGCCTGCTGGATCGCGGTGTGCGACAGACCCAGCCGACGGGCGACTTCACGGGCGGAGGTGATGCGCTCTGGCAACGTCATCTCCTGTCCTGGCTGCGTGTTGGCAATCGGGTTGCATCTGGCAGCGGATCAAAATTGAGTCCGGTGAATCGCTTACGCGACGATCCTCACGGATTGGCAACCTCGTTTATCGCCTATCGCTAGCGACCTCGCGCGCGTTGGCCCCCCGCATACGATATCGCCGGGAAGGAACCATGGCCTCGACATTCGGGGAGGTGCAACCTCACGCCGTGGCGCGTTTCTACACCACGCGGATTCCGCAGCGCAATGCACTCATGCTTTGCCTTTCCATCTTTCGCATGAGCGCATCGCGCCGCCTCATATCACGCCGCCATGCGCGGTCGCGGCACCAGCCCATAGTGCATGGCCAGTACCGCGAGTGCGGCGGTGAACATGCCCTGCGCTTGAGCCGGTGCGATCGGGCGTCCCTGCCAGCCCTGCCGCGATCCCCATTCGCGGATCGAGCATTCCAGTCCGAGCACGTGCCAGACGGCAGAGCCGCCCGGGCTATGCAGCCCACCCAGGATATCCATCGCGGACAGCACCCGCCGCCGTGCTGACACCTGGCGCTCGGTCATCGTGTCGCCCGAGGCTGCCGGGATGCGGAGCAACTGTGTGGTGCGCATGCCGTCCAGCGCGGCTGCGCGAAACTGCGTGCGGAACATCGCCCCGGCCTCGTGCATCTCCGGGGTGATGGTGCCGTTGCCGAGCATGGCGGCGATCGAGTCCACTGCACGGCGATGCTGCACTGGTGTGCCGGTCTCGGGGTCGGTGTCACGCACCGGCTCGCCGAAGCCACCGTGCTGGAGACGCCAGCAGGAGGGCTTGGACAGTTCTTCCAGGGTCGGGACGTGGCGCTTACTGCGCTTAGCCATGATGTTCGTCTCCCTTCCCTCGTCCAGGGGTCTGGTGCTGATTTCGCAGGGCGGGCTTCCAACGCGGGTGCGTGTCGAACTCCGATGTGCCCGTGATGGGGTCCACGTGGTTACCCTCGCCGTGGCGCGCCCTCGCGATGAGCACGTCGCCGACGCGCTGCTGGTTGTGAGCAAGCGTGATGGCCGCGTGGCCCTGCAAAAAGGGCAGCACGATCGTGACGTAAAAGACTAGCCAGTCGCGCTGGTCCGGGACCAGGACGGCGGCGACATGCTGGTAACGACACTCGAACTCGGCGTAGTGCCCGCCCGTCGGCAGCGCCCACCAAGCGACCGACGCTTCGGGTATGGTCCCGCCGTGGAGAGCGACCCGTTTGCCCTCGCAGTCGAGTTCTGCGGAGACCGCCTCGCCCCAGTCGCGGTCGAATGGCCGCGCGAACTCCCGCGCCCTGACATACCACGACGGCTCGGGTTCCTCGGTGAATCCAGCGGCACGATAGACGGTGATGCTTTTGTCCTGATCCATAAAGCTCTCCGAGCTTGAGTTGCGACACCGCGGCTGCGGTGCCGGTCATGCCGCGGCCGGGTTGGGCTGAGCGGCTTCCATGCGGTGGGACAGCGCCGTGAGGCGGGCGCGGTCATTCGTGATGCGCTGCGCGAGGGCAGCGTCGAGCCGGGCGCTGAGCGCGGTGAGGCGCGCACGGGCGTCGGCAATGGGGTGTGTCGCGGGCTGGGGGGCCGCCCCGCCGATCATCTCGAAATGGGCGAGGGGCCCGAGCTTCGCTTCGAGCCAGGCGCGGGGATCGGGGATCAGCACCAGGTCGAACCGCGCCGTCCGATCCTTCTGCCCCGGCCCGGCCGGACGGTAGGCGACAACCGAGGAGGAGTGTGACGTTCTGCTATTAGAGAGAGAACTATAATAGCAAGATGTCACACTCCTCGCCTTCTGCTGGCGGGCGGCGTCGTGGCTCGGCCAGAGGTCGGGAAACGCCCGCGCCATGTCGGCGGCGTTGTCCAGCACCACGCCGGAGGCCGCCATGATGTCCTGGCGGCTGGGGCACACATCGTCCCAGTCCATCACCTCATGCACCGCGACCGGCAGCACGACGTCGGTCAGCAGGTCCACCTCCAGCGGCGTTGCTGCCGTGCGGTTCACGCCACGGCCGCGCCCGATGGCCTGGATCAGTTCGCCCTCGCAGATCGTCCAGCGGATCGCCTCGGCCGTCGGGTCGCCGTGTATTGCGCCGGGCACGGTGTGCACGCCGCCATCGGTAAGGGCGATGCGACGCTCCTCCTGCTCGTACCACCAGGTCACGTCACCCCGGCTGGCGAGCGGGGGGCAGTTCGTCACCGCGGCGGCCAACGCCTCCACCGTCAGCGGCGCCGGCAGCGTGCGGCCCAGCACCATCAACCCGGCGACGCTGCGCCAGCGATCGATGCCGCTGAGCGCGTTGAAGTGCGCCGCCTGGACGTTGCGCGGCAGCCCTGCCGCCCGCAGCGCATCCACAGCCGCCTTCTGGGCGATGATTAGGAGGTCGGGCGGCGACGCGCTCCGACCGCGCAGGCTGGCCGCGCGCAAGGCAATCAGCGCCGAGACCTGGCGCCGATGGTTCTCGGCGGCACTCCGATCGCGGGGCTTGGCATCCTCGCCCGGCGTCAGGGCCTTGGCGCTGACCGGCGCGCGGAGAATCTGGCGGACCCGCACATGCGGCTCCATGGCCATCAGCGGCTCGGCGATGGTGACTTCGGGAATGAAGGGGGTGACGAGTTCGGGTCGCAGCGTGGCATCGAGATGCAGGATTGGTCCTTGGGCGCCCCAGCCATCGCGCAGATCGGCACGCCAGGTCAGGCGCAGGCAGCGGACCGTGCCGTTCTCCGACATGGTGTCGACCAGCACCGCGCCGGCGACATCGTGGTCATTCTCCAGCGCCTCGGCGTTGAGCAACCACATGGCCGCGGCGCGGTTGGGCGGCGCCCAGGGCTCGCCCTCCTTTGGGAGTACGGCAGCGATGCGACGCCGGCGCTCGCCCGGATCCATGCCGGGGGTGAGGCCCGGGTTGCGCATGCGGCGATGCTCGAGGCCGGCGGCCTGGCGGCAGCGCTCCGGTGTCAGCCCGGCCGCGCGGAGTGCGGCGACGGAGAGCGGTCCGTTGCTGGCGCTGGACAGGACCTTCCACAGCCGCTCGCGCTGCGCCGCGAGATCGGCCGTGGCCTCCCAGTCCTCCTGGTTGCGTGAGGTGTAGCACTGGACCGTGCCGAGATGCGGCCGCAGCCCATCCAGCGTCAGCAGGGCTTTGCCGTCGGTGCCGCGTAGCCCCGCGCCCCAAAACCCCTCATCCAGCACCAGCAGCCCGACCGCGCCGATCTCATTGGGCGCCTGGTGGAACAGCGTATCATGCGCCGTCAGCACGACCTGTGCCGCCTCCAGCCGCGGCTTCTGGGCCTGGTAACCGCAGGATTTGTAGAGCGGGCAGATATGCGTGACGCCGCGGCGCGTGACCTTGCAACTGGTGGTCTCGACGATGCGCTCCACCTCCATGGCGTCGAAGGGTGCCGAGGGGTCGAGGCACATCAGCCGCTCGGGGTTGTCCGGCGAAGGGTCCGGGGCTGTGCGGCCCTTCCAGACCATCGCGTCTACGTCCAGGGCGAGGAACGCCTCACGCTGTTCCTCGGCCAGATCATGGCGCGGCACGCCGATGACGATTTTGCGCCCGCGCAGCGCTTCGCTGCGCAGCACGGCGGCGACGCTGCGCTGCATGGCCCTGGTCTTGCCGATGCCCACGCCGACCGGCAGGGCAAGACGCGGGGGGCGGGGGTCTGCGTTGAAGTCTAGGAGCATGCTGCCTCCCGCTGTTCGGCGGCGGCGCCATCAGGCGACGCGTTTGCCCAGGGCGGTGCGGCAGGCTGCCAATCGGCGTCGATCGGCTCGTCGGTCCAGTGTGCCGCGACATCGGCCATGAACTCGGCGACTTGATCATTCAGCGAGGCTCGAATGCTGGTGAGGTCGAGGATGGCCAGCGGATAGGTCGGCCGCAGAGGGGCGAGCGGGGCGGCGGCCCAAATCTCGTCGCGTACCGCATCGATCCCGCAGGCTGCGGCCAGATCGTTGAAGTCGCCGGGAATGGAGGGGATGGCGAGCAGGGCCTGGGTCGCGCGGGCTGCGGCGGTAGCGGCAGCAACGCCCGGATTGGTGTCGCGCCCCGGCTTGATGTCGTTATCGGCCAGGATCACCAGGGTGGCGTCCGGAAACCGCGCCTGGATCAGCGGCGCGACGCGCACCAGGTTGCCCGCGTCCATCGCGGCGACCACCGGCAGTTCGGTGGCGGCGTGGGCGGTGGCGCCGGTGGCCCAGCCCTCGCAGAGCAGGATGGCGGGCGCAGTCTCCAGCGGCCCGCCGATCAGCGCGAAGTGGTCCGCCTTGGCGCCGCCGGAGAGAAAGCGCTTGGTGCCATCCTCATAGATGCGCTGGATGCTGTGGATGGTGCCGTCCAGATCGACCAGCGGAATGATGAGCGTGGCACCCATGTCCATGCGGATGCCGAAGGGCTGCACGCCTTTGCGGCGGAGATAGGCCTGGTCCGGATCGGCGGGACCTGCATGCTCCCATTGGGCCTGCGCGGCCCGACGCGCGATGCGGTGCTCCTCGGCGGGATCCACATCGTTTGCGGGCTGCGCCAGCACGATCTCCGGGACGGGTGCCGGTGCTCGTTCCGTGGGTGCCCAGGCCGGCAGGCCGAGCCAGGCCCGCGCCCAATCAGCGGCATCGCGCCAATCGCCGCCGCGCTCGCGGGCGATGAGCTCGAAGGGGCCACCACCGCTGCCTGTGGCATGATCGAACCAGGTGCCGACCTTGGCACCGCTAATCACCGCGGAGAGGCTGCCGCGTCGGTTCCAGCGCCACTGCCGCGCTGTGCGGCGGGATGGCTTGCCGAGCAGTTCCTCCAGAAGCGAGGGCCAGCTGGCAATCAGCGCGTGGCGCAAATCTTCGAGGTCGTGGGCCATGCAGTCTCCTCGTGCTGGCCACAGATGGCAGATCGACTTCCCGGCGACGGGAATTCGATGCGCGCCGGCGTGGCGGGTTGCGGTCGGTTGGGAGCGCGAGGCCCCGTTCTTCATATTTACGGAATCGCCCGGGCAAGATTCTCAGCGGGTCGGTAGGTCGAGATGCGGGAGGGGGCTGCGGCGGGTGGCGCCCGCAGATTTTCCACTACTCATAGAACCACGAGATTGATTTCCGGTCCAGTCTTTCTAAGCATAGAGCGCCTACGAAAGACTACGCTCTGCTACGCAGAAGCACGTTGCGTAAATCACAACGCCCTTAAGCGGACCTAATGACTGGCGGAGAGAAGTTGTAGTTGCGTTTGGTAGGCGGTTGATACTGCAAACCGCGCGTTGAAAACCCCAAGCTTGGATCTGGGCACAAGGCAGGCCTGGTTCTCGCTGGTGGGAAGCAGGTGCAGCCTGGACACTGGCGGTGTTCCGCGGGCGGATCCCCATGGACCGCTTGGCGCAACGGCAGGGTGGCCCCGATGTGGCGGGAGCACCGGGTTTAGGGTCGATCCGTGCTACGCCGCCGGCATGGAAACAAAGCCGCCCATCCCCTTGGCCATCCTCGTTGGCATCCAGACACCCGAAGTGGATGATGTTGCGCACGCCGCCAGCCTCGAAGAACTGGGCCGGCTCGTGAAGACGCTGGGCTATGAGGTGGTGGATACGCTCTCGCAGCGGCGCGAGGGCACCGGCGCAGGGTCGGTGCTCGGCAGCGGCAAGCTGGCGGAGCTGGCGGCGCTGACGGGCGGCACGGGTGTGGTGGCTTCCATGGCGCCGCCGCCTAAATCCAAGGCGCGGGAGCGGTTCGAGGGGGCTGGCGGACCGTCAGACGCACCGTCGTCGAGCGAGGGTGCGTCCCGCAAGCCGGAATTCGTGATCGTGGACCACGAGCTCTCGCCCAGCCAGATCCGCAACCTGGAACGAGCGACGGGCGCTCAGGTGCTGGACCGCACTGGCGTGATCGTCGAAATCTTCCATCGCCACGCCAACACGCGTGAGGCGAAGCTGCAGGTGGAGATGGCGCGGCTGAAATACGTGGCCCCCCGGCTGCGCGAATCCTCCGGCGGCGGGGAGCGGCGGCAGGGGCCTGGCGCCGGTGAGAGCACGCTCGACCTGGACCGACGAAAGATCCGCGACCGTCTGTCGGAGCTGAAGGATCAGCTTGAGGCAGTGC
>JAESGX010000252.1_pt1 | contig 28534 bp, 21 predicted proteins | sample 9269801 | NCBI WGS metagenome assembly JAESGX01 (sample SAMN16773122, study PRJNA677054) | algae metagenome | isolation source: Pleurocapsa minor GSE-CHR-MK-17-07R and co-occurring heterotrophs from wet... | place: USA: Lower Calf Creek Falls, Grand Staircase Escalante National Monument, UT ... | reverse complement strand
GGGCGGATTCAAGGTCGAGGTGCAACACCTACTAAGCGAGGCTAGGCTGTTGCAATGAGAACTTACCAAGAAGTTGGTTTGAACGAACGCATCGAGATCCAGCAGCGTCTGGAGTCTGGAGATAGCCTGCGTGCGATTGCCCGGTCGCTGGGCCGGGCACCGAGCACGATCAGTCGCGAACGCAGTCGACATGCCGCCGCCTCGCCGTATCGTGCGCAAGTGGCGCAGCGCCGTGCCCGGACGAGCCGCTGCAAGGCGCGGGTGCCGCGCAAGCTGGACGATCCGGTACGTTTCGAGGCGGTGCAGCGGTTGTTGCGACTGGGCTGGTCGCCGCAGCAGGTGGCGGGGATACTGCGCGATGCCTGCCCGGACCAAGTCGCTGACCGCGTGTCCCACGAGACCATCTACAACGCCCTCTATGTGCTGCCGCGCGGCGAGCTGCGCAGGCAGTTGATCGCCTGCCTGCGCCAAGGTCGCAGCACCCGCAAGCCGAACAGCCGTGGCACCGACCGGCGAGGCCGGATCCCGGACATGCAGAGCATTCACGTGCGTCCGCCCGAAGTCGCCGACCGGTTGATCCCCGGCCACTGGGAAGGCGATCTGATCAAAGGCGCCGGCAACCGCTCCTCGATCGGGACCCTGGTCGAGCGCACCAGCGGCTTCGTGGTGCTGGTCAAGATGAGCAGCGCCAGCGCCGCCGATGCGCTGCACAGTTTCGGCAACGCGCTCAATCGCATTCCCAAGTCGCTGCGCAAGACCCTGACCTACGACCAGGGCAAGGAGATGAGTTACCACCGCGCCCTGACCCTGCGCACCGGAGTAGCGGTGTACTTCGCCGACCCCCATAGTCCCTGGCAGCGCGGCAGTAACGAGAACACCAACGGCCTGCTGCGCCAGTATCTGCCCAAGGGCACCGAACTGTCGGGCTACAGCCAGGACGAGCTCAACCAGATCGCGCTCAGCCTCAACACGCGCCCGCGCGCACGGCACCAGTTCAAATCGCCACTAGTGGTCTACAACGAGCATTTGAAACTTGCCCAAACCGGTACTGACATAATCCACTAACCACTGTTGCACCTCGACCTTGAAACTGCCTTGCCAAAACTCCTCCGCAGACGGCAAATGGCCTAGTGTTCGTACCCATGGTGTACGCTCGTGGCAGCTAACAGTGCATTCAAGCCAAAAGCGCTTCGGGGTTCGGCTTAATTCAGGCGTTAAGCATCACATGACAGATCACAGTTACGTTTGTTCTAGTTGCGGAAAGACTCACGAGGGACTGCCCACGGACTGGGGGTTTAAGCTCCCGGATGAGGTTTTTGAGTTGTCCTACTTGGACAAGTACCGCCGTACTCGTTCCAACACGGACCTCTGCGCGCTCGATGAGCAGCGATTCTTTATCCGCGGCCTACTGTCAATTCCCTTCACTCACAAAGAAGGTGAGTTTGCCTGGGGCGTTTGGGCTGAAGTGTCAAAGTCCGTCCATGACTTCTATGTGGATAACTACTCCAATGAGCTTGCTCAGGGCACCAAGGTTCAAGGCTCACTCGCCAATATCATTCCAGGCTCTCCACAACTCACTGGGCTCGCCCTCGACATTGAGATACGGAGCGCAAAGAGCCGTCCGTCTTTCATGTTTCCATCCGTGGCGGATCATGAACTGGCAATCGATCAACGGGATGGTATTGGTCACGCTCGGCACCACCAGTTTCTTGAGTTGTGCGGCCACTTCGACGAGAGTGACGCCTAACAATTCATTCAAGCCGATGCCGCTTCGCGGCTCCCCTTAACTCAGATGTTAGGCCGCTACACTCACCGTTTCACCACCACCAGCAGGAGGATCTATGCGTACCTTGATTGCCATCGCCATCGCAGCAACGGGAATCGCCGTTGCCATCATCTCCACTGCCGTTGCATCTCAGCCAGTTCCATCCACCATCGAGCAATGTGCTGGCCTTTTGCCTCAAGGAAAAACTTATGAATTTGAGGTCACTGGCAGCGTTGACACCACTGGTTCAGCGCCAAAACTGTCAGGAGAAATGTCGGTTTCCGATGGTACGCAAGTGGATCGTACTGCTGAGAGCGCAGCTTTCGGTGAGTGCATCGCCAGGCTCATCAAGTAGCCGCGGCCTAACAATTCATTCAAGCCGAACTTGCTTCGTTACAGCAAAAGCGTGGCAAAAATCTTGGCACGCTTTTGCCTCCACTACGCAAGTCGGCTTAATTCAGGCGCTAACGCTCCATGGTAATCCGTCGTAACCGAGCCGTTTTTTCGGGCGTCATCGCGATCGCCAGCGTCATAGCCATTCAAGCATTCAACAGCTTTGCATGTTACGGCCATGATCTCCGGCTGTTCTTGAAGACCCTCGGCATCTTCCTGTTCATTCCTTTGCTACCGGCTATCGTCTCGCTGGCAACCGCCAATCCGTTGAGAGCGATAGGCGCCTGCCTCATGTTTGCGCCGTGGCTCCTTCTGGCCTATTACATCGACTGTATTCGCCCATACACCGGTGGTGGAGCATCTATGATCTACGTTGCGGTTGTTCTTTGGGGTACTCCATCTTCAATCGTTGGGGCATTTGTTACTGGTCCCATCATGCGAGCGCTCGGCGTTTCCGTTGGTGGGCGCTAACAATTCACTTAAGCCGGGCCCGCTCCACGAGCCGACCAAATTCAGGCGTCGCCGACTATGACAATTCGCCAAGCGCTCGCCGTATCACTGCTTTTTGCTACAACCCTCCCCGCTTTGGCGACTACGACCATGTGCAGGTTCGAGGGCGCCAACGGGTCGCTCAGCTACGAGCTTGAGTTTATCGGCTACGGTGAGGTTGCGGTGATTCAGTACAGCGCAGCCAGAGGCCCGCGCAGTCTGCCTGCTGGCTCGTACGAAGTCCTGGAATTCGACGAGCGCTCTAGAAAGATCCACCTTGTGTTCCGCAATCCGGGCGACCCGACACTCCTGCCCTCTTTCACGCTCAAGGGAGAGGGCAACCAAGTGCTCATGTCTATCGATGGAAAGAAGATTTCAGGAGAGCTTCGCTGCGACTTCTAGCCATTCCCGCTAACGGTGTAACGCGCTCGCACCGCAGCTTCACGCATCAGATAGCGCTCGGCATTGATCGCGCGGGTAGCGTCTTGTCTCAGCGCGAGGCGCGCAGCGCGCGCTGCTGTTCCAGGGTCAGGGCGACGTTGTTGCGCAGGTAGGCGGGCTCCACGCGTTCGGGCGCGGTGGCTTCGCCGCGGGCGTAGGCGCGGACGGCGAGCCGGGCTACGTCGGCGGCGTGCGGCAGGGCAGTCGCGTCGACCGAGACCAGTTGCGAACTTAAGTGCTGCTGCAGGAGTCCGTTGGCGGCGGCGAAGCCGGTGCCCATGCCGTGCCAGCCGCCTTCGCTGTCCGGCAGCGCGACCGCTTGCGGTGCGCAGACGAGTTCGGTGGAGATGGCGATGAGTTCGTCGCCGTCACGCTGGAACGCGCCGACGTAAACCTCGCCCATGCGCGCGTCGATGGCGGCGAGGATGCGGTCGCCTTCCGATTGCACGGCGATCGCCCTCAACGTGGAAACGGCGACGACGGGCTTGTCCAGCGCCAGCGCGATGCCCTGCGCCAACGCGATCGCAAGGCGCACGCCGGTGAAGGCGCCGGGGCCCTTGCTGATGGCGATGGCATCGAGTCGGGATTTGGCGATGCCCGCTTCGGCCAGCAGCGCTTCGGCCCACGGCAGCGCGTACTCGGCGTGCAGGCGCGGCGCGATTTCGTGGCGCTCGATGATCTCGCCGTCCAGATACAGGGCGACGGAGCAGGCTTCGGTGGCGGTTTCGAAGGCGAGGAGTTTCATGTGGGCGGGAGGCGGGAGGCGGGAGGCGGATAGAGCGTAGCTTTTTTTGCTCGTCATCATTTGCTCTTCATCCCGGCAGACGCCAGCATCCAGTGCTTCTAGGGCAACGGTCTTCCATTGAATATCGCAGAAGCGAAAGCTGAAGCAAGAGCACTGGGTCCCGGCGTTCGCCGGGATGACGAGCAAGAGCGGAAGCAAGGTGAGTTCCGGCTACCGGCTACCGGCTACCGACTCCCCATTCGCAACCACGCCAAAAAACGCCTGCACATCCTCCACGTTCCTTGTGCGCGTGAACGGCGGCAGCGAATCCAGGAAGACCTTGCCGTAGGATTTGTTGGTCAGGCGCGGGTCGCAGAGGACGAGCACGCCGCGGTCGGTTTCGCTGCGGATCAGGCGGCCGACGCCCTGCTTCAGCGCGATCACCGCTTGCGGCAATTGTTCGTCGCGAAAGGGGTTTCCGCCGTCGCGGCGGATCGCGTCCAGGCGCGCCTCGAACACCGGGTCGTCGGGCGCGGCGAAAGGCAGCTTGTCGATCACCACCACAGACAGTGCATCGCCGACCACGTCCACGCCTTCGCGGAAACTGGCCGCGCCGAGCAGCACGCCGTTGCCGGAGTCGCGGAAGCGCTGCAGCAGGGTCGCGCGCGGCGCTTCGCCCTGCACGAACAGCGGCCACGGCGCGTCGCGCAAGGTTTCCGCCGCCTCGCGCAGCGCGCGGTGCGAGGCGAACAGCAGGAAGGCACGGCCGTTGGAGGCCTGCAGCACCGGAGTCAGCGCGGCGATCAGCGCGGTGCCGTAGCCGCGCGCGCTGGGTTCGGGCAGATTTTGCGGCAGATAGCACAGCGCCTGTTTGGGCCAGTCGAACGGGCTGGGCTGCAGCAGCGTGTGCGGATCTTCCAAGCCAAGGCGCACGGCCAGATGCTCGAAGCTGCCGCCGACCGCCAAGGTAGCCGAAGTGAACACCCACGCCGCATGCGATTTTTCGCGGTGTTCGCGCAGCGGGCCCGACACGTCCAGCGGCGTGCGCTGGCAGCGGAAGCCGCGCTGGGTGAGCTCGTACCAGAGCACGTCGCTGGAAGGCAGCGGCGCGCCGTCGTCGAAATCGACCAGGCGGCCTTCATCGGTGTTGCCGTCATCGGCGCGGCTGTCGTCGCCCAGCCAGCGCGCCAGCCGGGTCGATGCGTCCTTGGCGCGCGAGGCGCAGGCGTCCAGGCCCAGCGAGGCGTCGGCCAGGGCCACCACCGCTTCGATCAAGTCTCGCAGCGCGGCGGTCAACGCATCGAAACCGGCGCGCACTTCCGGCTTGGCCAAGGCGCGGAAACGCGTGCCGCGCACCGGCAGGGCTTCCATGCCGGCGCGCAGTTCGCGCAGCGCCTGTTCCAGCGCGCGCACCGGCGCCTGCAGGCTGGCCAGCGCGCCGGGCACATCCTTGCATTCGGCCAGGCAATCGCGCGCCAGCTCCTGCAGCGGGCGCATGCCGAAGCTTTCGCCGAAGAAATTCGCGGCCAGTTCCGGCAGCTGGTGCGCCTCGTCGATCACGAACGCCTGCGCGCCGGGCAGGATTTCGCCGAAGCCTTCCTGCTTCAGCGCCAGATCGGCGAGCAGCAGGTGATGGTTGACCACCACGATGTCGGCCGACTGCGCGCGCTGCCGCGCCTGCACCACGAAGCAGTCGCCCCAGAACGGGCAGTCGGTGCCCAGGCAGTTGTCGTTGGTGGAGGTGACCATGGGCAGCAGCGGCGAATCGTCCGGCAAGGCTTCCAGCTCGGCGATGTCGCCGTACTGCGTGCGCCCGCCCCAGGACACGATGCGCTGGAACTGCGAGATCTGTTCGCGCGTGGTAAAGCGTGGTTCGCCCTTGGCCTGTTCCAGCCGGTATTTGCACAGATAGTTCGCGCGGCCCTTGAGCAGAGCGGATTTCAGGCCGGTGCCCAGCGCATTGCGCACGCGCGGCAGGTCGCGGTGATAGAGCTGGTCCTGCAGCGCGCGCGTGCCGGTAGAAATGATGGTCTTCAGCCCCGACACCAGCGCGGGCACCAGATAGGCGAAGGTCTTGCCGGTGCCGGTGCCGGCCTCGGCCAGCAGGGCTTCGCGGCTCTCGAACGCCTCGGCGATCGCGCCGGACAGGCGCTGCTGCGCTTCGCGGGGGACGAAATTTTCCAGCGCGGCGGCGAGCGCGCCGCCTTCGCTGAGCGCAGCGCGGCTGGCTTGGGCGAGTTGCGACATCGTCAGCAATCGGGAAAAACGGATTGCCGTTTGGCCGAAGCGTTCAAGCCGCTGCGAGCTTCAGCTTACTAACCCGCCGCAGATTGACCTGCTGCCTGGCTAGCCATAGATCATGCATGTCCTGCATGACCAACCAACTTTCGGGCGAACGTCCGATCGCCTTGGACAACCGCAGCGCCATCTCGGGCGTCACTCGACTGCTGCCTTTGAGCACACGGCTGAGAGTAGAGGGAGCGACGTCGAGCCGGAGCGCCAGTTCGCGCCCGCTGACGCCGTTCGGCTCAAGGTAAACTTCGGTGATGAACTCACCAGGATGCGGAGGGTTGTGCATAGTCATCAGTGGTAATCCTCGTAATCCAGAACGTAGGCATTGCCGTCCTTGAACTCGAAAGTCAGTCGCCAATTGCCATTTACCGAGATCGCCCAGCGCCCACGCAGTTCGCCTTTGAGCGCATGCAGCGCGAAACCCGGAAGATTCATGTCTTCAATAGTCTGCGCGGTGTCCAATGCAGCCAACTGCATGCGTAACCGCTTGCGGTGATTGGCCTGGACACCGGCACCGTTGCCCGTCTCGAACAACTTGCGTAGGCCTTTGTGACGGAATGATTTAATCACGGCCCAGAATACCATGTTGCGTATCGCGCAACAAAGCGCTGCTAGGCCCTGCGCAGCACGGAAGGCGCCCTATTCCAATGGAGTGCTACATACGATTCAGGCCAGCGACCGTACACGCTTCAATTTGTGTGCGGGCGGACGCCGCGTCCACTTTGAGGCCGCGCGCCAGACGCGACTGTTCGATGGTGGCCCAGTGCCGGCGACACAGCGGCCCGACCTTGGAGCCCAGATCGAAGCCGCGCTTGGCCAGGGTTTCGCTACGCGGGTGATCGGACTGCAGCAGCGCGACTTCCGCGCGCTCCTGCAGGATCGCCGGATCGTCAGGCACCATCAGCAGCGCCTGGTTGAGCGCTTCGGCGGCCGCGGGAAAGTTGCGCGCGGCGATGGCGCGCGTGGCGGTGGCACGCAGGTCGTCCACTTGCGGATCGCGCAGCGGCTGCACGGCGAGTTCGCGGTCGTCCTTGCCGGCGGCGGCCACGACCGCGGCGAGCCGCTGTTCGGGCGCGACCTTGGGCACGGCGGGCGCGGCCGGCAGATCCGGCATGGCGCTGCACGCGGTCAGCGCGCAACACGCGGCGGTGATGGCGAAGGAGAAGATGCGCGTGGCCGTGCTCATGGTTCGTTCGCCGGTTCGGGTTCCGTGGGCGCGTCTTCGGAGGCCTCGTTGCCGTCCAGGCCGAACCAGCTGCGCCAACCGCCGCTTTCCTGTTGGTCTTCCGGCAGCGGCTCGATCACGCACGGACTGTAGGCGGGCGCGAAGCCGGCCACGAACGGCAGCTGGCGCGCCCCCGGGCAGCTGGCGTCGGTGGCGTTGGCGCCGGCCACCCACTGCCAGTCCAGGCCCTTGCCCGACACTTTCAGCGGCGCGCTGGGCAGGCGCGCGAAGATGCCCGACCACACCCGCATCGCGCCGGTGGCGCCGTACAGGCCGGTCTGCTCGTTCTGGTCGTTGCCCATCCACACCACGGCCAGGTGGTCGCCGGTGTAGCCGGCGTACCAGCTGTCGCGGCCGTCGTTGCTGGTGCCGGTCTTGCCGGCCGACTGCAGCCGGCCCAGGCCGTCGCCGAGCAGCTGCCGCCCGGTGCCGTTGCTGACCACCTGCTGCAGGCCGATGCTGATCAGGTGCGCGGCGATGGAATCGCCTTCCTGCGCCGGCGTGGGCGTCTTGTCGTAGCGCTTGAGCAGCTTGCCGTTGGGATCGAGCACGCCGCGCACCGCGTGCAGCGGCTGGATCTCGCCGCCCGAAGCCAGGAACTGGTACAGCTGCGCCATCGCGTACGGGCTCTGGTCGGTGGCGCCGAGGATCAAGGAGGGATTCGGTTCGGACTGGATGCCGGCCAGCACGCGGATCAGATCCGACAGACGCTGCGGATCCACCTTCATGCCGATGCGCACGGTGGCCTGGTTGTAGGACTGCGCCAGCGCATCGATGGCGCGCACCGAGCCGTGGCTGCGTCGGTCCGAGTTGGTCGGCGTCCAGCGCCTGCCCTTGCCCAGCTGCACGGTGACCGGGGAATCGTCGACATAGCTGGCCAGCGAATAATTGTCCGGCTGGGCCAGCGCCAGCAGGTACACGAACGGCTTGAGCAGCGACCCCACCGGGCGCTGCGCTTCCACCGCACGGTTGAAGCCGGGCTGCGACACATTGCGGCTGCCGACCACGGCCAGCACGTCGCCGTCGTGCACGTCGGTCAGCACCAAGCCGGCCTGCAGCGGCGGACGCCTCTTGTTTTCCACCGACTTCAGCGTGCGCGCCACCGCGCCTTCGGCATAGGCCTGCGCGGACGGCGACATACCGGTGAGCACGCTCAGGCCGGCGCCCTGCAGCGCGCTTTCCGGGTAGTCGCGCGCCAGCTGCCGACGCACCAGATCCACGTAGGCGGGGAAGCGGTTGGCCGCCGCCATGCCTGGCGTTTTGGTGACGCCGAGCGGCGCGGCCAGCGCGCGTTTCCATTCGGCGGCGTCGATCAGGCCGGTTTCGTGCAGTTTGTCGAGCGCCAGGTTGCGACGGTCCAGCGCGCGCTGCGCATTGCGCCGCGGATCGTAGTGCGACGGACCTTTGACGATGCCGATCAGCAGCGCGATCTGTTCGGTGGTCAGCGCATCGAGTTCACGCCCGAACCAGAACTCCGACGCCGCCGACACGCCGTGGATCGCCTGGCTGCCGCGCTGGCCCATGTACACCTGATTCATGTACGCCTCCAGGATCGTGCGCTTGTCGTAGCGCGCCTCCAGGATCAGGGCGAACAGGATCTCGTTGAATTTGCGGCTGACCGTGACTTCCTTGCCGATGCCGAGCAGGCCGCTGCGCGCCAGCTGCTGGGTCAGCGTGCTGGCGCCCTGCTTGTTCTCGCCGCCGGAACGCACCGCCACCCAGACCGCGCGCAGCATGCCGCTCAGATCGATGCCGTGGTGGCGGCTGAAATCGCGGTCTTCCACCGCCTGCAGGCCGGTGACCAGCAGCTCGGGCACTTCTTCCAGGCGCACCAGGCGGCGCTCTTCCTGCTTCTGCCCGTAAAGCGTGGCGATGCGCGCCGGATCCAGCCGCGCCGACTTGAGGTTCTGCTTGCGCGCGACATCGCGCAGCCCGCTCACGCGCCCGCCGGACAGCGACACCTGCAGCGTGCGCGGCGCGATTTTTTCGTCCACGTCGACGAAACCGCGGCTGGAAATGGTGAAGCGGCCGCCGCTGCGCGCGTATGTGCCGGGACGCTGGCCCGCGCCGTCGTCGCGGTACGACGCGGCGTCGAGTTCGGTCTTCAGGGTCTGCGCGTCCATCGCCAAACCCGGCGCCAGCTGCAGCGGGCGGGCGTACACGCGCGTGGGAATCTGCCACTGCAGCGCGCCGAAACGCTGGCTGACCTGATGGTTCAGATACAGCATGTAAGGAATCAGAAAGCCCAGCCCCAGCGCCACCGCCGCCAGGCCCCAGGTGATCAGCCGCTGGCGCCAGCGCGGCGCTTCCTCGTGATCGTCGTACTCGTCTTCTGCGTCGTCGTAGTCGTAGCGGGGCACGGGGATGCGACAATATGGGTTCGGCCGAGTCTAGCGCAGCGCGCCCGACTGCGGCCCGCCAGGACATTTTTCGCTCAGCTGGAGTTGCAACGGGATGTCGATTTCCCTGGCCGATGTGCGCTTCCAATGGCAACGCGCACTGGGCCTGATCCGTCGCGGCATGACCAGCCTGCGCGCGCGCGGGTGGCGCGCCACCTGGCAGCGGGTCCAGCGCCAGCTGCAGCCAACGCCACGGGCGCAGCGCGACGCGCTTTACTTCCCGACCGAAGCCGCATTCGCCGCGTTCGCGGTGCCGCACAGTGCGACGCCGCGCGCCAGCCTGGTTGTCCCGGTGTACAACCAAGCCGCGCATACCCTGGCCTGCCTGCGCGCGCTGGCCGCGCATCCGCCGCGGGCCGCGTGCGAAATCATCGTCGTGGACGACGGCTCCAGCGACCAAACCGCGCAGTGGATGGCGCAGATCGCGGGCCTGCGTTACCACCGGCGCGCCAGCAACGGCGGCTTCATCGCCGCGTGCAACGACGGCGCGGCGCTGGCGCGCGGCGAGTTCCTGGTATTCCTCAACAACGATACCGTGCCGCAGCCGGGCTGGCTGGACGCGCTGCTGGACACATTCCGCGCGCAGCCGGAGGCCGGCCTGGTCGGCGCGCAGCTGCTGTACCCGGACGGACGCCTGCAGGAAGCGGGCGGCGTGGTGTTCGCGGACGGCAGCGCGTGGAACTACGGACGTTTCGAATCGCCGGAGGACCCGCGATTCGCCAGCCTGCGCGAAGCGGACTATTGCTCCGGCGCGGCGATCGCGATCCGGCGCGCGTTGTTCGCGCAGCTGGGCGGCTTCGATACGCGCTACGCGCCGGCGTATTACGAGGACACCGATCTGGCTTTTGCGGTGCGCGCCGCCGGGCAGCGGGTGCTTTACCAACCCGCCGCGCGCGTGGTCCATCTGGAAGGCGTCACCTCCGGCACCGATACCGGCAGCGGCATCAAGGCTTACCAATTGCGCAATCGCGGAATTTTCGCGCGGAAATGGCAGGCCGCACTCGCGGCGCACCCTGAGCCCGGCGTGACGCCCACGCCGGCGACCCTGCATGCGCGGCAGCGGCAGATCCTGATTGTCGACGAAGCGGTGCCGCAGCCGGACCGCGATTCGGCCTCGCTGCGCCTGCTGAACCTGATGCGGCTGCTGCGCGAAGCGGGCGCGCACGTGGTGTTCCTGGCGACCGAGCATGCGCCTGCAGGGGGCCAGCTCGCCGGCCTGCGCGCACTGGGAATCGAGGTCTGGCACGTACCTTTCGCGGCGCGTCCGCCGGCCTGGCTGCGCGAACATGGCGGGCGTTTTTCGCTGATCGTCGCCTGCCGCTACTACCTGGCCGGCAAGCTCTTTCCGCTCGCGCGCCGGGTCGCGCCGCAGGCGCGCCTGGTGCTGGATACCATCGACCTGCACTACCTGCGCGAAGCGCGCGCCGCGGCGCTGTCGGGCAATGCCGCGCTGGAAAAATCGGCGGCGCGCACGCGCCGCCAAGAGCTCGACGTGATCGCGCAAAGCGACATCACCCTGGTGGTGAGCCACAGCGAGCGCGACCTGCTGGCGCGCGATGCGCCCGGCGCGCGGGTCGAAGTGGTTTCCAACCTGCACGAGGTCTCGGGGCCAGGGCTTCCCTTCGCGCAACGCAGGGATCTGGTGTTCGTCGGTGGATTCCGCCACGCGCCCAACGTGGACGCGGTGTGCTGGTTCGTGGAGGAAGCGATGCCGGCGATCCGCACGCGTCTTCCCGATGTCGTGTTCCACTGCATCGGCGCGGATCCGCCCGCCGCGATCCGCGCGCTCTCCGCGCACGGCAACGTGCGCATCCACGGCCACGTGCCGGATCTGCAGCCGGCGATGGACGGCATGCGCGTCTCGGTGGCGCCGCTGCGCTTCGGCGCCGGCGTGAAAGGCAAGATCAACCTGAGCATGGCCCACGGCCAGCCGGTGGTGGCGACCGCGTGCGCGGTGGAAGGCATGCATCTGCGCGACGGTGTCGACGTACTGGTCGCAGACGACGCGCAGGCGTTTGCCGACGCGGTAGTGCGGCTGTATCAGAACGAAGCCTTATGGAGCCAGCTGTCGCGCAACGGGCTGGACAATGTAGCCCGGCACTTCTCGATGGACGCAGCGCGCGACACCGTGCGCAAGGTCTTTTTCCAGTAGCTCATGCGGGAGGGGCTTCGGCCCCGACGCTTGCAGGGCGAAGGCGCGCGGATCCGGGCGAAAGATCGGATAAAACCAATACGGATCAGAGTTAAAGCCTGCTTTGCGTCGCATTGCGTTCTCTCGTCTTGAAAAAATCCGCATTGCGAAGCGGATGGACCGATCGCTAAGGAATACGGTTGGACCCACGAGTGCTAACCGCCTTAATTCCCGCCAGAAATCCAAGGCCGATGCTGCCTGGCAGCACCCACGCCCAGTCATCGCCCTGTCGAATCGCGCTAGCCACGAATAAGCCAGCGGCTCCCAGAAGGAATGACCAAGCCGAAACGTGCAGGCCTTCGAGCGGCTGGTTCCACTTCAGCGGATTCGCCGACCAGACAGGACGGCGCCACTCGCGATCAGGCCTGATGATCGACTACGCGATGACCGAGAAGAACGAAAAACCGATCAATACCAACGGAAAGTGCCACTTGGGCCGCACCGAGAAGTCATCCGTCATTGCCGCACGAATCAATAGCCAGGCTGGCACGGACGATGCCGCGATGGCGATGCGGGCTACCAGCCAGAACTTCGATGAATCCTCCATACCCTCCACTCCTGCGCGCGTCCGATCGCGTTCGTTCCGATGCGTGGAGCTGGTGCGAGGAAACGCAGCGCTTCCCTTTATTCTAGCGGCCTAATTCCACCGCTCTGCGCCGTGCGCACCCGCACTTCGAACTCCGCCAATCCCGGCGCCTGCGCGTCGAGCTGGCGGGCTTCCTGCAGGGCCTGCGCGGCGAAGGCGACGTCGCCCGCGCCCAGGCGTTCGCCGCCGACGGCGACCCACTTCTGCGCCAGGCGGCGGCGCGCGTCGCCCAGGCGCGCGTCGCGCGGGGCGATGGTCTGCCAGGCGTCGTAGCAGCCGCGCGCGCGGCGGATGCGGTTACCGCGCAGTTCGTCCTCGAAACAGGCCTGCGTGGCCGGCAGGAAGCGCGCCGCGGCGCGCTTCACCGCCGCATCTTCGGGCGCCAGCGCCTGCGCCGCGCGCAGCCGGTCGTAGGCGCTTTCGCCCGGTGGATCCAGCCAGTCCGCGCGCGCTTCGGCCTCGGCCATCGCCGTCAGCAGCGACTGCACGCGCCGGTCGCGCTCCTGCGGCGGCAGGGCGGAAGGAAGGCGCGAACGCGACTGGCGCGCGCGCGCCAGCGCCTGTTCGGCTTCCTGCACTTCGGCCTGCTGTACATCGGGCGCTCCCGGCGCCAGTTCGCGCGCCTTGCGCAGCAGGGCTTCGGCATCGACGAAATCGAAATCGGCGGCGGCCGCGCCTGCGCGCTGCGCATACGCGGCGGCGGTGCGCTGCAGGCCCTGCCCGGCCGCGGCGTCGCCCGCGACGGCCGCCAGCACCGCGCGATAGCCGGCGGCGGCTTCGTCCAGGCGCTCACGCCGCAGATCGGCATCGGCGCGCGCGCGGCGAACTTCCGCGGCGCGCGCCAGTTCGGCTTGCGCCGCCGGCAGGTCGACATGGCCGCCGTCGTATTCGCGCACCTGCGCGATCAGCGCGGCGCTGCCGGCCAGATCGCCTTTGGCCAGCGCCTGACGCGCCTGCTGCAGCCGTTCCGAGAGCGCGTCTTCGCGTCCTTCCAGCGCCAGGGTGTTGTTGGGCAGCAGCGCCAGCACCTTGCGATACAGCGGCAGCGCCGCTTCCGGCTGGCCTGCGGCCAGCGCCGCGCTGGCCTGGCGCAGCAGCACGTCCACGCCGGCGTGTTCGGCTTCGCGCAGACGCAATTCGTTGCCGACCGCATCGGCCTGGGCGCGCGGCACCTGCAGTTCGCGCGCCAGCGCCAAGGCGGCGCGGGCTTCATCGAAACGGTCGGCCAGCGAATGGCTGCGCGCCTGCATCAACGCGGCCGCCGCGACCCGCATCAGGCCTGCGGAGGCTTCGTCGCGGTCGGCATCCAGCGCCTGCGCGGCTTCGAAACGCTGGCGCGCGCCGGTGCCATCGGCCGCGCTCAGGCGCCCTTCGCGCAGGGCAAGCTCCGCTTCGTCCAGCAGCTGCTGCACCCGGGTGTCGGGCCAGATCAGGGTCGCCAGCGGCTGCCGGAACATCGCCACCGCGATGATCGCGATCACCAGCACGGCCGCGATCCAGCGCCAGTGGCGGCGGTCGCGCCTGGGCGGCGGCGCGGCGGACGATGGACGGTGGAATTCGACTTTCTGCAGCCAGTCGGCCACCGGTTCGATCCGGCCCTGAGGCCGTGGGTCTGCGGGATGGGTCATCGCGGCAGGATAACCGCTCAGCCCGAGCGCCGCGCTTCCTCCACCCCGGGCAAGGCGTCCAGCTTGCCGAGCAGCATGGAGAGCTGGCCGTAGTCCGACACCTTGAGGCGCAGGCGCAGCTGCGCGCGGCCGCTGTCGCGCACGTTGTCGCTCTGGATGTCGATCACGTTGGCGTCTTCCTGCGCGATCAGGGTGGTGATGTCCTTGAGCAGGCCCTTGCGGTCGAAGGCCTTGACCTGCACGTCCACTTCGTAGCCGCCGCCGGCCACGCCCCATTCCACCGGCAGCACGCGCTGCGGGCTGGCTGCCGCCAGCCGCAACAGCGCGGCGCAGTGCGCGCGATGCACGCTGACCCCGCGCCCGCGGGTGAGGTAGCCGGCGATCGGTTCGCCCGGCACCGGCTGGCAGCAGCGCGCCAGCTGCACCAGCAGATTGCCGACGCCCTGCACGGTGAATTTGGATTTGGAAGGCGGCGCGGCGCGCTTGGGCAAACGGCGCGGCGGCGCGGCCGGCGCAGGCTCGGCGGCCGCGCGCAGTTCTTCATGCAGCGCGCGGCCGATCTGGCTGGGGCCGACGTCGCCCAGCGCCACCTGGATGTAAAGATCGTCGATGCTTTCCGCGTGGAATTTTTTCGCCATCGGCGCCAGGTCGGCGTGATGCAGGCCCAGGCGCTTCAATTCGCGCTCCAGCACGTCGCGCCCGGCCTGCACGTTGCGCGCGCGGTCCAGCTTGTGGAACCAGGCGCGCACCTTGTCGCGCGAACGTCCGCTGACCAGGAACCCGTTGCTGGGCAGCAGCCAGTCGCGGCGCGGTTCGCCGGTCTTGGCGGTCAGGATCTCGACCCGATCGCCGCTGCGCAGCGCATGGCCGAGCGGCACGATGCGGCCGTTGACCTTGGCCCCGCGCGTGCGGTGCCCGACCATGGTGTGCACGTGGTAGGCGAAATCGAGCACGGTGCCGCCCTTGGGCAGGTCGATGACTTCGCCCTTCGGCGTCAACGTGTAGATGCGCTCTTCGGCCAGCTCCGCGTCGAGTTCGCCGGCCAGGCCTTCGCTGTCGGCGGACGGTTCCAGCAGGCGCCGCATCCACGCGATCTTGCGTTCGAAGGCTTTGTCGCCACCCTTGCCTTCGCCGCTCTTGCCCGCCGCGCCCTTGCCTTCCTTGTAGCGCCAGTGCGCGGCCACGCCGAGTTCGGCCTGCGCGTGCATTTCGTGCGTGCGGATCTGCACTTCCAGCGTGCGCGCTTCCGGGCCGATCACCGCGGTGTGCAGCGAGCGGTAGTCGTTGGCCTTGGGCCGGGCGATGTAGTCGTCGAACTCGCTGGGCACAGGCAGCCACAGCGCGTGCACCACGCCGAGCGCGGCGTAGCAGGCGGCCACGTCGTCCACGGCCACGCGCAGCGCGCGCAGGTCGTAGAGTTCGTCCATCGGCACCTGCTTCTTCTGCATCTTCCGCCAGATGCTGTAGATGTGCTTCGGGCGGCCGCTGATCTCGGCGGCGATGCCGTGTTCGGCCAATGCGGCGCGCAGCGCGGTTTTGACGGCTTCGATGTAGCGCTCGCGGCCGGTGCGTTTTTCGTCGAGCTGCTGGGCGACCTGGCGGTAGGTGTCCGGCTCCAGATAGCGGAACGCCAGGTCCTCCAGCTCCCACTTCAATTGCCAGATGCCCAGCCGGTTGGCCAAGGGCGCGTGGATATCGCGGGTCAGCTGCGCCAGCGTGCGGCGCTCGGCCGCGGTCAGCCTGGCGGCCGCACGCATGCGCGCCAGTTGCCGCGCCAGCAGGATCGGCACCACCCGCAGATCGTGCACGATGGAAAGGAGCAGGCGCCGCAGCCCTTCGCTGCCGCCGCGCTGGGCGCGCTCGGCGTGCAGGGCCCACACCTGCGCGGCCGCGTTCTGCCCATCGACCAGGCCCGCGATGCCGGAAGCATGACCCGCTTGCGTCAGGACCCTGGTCGGCAGTCCCGGCATACCGAAGCGCAGCGCGGCCAGCAGCACGTCCGCTTCCGCCGACAGTCCGGCCAGCGCATCCAGCGTATCGATCAGCACCGGCCAGGCGTCCGGCATCGGCGCCGTCGTCTCCGGCAGACGCACTGCCTGCGCGATCGCCTCGCGCAGCGGCGGCGGCAGCGCGTCGGCTGAACGGGATTGCAGCCAGGTTTCCAGCGGCGCGGAAGGCGAAACGGTCAAGGCGGCGGCCACGCGATCGGCAAGAGGATTTGTCTACACTAGCGGCCCAGCATCCCGAGGAACACCCCATGAGATCGCGCCGCCTGCCGCTCGCCCTACTGCTGCTCGCCTTCGCACCGTTCGCGTGGAGCCAGTCCTCCGCGCCGCCCGCCGGCGATGTCGAACAGCAGATGAGCGCCGACGAGTTCAAGGCCGCCGGCCTGGACAAGCTGAGCGCGCAGGAACTGGCCGCGTTGAACGCATGGCTGCAGCGCAAGGTGGGACAGGAAACCGCGAAGGTCGCGGAAACAGCGAAAGAAGCGGGCCGCAAGGAAGTGGTGGAGAAGAACCGCGGGTTCTTCGATTTCGGCTCCGCTGAAGCCATCGAAAGCGCGATCGTCGGCGAGTTCAGGGGTTTCAGCAAGGGCGGCACTTACACCCTGCAGAACGGCCAGGTGTGGGAACAGACCGATACCGCTTCATTGGCAGGCGTGCGCAAGACCGATCCGAAAGTGACCATCAAGCCCGGCATGCTCGGCGTGTGGTTCATGAAGATAGAAGGCTACAACACGCAGGCCAGGGTGCGCCGCACCAAGTAGCCTTGCACCAATCCCGCCATCCGATACGGAGATTCCTTATGCGCGTTCAGACGGCTTTGCTGCTTGCAATCTTGTTTTCGATCCCCGCCGGTGCTGTCCGCGCCGAGAGCGGCTACGTCGCAATAGAAAAACGCCTTACCGCCGAGCAGATAAAGGCGACCGGTCTGGATCGGCTCGCTCCAGATGAGCTGAAGCTTCTGAATTCGCTGCTCAGCAAAGAACAGCAAACTGCCATACAGGCGACCAAGGCCGAGAGCGAGGGACGCGTGCTGGGCAGCTGGCTGGGCGGCAAGGACGTTGAACCGATCGCCAGCAGGCTGAAAGGCGACTTCCGCGGCTGGGCCGTCGGCACCACTTTCGAGCTGGAAAACAGCCAGCGGTGGCGGGTGATCGAAGGCGAGTACTACATCGGCAAGCCGATCCCGAATCCGAATGTGGTGGTGTCGCCCGGCAAGATCAGCGGCTGGTATCTGCGAGTGGAAGGCCAGAATCCGCGCGCCAAGGTGCAGCGCCTGGACTGATCTTGGTTTCGCCGCAACCTGCTCAACCACGCAGCGTATTCAAGCGTTGCGCCAGCTTCTTCGGCGAAATCCCCGGCTTCGCGCCCAGCTCCTGGGCGAACACCGACACCCGCAGCTCTTCCAGATCCCAGCGCAGCGCTTGCCACTGCGGCCGCGCCGCCAGCCCATCGGCGGCGGCTTGCCGCAACGCATCGACGAACGGTTTGAGTTCCAGCATGCGCGACTGGTCCTTGGCCGGATCGCGCTTGGCGCGTTCGGCGCGCAGGGTCATCGCTTTCAGATAGCGCGGCAGCTGCGCCAGCGCGTCGGCCGGAGTTTCGCGCAGGAAGCCGGGGTGGATCAAACCGCGTAGCTGCGCATGCAGGTCGTCCAGATTGCCGCGCGCCCAGCCCATCAGTGGCGCTTCCAGCTGCGGCTTCACTTCGGCGGCGGCCGCCAGAATGGTTTCCGCAAGCTTCAGGCGGATCATCGCCTCGCCGAACAGCTGCCTGCCCACGTCGTCGCGCCGATGCTCGAACGCCGCGCGCTCGCGCACTTGGCCCAGACCTTCCGCCAGCAGCGCGTTCAACGCGGCTTCCACCAGATCGCCGCGCAGCCGCTCCTGCGATTCGATGGCCGCGTACAGCAGGCCGGTCTTGGGCGACACCGGCAGCTGCTTGCGCGCCTGTTTGATCTTTTCGTTCAGCGCGATCTCCAGCAAGCGGCGCACGCCCTGCGGATGCGCCGCGTCGGCTTGGCCGCGGTCGGCGAACACCTGCAGCGACACGCTGTCGCCGCAATCCACCAGTGCCGGATACGCGGGCACGCCCGCTTCGCCCTGCACCTGCGGCGGGATGGCGATGCTCGGGAATTCGCGCAGTCCCTGCGCCGCCAGTTCGCGTCCGGCGCGCGCCGCGAACGCCTGTCCTGCGCGCTCGCCGAAGCTTGCGCGCAACTGCTCGAGATCGCGCGATTCCGCCAGCACCGCACCTTCGCGCTCGCGCAGCCGCAGGTTCATGCGCAGATGCGGATCGAGCGCGGCCTCATCGAAGTCCAGCGCCGTCACCGCCGCGCCGGTGGCGCGCGACAGGAACCGCGCCAGCTCGCCGCGCAGATCGTCCGCACTCGGCCTGGGATGCGCCTCGGAGAACGCGCGTCCGAAATCCGGCGCCGGCACGTAATTGCGCCGCATCGCTTTCGGCAGCCCGCGGATCAGTTCGGCGGCTTTTTCGGCCACGAAACCCGGCGCCAACCACGACAGCGGCGCCGGATCCAGCGCGTTCAACAGATGGATCGGCACCTCCAGGGTGACGCCATCGTCGCTGGCGCCCGGCTCGAACCTGTAGCGCAGCGGCAGGCGCGCATCGCCCAGCGCGAAATAGTTGGGGAAACGATCCGCTTCGCTGCCCTCGCCCGGCAGCAGATCGGCCAGCGTCCACTGCAGCTTGCGTCGTACTTCCGGCGGCTGGCTCTTGTACCAGGCGTCCAGGCCAGCGGCGGAATGCAGATCGGCCGGTATCCGGTCCAGATACCAGCGCGCCTGCCAGTCCTCATCGGCGACGATGCCGGCGCGGCGCAGCTTGGCCTCCTCTTCGCGCGCGTGCTCCAGCGTCTTCAGATTATCGGCGACGAACGACGCGCGGGCGTTGATTTCGCCGGTCACCAGCGCCTGATGCACGAAGATTTCGTGCGCTTCCTGCGGCGCGATGCGGCCGTAGTGCACCGGTTTTCTCGGCGCCAGCACCAGGCCGAACAGGCTGATCTGCTCCGAAGCCAGCACATGGCCCTGCGCCCGCGACCAGTGCGCGTCGAAATGCCTGCGCGCCAGCAGATGCGGCAGCTCGGCGATCACCCAGTCCGGCTCGATCGCGGCGTTGGTCAGGCCCCACACCCGCGCCGTATCCAGCAGGGTAGCGCTGAGCACCCAAGGCGGCGGTTTTTTCGCCAGCGCCGAGCCCGGGAACAGGTGATAGCGGCGCTGGCGCGCGGCCAGGAAATCGCCTTTTTCGGTGCGATGGCCCACCTGCGTGGGCAGGCCCGCGATCAGAGCGCGATGCAGGGCGACGTAAGCGGCTTGCCTTGCTTTTTCCGACAGCGATTCCGCTTCATCGCCCCCTTTGGAAAAGGGGGCAACGCGGCGCGCAGTGACGTGCGGGGGATTTGCTCTTGATCTTGATGCTGATTTTTCTGACGCCGGAAGCAAATCCCCCCTGCCCCCCTTTTCCAAAGGAGGTATCTGCGCATCGGTGTTGTTTTCAGATGCCGGAACGTTCAACTCCCAACCCAACTCCTCGCACAGCAACAGCAGCTGCCGATGCAGTTCCCGCCATTCGCGCATGCGCAGGAAGCCCAGGAAATGGCGTTCGCACCAGTCGCGCAATTTGGACTGGGTCAATTCCTCGTGTGCGTCGCGATAGGCCTGCCACAATTTGACGATGCCGAGGAATTCGGAGCGCGCATCGACGAATTTCGCGTGCGCGTTGTCGGCGGCTTCGCGCGCCTCCGGCGGGCGTTCGCGTGGATCCTGGATGCCCAGGAACGCGGCGATCACGGTCATTTCGCGCAGCGAGCCGTTGCCGTGCGCCGCCACCAGCATGCGCGCCAGCTTCACGTCCACCGGCAGCCGCGCCATCTGCCGGCCGATCGCGGTGAGCCTGCGTTCGCCGCCCTTGGCCGCGGTGTCGACCGCGCCCAGCTCGCCCAGCTGCTGCCAGCCGTCGGCGATGGCGCGCTCGTCCGGCGGCTCCAGGAAGGGGAAATCCTCCACCCGGCCCAGTCCCAGCGACAGCATGCGCAGGATCACGCCGGCCAGGCTGGAGCGGCGGATTTCGGGGTCGGTGAATTCGGGGCGCGACCGGAAATCGCTCTCCGCATACAGGCGATAGCAGACGCCTTCGGAAATGCGCCCGCAGCGTCCCTTGCGCTGATTGGCGCTGGCCTGCGACACCGGCTCTATGTGCAAACGGTCCAGCTTCTGCCGCGCGCTGTAGCGCTTGACCCGCGCGTAGCCTGGGTCGACCACATACTTGATGCGCGGCACGGTCAGCGAGGTTTCGGCGACATTGGTGGCCAACACCAAACGGCGTTTCGGGCCGGGGTTGAACACCTTGTCCTGGTCGCGCGCCGACAGACGCGCGTACAGCGGCGTCACTTCGGTGTCGCGGTATTTACGCCGTTCCAGCGCCTGGTGCGCATCGCGGATCTCGCGCTCGCCCGGCAGGAACAGCAGCACGTCGCCGCGCGGATCCTCGCGGGTGATTTCATCGATGCAGGCGACGATGGCGTCGTTGGTGGTGTAGTTCTGCCGGGACTCGGGACTCGGGACTCGGGGCTCGGAACAGCGGACCGGTGCTTCTGCTTCCACCGAGTCCCCAGTCCCGAGTCCCCAGTCCCGGCCGTCCGGTCCCGAGTCCTGGCTCATCAGCCGATAGCGCACCTGCACCGGATACGTGCGCCCTTCCACGTCGATCACCGGCGCTTCGTCGAAGTGCTGCGAGAAACGCGCGGTGTCGATGGTGGCCGAGGTGACGATGACCTTCAGGTCGCGGCGCTTGCGCAGCAGCTGCTTCAGGTAGCCGAGCAGGAAATCGATATTGAGGCTGCGCTCGTGCGCCTCGTCGACGATGATCGTGTCGTAGGCCGACAGCCAGCGATCGGAGGCGATCTCCGCCAGCAGGATGCCGTCGGTCATGAACTTGATGCGGGTGTCGTCGCCCACCTGGTCGTTGAAACGTACCTGGAAGCCGACCGCGCCGCCTACTTCGGATTTCAGCTCCTCGGCCACGCGCCGCGCCACCGCGCGCGCGGCGATCCGGCGCGGCTGGGTGCAGCCGATCATGCCGGCCGACCCGCGCCCCGCGGCCAGGCACAGCTTGGGCAGCTGCGTCGTCTTGCCGGAGCCGGTTTCGCCGGCGATCACCACCACCGGGTGCGCGCGGATCAGCGCCACGATCCTGTCGGCTTCGCGCGCGATCGGCAGCGATTCGTCCAGCGTTATCGCGGGCGTGGAGCCTGCGCGCGCGGCGCGGCGGGCGCGGGAAGCGGCCAGGGCCTGCTCGAAAGCGGCCCTGGCGCCGAGGTCCTCCGGTCTGGCCTGCCAGCGCGACCACAGCCCGTGCAGACGTCCGCGGTCGCGGGTCAGCGCATCGTCGATGGCGCGGCGCCCAGTGGAGAGGTCGTGAGGCGAGGTTTCGGCGGCAGGCATCGAGTGGGAGCGTGAACTTCGCATTACAGGGCATCGATTAAGCTGTCCATTGTCGCTTATCCCACCTTGAAAGGAGCGCCGTCATGGCCAAGACCCAGAGCAAGAACAGCAAGCCCAAGCGCGGCCAGGCCGCGGCCGCCACGCCTGCGGCGCTCAAGCTGGCGGCGGCCGCGCCGAGCGCGCCCAACATCGACATCGGCATCGACAGCGGCGACCGCAAGAAGATCGCCGACGGTCTGTCGCGTTTCCTCGCCGACAGCTACACGCTGTACCTGAAGACCCACAACTTCCACTGGAACATCACCGGCGCCATGTTCAATTCGCTGCATCTGATGTTCGAGACGCAGTACACCGAGCAGTGGACCGCGCTGGACGAAATCGCCGAACGCATCCGCGCGCTGGGCTTCAATGCGCCGGGCTCCTATCGCGAGTTCGTGACCCTGTCGTCGATCCCCGAGGAGCCGGGCCTGACCAACAGCGCCGACTGGCACGAAATGGTGCGCCAGCTGGTGGTCGGCAACGAGGCCGTCTGCCGCACCGCGCGCAAGGTGCTGGACATCGCCGACGACGCCGACGACGCCCCGACCGAAGACCTGCTGACCCAGCGCCTGCAGACCCACGAGAAATACGCCTGGATGCTGCGTTCGCTGCTGCAGTAGCGAGGCAAACGCGTCGGTAGGATTCTTCCGACGCCGCTCCAAGCCAACGCCCGGCGCGCAGCCGGGCGTTTTTCTTCGGGTCGCTGCGGCCGCGCGCTGCTAACCTAGCCGCATGCAAGAATCTCCCCAACAGCTGCTGCAGCGCGTCTTCGGCCATGCCGGATTCCGCGGCCCGCAGCAGGACATCGTCGAACACGTCGCCGCCGGCAACGATGCGCTGGTGCTCATGCCCACCGGCGGTGGCAAGTCGCTGTGCTACCAGGTGCCGGCGCTGCTGCGCGCGGGCACCGGCATCGTCGTGTCGCCGTTGATCGCGCTGATGCAGGACCAGGTGGAAGCGCTGCGTCAGCTCGGCGTACGCGCCGAATTCCTGAATTCTTCGCTGGACGCGTCCAGCGCCGCGAAAGTCGAGCAGGCGCTGCTGGCCGGCGAACTGGACCTTTTGTATGTGGCGCCGGAACGTCTCCTTACGCCGCGTTTCCTGTCGCTGATGGAACGCAGCCGAATCGCCCTGTTCGCTATCGACGAGGCCCACTGCGTGTCGCAGTGGGGCCATGATTTCCGCCGCGAATACCGCGAACTCACCATCCTGCACGAGCGCTGGCCGGATGTTCCGCGCATCGCGCTCACCGCCACCGCCGACCCGCCCACCCAGGTGGAAATCGCCGAACGCCTGCAGCTGGAAACCGCGCGACGCTTCGTCAGTTCCTTCGACCGGCCCAACATCCGCTACGCCGTGGTGCAGAAAGACAACGGCACGCGCCAGCTGCGCGATTTCCTGGCCAACCGGCGCGGCGAATCCGGCATCGTCTACTGCCTGTCGCGCAAGAAAGTGGAGAAGACCGCCGAAGCGCTGGTGGAGCTGGGCTTCGATGCGCTGCCTTACCATGCCGGGCTCGATGCGCAGGTGCGCGCGTCCAACCAGCGCCGTTTCCTGCGCGAGGACGGCGTGGTGATGGTGGCCACGATCGCCTTCGGCATGGGCATCGACAAGCCCGACGTGCGCTTCGTCGCGCACATGGACCTGCCCAAATCGCTGGAAGGCTACTACCAGGAAACCGGCCGCGCCGGCCGCGACGGCGAGCCGGCCGAGGCGTGGCTCTGCTACGGCCTGGGCGACCTGGTGCTGCTCAAGCAGATGATCGAGCAGTCCGAGGCCGGCGAAGAGCGCAAGCAGCTGGAACGCCGCAAGCTGGACCAGCTGCTGGGCTACTGCGAATCGATGCAGTGCCGACGCCAGGTGCTGCTGGCCGGTTTCGGCGAAACTTACGTGCCGGTCGGTGCGCCCAAGGGCGTCACCGGGCATCCCTGCGGCAACTGCGACAACTGCCTGCAGCCCGCGCACGCCTGGGACGCCACGCTCGCCGCGCAAAAAGCGCTGAGCTGCGTGTACCGCACCGGCCAGCGTTTCGGCGCGGCGCATCTGATCGAGGTGCTGCGCGGCGGCGCGGGCGAGCGCGTGCTGCAGTTCGGCCACGACAAGCTCAGCACTTACGGCATCGGCGCGGACCTGGATGCGAAGACTTGGCGCGGCGTATTCCGCCAGCTCGCCGCGGCCGGATTGCTGGAAGTGGACGCCGAAGGCTACGGCGGCCTGCGCCTGACCGACGCCAGCCGCGCGGTGCTGTCCGGCAAACAGACGGTGCTGCTGCGCAAGGAACCGCCGCGCACACGCGAGCGGGGCGAACGCGAAAGCCGCACCGGCCTGGCGGTGCAGGCCGGCGACCTGCCCCTGTTCGGCGCTCTGCGCGAACTGCGCGCGCAGCTGGCGCGCGAACAGAACGTGCCGGCCTACGTGATCTTCCACGACAGCACCCTGCGCAACATCGCCGAACTCCGCCCCGGCACGCTGGACGAACTCGCGCGCGTCGGCGGCATCGGCGGCAGCAAGCTGGCCAAGTACGGCGGACAGGTGTTGGAGACGATCCGGGAAGCCGGGTGATGCTTCGGCAAATGGTGGCCGTGAAGGATTCGAACCTTCGACCAAAAGATGTGAGCCTTCTTGCCGAGGCTGCTTGAATGGTGAGCCGTGAAGGATTCGAACCTTCGACCAAAAGATGTGAGCCTGCTTGCCGAGGCTGCTTGAATGGTGGGCCGTGAAGGATTCGAACCTTCGACCAAAAGATTAAAAGTCTTCTGCTCTACCGACTGAGCTAACGGCCCACATGAAACGCCCGGCATTGCGCCGGGATGCGCATTCTAACGCACCGGGGCTGGCTGCGGAATCAGGCGTAATGCGTGGGATCGGGCACGCCGGCGTCGGCGAAGCCGATGGCGCGCAGGCGGCAGGCGTCGCAATGGCCGCAGGCGCGGCCTTGAGCGTCGGCGCGATAGCAGGATACGGTCTGGCCGAAGTCCACGCCCAGGCGCAGGCCTTCGCGCACGATATCGGCCTTGCTCATCTTCAGCAGCGGCGCGCGGATGCGCAGGCCGACGCCCTCGACGCCGGCCTTGGTGGCGAGGTTGGCGAGCTTCTCGAACGCGTCGATGAATTCCGGGCGGCAATCCGGATAGCCGGAATAGTCCACCGCGTTGACGCCGCAGAAGAGGTCCGTCGCGCCCAGCACTTCGGCCCAGCCCAGCGCCACCGACAGCATGATGGTGTTGCGCGCGGGCACGTAGGTCACTGGAATCCCCTGCCCGCCCGCCTCGGGCACGTCGATCCCGGCATCGGTCAGCGCCGAGCCGCCGATGGAGCGCAGGTCGACGGTGACGGTCTTGTGCGCGGCCGCGCCCAATGCGCTGGACACGCGATCGGCCGCCTGCAGCTCGGAGGTGTGGCGCTGGCCATAGCTCACGCTGAGCGCATACGCGACAAACCCTTCTTCGCGCGCGAGTGCGAGCACGACGGCGGAATCCATGCCGCCGGAGACGAGGACGACTGCTTTTTTCATGGAGGAGGTGGGAGGTGGGAGGTGGGAGGTGGGAGGTGGGAGGTAGGAGGTGGGAGGTGGGAGGTGGGGGAGCGTAACTGCTTTTATGGTGCTTGCTTCAGCTTCGCCCCCTTTGCAAAGGGGGCCACGGGGGATTTGCTGTGGATCTTGCTGAGGGCAAAAAGCAAATCCCCCTCGATCCCCCTTTTTCAAAGGGGGAGGTCAAAAGCAGAGCTTTTTCACTTCTCACTTCTCACTTCTCACTTCTCACTTCTCACTTCTCACTTCTCACTTCTCACTTCTCACTTCTCACTTCTCACCTTCCCGATTCCCTATTCTCCATTCCCGAATCCCGAGTCTCGTCCCCTGCCTCCCGCCTTCCGCCTCCCAGCATTCAGCGCCCGGGCTCATCGTTCCACAGCAGCTTGTGCAGCTGCATTTGGAAGCGCACCGGCAGGCGGTCGGCGACGATCCAGTCGGCCAGGTCGCGCGGCGACAGCTGCGACTGGCTGGGCGAGAACAGCACGTCGCAGCGCTCGCTGAGCTTGTGCGAAGAAACGATTCCGCGTGCCCATTCGTAGTCTTCGCGGCCGCAGAGGACGAACTTGACCTGGTCGCGCGCGGTCAGCAGCGGCAGGTTTTCCCAGCGGTTGCGCGCGACCTCGGCAGAGCCTGGGGTCTTGAGGTCGAGCACGCGCGACACGCGGGCATCGACCTGGGCGATGTCGAGGGCGCCGGACGTTTCCAGCGACACGTCGTAGCCGGCGTCGCACAGCGCGCGCAGCAGCGTCAGGCAGCGTTTCTGCGCCAGCGGTTCGCCGCCGGTGACGCAGACGTGGCGCACGCCGTACCTAGCCACTTCGGCGAGGATGTCGGCGATGTCGCGCCACTCGCCGCCGTGGAAGGCGTACGCGGTGTCGCAATACTGGCAGCGCAGCGGGCAGCCAGTCAGGCGCACGAACACCGTGGGCCAGCCGGCGGTCGCGGCCTCGCCCTGCAGCGACAGGAAGACCTCGGTGATCTTCAGCCGGTCCGTGGACGACTGGACGATCTCGCTGGGAACGGCGGCGTTCATGGATGTAGGAGCTGCGTAAGCTGCGACCGGGAGTGATCCGGCGCCGCAAAGTTACTGAGAATCTTGACTTTACGCGGTCGCAGCTTACGCAGCTCCTACAAGATCTATATCAGCGGATATTGCGGCCCAGCTGCATGGAGCGCAGGCGGTCGTCGGCGGTGCGCGCGACGTCGCTGCCGGGATATTTGGCGACCACGTCGGCCAAGGTGCGCTCGGCGTCGTCCACCTTGCCCAGGCCGTATTCCGACAGGCCCAGCTTGAGCAGCGATCCCGCGGCTTTGTCGTGGGTGGGATAGCGCTCCAGCAGCGTGCGGAACTGCTGCGTGGCGAGCTGGTAGTTCTGGGTGACGTAATAGCTTTCGCCCAGCCAGTACAGGGCGTTGGGCGCGTAGGCGCCGTTGGGATAAAGCTCCAGGAAACTCAGGAACAGCTGCGCCGAGTCGGCGTAGTTGCCGCCCTTCAGCGCGTCGAACGCGACGTTGTAGGCGGCGCGCTCGTCGCCGTTCTGGGCCACGGCGCCGACATCGCCGTACATCGACGGCGCGCGCTCGCTGGCGGCGGGCGCAGTGCGTGCGGCGGCCGGCGGGGTAATGGGTGGCGTCGCCGACGGCGTGGCCGGAGCCGCGCTGCCTTCGATGCGGGTGATGCGCCCGTCCAGATCCAGATACTGGTCGCGGTTGCGCTGTTTCAGCTGTTCGTTCTCGTTCTGCAGCTGCTCGGTCAGGGCGCGCAGCTGCTGCACTTCGGTGCGCAGCTGGCCCAGCTGATTGAGCAGATCGGTATTGCCGCGGTCGTTGGAAGCGCGTTGCTCCAACGCGGCGACGCGGTCGGCCAGGCTCTGGCGCTGCGCGTAGGCGGGTGCAGCCAGCACCGCGGAGAGGGCGGCGGCGATCAGCAGGGGGGCGAACTTAGGGAAGCGTGGTTTCATTCATTGGTCCGCAGTTGGCGGTTGGTAGCTGGTGGCAAGCAGCCGGCGGAACCGAATCCACCAACCACCAACCACCAGCCATCATCCTTTGCCCGCTTACTTCGCGGTGTATACGATCTCTACGCGACGATTGCGGGCCCAGCAATCCTCATTGGAGTCGGTGCAGGTGGGGCGTTCTTCGCCGTAGCTGACCACGGTGAGCTGCGCGCCGGAGCCGCCGTTGGCCTGCACGGCGGAGGACACGGCGTTGCCGCGGCGCTCGCCCAGGCCCAGGTTGTATTCGCGGCTGCCGCGTTCGTCGGCGTTGCCTTCCAGGCTGATGCGCGAGGACGGACGGTCGCGCAGGTACTTGGCGTGGCAGGCCACGATGGCCTGGAACTCCGGCTTCAGCGCATCCTGGTCCAGGTCGAAATAGACCACGCGCTGGCGCAGGCAGGCGTCGGTGTCGAGATCGTTCGGGCCGTAGGCGCCGGCGGTGGTGGCGCCGTCGGTGACGGTGCCGGTGCTGCCGGTGGGGTCGGCCGGCGGCGGCGGGGTTTCCTTTACGGTCTTCTTGCAGCCGGCCAGAACGGCGACGGAGAGCAGGGAAAGCATGACTACGCGGGTGGTGGTGTTCATCGTGGTTCCTCGGGCGGGGCGCGGGGTGGGAGGTGCGGCTGGAAAAATCCAGCCGCAATATTAACGCGACGACCGGGTCAGCGGGGAGTGCGGTAGGGCGACCAGGCCGGCTCGCGCACGTCGCCTTCGGCCAGAACCAGACGTTGGCGCACCCGCGCATCGGCGGACACCGCGTACAGCACGCCGCGCCGGCCTTCGCGCGCGGCGTACAGCACCATGCTGGCGTTGGGCGCGAAGCTGGGCGATTCGTCCAGCGAGCCCGGCGACAGCGTGCTCCAGCGCGGCGAACCCAGGCTGCTGTCCATCAGCGCGATGCGGTAGTTGTTGCCGCTGCCCTGGGCCACGGCGATCTTCTTGCCGTCGAACGACACCGTGGCGGTGGCGTTGTAGTTGCCCTGGAAGGTCACCCGCGACGCGCTGCCGCCGCTCGAGGACACTTTGTAGATCTGCGGGCGCCCGCCGCGATCGGAGGTGAAATACAGGCTGCCGCCGTCGGCGCTCCAGGTCGGCTCGGTGTCGATGCCGAACTGGTTGGTGATCTGGGTCAGCTGCTTGCTGCCCAGGTCCATCACGTAGATTTCCGGATTGCCGCTGCGCGACAGGGTCAAGGCCAGGCGGCGGCCGTCGGGCGAGAAGGTCGGCGCGCCGTTGATGCCGCGGAAGCTGGATACGAGCTCGCGCGCGCCGGTGGCGATGTTCTGGATGTAGATCGAGGAGTTGCCGCGTTCGAAGCTGACGTAGGCCAGTCTGCTGCCGTCCGGGCTCCACGACGGCGAC
>JAESGX010000251.1_pt1 | contig 28583 bp, 29 predicted proteins | sample 9269801 | NCBI WGS metagenome assembly JAESGX01 (sample SAMN16773122, study PRJNA677054) | algae metagenome | isolation source: Pleurocapsa minor GSE-CHR-MK-17-07R and co-occurring heterotrophs from wet... | place: USA: Lower Calf Creek Falls, Grand Staircase Escalante National Monument, UT ... | reverse complement strand
ACAACAGCTGGAGCGGTCTCTGCTGGGCGCCGGAGCTTGGCCTGTTCGTCTCGGTTGGCGCGAGCGGCACCGGCAACCGCGTGATGACCTCGCCGGATGGCATCACCTGGACGGTGCGCACCAGCGCTGCTGACAACAACTGGCGCTCGGTATGCTGGTCGCCGGAACTCGGCCTTCTCGTGGCCGTGGCCGACAGCGGCACCGGCAACCGCGTGATGACGAGCCCCGACGGCATTACCTGGACGCTCCGAACAAGTGCGGTCGACAATCCGTGGGCGAGCGTCTGCTGGTCGCCGCAGCGCGGGCTCTTCGTGGCGGTGGCCGGTTCCGGCACGAACCGAGTCATGACCTCGCCCGACGGCATTACCTGGTCCGCACAGGTCACACCGGGCGTCGCCTATCGGCGTGCGGTGTGGGCGGCGGAACTCGGGCTCTTCGTCGCCTCGGCGGGCACAGGTACGGGCAACCGCATCTCCGCGTCCCCCGACGGCGTCACCTGGACGGCGCGCACCAGCGCCGCCGACAATGATTGGCGCGGGCTCGCCTGGTCGCCGCAGCTCGGCCTCCTCGTCGCGACGGCGATCTCCGGCACCGGCAACCGGGTCATGACTTCGCCGGATGGCATCACCTGGACGCTCCGGACGAGCCCTGCGGACAATTCATGGACCTTCGTCGAGTGGTCGCCACAGCTCGGCCTCTTCGTGGCCATCGCCAGCGCCGGCGTCGGGACGGGCGACCGGGTGATGACGTCGCCCGACGGGATCACCTGGACGGTCCGGACGAGCGCCACCGACAACGCCTGGCAGGTCGTCCGCTGGTCGCCGGAGCTCGGGCTGTTCTGCGCCGTCGCCAACTCCGGCACCGGTAACCGGGCGATGACCTCGGTCTCCGCGTTCAAGTACCCCTACCGGAGCTGACATCATGCCGACCGAGCAGGAGTACGCCGCCGCCGTCCAGGCGCACCTCGACGCCGCCGCCCAGGCGCGTGGCTACGACGACATCCGCTCGGCCGTCTCCTACGCCGAGGAGCCGGAGGTGTTCGCGTTCATGGAGGAAGGCCGGCTGTTCCGACGCTGGCGATCGAAGGTGTGGGCGACGTGCATCGCTCGGCAGGCGGCCGGCGCCGCGGGGAGCGTCGAGGATCTGATCGCAGCGCTGCCCCCGCTCAATGACGCTGACGCACCGTCGGGCGAAGCACCAAGCGAGGAGTAGCCGATTGGTCGCCTCACCGTCTCGCCGAGGTGGCTGATCTTGGGACCCTACTGAGCTGCTCAATGAACCCGTTGACGATCTCTCCCCCACCGAGATCGCGCAACAGCGCCAGGAACAAGCCTGTGCGCAGGGCCGCACCGCCGAAGATCCATTGACAGCTGTCGAACGTGGTCCCGTGAAAGGTCGGCAGCTCGCCGCCTGAGAAGACCAGCTTGCAGCGCTCGAAGGTGCAGTCGATTAAGGTCTGGCCATCGAGGTCGACCCGTCTGTCGCTGAACCGCTTTCCCTTGTGCATGACACATCCTCCCCAGTCGGAGGAGCCTAGCGTGCACGCGGAACGGGTGGAAGTGGGTGCCTCAGCGGGGACGCGCGTCCCCGGTGATGGTGCTGCCTGACGCCGATAGGGTTGCAGCGATCGCTTCCCCGGGTCAAGCCGCCAAGGATCTCCGATGGCCGACACCACCTACAACCATGGCATCCGCGTCTTCGACGCCGGCCAGAGCCCGCGGCCGGTCGAGCTCGACAACACGACGTCGATCGGCATGGTCTTCACTGCCCCCGACGCCGACGCGGACGTCTTCCCGCTGAACTCGGTGGTGCAGTGCTTCTCGAACGATCCCGCAACCCTTGCGGCGCTCGGCGAGACCGGCACCGGCCTCGACAACTTCCAGGCCATCACCGACCAGGGGATCGTCGCGCGGATCTATGCCGTGCGGGTGGCCAAGTCGACGAGCGAGACGCCGTCGACCGAGGTCACCGAGACCACGGCGAACATGATCGGCTCGGCCGCGGCTTTCAGCGGCGTCTATGCGCTGCTGCGCTGCCGGAACCTCTTCGGCGAAGACCCCGGCATCCTGATCGCCCCCGGCTACACGACACAGTACGTCAGCCGCGGCGTGCTGTCGGTTCCCGTCACGGCGCCCGGCTCGGGCTACTCCACCCCCCCGACCGTTGCCTTCACCGGCGGTGGCGGCACGGGCGCGACCGCGACCGCCGTGCTGGGCACCGGCGCCGACGCCGGCAAGGTGGTCGCGATCCAGATCACCAATCCCGGCACCGGCTACACCACCGCGCCGACGGCGTCGCTGACGGGCGGCGGTGGCACCGGCGCGACGCTCGGCACGGTCGTGGTCGGGGCGGTCGCGAACCCCCTCGTCGGCGCCCTCGAGGCGGTCGCGACGAAGCTGAAGGCGATCGCCGTCGTCGATGCCGGCGGCGCCACCCGGGCCGAGGCGCTCGCCTGGCGCGCGGCCTGGACCGACGGGGCGCGCCTCTACGTGACCTGGCCGCACATCAAGGTGTGGTCGTCGGTGGCGGAGGCAGTGGTCACCGCGCCGCTCGCCGCCCGCGTCGCCGCGCTCTTCGTCAAGCGCGACAAGCAGAAGGGCGGCCCCTACTGGTCGCCCTCGAACCAGGCGATCGGCGGCTGCCTCGGCACGGCGGTGCCCATCTCCTACTACGACGGCGACACCGACCACGACGCCAACGCGCTCAACCAGCAGCGCATCGCCACCGTCATCGAGAACCGCATCCTGTGGGGCAACGAGACGCTGGCGATCGACCCCCTCTGGCGGTTCGTCAACGTCCGGCGCACGCGCGACGCGATCGAGCGGTCGATCGTGCGGGCCTTCCGCTGGGCGATGGACCAGAACCTCGACAAGCACCTGGCCGTGGCCGTCATCCAGTCGCTCGACCAGTTCCTGGACGAGCTGACCGGTGCCGGCGCCATCCTCGGCGGCCGTGCCTACTGGCTGCCGGAGCAGAACAGCAACGCGGAGCTGCGGAGCGGCATCCTGCGCGTCGAGTTCGATGCCGAGGAGACGCCGCCCCTGCAGGACCTGCAGTTCGGCTCGCGCCGCAACGCGGCCTACTTCGACGTGCTCGCCACCGACATCCTGTCGGCGCTCGAGCAGAACCAGCTGACCTCCTGACGGAGCCGCCCTCATGTCGCAGATGCGCGAGATCGTCCACGGCTGGGCCCTGTTCTGCGACGGGGTGTCGAAGCACCTCGTCACCGAGACGGTGCAGCTTCCCGCCCTCACCACACAGACCCGCGACTTCACGCCCGGCGGCGGCCACATGGGCTACCAGGTGGGGCTGTCGGCGGTCGCCCCGCTGACGATGTCGTTCTCGCTGATCAACCGCGATCCGGAGACGATGGCGCTGTTCGGGCTCGCGACGGGGCGCCACCGCACCTACACGCTGGTCGAGCAGCTGATCGACGAGATGAACGGCGACGCCAAGCGGCGCGTCGTCACCGTGATCGGCTGCCTCAACTCGATCGAGAGTGCCCAGAACCGGTCGCCGGACCTGATCGGCATGCAGTACCAGGTCGGCTCGGTGCACACCTACACGGACGCGATCGGCTCGACGGTGGTGCACGGCTTCTACCTGAAGTCCAACCGCCGCATCGTGAACGGCGTCGAGGTGACGGCGCAGCGCAACCGCATCCTCGGCATCTGAGGCGGTGATGAGCAAGCTCTCCGCCGTCACCGTTCCGCTCGCCACCCCCGTCGAGGTCGGCGGCGTCAAGCATGCCGAGCTCACGCTGCGCAAGCCGCGCACGGGCGAACTGCGCAAGCTGCATCGGGCCGGCGCCTTCTCGAAGCTCGTGGCGCTGGGCGAGAAGGCCGAGAAGGCCGAGGCCGGGGGCGACCCCTTCGGGATGCTCGCGGTCTTCGACGACCTGGCTCCCGTTGTCGCGATCCTCGCCGGCGTCGACGAGGCGGTGATCGACGCGCTCGAGGTGGAAGACACCACCAGGCTCTTCGCTGCGCTCGGCCAGATCGACATCGCGTCTTTTATGCAGCCGCCGACCTCGGCGCCATGATCGAGGTGGTGGCGGCCGCCTACAGCTGGTCGCCCGACACCATCGACGCGCTCGGGCTCGACGACCTCGCCTGGTGGTCGGAAGCGGCGGTCCGGAAGCTCCGCAGCCAAGCGTAGGGTGCGATGTCCTCCTTCGACGTCCAGGTCGTTCTCAAGCTCGTCGACCAGCTGACGGCGCCGGCGCGCGCCGCCGCTGAAGCTCTCGATGCGATAGGCAGGGGCCGGGGTGGCGGTGCGGGTGGCGGCGGGCTGCCCGCGGCCGTCGCACAGGCGAACGATCTCGGCAAGGCACTCGAAGAAGCCAGGGCCGCTGGAAAGAGGGCCGCCGAGGACGGCGCCCAGAAGATCGGGACCGAGCTCTCGACCGCCGTCGTCAGCGTGCAGGAGCTGGTCGAGGCGGCCAAGGGGCTCGCCGAGCAGCTCGGCAAGGCGGGCGAGAAGGCGACCGACACCGGCAAGGCCATCGGCACCAACGCCGGGCGGGCTCTCAAGGAGGCCGAGCGGGACGCGGGCCAGTTCGCGCGGGAGCTCGGCCGGGTGGAGCGGGCCGCCGACGGCGTCGGCCGCAGCCTCCGGCGCATCCACGACGTGGCGAAGGGGCTCGGGCGCTTCGGGCTCGGCGCGGCGCGTATGGGTGCGAGTGCGCTCGGCATCGGCGGCGCGCTCGGCGCCGGCAGCCTCATCGGCGGCACGATCGCCTACAGCCGTGGCCTTGCCCGCGACAGCGAGGCCGCCGGCCGCGTCGGCCTCGATACCCAGCGCTACCGCGAGTTCCGCTATGCCACCGAGGTCTCCGGCGGCACCGGCCAGGACCTCGACGGCGCCCTGAAGGCGATGCTCGGCGGTGTCGGCGGGGCCAAGCTCGGCAAGGGCAGCGGGCAGCTCAACGACTTCCTGAAGAAGAACAACTCGCAGCTCCTGAAGACCATCCGCGGGATGGACACGTCGACCCCGGAGGGGGTGGCGCTCGTGTTCGAGACGCTGGTGAACTCGCTCGCCCAGGAGAAGGACGCCAGCAAGCGGATCGACGGCGCGAAGGCGATCTTCGGCGGCGGCGGCGAGAAGATGATCAGCCTCGCCGAGGGCGGCCGTGAGGGCATGGACGCTGCCCGGGCCGAGGCGCGCGCCCTGATGGGCATCGTCGACCCGGAGACGGTTAAGGCGGCGAAGGACTTCAGCGACAACCTCGACCGCATGAAGACGGTGCTGCAGGGGCTGCGCGACGAGGTTGCGCGGGAGGTGCTGCCGGTCCTCAGCGAGCTCACCACCGACCTGACGGAGTGGCTCAAGGCGAACCGCGGCATGCTGGCCGACGAGATCGGCGGCTTCGCGAAGAGCCTGGCGGAGACAGTGCGCGGGGTGGACTGGAAGGGCATCGCCGAGGGGGTGAAGGCGTTTGGCGAAGCTGTGAACACCGTGAAGGAATGGGTCGGCGGCTGGGGATACCTAGCAGCGGCGGTCGCCGGTATCTCGATGGCGCCGTTCTTCCTTGGTCTTCTGACGAGCCTCTACGAGCTGCGCAAAGCGATGGCTGCTCTCCAAACTGCCGCTGGTGCAGCCGCAGGTGCGACTTCGGCAGCTGCAGGCTCCGCACCGGGTCTCGGCATCGGCCGGCGCGGGCTGTTGGTAGGAGGGCTGTTGGGTTGGCTCACCGCTCTCATGCCGGACGACGAGGCCGAGTTCCAGGTGTGGTTCAAAAACAACCAGGAGCGGGCCGCGAAGTGGAACGACGCCATCCGTAGCATCTTGCCGGACTGGCTGTTCCCGGAGACACCGTTGATCCAGCGGGTGCTCCCCGGCACCGGCGGTGCCGGGACAGCCACCAACGACGAGGTGCTGGACGACCTGCGGGCCGAACTCGCTCGTCAGCGCGAGGCTCTTGCCGCGATGCCGGGGCCGCGGGGGGACGTCGACACTCTGGCCGGCCAGCGCGCCGGTCGCGAGGCAGAGATCGCCGAGCTGGAGGCGGCGATCGCCGACCTCGAGAAGGTCCTCGCGGAGGAGGCGGCCGCCGCGGGTCAAGCGGCCGGCGAGGCACTCGGGAAAGGAACGGCAGACGGGCTCGCGGCAGAGGGTACACGGGTCGAGAAGGAGGCGACGGGCATCTTCGAGCGTCTGAAGCGGATGTTCCGCCAGGGCCTCGACATCCCTGTCCGCTGGCAACGTGGCGGCGGTGGATATGGTGGTGGCGACGGCGGCCCGCGCATCTTGGAAGCAGCCTATCATCCCGGCGGCGGTGCTCCTTGGGCGGCGGGAGGCGGGGGCGGTGGTTCGGGACGTACGTCGGGTGGTGGCTCCGGCAGCGGCGCGGGCGCCGTCTCGGGCGGAGGCTCGGGTGCCAGCGCTGCAGCAACCCCTGCTGCGGGAACACTGGCGCCAGCACCAGCGGACATCGGTGACCCGTCGTCGGCGAAGGCCTATCTGCGGTCACGTCTCGCCAACGGAAAGCCGGCATCGAACGTCGACGGTCTGAGCGACGCCTTCGCCGCCCGCCTGGCAGCGATGGCGGCCGAGGCCGAGAAGATCTTCGGCGAGAAGTTCGGCGTCCGTTCCGGCCATCGCTCGATCGCAGAGCAGACCGTGCTGTGGAACCGGAGCGACAAGTCCGGGCGGATGGTCGCCCGGCCGGGCCGCTCACTGCACAACTTCGGCCAGGCGGCGGACCTGCAGTGGGGTGGGCAGACGCTCAAGCATGGCAAGGCGCCGACCAAGGTCGTCCAGTGGTTCCACGAAAACGCTGAGCGCTTCGGGCTCAAGTTCCCGATGAGCTGGGAGGACTGGCACGTCGAGCCGGTCGAGACGCGCAAGGGCAAGCCGTGGGTGGGAGCCCTGCCGGAAGGCGCGATGCGGTCGATCGCGCAGGCGGTGGCGGTTGGAGCACGGCCTCGGCCGAAGCCCGGCGCGAGCGGAGGAGGCCTGCCTGTGCCCGAGGCGCTTCCGGGAGGGGCGTCACAGCCGCGCGGGGGCCGCGGGCGAGGCTCCGGGCAGCCCGCGCAGCAGATCACCAATCACTTCAACATCCCCGGCGCCGGCAATCCTGAAGAGGTGGCCCGCCGCGTGATGCGCAAGCAGGACCAGGCGATCAAGCAGGCGAAGGCCGGCGCGCTGCACGACGGGGTGTCGACATGAGCTGGCCGCTGATGGCGCTCGGGCCGCACGTCTTCGAGGTGCTGCCGCTCAATTACCAGCGCCTCGAGCGGCTGACCGAGGCGCTGTGGGCCTCGGTGCCACGGCTCGGCGTCCGGCCATCGCGGCAGTTCGTCGGATTCGGCGACGACCCGCTGACGATCAGCGGCGTGCTCCTTCCGGGAGAGTTCGGTGGCCGCTCCGAGTTCGAGGCGATCCGCCTGACGCAGGCAGCCGGCCTGCCGGTGCCGCTCGTCGGCTTCGGGAGCGGCACGCTCGGTCGCGTCTGGGGCCTCGTCATCATCACCCTGATCTCCGACGCCCAGGAAGAGATCAGTCCGGACGGCTCCGGCCAGGTCCTGACCTACGACATCGAGGTTGCGGCCTATGACGAGACCGGCGGCACCTTCGGCATGGGGCTCTGGTGATGGCGGAGGTGATCGAGATCCGACGCGACGGCATGACGGTCGACCTCGTCTGCCACGAGTACTACGGCGCCACCTCGGGCCATACGGAGCGGGTGCTCAACGCCAACCCGGGCCTCTCCGCCCGTGGTGCCATTCTGCCGATCGGCACCCGCCTGACCATGCCGGAGCGATCATCTGTGACGACGCCGGCGGCCGCCTCGATCTCGCTGTGGAGCTGACGGCGTGAAGCCCGTCCTGCAGGTCTTCGCCGACGGCCGCCCGGTGAGCGGGGCGTTCTTCACCGCGCTGAAGTCGGCGCGCATCCGCGATGAGAGTGGCGAGGTGGCGGACCTCTTCGAGGTCGACTTCGACAACGCCGGCGGGCGCATCGCCCTGCCGCGGGAGGGCACGGTGCTCTCGCCGTCCGGTGGCTTCGAAGGCCGTTCGATCCGGGCCTTCGGTGACTTCGTGGTGGCCGGCTACACGATCGGCAAGAACCCCCGGGATGGCCGATACCTGACGATGACGGCCCGCCCGGCCGACCTGCGCGAGGACCTGAAGGAGCCGGCCTCCGAGCACTTCGACGAGACGACGCTCGGAGACGTGGTCTCGACGGTCGCCGGGCGGCACGGGCTCACGCCGGCGATCGACGGCACGCTCGCCGGCATCACGCTGCCCTACCTCCTGCGCATCGACCAGTCGGCGATCGACTTCCTCGCGCGGCTTGGCGAGCGGTTCAACGCCATTGTGAAGGTCGCCGCCGGACGGCTGGTGTTCGTGCCGCGCGGAGGCGGGACGGCGAGCGGTGGAACGCTGCCCCCGATCGTGCTGCGCGAGCGCGACGTGGTGGAGTGGCAGATCGACGGCGTGCCGCGGCAGCGCTTCGGCAGCTGCGTCGCCAAGTGGCATGACACGACGACCGGCAAGACCGTGCTCGAGCGCGTCACCGGCGCCGGCGATGGACCGGCGCAGGTGCTGCGGAACGTCTATGGGACGCAGGGCGAGGCGAAGGCGGCCGCCGAGGCGGAGCTCACCCGGCTCAACCGAACGAGCGGCTCCGGATCGCTCCTGATCTCGGTCGGCCGCACGGCCGCGCGCGCCGAGGCGGACCTCATGCTGCTCGACTTCGGCGAGGGGGCGACCGGCACCTGGCGGGCGATCGCTGTCGAGCACCTGTTCGGGCCCGGCGGCTACCAGACGGCGGTGGAGTTCGAAGGCATCGAAGACGCGAGCTCGGGCAGCGGCGGTGGCTTCGCCGAGGGATTCGACGGGTCCGAGTTCATCGGGAAGGAGGTCTGACCGGCGGGCGCCGGGGCATGGGGAGACGGGGGCCGGCCGAGGCCGGCAGCGGGGTGCAGATTGGCGTCAGTTCCCCGCCCGACGAGCGAAACCTTCATCGCCGCCCCGCCACGGCTTGCGCCGCGGCCGGAGCATCGGCGGAGTCGAGGGCTTCAAGCAATGACGGAATCGATGCGCCGGCTCGTTCAGCCGGCGCGACCGGTCGCCGGCTATGTCGGCGGCAAGCGCAACCTGGCCCGGCGGGTGATCGCCGTGCTCGACGAGATCCCGCACAGCGGCTACGCGGAGCCGTTCGTCGGCATGGGAGGCGTGTTCCTGCGCCGGCCGACAGCGCCGCCGGTGGAGGCGATCAACGACCTGTCGCAGGACGTGGCGACCCTCTTCCGCATCCTGCAGCGCCACTACCAGGCGCTGATGGACATGCTGAAGTGGCAGCTCGCCTCGAGGGCCGAGTTCGAGAGGCTCCTCGCCCAGGACCCGGCGACGCTTACCGACCTCGAGCGGGCCGCACGCTTCCTTTACGTTCAGCGCCTCGGTTTCGGAGGGAAGGTGGCGGGGCGGACCTTCGGCGTTGCGCCGACACAGCCGGCCCGCTTCGACGTCACGCGTCTGGGCGCGCTCCTCGAGGCGGCACACGAGCGCCTCGCCGGCGTCTGGATCGAGTGCCTGCCGTGGCAGGAGTTCATCCGGCGCTGGGACCGCGAGGGGATGCTGTTTTACGTCGACCCACCCTACTTCGGCAGCGAGCACTATTACGGCCGGGGGATGTTCGAGCGGGCGGAGTTCGAAGCCCTCGCGACCGCCTTGAAGGGCCTTCGAGGGCTCTTCGTGCTGTCGCTGAACGACGTGCCGGAGATCCGCGAGACGTTCGCCTGGGCGAGGGTCGAGGGTGCCGAGACGACCTACTTCGTGGGGGACCGGCCGAGGCCTGCGGCGGAGCTGATCATCCGGTCACCGTGAGGCCGGCCGGTCGGAACAAGCAGCTTCGGCCTGATTTCCCTTTGCCGCATCCCGGCGGCGAGCCGTTAACAGACGAGCAAGTTGCAGGGGAGCACTCTGCACACACAAAGATGGGGTGAGGGATGAGCAACGCGCTCTTTTTCGGGGACAACCTTGAGGTCCTTCGTGACCACGTGAAGGACGAGTCGGCTGACCTCATCTATCTCGATCCCCCCTTCAATTCGGACGCTGGGTACAACGTCCTCTTCGGCGACAAGACGACGGGGAAGTCGGCCGCACAGGCCAGCGCGTTCCGCGACACGTGGGAGTGGGGCGAGCACGCAGCTTACGCATTTGAGGAGGTAATGCGCCAAGGCGGCCGCATGGCGTTGCTCTTGAAGGGCATGAGGGCCTGGATGGGCGAGAACGCCATGATGGCCTACGTCGCCATGATGGCTGTCCGCCTAACTGAGCTCCGAAGGGTACTCAAGCCAACGGGTTCGCTATATCTCCACTGCGACCCCAGCGCGTCGCACTACCTGAAGCTCCTTCTGGACGCGAGCTTCGGTGCCGAGAATTTTCGAAGTGAGATCGTTTGGAAGCGGACTGGCTCGCACGCAGGTGCGGCTCGTTGGGCGCCGGTTCACGACACGATCTTCTTCTACAGCGCGGGTGATCGCTACACGTGGAACCGACAGTTTCAGGCATATGAACGCGGGTACATCGAGGAGCGATATGATCGCGAGGACAAACGAGGGCGCTTCCAGGACGTCAGTCTGACGGGTCCGGGCACACGCGAGGGTGAATCAGGACTACCGTGGCGCGGGCATGACCCTACATCGAGGGGGCGCCATTGGGCAGTGCCAAAGGCAGCCGCCGAAGCCATCCAGGGTTTCGAGCAACTCTCCGTCCACCAGAAGCTGGATGCTCTGGACGCTGCAGACCTCCTCTACTGGACCTCCTCGAGCGATGGGCTCCCGCGCGTCAAGCAGTTCCCGGGCGCAGGGGTACCTTTGCAGGACTGCATCCTCGATGTTCCGCCGCTGAACGCGAGGGCAAAGGAGCGGCTCGGCTACCCCACCCAAAAACCGGTCGCTCTGCTCCGGCGAATTATCTCTGCGTCGTCTCGACCCGGAGACGTCGTCCTTGATCCGTTCTGCGGCTGCGGAACAACCGTGGAGGCGGCGGAGCAGTTAGGCAGGGATTGGACCGGGATCGACGTCACACACTATGCCGTCACACTCATAGAAGCTCGGATGCGGAAGTCGCACCCGGACGCCCGATTCGCGGTGCGTGGACGACCGACCGACCTGGTTGGGGCCCGCGACCTGGCACGGCGGGATAAGCACCAGTTTCAATGGTGGTCAGCATGGCTCTTGGGGGCGCACAGCTACAACGAGACGAAAAAGGGGGCAGACAGAGGGATCGACGGGAACATCTTCTTCCCCAATGGGCCATATGGTCATGGCCGCATCATCATCTCGGTCAAGGGCGGAGAGAACGTCGGGCCCGCCTTCGTCAGGGAGCTGGCTGGCGTGCTGGAGCGCGAGCAAGCCGAGATGGGGGTTCTCGTCCTTTTGGCTGAACCCACGCGAGCCATGACGTCAGAAGCAGCATCCGCTGGACACGTCAGGCGATCCGCCCACGGGCCTCTACCCCGACTTCAGATTGTGACGGTAGGGGAGCTGCTGGCAGGAAAGAGGCCCCACCTCCCGGTGATCGTGCCTCCGCGCGTCGTTCAGTCGAAGGCGCCGAAGGCAAAAAGGGACACCGATCAGTTGGAGATGATGTTGGAGTTCCAAGGCGGAGCAGCGCTCGGCCGGGATGCGCACATTGCACCGGACCTCCTACCCTTTGAGCAAGACGACAAGGTCGCAGCGCGCCGTTAGTGGTGCCATTCGATCTTGCGCGCCGTGCCATTCGTTTTTGCGCGCTACACAAGCGGCCAGCCGGTCCACCGCCCGGCACAGATCAGCAAGCGTGCTGCCATTTCCGATCACGGCATCGGGCACGACCGGGATCGCCTCGGACGAGTGGTACCCTGGCGACCCGGCGCCTGGGCGACGCACCTCGATCAGCCGGCAGCCGCGAGCGCGAATCGCGAGCGCCTCGCCCTCGTAGCCACGCGTGTGCACTCCGCCACCGGCGGCTCGGGCCTCGGCTTGCACGCCTTCACGCCAGCTCCGAACGCTGTCTAACGGCCTCAAACGCCAGGCCGCCGCGCCCACCTCCCCCCGCCCAGCGCCACGATCGGCCACTAGTGCGGTAGCAGGCTCTCCAGTAGAGCGCGCAACTGCTCGGCATCGCCACGGCCGAGCGGACCGACGAGGTCGATCTCCGGCGCCTCGACGAGGGCGCGCAGCGCCGTGATCGCCGCGCGGCCCTTGTCGGACAGGAAGATCAGCACCTTGCGCCGGTCGCGCGGGTCGGGCGCGCGGAAGACGTCGGCGTTCGCAACCATGTGGTCGACGATCTTGGTCAGCGTCGGGGAATCGACGAAGATCTCGGCGGCGAGCTCACCCATGGCGCGGCCGTCCTGCCGGCTCAGCGAGGCGAGAATGCGGTACTGCTCGATCGGGATGCCAGCAGGCTTGAGACGCGCCTCGACCGCCTGCTCCAGCCGGCGATTGACGCCCGAGATGAGCTGAATCAGCTCGAGCGATTCGCTGGCCGACAAAGTTGACATCCCACAATCTCCAGATTCAACAATCTCCGGTTCATATATTTTTTGGGCAGCGGCGGCAAGTCGACGCCCTGAAAGACGGCGCTGTGTCACCACTCGGGTGGCCCGCGCCACAGAGAGTGGCAGCCGGCACGCCCCGGTGACGCGCTGCCGCGAGGGTTGGCACGAGTCGTGCTTCCTGTCGTCGAGTCCGCTCTGCGGGAGAGGCCATGAGTGCGGCGATCCGAATCGCGTTGATGACCGCCCAGGAGGGCGCCGCCGGCCTATGGTCGCCCTCCGCCCATGCCTGCGCCCGTCTCGCGGTGCACGAGATCAATTGCGGGCCCGGCATTCTCAGGCGACCGGTCGAACTCGTCCTCGTCAACGCCGGTTCGACCGCCCGCAGCGCCGCCGAGGCGGCCCGCCTCGCCGTCGAGATTGAGGAAGTCGACGCCATCGTCGGCATGTTTCCGAGCTATGGTCGCGCGCCGGCAGCGAAAGCGATCCGCGAGCGCGTCCCGTTCGTCTACACGCCGCAGTTCGAGGGGCTGGAGCAGGGCAGCCCCGTTGTGACCACCGGGGAGACATCGCACGACCTGCTGATGCCCGGGATCAACTGGCTGAGCGGTCACCGCAACGCCCGCCGCTATTTCCTGTGCGGGAGTGACTATGTCTGGCCGCGCCGAACCTTCGCGACCGCCAAAGAGATCATCCGCGCCTCGGGCGGCATCGTCACCGGCGAGGTGCTGCTCCCGCTCGAATTCCATGACTATGACCTGCTGATCGACGCCATTCGCGACACCCGCAGTGACGTGGTGCTGCCCTATTTCCTCGGGTCGGACGCGATCCACTTCAACCGCGCGTTCGCCGAGGCCGGCCTCGCCCGCAACGTCCTGCGCTTCTGCTCGGCGATCGACGAGACGATCCTCTACGGGCTCGACGAGAACGCCACCGAGAACCTGTTCGTCACCTCGGCCTATTTCGCCACCATGAAGTCGCGCAACAATGGCGCCTTCCTGGAGCGCTACCACGGCTTCTACGGCGACACCCCGCCACCGGCGAACGATTTCGGCCAGTCCTGCTACGAGGGGGTGCACTGCCTCGCTGCGCTGGTGCAGGCGGCCGGGACGCTGCGCGCACCGGAGTTGCGCCGCATGCTGGGCCGGGCGCCACAACACCGAACGGCGCGCGGCAATGCCGCCACCCCGCTCGCCGGCGGCCGGAGGCCGATCCATCTGGCGCGCGTCGACGGCTTCGACTTCACGGTGCTCGCCCCCAGCTGATCTCGCGGGCGCAGCTGTGCCCGCCACAACCCCGGGCCGGTCGGCCGGCGCCCCGCACCTCAAAAAGCTATTGCCAATTCAAATATTGCTATTACAAATGATCGCCGGACAGTTGAGGCTTTTCCGTCCAGGGGATCATCCATGGCCATCACACGTCGCAGCCTTCTCTCGTCTTCGCTCACGACCTCGGCCGCCCTTCTCGCTGCACCGGCGATTTTCACGCGCGGCGCCTTTGGTGCCGAAGACCCTATCCTGGTCGGCAGCCTGCACGATCAATCGGGTCCGCTCGCGGCGTCGGGCGTGCCGATGGTGGACAGCCTCGAACTGGGCATCGCCGAGATCAACGCGGCCGGCGGCCTGCTCGGCCGGCCGCTGAAGCTCGTCCACTACGACACCCAGTCGAACATCCAGATGTACTCGCAATACGCGCAGCAACTGGCGCTGAAGGACAAGGTCGCCGTGGTGCACGCCGGCATCACCTCCGCCTCGCGGGAGGCGGTGCGCCCGACCTTCAATCGCTTCAAGGTGCTCTACTTCTACAACACGCTCTACGAGGGGGGCGTCTGCGATCGCAACACCTTCTGCACCGGCACCACGCCGGCCCAGACGGTGGAGAAGCTCGTCCCCTATGCGATGGGTAAGAGCGGCAAGAAGGCCTACATCATCGCCGCCGACTACAACTACGGCCAGATCACCGCCAAGTGGATGACGAAGTACGTCAGAGACAACGGTGGCGAGATCGTGTCGGTGGACTTCTTTCCGCTCGACGTGACCAACTTCGGCCCGACGATTTCCAAGATCCAGGCGGCGAAGCCGGATCTGATCCTGTCGGCGCTGGTCGGCGGCAACCACACCGCCTTCTACCGGCAGTGGACCTCGGCGGGCATGAAGGACCAGATCCCGATCGCCTCGACCACGTTCGGTCTCGTCAACGAGCCGTCGACGCTCGACGCCACGGAGAGCGACGGCATCCTCGGCGCCTACGGCTACTTCGAGGAGCTGACCACGCCGGCGAGCACCACTTATGTCGAGAAGCTGAAGAAGCAGTCGCCCGACATCCCCTACATCAGCGAGCTCGCGGCGGCGACCTACGAAGGCTTCTACCTGTGGGCCGAGGGCGTCAAGAAGGCCAACTCGCTCGACCGGATGGCGGTTATCGAGGCGCTCGAGACCGGGCTCTCCTTCGACGGGCCGAGCGGCAAGGTGACGATTGACCACGCCACCCACCACACCATCCGCAATGCCTATCTGGCGGAGGTGAAGGATCGCAAATGGTCGGTCCTCGAGACCTTCCCGGACGCCAAGCCGCTGGATACGGCGGGCGTCTGCAACCTCATCGAGAACCCGAACGACAACCAGCAGTATGTGATCGACATCTGATCCGCCGCGTCGCAGCTCGACGGACCGTCGATCTCGGGGGCGGGCCGCGCGCCCGCCCCGGTCTAAACACGGGTCATGACATGGACATCTCGGTCATCCTGGCGCTCGATGTGATCAACGGCGCCGCATCGCTGTTCCTGCTCTGCCTCGGCCTGGCGATCATCTTCGGCATGATGCGGATCATCAACCTCGCTCACGGCGAGTTCGTGATGCTCGGCGCCTATGCGACCGTGGTGTCGGCCAATGCCGGTGTGAACATCTGGATCGCCATGCTGGTGGTTGCGCCGCTGTTCGTCGGCCTCGTCGGCCTTCTCGTCGAGCGCTGCCTGATCCGCTTCCTCTACGGCCGCCTCGTCGATTCGATGCTGGCCACCTGGGGGCTCAGCCTCGCCATCATCGGCATCGTCACGACGGTCTTCGGCAACACCATCAACGGCGTGCCGACGCCGCTCGGCGGCTTCGAGATCGGCGGCTACCGGTCGAGCTACTACACGCTGTTCCTGCTCGCCATGGCCATCGTCATGATGGCGATCGTCTATGGCGTCCTGCGCTACACCCGCTTCGGCCTCGTCGCCCGGGCGGTGATGCAGAACCCGGGCATGGCGGCGACGCTCGGCGTCAATCCGGCCCGCGTCTACATGGCGACCTTCGCCATCGGCGCAGCGGTGACGGGCCTCGCCGGCGGCCTCCTCGCGCCGGTCTCCGGCATCACGCCGGTGATGGGGTCGGCCTACGTCGCCAAGGCGTTCATCACGGTCGTCGGTGGCGGCGCGGCGATCATTTCCGGCACGCTGTCTGCCTCCGGCCTGTTCGGCGTCATCAACCAGCTCGGTGCCTACTTCACCACGCCGGTCTACGGGGAGGTGATCCTGTTCGTCTCCGCCATCGTGCTCATTCGCCTGCTGCCGCAGGGCATCTCGGGTCGCTTCTTCAAGGGAACGCTGTGATGACTGATCGGCAGACGCTCCTCGTCCAGGCCGCCGCCACGCTGTTTGCCATCGTCGTCGTGGCCGCGCTTCCGAGCTATCTCGACATCTTCGAGTTGATGCAGGTGACGCTGTTCGCCGCCATGGCGGTGCTCGCCCTCGGCCTTGCCTTCATCTGGGGGTTCGGCGGTATCCTGTCGTTCGGACAAACGGCCTTCTTCGGCCTCGGCGCCTATACCTACGCGGTGGCGGCGATCAATTTCGGCGACTCGACCAACGCCATTCTCCTCGCGGTGATCGTGCCGGCACTGTTCTCGGCGGCGCTCGGCTACTTCGTCTTCTATGGCCGGATCAGCGACGTCTACCTCGGTGTGATTACGCTGACGGTGACGCTGATCCTCTTCAACGTCGTCAACTCCACCGCCGGCGACGAGTACAAGATCGGCATCGCCCGGCTCGGCGGCTTCAACGGCATCCCGGCCGTGCCGACCTTCAACATGCCCTACGACCCCACGGCGATCCTGTCGCCGGAGCAGTCGTGGTGGGTGACCGGCGGCGCGCTCGTCGGGGTCTATCTCCTGCTGCGGCTGGTGCTGGCGAGCCCGTTCGGCCGCATCGCCGTCGCGGTGCGCGAGAACGAGGTGCGCGCCTCGCTGCTCGGCTACGATCCGCGACTGGTCAAGCTCGGCGTCTTCGTTCTCGGCGGCGCCGTCTCCGGCCTCGCCGGGGCGCTCTACGTCAACTGGGGTGCCTTCATCGGACCGACGATCTTCAGCCTGTCGCTGTCCGCCGAAATCATCATCTGGATCACCATCGGCGGCCTTGGCACCTTGCTCGGACCGGTGATCGGCTGCTTCATCATCCAGTACCTGGTCTCGCAGATCGGCTCGCAGCAGGCCTTCAACTCGAACCTGGTGCTCGGGGTCATTCTCGTCGGCTTTGTGCTGCTGCTGCCGAAGGGCATCGTCCCGACCATCCGCGGCGTCGCCCTGAAACTGGGCCAGTTCGTCACCGAACGCCGCTCGGCCACGCCCGCTTCCGCCGGCGAAGTCGTGGGAGCGGAGTGATGGCCGAACTGGTCCCCCTGCTCGAGACGCGCAACCTGACGATGCGCTTCGGCGGCGTCGTCGCCAACGACGACGTCACCTTCACCCTGCAGGAGATGGAGTTGCGGTGCCTGATCGGCCCCAACGGCGCCGGCAAGTCGACCTTCTTCAAAATGCTCACCGGACAGCTCGTGCCCACCTCGGGTTCGATCGCCTTCCGGGGCCAGCCGGTCACCGGCCGGCCGCCGCACGAGATCGCCCGCATGGGCGTCGGCATCAAGACGCAGATCCCGAACGTCTTCAACGGCCTCTCCGTGCGGGAGAACGTCTGGCTGGCGGCGCGGCGCAAGGCGACGCCGAAGACCATCGCGCCGCTCGTCGACGCCGTCCTCGAGAAGATCCGGCTGACGGCCCAGTCAAAGGCGATCGTCGGCACGCTGTCGCACGGCCAGCGGCAATGGGTGGAGATCGGCACCGTGCTCGCCGCCGACCCCGAACTCATCCTCCTCGACGAACCGGCCGCCGGCATGACCGACGAGGAGACGGTGCGCACCGCCGAGATCATCCGCGAGATCAACGAGACCCGCGCGCTCGTCGTCGTCGAGCACGACATGGCCTTCATCAAGATGATCGCCAAGACCGTGACCGTCTTCCATCAGGGCCGGATCATGATGGAGGCCGGCATCGACGAGGTGCTCGCCGACCAGCGCGTCCGCGACGTCTATCTCGGCAAGAAGGTGGCGGCATGAGCGGGCTCCCCGAACCCCAACGGCCCGATCCCCTGCTGGTGGTCCAGGGCCTCAAGGCCGGCTACGGCAAGGTGCCGATCCTCGCCGGCATCACCTTCTCGATGGCGGCGGGAGAATATCTCGGCATCCTCGGCCACAACGGCATGGGCAAGACGACGACGATGCGCACCCTGATGGGGGCTCTGCCGGCGACCGGCGGCAGCGTCTCCTTCGACGGGCGCGACATCACCCGGCTGAAGACGCACGAGCGTTCGCGCCTCGGCCTCGGGCTGGTGCCGCAGGGACGCGAGATCTTCCCGACGCTGAGCGTGCACGAGAATCTCCGCATGGGTCTCGCCAGCGCCCGGAAGGAAGACGCCAAGGTCATCGACGACGTGCTGACGGAGTTCCCGCGGCTCGTCCGCCTGCTCGACCGGCGCGGCGGCGCCCTCTCCGGTGGCGAGCAGCAGCTCCTCGCCCTCGCCCGCTGCCTCTGCACGCGGCCGAAGCTCATCCTCCTCGACGAGCCGACGGAAGGGATCCAGCCCTCGATCATCGAGGAGATCATCGAGACGCTGCTCGGGCTGAAGCAACGCTGGGCGCTGTCGATGATCATCGTCGAGCAGAACCTCGACTTCATCGCATCCCTCTCGGATCGGGTCCTCCACATCCAGAAGGGCCGGATCACCGGCGAGGTGGACCGCGACGACCTCTTGTCGGGACACGTCGGCATGGCCCTCGCCTGATCCCCCCGGCGCCCTCCGTCGGCGCCGACCCCACCATCACCCTCCGAGCCCACTCCGCCTTGTTCGCAAGAAAGGACGTCCTATGGCCATCACCCGCCCTACCGCCCCGCAGATCGCCGACCTCGCCGCTGGCTTCGGCATGACGATGACGGTCGAGGAAGCCGGGGCCTACCTGGCACTGATGCAGGGGAGCTTCGACGCCTACGACATCGTCGACGAGACCCCCGACTTCGTGCAGCCGGTGAAGTATCCGCGAACGCCCGGCTACCGCCCGGTCGGTGAGGAGAACAAGTACGGCGCCTGGTACTACAAGTCGGAGGTCAAGGGCGCCCCCGAGGGCAAGCTCGCCGGCAAGACGGTGGCGCTGAAGGACAACGTCATGCTGGCCGGAGTGCCGATGATGAACGGCGCGGCGACGCTGGAGGGCTTCGTCCCGGTGGCGGACGCGACCATCGTCACCCGCATGCTCGATGCCGGCGCCACCATTGTCGGCAAGGCGGTGTGCGAGCACTTCTGTCTCTCGGGCGGCAGCCACACCTCGGACCCCGCGCCGGTGCACAATCCGGCGAAGCACGGCTATTCCGCCGGCGGCTCCTCGTCGGGCAGCGCGGCGCTCGTCGCGGCTGGCGAGGTCGACATGGCGATCGGTGGCGATCAGGGCGGCTCGATTCGCATGCCCGCCTCCTACTGCGGCATCTACGGGATGAAGGGCACCCATGGCCTGGTGCCGTACACCGGCGTCATGCCGATCGAATCGACGGTCGACCACACCGGCCCGATGACCGCGACCGTCGCCGACAACGCGCTTCTGCTGGAAGTCATCGCCGGCGCGGACGGCCTCGACCCCCGCCAATACGCACCGAAGGTCTCGGTCTACACCGAAGCGCTGGGCAAGGGCGCCAAGGGGCTCAAGATCGGGATCCTCAAGGAGGGCTTCACGGCACCGAACCTCGAGAGCGGCGTCGCCGAGAAGGTGAAGGCTGCCATCGCCCGGTTCGAGGCCATGGGCGCCAGCGTCGAGGAGGTCTCGATCCCCGAGCACCTGCTCGCCGCGGCCGCGTGGGGGCCGGTCTGCCTCGAAGGCATGACCGTGCAGATGATGCTCGGCAACGGCATGGGCTTCAACTGGAAGGGACAGTACGACGTCGGCCTCCTCGACGCTCACGCGATGTGGCGGGAGCGGGCCGACGATCTCTCGGAGACGCTGAAGCTGTCGATGCTGGTCGGCATGTGGGGCATCGAGCACTACCGCGGCCGCTACTATGCCAAGGGGCAGAACCTCGCCCGACGGGCGAAGGCTGCCTACGACGCCAAGTTCGCCAGCTACGACCTGCTGCTGATGCCGACCGTGCCGGTCGTCGCCACGAAGATCCCGGAGAAGGGCGCACCGCTCGAGGAGGTCGTCACCCGCGCCTTCGAGATGATCTCGATCACCTCGCCCTTCGACGTCACCGGCCATCCGGCGATGTCGATCCCGTGCGGCCTGAGCGACGGGTTGCCGGTCGGCCTCATGCTCGTCGCCAAGGACTGGGACGAGGCGACGATCTACCAGGCGGCGGCCGCCTTCGAGGCCGACGGCGACTGGAAGACCTTCTGATGCCGACGATCACCGCGGTGATCCGCGCGAAGCGGGGGGCGGAGGCAATGATGCGCGCCGCCCTCCTCGACGTCGCCGCCAACGTCGAGGCGAACGAGCCGGGGACTCTCGGCTTCTTCATCTCGCAGAACCCTGCAGATCCCTGCGTCTTCACCACCTACGAGAGGTTCGCCGACAGGGCGGCGATGGACGCCCACAACAGCTCTGCGACGGTGGCGGCGTTCTTCGCCGTTGCCCGTCCGATCCTCGACGGCGACGTCGTTCTCGTCACAGCCGAGGAGATTTCGGCGAAGGGCTGACACGGCGTTCGGTGGCTGCAGGGCGGGTGTCGCATCGACCGCTCAGCCTGAGGTCATCCTGCTCTTGCGAAGCCTTGCCGACCCGGATGCTCTCGACGAGCCAGACGCAGCCGTCGCCGCTGTCGTGATCCGTCGCGGCACCAGCAGTCAACTGTCGGTCGGGGCTCCCGCCCAAAAATGGGGGCTTCGACCTGGCTGTGGGGTGTTCCCGAGGCGGACTGACCACTAAGATCTACATGGTCTGTGAGGGTCTGGGTCGCCCGTTCCACTTCCTCCTCGCCCACGGCCGGTCCAGCGACGCCCAGGCCGCGCCCGCCCTGATGCAAGGCCTCCGCCCCACCACCTCAACGGCGCCTGGGCTCCCATTGGGGCAGGGTCGGTCACAGAGGACCATCTCAAGACGATCGATTCGCCACGGACGCGCCGCGCCTCGGGGGGGCAGTCACGACAGCCCGGCACGGCGGTATTTGATGCTATCCGAAGTTGCGTACCGTGATATGCTTCAACGACCACGGGCGTTGCGGGCCACCGCTCCTGCCCTTCCGCCGAGGTGGCTCGCGGCGATGCCGGCGATGGTGGCGCCGATCACGATCCCCATGCCGGCGAGCTGCAGGGCCGAGAATCGGTCGCCGACGATGAGGGCGCCGAGGATGGTGGCGACCACCGGCGTGAGCAGACCCAGGAAGGCGACGACCGCGCCGAGGCGGGTGATGCCGCGCACCCACACCCAATAGGCGAGCGCGGTGCCGACGAGGACGAGATAGGTCATGCCGACGAGATTTTCCGTCGTCGGCACCGGCGGAAGCCCTTCGACGACCAAAGCGAGCGGCACCAGCAGCAGGCCACCGAGGGCGAGTTGCCAGGCGGCGAGCTGCAGCGGCGTGCCGAGCCGCCCCCACTTTGCAATGAGGACGGTGCCGAGCGCCATCGACAGCGCGCCGCACAGGGCGGCGGCGACGCCGACGAGATCGAGGGTGTCCGTCGGCGCCATCACCAGAAGCGCCACGCCGCCGACACCGATCGCCGCCGCACAGACCTGCAAGACAGTCGGTGGCCGCTGCAGGATCGCCCAGGCGAGAAAGGCGACGATCAAGGGCTGCGTCGCTCCGAGCGTGGCGGCGAGGCCGGCCGGCAGCCGCGCCGCGCCGATGAACAGCAGGCCGAAGAACAGGCCGATGTTGGCGAGGCCGACGGCGGCGAGCGGCAGCACGGCGCGGGGCGGTGGCAGCCCGGCCCCCAACAGCATCAGGAGCACGCCGGCCGGCAGCGCCCGCAGCGCCGAGACGACGAGCGGGTAGTCGGTCGGCAGCAGCTGCGTGAAGACGACATAGGTGCTGCCCCACAGCGCCGGCGCAAGCGCCGTCGACACCACCAGCCAGAAGCGTCCGCTCAACGCCCGCACCTCGCGACACACCCGAATCGATCGGACTCGGACCCTACGGCGCGCCGGCACGCGGGGGAAACGACTTGGCGCGGAAGCGGCTTGGCGGGGAAGCGGCTTGGCGGGGAAGCGGCTTGGCGGGGAAGCGGCTTGGCGCGGAAGCGGCTTTCGGAGATCGGCGGTCCTCGCCGGTGCGATCGGGCCAGCCGCCGCGCGCAGCCGCGGCAGCGCCTTCAGAGCCGCCCCGTCGCCGAGCAAGCTTCGCGGCAGCCTGCCGCGTCACGGTGGCAGACTGAAATCGCTGCCTAAGGCGCGCACGCGGACGCTCGGCTTGCCCACCGAGAATTCCCCGGCGGGCCTCGGCCCGCAAAGCAGCCGCACGTTCGCCGATGAAACGAGTTCCCATGCGCCTGACGATCAAGCGACTGCTCACGTCCGCCATCCTCCTCCTGCTCGGGGCCGTCGGCGGGCTCGGGTTGGTCACCCTCACCGGTGTGACGACACTCGAGCGCGACCTTGATGAGATCACCGAGCACTGGCTGGCGAGCTGCGAAATGGTCGGCGACCTCGAGGTCGCCGTTGGTGACTTCCGCGCCGGTGAGGCTCTGCACGTGCTGGCTCAGGACAGCGAGGGCACCAGCCGCAGCGAGCGCCAGATCGCCACTGCCGTCGGCGCGGTTTCGAAGCTGATGGAGCGCTATGAAGCGGCGATCGTGAACGACAAGGAGCGGACGGCGTTCGACGGCTTCCGCAAGGACTGGAATCACTATCTCGGCCGGCACGAGGCGCTGATCGACCTCTCCAAGGACGGGCACAAGTCCGAGGCGGCGGCGCTGCTCACCGGCGACCTGCAGGTGGAGTACGAAGCCACCATGGCGGATCTGCACGCGCTGGTCCGCATCAACGACGAAGGCGCCAAACACGCCGCGGCGGAGGGGCATGCCGCGGCCGCCTTCGTCTTCGCGACCGCCGCCGGCGCCTTCCTGGTCGCCGCCCTGCTCGGGATCGCCACGCTCGTCTATGTGCTGCGCGGCGTCACGGCGCCGATCACGCGGGTCACCGAGGCGATGACCGACGTGGCGGGCGGCGCCCTTGATCGCGAGGTGCCCTATGCCGGGCGTCGCGATGAGATCGGTGACATGGCGGGCGCGCTCGTCGTGTTCCGCGACAACCTCGCCGAGACGGAGCGGATGCGCGCCGAGCGGATCGACGCCGACCGCCTCGCGGCGGAGCGGCGGCGGGCGGAGATGAACGACCTCGCCGACCGCTTCCAGGGCACGGTCGGCAGTATCGTCGACACGCTGTCGGCCGCCGCCACGGAGTTGCAGGCGGCCGCCCAGAGCCTGACGGCTGCGGCCGAGCAGACGACGGCGCAGGCGACCACGGTCGCCGCCGCCGCCGAGGAAGCGGCCACCAACGTGCAGACGGTGGCGGCCGCCATCGAGGAGCTCTCGGCCTCCGCGAGCGAAATCGGCGCGCAGGTCGGCCAGTCGACAGAGATGGCGAGCCGGGCGGTCAGCGAGGCGGAAAGCACCAACGCCCGCATGGGCGGACTGCGCGACGACGCCGAGAAGGTCAGCGCCGTCGTCGGGCTGATCGGCGACATCGCGTCGAAGACCAACCTGCTCGCCCTCAACGCCACGATCGAATCGGCGCGTGCCGGCGAGGCGGGCAAGGGCTTTGCGGTGGTCGCCCACGAGGTGAAGACGCTGGCGGAGCAGACCTCCCGCGCCACCAGCGAGATCTCCAGCCAGATCAGCGGCATGCAGGGCTCGACCGTCGACGCCGTGGCGGCGATCTCCAGCATCGGGCGCATCATCGCAGACATCAATGCCGTCTCGATGGCGATCGTCGCGGCTGTCGAGCAGCAGGACGCCACCACGGCGGAGGTCGCGCGCAACATCCAGCAGGCCGCCGCCGGGGCGAGCGAGGTCACCTCCAACATCGGTGAAGTGACGCAGGCGGCCGAAGTGTCGTCGGCGGCCGCCTCGCAGGTGCTGTCCTCGGCCTCCGAGCTCGCCCAGCAGTCCGAGACGCTGCGCGGCGAGGTCATCCGCTTCGTCGAGTTCGTCCGCGCCGCTTGAAGACCGGTCCGCGAGAAAGCAGCATCGGTCCGCCCGGAGGGCTTCCCCCGGGCAGGCCGTGGGGACGCGGGGCAGCGTCGGCCGGGTCTCGCGTCGCCGGCGGCCCCGCATCCTCGCCGGCGCAGCCACCCTGCCGCCACGGCAGCATGAGACGGGCGGGCTATCCCCTCTGGAACGGGTGTTGGCGATCACCTGCGAGGCCCACAAAGGGGCAAGTCGACAAGGCGGGCGAGCTTTGCATCCTGCACGTGCTGCGCGTCGGGCTTGCCGTCAAAGGGCTTGCCGTCAAAGGGCTTGCCGTCAAAGGGCTTGCCGTCAAAGGGCTTGCCGTCAAAGGGCTTGCCGTCGACGACATCGTTGAGCGCACCATCACGACACTGCACGATGCCGGCGAAACGTCAGTAAACCGCAACGTTAGACTACCCGGCAGGGGTGTCACAACCTAAAATTGCTTTCCGTTCTGAAACGGAAAGTGGCGAGTGCCACGCGATGTGGAGCAGTTGCAACAAGACGGGCGCACGAAGGCACTCTACCAAAGAGCACTTGCGGCCGTGATCTTTCACGAACTGGTGGTCATCGGCGGCTTCGACGCGAAAACGACGGGAAAACACCTCCGGATTGGAATGAGCGGATGCGCACCGCGGATGGACGCAACTTCCAGCTTCGCCACTCCCGCGGACTACGCATCGGCATCATCGACGACGATGCCGAGCTCGCCGGCGAACTCGCCGAACTCTTGCGGGCGACCGGCAACGCCGTCGAGCAGATCTCGGCGGACGACTTCGTCGCCCGGAAATCGCGGCTCGATCACGACGTCTTGATTCTCGATGTCGTGATGCCCGGCATCGACGGGCTCGACGTGCTCAAGAGGGCCATCCATTCGCAGCGGCCACCGGCGATCATCCTGATGAGCGGCCACGACGAGGCGTTGCTGCAGGGGGCGGCGGAGGCGGCGCAACGCAGCGGCCTCGCCGTTGTCGGCGGGCTGTCGAAGCCGTTCGCGTTCGACGAACTACTCCGGCTGACAGACCGCGCCCGCTTTCCCACCGCGCAAGCGGCGGCGCCTGCCACCTGCGGCTTCGCCATCCGGTCCGCCGTGGCGACCGCGATCGCCGAGCATCGGCTCGCCGTCGCCTTTCAGCCGATCGTGCGGGCCGACACCCTCGCCTTCGCCGGCGCGGAAGCACTGCTGCAAGGTGGTTTGCCCGGGCTGCCGCCGGTGTCTCCCGCCGCGATCGTCGAGGCGGTCGCCGTCGATGAGGACCTTCTCGCTGCGCTGTCGTGGTCGGTCGTTCGCCAGGCGGCGGAGGCTTGCCGGCGATGGACGCAACGCGGCTACCGCGGGCCCGTCGCCGTCAACCTGCCGGCGAGCGTGCTGCAGGCTCCCGAGGCGGTCGAGACGCTCCGCCACGTCATGGGCGGTGCCGGTCTGGCGCCGGAACAGCTGTCGATCGAGCTGATCGAGGAGAACGTCTATGACGGGGCGGCCGACACGCTCGCCGCCCTCGTCAAGCTGCGCGTCGCCGGCTTCGGACTGCTCCTCGACGATGTCGGGCGCCGCGAAAGCGGACTGACGCAGCTCTCGTCGCTGCCGGTGACCGGCCTCAAGATCGACATCGCACTGCTCCGGGCGGCGCGCCGCTGGGAGAAGTCGCGGCGCATCTTCGCCGCCTTGGCGCGGCTCGGCGCCGATCTCGGCCTCACCGTCACCGCCGAGGGCGTGGAAACAGCCGAGGATGCCGCCTTCGCCCATTGCCACGGCGTCTCCTTCTTCCAGGGGTTCCTGTTTGCGAGAAAGCTGCCGCTGCCGGATCTGATGGCCACGCTGCCGACACTGCAGCGGACGGCGCTCGCGGCGTGCCGGCAGTTGGGGGAAATCCCACTCGGTCCGAACCGACCCGAGGTGCAAGGATCTGCTCAAAACTTTGACTCTGTTGAGATTTCTGATCTTCCAGATGATTCCATCCGATCGAAAGGCGCTCTCGATACGACCCCATAGCGACCTCGGCGAGCCCGCCCCGGACCCTGCCCCGTCCGGCCGCGGCGCTGTGTCGGCTGGACCGGCGCTGCAGCGCGTGCGAGCGGTGGGTACGGGAACGCAGCCGGACGAACGACGATGAAGCCTTACCGCACGCGACCGAGCGACTGGGTCTGGCGCGGCGTCTACCTGATGTGGCCGATCACCTACGCCATTCTCGTCTATGACGACCTGACGCACCACGAGACCTGGGCGCACCGCCTGATGCCGATCTTCACGTCCGACCTTTTGTTCGCGGCGGTTTGGCCCGGCACCTGGATCTACTGGATCGTCCGGGGGCTGATGGACCACTCGACGGCTCTCAGCCGACTGGTGGGGTTCTGAGGCACCTGTACGGCGTGAGGCCGGGAGTCGGTCGGGGCCAGGACGTCGGGGCCAGGACGACTCGGCATACCGAATGGGCGGCACCCGCGACCGTCGCCGAGCCTGCTCACCAAGTCCGCTCCCCAAGTCCGCTCCCCAAGCACTCTCGCCTTGTCTAGAGTGACGCCGACCTGGCGGGACGGGAGTGGCATGCGCAATCGGATTTCCCTCGTCGCGGTCGCCGTTACAGCCGCCTTCACGAGCAGCGCCGCCGGCGCCGACACCGCCCTTCCCTCGATCATCACGGCGTCGTCGCCGGCCGAACTGCAGGAGAAATTCTGCGCCGCCGACGCGACGAGCGAGCACGTGCTGGTGCTGCCGACTGCGATGTTCGTCGACAGCGAGGAACTGATCTGCCCGGTCGGACCCTACAAGCTCTACCGTATCCTCGAGCACAACGACCCGGACGACTTCGAGTACTATCTCGACCCGCCCTTCGGCACGACCGGCCGCCTCGGCTGCGACGGCAAGGGCGGCCGCACGATGACGTTCGTGGCGGTGAACTGCCGGCCGGAGTGAGGATCGTGTCGGTTTTCCCTTCTCCCGCGAGAGCGGGAGAAGGTGGCGCGCAGCGCCGGATGAGGGCGCGCGCGAGCGCGGGTTCTGGTGCGATCGTCGACGCTGTGCTCAGGCGTTCCGCGCCGCTCGCGCGGCGCGGCCCTCATCCGCCCTTCGGGCACCTTCTCCCAGCAAGGCTGGGAGAAGGGCGATGACGGCGACCCCCTACGCGCCCGCCTCCGCCGCCAGCCGCTCGACCGCCCGCTTCACCAGCGGGTCGAGCCCCACCCCGCCGGCGGCGCCGTGGGCGACGATGGCGCGGCGCATGCTCGGGTCCCAGAAATCGTCGAGGTGCTTGGCGATCGCCGTGACCGCGATCTCGTCGGCGTCCGGTCCCTTCCCCTGGTGGGCGAAGAAGGTGCCGATCTGGTTGGCCATGCGGACGAGCTTGTCAGGCGACATGAGAGGCCTTTGCGGACGGCAGGACTGAAGCCGACGGCCCGGCCTCGTCGCCGGGGGGCGCGAAGCCGGCGATGCGGCGGGCGTGGGTGAAGACTTCAAACTCGCCGCCGCGGGCGATGCCGATCAGGGTCATGCCGGCCACTTCGGCGGCGCGGATGGCGAGCGCGGTCGGTGCCGACACGGCGACGAGCACGCCGCAGCCGACGACCGCCGTCTTCTGGACCATCTCGACCGACAGGCGGCTCGTCACGACGATCGCGCCGGCAGCAGCCGTGATGCCGTCGCGCGCCAGCGCGCCGACGAGCTTGTCGAGGGCGTTGTGGCGGCCGACGTCCTCGCGCAGCGCCAGGAGCGCGCCTGAACCGGGCGAGGCGCCGGCGGACGACGGGCCGGCGGACTGGCCGGACCTAGCCGGTCGCCAGAAGCCGGCAGCGTGGGCGGCGCGCGTCTCGCGGCCGAGCACCTGGGCCGGTGCGAGCGCCGCCACCGCAGCCGCGATCTCGGCCGGCGTCAGCACGAGCCGAGCTGAAACCTGCGGAACGCTGCGCATCGCCTCCTCGAGGCTCTCGATGCCGCAGAGGCCGCAGCCGACAGGCCCGGCCATCCGCCGCCGCCGCTCGGCGAGGCGGGCCATGCGGTGCTCGGCGATCCAGAGACGGAGCTCGATGCCGGCCTCGAGGTCGGCCACCTCGATGCTCTCGACGTCAGCAGCTCGCTCGATGATGCCCTCCGTCAGGGCGAAGCCGACGGCGAAGTCCTCGAGGTCGGCGGGCGTCGCCATCATCACGGCATGGCCGGTGCCGTTGAAGGTGAGCGCGACGGCCGTCTCCTCCGGCACCCGGCGGGTGCCGAAGCCGAGCGCGCCCGTTCGGTCGAGCGCGATCCGCGGAACGTCGACGGAGACCGGCCGCGTCACGCCCTGCTCACTCCGCCGCTGCGGGCAGCGCGATGCGCCGGCTCGCGTCGGACAGTTCCTTGTAGTGGCGCTGCCACTCGCTCGGGCCGTTCGAGGGCGAGATCTGCACCGCCGTCACCTTGTATTCCGGGCAGTTGGTAGCCCAGTCGGAATAGTCGGTGGTGATGACGTTCGCCTGCGTCTCGGGGTGGTGGAAGGTGGTGTAGACGACGCCCGGCGCGACACGGTCGGTGACGGTGGCGCGCAGCGAGGTCGAGCCGGAGCGGCTGTCGAGCTTCACCCAGTCGCCGTCGCGCACGCCGCGCGCCTTGGCGTCGTGCGGGTGGATCTCGAGGAGGTCCTCGCCGTGCCAGGCGACGTTC
>JAESGX010000250.1_pt1 | contig 28588 bp, 29 predicted proteins | sample 9269801 | NCBI WGS metagenome assembly JAESGX01 (sample SAMN16773122, study PRJNA677054) | algae metagenome | isolation source: Pleurocapsa minor GSE-CHR-MK-17-07R and co-occurring heterotrophs from wet... | place: USA: Lower Calf Creek Falls, Grand Staircase Escalante National Monument, UT ... | reverse complement strand
GTGGCCTCGCCCTGGGTGACGTTGACGAAGTCGTACACCACGCGGCGCTCGCAGCCCATGATCAGGTCCAGGTTGCGCAGGCCCACGTCGAAGTCGATGACCGCGACTTTCTTGCCGCGCCGCGCCAGGCCGCAGGCGATGCTGGCGCTGGTGGTGGTCTTGCCCACGCCACCCTTGCCGGAAGTGACTACAATGATCTCAGCCAATGGTGTATCTCCTCTTCTTCTTGTTCTTGATTGGGGGAATTGCTCGGAAGGTCTCGCCGCGCTACTGCGCGGCGATCATGAGTTGGTCTTTGTCCAGCCAGACCTGCACGGGCTTGCCGCGCAGCTCCTTGGGCACGTCTTCCAACACCTTGTAGTGGCCGGCGATGGCCACCAGTTCGGCGTGGAATTCGCGGCAGAAAATGCGCGCGTCGGTATTGCCCTGCGCACCGGCCAGCGCGCGTCCGCGCAGCGTGCCGTAGATGTGGATGGAGCCGTCGGAAATGACCTCGGCGCCGGCGCCGACCGTGGCCAGCACGGTCAGGTCGCGGTTTTCCGCATACAGCTGCTGGCCTGAGCGCACCGGCGTTTTCTGCACCAAGCCGGGCGTGGCGCTGCTGGTTGGCTCGGAAGCCTTCGCCTTTGTGGGAGGGGCTTCAGCCCCGACGCTCTGGCGATGGGCTGTTGGGGCTGAAGCCCCTCCCACAGAAACCCCGTCGACAGGTGCGGCGGCGTCCACGCGTTCGTACTGCGCGCGGAACTTGGCCAGCAGCGGCAGGCCCAGGTGCTCGGCGAGCTGTTCGGTTTCGCGCGTGCCGTAGGCCAGCGCCACCGGAATCACGCCCGCCCGCAGCAGCGCGTCCAGCAGGCTTTGCGCGGCGGCGGCCTCGGGCGGCTGGGTCAGGCCGCCGAAATCGATGATCACCGCGGCGCGGCCGAACAGCTTGGGCGCGCGTTCGACGCGTTCGCGCATTTCGCGCGACAGCTGTTCGATATTCAGGGTGCGGATGCGCAGGGTGGCGATGCCGACCTGGCCGATCTTGAGTTCGCCGGCCTGTTCGTAATCCAGGTTCGCAGAAGTCACGCTCATGCCACCGTGGACCGCGGTTCGGCCACCGCGGCGGCCAGGCGGCGACCGCGCGCCCAGGGCAGGTCGGGCAGGGCGTCGCCGTAGGTTTCGTGCACCCACTCGTAGCTGCACAGCTCCTTCATCAGCATGCTGGCGCGCAGTTTGGCGTCGGGCATCAGGTTCTGGCCGACTTCCTTGAAGCCGAAGCTGCCGTGGAACAGCAGGGCGGGGTCGGCGCCGTGATCCAGGAACACTTCGCAGGCCAGCTGCGGGTAGCGCAGTTCCGCGTAGCTCTGCACATCGGCATAGAAGGCGCGGCCCACGCCGCCGCCGCGGCGGCGGCTGGCCACCACGATGCGGTCGATGTAGAAAAACCGCGGGTAGCGCTCGCGGAACCAGGCGAAGTTGCTGCTGTCGTGGTCGGCGTCGGCACCGAAACCGACCAGGAAACCGGCCAGGTTGCCGTCGCGTTCGGCGACGCGGAAGTATTCGGCCTGTTCGTGGAAACGCTGCAGCTTGGCCGAATCCAGCGGCAGGATCGCCAGGCCGGCGTTGTTGTTCAGGGCTAGCACGGAATCCAGCTCGTGCTCGCGCACGTCGCGGATGACAATCGACATTAACTCACTCCGTAGACGTGACGCGGTGGCCGCGAGCCACCGGGCCGGATTATCGCATGGGCGACCGTGCGCGGGGCGGCGGCATGACTTTCGGTCGGGGTGCGGGCGGGCCGATGCGCCTAAGATGCACGCATGTGGAGCCGACTCAGCCATACCCGCCTGTTGCGCGCCGCCGGTCTGTACACCTGGGCGCTGGTGGGTATTCCGATCATCCTGAACATCTGGTTCCTGCCGCCGTCGCGCGGCGTGGACGAGCTGGGCGGGGGCGGGGTCAACGTGCCGATGACGGTACTGGCGTACCTGGCGTTCGGCGGCTGCTACTGGCTGGCGACGCGCTCGCTGGGTTCGCGCGAGGCGGTGGCGTCGACCCGCGGCAATTTCGCGCTGCTGCTGGTGCTGACCTCGGCGGCGGTGGCGGTGGGCTACTACACCCAGACCGGGCTCAGCGCGATGCTGCTGCTGGTCATGGCCGGGGTGCTGCCGTGGATCTTGAATCTGCGTTCGGCGGTGGCCTGGCTGCTGCTGGCGCATGTTCCGCTGGTGCCGTCGTTCATGGCGCGCGACGATTTCAGCTTCTGGGATGCGCTGTTCCAGTCCACTTTCTACGTGGGGTTTTCCGCATTCGTGCTGGTCACCGCGTATGTGGCGCGGCAGCAGGCCCAGGCGCGCGACGAACAGCGCCGCCTCAACGCGGAGCTGCGCGCCACCCGCGTGCTGTTGGCCGAAAGCGCGCGGGTCAACGAGCGCACCCGCATCTCGCGCGAGCTGCACGACCTGCTGGGCCACCACCTGACCGCTCTCAGCCTGAATCTGGAAGTCGCCGGGCACATGACCGAAGGCCGCGCCCAGGAGCATGTGAAGCAGGCCCACACCCTGGCCCGGCTGCTGCTCACCGACGTGCGCGAAGTGGTCAGCCAGCTGCGCGAAGGCGACGCCATCGACCTGGGCGCGGCCCTGGTGCTGCTGACCGAACGCGTGCCAGCGCTGGCGATCCACATGGACATCCAGGAGCCGCTGACCCTGGATGACGCCGAGCGTGCGCATGTGCTGCTGCGCTGCACCCAGGAAATCATCACCAACACCGTGCGCCATGCCGGCGCGCGCAATCTGTGGGTGCGCTGCCGCCGCGAGGGCGGACACATCGTCATCGACGCGCGCGACGACGGCGCCGGCGCCGATACGGTCATCACCGGCAACGGCCTACGCGGCATGCGCGAACGCCTGCGCCAGCACGGCGGCGGCATGACCATCGAATCGCGCGCCGGCGGCGGCTTCCACCTGTGCCTGAAGCTGCCGATCGGCAGCGGCGAACCCGTCGCCTTCAATCCCGTTCCCGAGCTCATCTCCGGAGGTACCGCATGATCCGTGTCTGCCTGGTCGACGACCAAACCCTGGTGCGTCAAGGCATCCGCTCGCTGCTGGCGCTGGATGGCGGAATCGAGGTGGTGGCCGAAGCCGCCGACGGCAAGCAGGCGGTGGAGCTGATCCCGCAGGTCAAGCCGGACGTGGTGCTGATGGACATGCGCATGCCGGTGATGTCCGGGCTGGAGGCGCTGCAGGCCCTGGCCGCGAACGGGCAGCTGCCGCCGGCGATCATCCTCACCACCTTCGACGACGACCAGTTGGTGCTGGCCGGGCTGAAGGCCGGGGCCAAGGGTTATCTGCTGAAGGACGTGTCGCTGGAACAGCTGGTCGGCGCGATCCGCGTGGTCGCCGGCGGCGGTTCCCTGGTGCAGCCGGCGGTCACCCAGCGCCTGCTGTCGGGCCTGGAGCACATGCGCAACGATTTCGTCAGCCTGGACCGGCCGGATCCACTGACCGACCGCGAAACCGAGATCCTGCGGCTGATGGCCAGCGGCTTCTCCAACAAGGAAATCGCCAACTCGCTGGGCGTGGCCGAAGGCACCATCAAGAACCATGTCTCCAACATCCTCAGCAAGCTCGGCGTGCGCGACCGCACCCGCGCGGTGCTCAAAGCCTTCGAGCTGCAGTTGGTCTAGGGCCTGTTAGCGCTATCGGGATAGGCCACGCCGCGTCTGAGTGCGTATGCGGCAAGGAAGAATGAGGAAGCGTATGTCGATACGCGACCGAATGATGACGCGGCCGCGTGCGCACTCGGACGCGGCCCTTCGGGTTGCTCCGCCCAGGCCACCAGACGTCCGCGCGCGGCTTGGACAGGCGGCCAGCCTGTCGCTGCGCCGCGCACGAACGCCTGACGGCCTGGGCAGAGCAACGTGACCCATCCCGATAGCGTTAACAGGCCCTAGGTTGGCGGTGGCGGGAAGGTATCGACGCACCCGGTTCGGCATCAGGCGCGCGGCGGCGTGTTCCAGCGCCGGGTGGATTCGTATCAGTGGCGGCGCGGTCTGATCGCAGACGGGGCGCTGGCCCGCGACATGCCGGATTCGGTCGGGCGCATGTGAGGATTTCGTTGTCCGGTCCGCATGCCGGGGGACAGGCTGACCGCAACCGCCAAGCCTGCTAGGATGCGCGCTGCCTATATTTCCACGGCCATGGGCGGCCCCCGGAGACTGCTGAATGACCCGTTTGATCGAGTTCCTGATTGCGTTGGCGATCGTGTTGGCCCTGTTCTTGGTGGTCGGTCTGGTGCTGCCGTCCAAGCGTCATCTGGAAGAAAGCGTCGAAACCAACCGCCGCATGACCATCGTGTTCGACACGGTCAACAATGTGCGCCGACTCAAGGACTGGAACCTGCTGCTGCCTAGCGATCCCGCGGCCCTGACTTATTCGGGCGGCGCCGAAGGCCACACCGGCGCCGGCGCGCGCGTGGATTTCGCCTCGAAGGATGCGCGCTGGGAGAAGGGCCACTGGGAAATCACCGAAAGCGAAGTCCCGGCCAGCACCGGCGGCGGTGGCAAGGTGACTTACGCCATCGCCGACACCATGTCCGGCACCAACAAGCAGAGCACGATCACGCTGACGCCCGCGGGCAAGAACGGCCGCAACGTCAAGGTCACCCAGACCTACGACGTCGAGTACGGCTGGAACCTGCTCGGCCGCTTCAAAGGCATGTACGTGAGCCGCCACGTCGGTGATTCGGTCAAATCAAGCTTGTCGAAACTCAGCAACATGCTGGCCACTGTGCCGAATTTCGATTACCGCACCGAAGGCAGCAAGTTGACCGGGCTCAAGCTGACCGATCTGCCCGCCGAGGATTTGCTGGTGGTCACCGCCGGCAACATCGACCGCAACAACGAAGTCATCGCCGGCTCGATCAAGGCCAACCAGGAGTGGATCAAGCGCGTGATGGAGACCAACGGCCTGGAAGCCGCCGGGCCGGTGCGCATCATCACCACCGATTTCGGCTCCGAGAAATACGCTTTCGACGTGGCCCAGCCGGTGCGCAAACGCAGCGGCGCGGCGCCCAAGCCCGCCGCGGGCGATGCCGCCAATCCGGCAACAGCCGTGGCCGACGCGCCGGTCGCGCCGCCCGGTTCCAGCGGTCCGCTCAAGGTTACGGTCACGGGTACGCCGGTGCAGTACGTGCGCCTGGAGCCGCGCAAGGCGGCGACCGCCAGCTACACCGGCTATATGGCCGAGCTGGATGCGGTGCGCAATTCGCTGCGTGCCTGGGCCATGACCAACGGCTATGAAGTTTCCGAGCGTCCGTACGAATCGTGGAAGGGCGGGGTGGAGCAGGCCTTCACCGCCGACGGCCAGTTCGACGTGTTCTGGGCGATCAAGCAGTAGCGCGGCACGGAGCCGCAGTCCGCTGCGCAAGCGAATGAAACGACGCGCCGCCTTTGCGGCGCGTCGCGTTTGGGGAACGCATTCCGCTGAAGCATGCCCGGTCGGGCATGCGGAGCTCCGCCACCGGCCAGGACGCCGCCGCTCGATGAGGTCGCCGTGCTCTTGAACTACGATCGTCGCCAACGCAAACCTTCCGTGCTCGCTTTCGCCGGCGCCTTGCTGGCGGCCACCGCCGTCGCCCTGGGCGCCTACGCGTCGCACGGCGCGGCCGATGCCCAGGCGCAATCCAATCTGCAGACCGCGGCGCTGTACGCTTTCGGCCACGGCATCGCCCTGGCTGCTCTTGCCGCGGGCACGTCGCGTTCGCTCGGACGCGCGGGCCTGTTCCTGCTGTTGCTGGGCGCGCTGCTGTTTTCCGGCAGCCTGGCGCTGAATGCGCTGGCGCAGTTCAGCGGCAAGCTGGCGCCGATCGGTGGCAGCTTGCTGATCCTGGGCTGGGCGCTGTGGGCGCTGGACGCGGTGCGGCGCTGAGTCCATGCCCCGGCATGCCCGCGGTTTCGATACCGAAGCGGCCTTCGCGCATCTGAGCCGCGCCGACCGCAAGCTCGGCGCGTGGATGAAAAAGATCGGTTACCTGGAGCCGCAGCCGAGCTGGCGCAAACCGTTCGATCCGGTGGACGCGCTGGCGCGCGCGATCCTCTACCAGCAGCTCAGCGGCAAGGCCGCGGCCACGATCGTCGGCCGCGTGGAAGCGGCCATCGGCAGCACGCGGCTGCATTTCGACACGTTGGGCCGTATCGACGACGCGACCCTGCGCGCCTGCGGCGTATCCGGCAACAAGGCCCTGGCGCTGCGCGACCTGGCCGCGCGCGAAGCCAATGAGGAGATTCCCAACCTGCGGCAAATGTGCGTCATGCACCAGGACGAGATCGTGGCCGCGCTGGTGCCGGTGCGCGGCATCGGCCGCTGGACGGTGGAAATGATGCTGATGTTCCGCCTGGGCCGCCCCGACGTGCTGCCCATCGACGATTTGGGCATCCGCAAGGGCGCCCAGCGCATCGACAAGCTGGATGCGATGCCGACGCCGAAGGAGTTGCAGGCGCGCGGCGAACGCTGGGGCCCGTACCGCACCTACGCCAGCCAGTATCTATGGCGAATCGCTGATGCGACGGTGCAGGCGAAGACGCCGACCAAGCGGTCGCAGGATTGAATTCATGGTTGCAGAGACTATCCAAGCCGTGTGTCGGCGAGCGCACGATTTTCGCCGTGCAGGGCACCTAGAAAAAGCAGAATCTGAATACCGCCGCATACTTGAACGTGAACCGGTTTGTGAAGAGGCTGCGCTCTCCCTCGCTTTTATGCTGCGTCAGCAAGGGTTTATCGGAGCAGCTTGCAAAGTGGTCTTGAGCTATTGGTTGGCAGCCGAGAGGTCAGCCAGTCATGACTTGAAAGCGATCAAATTCCTGATTGAATGCGGCCGTCACGGCGATGCGCAAAGTATTGCCGAAGCGGCAGTACGCGATTACCCGGACAATGTAGCGTTGGTGGAACATTCTGCCGTTGTCGCACATGCAACGGGCTTTTTTGACGAGGCGGCACGACTCTATAAGTTAGCGCTACAGATTGACCCGCTAAGGTCGGGATCATGGCTGCGGTTGACGAATACGCACCTTTACGGTGAGACAGAATCGTACGAAACACTGGCGCGGCTAGATCATTTATTGCTCACTCCGATTACCGATGGGCTGAGGGCTACGCTGGGCTTTTGCAAAGGCAAGATACTCGATGATATCGGCCTTCATTCCGCTGCATGCGCAGCCTGGAGGAGTGCAAACGAGCTGGTATATGGCAATACGAAACCCACTGCGCGAGAAACGCGCGCAACATACGGCGATAAATGGCGAGTCATCCCTCCGATCAGGGCCAAGCATCGCGCACCCTTGTTCATAGTGGGAGTTCCCCGTTCCGGGACAACATTGCTATCGCGTTTGCTCGCCCATGGATGTGATGTCCGCGAGCGAGGCGAGCTGGGTTGGCTTCCAGCACTGATCATGCGAGCAGGCGAATCGCCTGCGTTGGAAGCGCTACAGCAAGCCCGTGATATATATCTGCGGCAGCTTTTTCAGGATGACAGTGCGGCGCGATGGTATGTTGACAAAAATCCGCTGAATTACCGTGATGTCGCCGCAATAGCGAGTTTGTTCCCAGAGGCGAGAATGATCTTCATGCGCCGATCGCCCAGAGATGTCGCCTTATCGTTATGGTCGCAGCATTTCGCCCATGAGGATATGGACTGGAGTTACCGTTTCGAGGATATAGGCGCCGAAATGGAACGTTGCCGGCAAGCGTTGAAGGAGGCGCGGCAGTTGCTGGGCGACCGGCTGAGGATCGTGGAATATCGCGAGGTAGTGGAAACGCCAGAATCTGTCATCGTTGGGCTGCGCTCATGGCTGGGCACAAGCGACAACCAAAGAAAGCCTCTTGCCAGCGAAGTCATCACTACAGCCAGTGTCTGGCAGGCCCGTCAGCCAATATATCGAACATCGCTTGAAAGATGGCGACGATATGAGGATTACTTACCTGAGCTTTCGGCTTTCGATTTGATTTAGCGTCGATACGGTCATTCAGCCGCCACCTGCAGCACCAGCTTGCCGAAATTCTCGCCAGTGAACAGCTTCACCAGCGTTTCCGGAAAGGTATCCAAGCCTTTAACGACGTCTTCTTTCGACTTCATGCGCCCGTTCTTCAGGTAGCCGGCCAGCTCGGCGATGGCGATGGGATAACGGTCGGCGTAGTCGAACACCACGATGCCTTCCATGCGTGCGCGGTTGACCAGCAGCGACAGATAGTTTTTCGGCCCCTGTACGGCAGCGGTGGCGTTGTACTGCGAAATCGCGCCGCAGATGACGATGCGCGCCTTGCGCCGCAGGCGCGCCAGCACATGGTCCAGGATCTCGCCGCCGACGTTGTCGAAATAGATGTCGACGCCTTCCGGGCAGTGGGTCTTCAGACCTTCGCGCACGTCTTCGCTCTTGTAGTCGATGCAGGCATCGAAGCCCAATTCGTCGCGTACGAAATCGCATTTCGCCTGGCCGCCGGCGATGCCGACCACGCGGCAGCCCTTGATCTTGGCCAGCTGGCCCACGGTCTGGCCCACCGCGCCCGCTGCGCCGGACACCACCACCACTTCGCCCTGCTTCGGCTGGCCCACGTCCATCAGTCCGAAATAGCCGGTCATGCCCGGCATGCCCAGCACGTTAAGCCATTGCGTAGGCGTACCCAGGCGCGGATCGATTTTGAACACGCCGCTGCGCTTGATTTCCGCCGCGCCGAACTCCTTGTATTCCTGGACACCCAGGCCGCCGCTGACCCAGTCGCCTGCGGCGAAGTCCGCGTGCTTCGAAGCCACCACCTTGCCGATGCCGCCGGCGCGCATCACTTCGCCGATCTGCACCGGCGGGATGTAGGACTTGCCTTCGTTCATCCAACCGCGCATGGCCGGATCCAGCGACAGATACAGCGTCTTCACCAGCACGCCGCCGTCGGCCGGTTCGGCTAGCGCTTCGGTGGTGAAATCCCAGTTCTGCCGCGTGGGCATGCCGACCGGGCGCGAAGCCAGGCGGATCTGGTGGTTCTGCAGGGCGCTGAGGTCGGTCATATGGAATTCCAGTGGAGTGGGAGAGGGTGCGACAGCATGCGCTTCAGGCCGCGGCGTCCGCGAAACTCCAGTGCCAGGGCTCGTAGACGATGCCGTGCGGGTTGCCGCGTGGGTAGCTCATGACGAAGCCGAACGCGCCGGCATGTTCGGTCAGCCAGGCGAAAGCCGGCGTTGTTTCGAACGATTCCTCGGCGGCCGGCTCGCCGGGCGTGCCGATATCCAGCGCGTTGCCGCTGTGGTGTTCGCTGTAGCCGGGCGCGGCGTTGACGGTGAGAATCTGTTCGATGGTCTGGCCGCGCGCGCGCTTGCGCTCGAAGATGCCCAATTGATAGTCGTGGCTGCGATACCCGGAAATCGCGTCAAGCACGATGCCATGACCAACTGCCTCGCGCTGCATCGCGTTCCATGCACGCGCGGCGTCGTTGCCCAGCCACAGGGGACGGCAGTAGCGGTCGAATCCTGCCAAGGCCAGCACCGAGGGTTCGGCGGCCAGTTCCAGTCCGGTGCGTTCGCCGTAGCCTTGGTCCAGGCCCAGCGCTTCCAGGCGGTTCATCAGGCCATCGAGTGGCAGTTCCGCAGCAACCTGTCGTCCGCCGCGCGATCCATCGGGCAGCGCATCCAGCGCCGCATCGCTGTCGATGCCTTGTCTCCACCGTGGCAGCAGCGGCATGAGGCCTTCCGACTGGATCACCGCCAGATAGCGGCCATCGCGCTTGCGTCGCAACAGCCAATCGGCCTGCGCCAGCGCGCGGGCATCCGTATTGCCGCGTGCGCGCAGCAACCACGCGGGCCACAGTTCGATGTCGGGGGTATTGAGCAGCAGGCGGGGACGTACGCGCATCGGCGCAGCTTAGCGACGTGCCGTTGCCTGCGCCAGTTTACGGTTGGGCAGCCTCTGCTCCGCCACCTCGCGCAGTCGCGAAAGCAAAACCTGTGGCTTTTCGGGGCTCAGCAGGATGAACCTCCCGTCATGCCGCGGCAGCACCAATACGCTGTCCCGGTTGGTCAGCACGCAGAACGCACGGCTGCGGTTGCGCAGCAGGTAATGGCCGGCGCGGAAGCCCGGCAAGCCAATGCCGCCCAGCTGCAGCATCGGCTTGAATTCGGTGTGCTCGTCCAGGTCCAGCACGCGCGCCTTGTCCAGCGCCAGTTGGGTGACCGCCACCTTGCAGCTGAAGAGGAGTGCCGCCTCGATGACCAGCGTGTCATCCTCGATGCGGATGCGCCGGTGCAGCAGCATCGCCCAAGGGCCAACCACTGGCAGGGCGGTGGCGAAGGGGATGACCAGCCACCAGGGCACCGGATTCGTCGGCGATTGTTGGGGGTGCGGTATCAAGTAGGCAACCAGCATCAGCACGAGCCATAGCGCAAGCAGCAACCACCATGCCGAACGGTGCGGCGGCGCAAGCGGGACTTCTTCTTTCATCGATCAGTGTTCCTTGATCCAGGCCGCGGTATCGGCGATCAACTGCGCATCGACATGTCCGGGCCGGTTGTATTCGGCCAGCGAGCCGGGACCTGCACCGGCGATGCCGAGATGGTTGAGTGCCGGATAGTGTTTGAAGACGGCGCGTGATGCGTCAGCGAGGGCTTTGCGCCAGAGCTGCCAGTCGGTGTCGATCACTTGGAAATCGCGGCCGCCTTGCAGGAATAGCATGGGCAAGGCGAGCGATCCCGCATCGGCAACCGGATCGACTTGCTCGAATGCACGCCAATAGCGTGCCGGCAAACCCAGTGGCGTGTCCTTGTCCGCCACTTCCCCATCGCTGCGTACGTTGGCGATCTTCTGTTGCAGGTCATCGAGGAACTGCTGTTCCTGCGCATCGATGCTGCCGTCGGCATCGAGCAGGTAACGGTTCTGTTCCGCAAGGATGGTCAGCAGCGAACGCGCCGGTGCAGCCAGCAATACAAGCCCTGCCACCTTGCCCGAGTGCTGCGCGATGCGCGGTGCCAGCATGCCACCCTGGCTGTGGCCCAGCACGTACACCTTGTCGGGATCGATACCGGGCGTGGCGCGCAGCGCAGCGACGGCGGCCACGGCATCGTTGGTGGTTTCGTCATCCATCGTGTACTGGCCGTCGGCGAAATCCTGCGGGCGCGCCTTGCTGCGTTTTTCGTAACGCAAGACGGCAATGCCGCGCTCCGCCAGCCCGCGTGCGATATCCAGGAACGGGCGGTTGGGGCCGATGGTTTGGTCGCGGTCCTGCGGCCCCGAGCCGTGCACCAGCACGACGGCCGGAAATCCTGGTCTGGCCGAAGTTTTCGGCAATGCCAAGGTGCCGGGCAGACCGGCGACCTCGAAATTGCGTTCGATGAAGCTGGCGTCGGCTGCTGGCGCTGCCGCCGGTGCAGGCGGCGCGGGTTGGATCAGGAAACCGGCGACTTTGCCCGCGGCGTCCACGGCGATATTGGCGACCATCTCGGCATTGGCGTATTTCAGCGTCACCACCACCAGCCGCAGGTCCTGCCGTGCCGAGACCTTGAATTCGCCGCGCCCTTTGGCCTGTCCGATTTGCGCCGGCAGCGATTCCCATACCTCTTTCAGCTTGTCCGCCGGCACGGCAGCAGCCATTGGGGCGGTGAACATCGCTTCGGCGGCCGCGTATTCCTGCTGGTCCATATGATCGAGCAGGCGCGTTGCGATGGCCTCCGGCGTTTCGGCTGCGTGCGCGAAAGACGGCACGTAGGTGGCGCAGATTGCGAGTAAAGCGGTCAGCGCTCGTTTCATGTCATCGCTCCTTCTTGAAATACATCCGTAACGTGTCGACGGGGCTTGCCTGAACCACGCTGACCAGTTCCCAGCCTTGCTCCCCGATTTCTCAAGCTCCAGTTGGGCCCGCTCTGCCAATGCGCTGCTGAAAAGTTTTACGGTTATCTCGACGATCTTGTAACTTCAGCGCTTGCTCACTTTCCCGGCTCCCTGGTTTTCGCCTCCGCCGTTTTCGGCAAACGGCCCGCCTTGCGCAGCGCGTCGCGCAGCACGTACTCGATCTGCGCGTTCAGCGAACGCAGCTCATCGTTGGACCAGCGCTGCATCGCATCCAGCACTTCGGCGCCGATGCGCAAGGGGTAGGCCTTCTTTTCCGCCACGATGAATTCCGCTGCGCCGGCTCAGTACAGCGTGCCGGCGTTGACGATGGGCTGGGCGCCGCGGTCGCCGCACAGCACCACCAGCAGGTTGCTGACCATGGTCGCCTTGCGCTCCTCGTCCAGGTGCACCACGCCGCTTTTCTGCAGTTCGGCCAAGGCCATCTCCACCATGCCCACGGCGCCGGCGACGATGCGCGTGCGCGCGGCGACCACCGCGTTGGCCTGCTGACGCTGCAGCATGGCGTGCGCGATTTCCGGGGCGTAGGCCAGGTGACTGATGCGCGCGTCGATGATCTGCACGCCGGCGTCGGTCAGGCGGTCCTGCAGTTCGTCGAGCAGGTGCTTGGACACTTCGGTGGCGTGGCTGCGCAGCGCCAGCTGGCCGTCCTCGTGCTGGTCGTAGGGATAGCTGGTGGCCATGGTGCGCAGCGCCGATTCGGACTGGATGTGCACGAAGCTTTCGTAATCGTCCACGTTGTAGACGGCCTCGGCCGAATCCACCACCTGCCACACGATCACCGCGGCGATCTCGATCGGGCTGCCGTCCAGTTCGTTGACCTTGAGCTTGCCGCTTTCGAAGTTGCGCACGCGCTGGCTGACCTTCTTCTTGGCGTAGAAGGGGTTGTTCCAGCGCAGGCCGTTGTCCTTCACCGTGCCCACGTATTTGCCGAACAGGCTGATCACCGCGGCCTGATTGGGTTGCACCGTGTACAGGCCGATCAGGCTGATGAAGGCGGCGACGCCGACCACGATGCCGACGAGGATTTTCATGACCGATGCCGTCCCCTGGGTTTCGGGGTCGGGCCCGATGCCAGTGGCGATGAGCCACAGGGCCAATGCGGAAACAACCAGGACGCCCAGCAGGAAGGGAATGCCAGGCAGCGAGCGAAGGGAGATTTCTTTCATGGCAGTGTCCTCGTGATTGTGTAATAGATATCAAATTGATATCAAATGTCAACGGGTTTCCGGGCCTCCGCCGAAACAATCCAGGAGCGGTGGGAGCGGCCTCCCGCCGCGAGCTTGTTTTTCCTGACTCACTCGAGCCGGAAAGCCTGCGGCGGGGCGCCGGGTTTGCCGTTCGTGTTTGCGCGCAATGCCCAATAAACTGACCGCCGTTTTTCCGGAGCCGCACATGATCACTCTCGGTACGCCGCTGTCCCCGCACGCCACGCGCGTGCTGCTGCTCGGATCGGGCGAACTGGGCAAGGAGGTGGCGCTGGAGCTGCAGCGTTTCGGGGTGGAGGTCATCGCCGCCGACCGTTATGCCGACGCGCCCGCGATGCAGGTGGCGCACCGCAGCCACGTGCTGGACATGCTGGACCCGGCCGCGCTGCGCGCTTTGATCGCCCAGGAGCGGCCGCACCTGGTGGTACCGGAGATCGAGGCCATCCACACCCAGACCCTGGTGGAGCTGGAAACCGAAGCCGGCCTGCGCGTCGTGCCGACCGCGCGCGCCGCACGCCTGACCATGGACCGCGAAGGCATCCGTCGCCTGGCTGCGGAGACCCTGGCGCTGCCGACTTCGCCCTATCGCTTCGTCGACAACCACGCCGATTACCGCGGTGCGGTCGCCGCCATCGGCCTGCCGTGCGTGGTCAAGCCGGTGATGTCGTCGTCCGGCAAGGGCCAGAGCACCTTGCGCGAGCAGGCCGATATCGACCTGGCGTGGGATTACGCGCAGACCGGCGGACGCGCGGGCGCGGGGCGGGTGATCGTGGCAGGCTTCATCGATTTCGACTATGAGATCACCCTGCTGACCGTGCGCCATGCCGGCGGCACCGCGTTCTGCGATCCCATCGGCCACTGGCAGCAGGACGGCGACTACCGCGAAAGCTGGCAGCCGCAGCCGATGCCGGCGCTCGCCCTGCGCCGCTCGCAGGAAATCGCGCGGGCCATCACCGACGATCTGGACGGCTGGGGCCTGTTCGGCGTGGAGCTGTTCGTGAAAGGCGACGAAGTGTGGTTCAGCGAAGTGTCGCCGCGCCCGCACGACACCGGCCTGGTCACGCTGGTATCGCAAGACTTGAGCGAATTCGCACTGCATGCGCGCGCGATTCTGGGGCTGCCGATTCCGGATATCCACCAGCTCGGCCCCTCAGCGTCTTGCGCATTGCTGGCGCGAGGTCATGGCGTGCCGGTGTTCTCGAATGTCGAGGCGGCGCTGCAGGCGCCGGACACCGGGCTGCGGCTGTTCGGAAAACCGCAAGTGGCGGGCCAGCGCCGGGTCGGGGTGACCCTGGCGCGCGCCGAAACGGTGCGGGCCGCGCGCGACATCGCCCGTGCGGCCGCGCAGGCGATCGATATCGAACTCGCATGACAACGGAGACGCACATGAACGGAAACGAGGGTTATGCGGTGTTCCTGTATCCGCAGGCGATGGAAGCGCTGGGCGAAGCGATCAAGCCGTATCTGGTCGAACATCCGCACGGCCCGCATCTGCTGTGCAGGGAAATAGATACCGCCGGCGCGCTGATCGAGATGACTCTGGAAGGACATGCCGCCGACGGCAAGACCGTGCAGATCGAGCTGATGCTGCCGGGCAGCATGGTGCGCATGATCGTCTCGGCGCAAAACGAGGGCGGTTTCGGTTTCGGGCCGCGCCTTCCGCAATCACTGCATGAGGCGTAGCACGCTCCAGTAGGAGCTGCGTAAGCTGCGACACGATATTCGCGGTGCGGCATTATCCATGCAGCGGAAGGTTCACGGTCGCAGCTTACGCAAACCCTACAAGGGTGCGATATCGATCCACACCAGGCGATGGTCGCTGCCATCGGCGATGGCCGCATCGGCGTGCTGCTTGTGCGGCCAGAACACGCCGCTGCCAGTGGTCTTCAGGCCTTGCGATGGCAGCACATAGTCCAGCCTCAGGGTGCCGGATTTCGGGCCGAAGTCGCCGGTGTGGGTGGAGGCATCGCCCTTGCGCGGCAGGCCGTACTCGGCGGCGCGCTGCGTCGCGCCCTCGCTGCGAGGTGCCGCGCGGGCGTCCATGCGCGGATGCTTGAGCAGTTGGTCGATGGCGCCCGCTGTGCTGTCGCCATCCATCGGGTCGGCATTCAAATCGCCGGCGAGGACGAAGCGTGCCTGCGCGTCCAGGCCGCCGCAGCGCCCTTGGTCGTCGCACAGCCACGGCGGGTCGCCGGGCGTAAGGTATTCGGCCCACAGCCGCAGTTCGTCGTGGTTGCGCCGGCCGTTGCGGTCCTCCGGGCCATCGAACACCGGCGGCGTGGGATGCGACACCAGAAAGTGCAGCACGCCCTGCGGCGTGTTCACAGGCACGTCCCAGTGCGACTTGGAGGAAAGCCGCAGCTGGTTCCAGACCGCATCCGGATAAAACGACGCGCCGGAAACCGGATCCCGCGGACGCGGCGCGCCGGGCATCGCGCTCCAGCGCAGCAACTGGAACGTGCGCGCCCGCGCGGCATCGATCGGATACCTGGACAGCACCAGCATGCCGTACTGGCCCGGATGCAGGCCGTAGCCCCAGGCATCGTTGCCGCGCGCGCGGCCTTCGCCGCCGATAGCGCCGTTCGCATCCAGGTCCAGTCCGCTGGGCACGCCGGTGTTGACCGGCGCCAGGTAGCGGTACGGATAGTGCAGCGCTTCGCCGCCGCCGGATTGCGCGACTTCCAGATAACGCCGCTGGAACAGATCGGCGGCGCGATGCCCGGCGTCGTAGTCGAATTCGTTCAACAGGACCAGGTCGGGCCGCACGCGCTGCAGCACCGCCGCGATCTTGCGCGCCTGCGCGCTGCCGTTTTCCAGATCGCGGATCACGCCGCCGGCTTCATCGGAAAACAGCGAGGTGTTGTAGCTGGCGATGCGCAAGGCGGAGCGGTCCGTGGCGTGGGGCGTGCCGTGCAGATCGACCCGCGCGCAAGCGCCGAGGCCGCACAGGGCTGAGAGCAGTAACAGAATAGAGCGCATGCACCGATTCTGGCACAGGCGCTTCGAATCGTGATGCGGGCGTGAAGCGGCATCGGCCTGGCGGTGAGGCCGGCGCTGGGCGATCAAGCGGTAGACTAATGACCGCGTGCGCCGGCGTTTTCCGCTTGGCGCTCATTCGAGGAAAGCGATGGCTCGACCCGCACGACGACCGGCCGATGAAAACCAGCGTATCGCCAGGTTGCGCGCGCTGTCGGTGCTGGATACCGAAGCCGAACCCCTGTTCGACGCGTTGACCCGGGTCGCCGCGCTGGTGGCCGGGGTTCAGATCGCGCTGGTCAGCCTGATCGACGCCGAGCGCCAGTGGTTCAAGGCCAATCACGGCTTGGAGGGCACCAGCGAAACGCCGCGCGACGCGGCCTTCTGCGCGCACACGATCCTCGGTGACTCGATACTCGAAGTGAACGACGCGCGACTGGATGAGCGCTTCGCCGACAACCCGCTGGTGACCGGCGGGCCGGGCATCCGCTTCTACGCCGGCGCGCCCATCGTCCTGCACGATGGCGTGCGCGTGGGTAGCCTGTGCGTGATCGACCGCGAGCCGCGCGTGCTCAGCATCGATCAGCGCAGGGTGCTGACGGCGCTCGCCAAAGTAGCCTCCGAAGCGCTGGAACAGCGCGCACTGGGCTTCGAGCGCAATGCCGCGCTGCAGCGCGAAGCGGATGCGGGCGCCAAGCTGGCGCAGATAGTGAAAGCCACCGACGCCGCGACTTCGGAATGGAATGTGCGGACCGGCGAGGTGCGGTACAACGCGCGCTGGGCGCAGCTGATGGGCAAGACCGCCGCGCACCTGCTTTCCACCTCCGCGCAGCCGTGGCTGGAGGATGTGCATCCCGAGGACCGGCTGCGGCTGCAGTCGCTGCTGGAGCGCCATCTGCGCGGCGAACTGCCCGAATACGATGCGGAAACCCGCATCAGCCACCAGGACGGGCGCTGGATCTGGGTGCGCGACCGCGCCCGCGCCACCTCGGGTGCCTATGGCGGGGAAGCGCAGTGGATGTACGGCACCCGGGTGGACATCGATGCGCGCAAGCGCGCCGAGCTCGCCCTGGCCGCCAGCGAGGCCCGCGCCCGCGCGCTGTACGAAGCCACGCCGGCGATGATGAATTCCATCGACATGCGGAGCAGGCTGCTGGCGGTCAGCGATCTGTGGTGCTGGTATCTGGGCTACGAACGCCAGCGCGCGACCGGGCGCGCGCTGACCGATTTCATGACCGAGGCCTCGGGCGCGAAATGGCGCGAGTCGTTCGCCGATTTCTTCCGCCACGGCTATTGCGAACGCATCGCCTACCAGATGGTCCGCAACGGCGGCGAGATCATCGACGTGGAGCTGTCGGCCACGCTCGAACGCGATGAATCCGGCCACCCGCTGCGCGGCATGTGCGTGATCGAGGACGTCACCGCGCAGCGCCTGGCCGAGCGCAAGCTGCGCGCCAGCGAAGCGTTCCTGGAGCGCACCGGCAAGCTGGCCGGCATCGGCGGCTGGGAGCTGGACCTGGACAGCAACCAGCTGCTCTGGTCGGACGAGGTGTGCCGTATCCACGATGTGCCGCCGGGTCATCGCCCCGATCTGGAGGAAGCTATCGGCTATTACGAACCGGAAGCGCGGTTGATCGTCGAAGCAGCGGTGCAGCGCGCGTTCGATAAAGGCGTGGACTGGGATCTGGAGCTGCCGATGCGCACCGCCAAAGGCAGGCGGTTCTGGGGGCGGGCGATCGGGTCGGTGGAATACGAAGACGGCCGCGCGCGCCGGCTGGTGGGCGCGCTCCAGGACATCACCTTCCGCAAGCGCGCGGTCGAGTCGCTGGAGGCCAGCGAGCGACGCTTCCGCAAGCTGTTCCAGTACAGCCAGGGGCTGATCTGCACCCACGACCTGAGTGGCCTGATCCTGTCGGTGAACCCGGCTACCGCTATTTCGCTGGGGTATTCGATGTCGGAGATCATGGGCCGCCGCCTGGACGAATTCATCGAGCCGCGCTTCCACGGCAACTTTCGCGCCTACCTGACGCGGATCGCCGGCGCAGGCAGCGATTCGGGCATCCTGAAGCTGATCGCCAAAGACGGCAGCGCACGCGAGTGGCAGTACCACAACGTGCTGGACGACGAAGACGCCGAGCCCTACGTGCTCGGGCACGCGCAGGACATCACCGACCGTCAGCGGCATGTGCAGCAGCTGCGCGATTGGAGCATCCGCGACCCGCTGACCGGCTGCTTCAACCGCCGTTTCCTCAGCGGACTGTCGGCGTCTATGGGCGAAGGGGACGTGTGGGGATGCATCGCGGTGGATCTGGACCGATTCAAACTGGTCAACGACACTTATGGCCATCAGCGCGGCGATGAAGTGCTGGTCGCGATGGGCGGTTTCCTGCAGAAGCACCTGCGCGCTGACGACGTGGTGGTGCGCGTGGGAGGCGATGAGTTCGTGGTGCTGCTGAAAGAGGCGGAAGAACGCGTGACCGAAAAGATCGTGCAGCGCATAAGCGACGATCGCGAGCACGCGCCGATCGCCTTCACCCTGGGCCATGCGATCCGGCGCGCGGGCATGCCTCTGGAAGAAGCGCTGGGGCTTGCCGACAAGGCCCTTTACGATCGGCGCGCGTTGCGCGACGCGTAAGGCTGGCGGCGATATCGCGGATTGCGCGCACGGCCTGTGCGGTCAATCCGGCAAGGGTCGCCGCCAATGGCGCCCATCGAACGATTCCAGCGGCTGGAAGCGCTGCTTGTAGTCCATCTTGCGGTGGCTGCGGATCCAGTAGCCCAGGTACAGATGCCGGCGCGCTTCGCGCTGCGCCCATTCCACCTGGCGCAGGATCGCCAGCGTGCCCAGGCTGCGGCGCTGCAGCTCGGGATCGAAGAACGTGTACACCGCCGACAGCGCGTCGGGAATCAGATCCGTCACCGCCAGCGCGATCAGCCGGCCGTGTTCGCGCAGTTCCAGGAAACGTCCCTCGGACCAGCTGCCGACCAGGAACTGCTCGAACTCCACCGCGCCGTGGTCGTCCATGCCGCCGTCGCGATGGCGCGCGCTCAAGTAGCGGCGATACAGATCCAGGTGCTCGTCGGTGCGCTCGGCCGGCACGATGCGCGCTTCGACCTGCGCATTGCGCGCGGCGCAGCGGCGCTGGCTGCGGTCCGGGCGGAATTCGTGCACGGGGATGCGCACCGCCACGCAGGCGCGGCAGGCTTCGCAATGCGGGCGATACACCAGATCGCCGGAGCGGCGGAAACCCCAGCCCAGCGCGGTCGCATAGAACGCGGCCAGGCGCGGGTCGCGCGGATCCAGCACCAGGTCGCGCGCGGTGCGTTCGGGAAAATAACCGCACGGATGCTCGCCGGTGTGGAACAGGCGCAGGTCGTCGGCCGGCTGCAGCGAATCGGTGCCCATCCTTCAGCCTATCCCGCGCAGCCGGGCCAGCGCGTACACGATGCCGGCCATGGCGCCAGTGCAGGCGCCGGCGATCAGGTCGCGCGGCACGTGCCGCCGCAGCTGCAGCCGCGACCACGCCACCGCGCCGGCGAACAGCAGCCCGAGCGCCCCGGCCCACCACGCCACCTGCATCAGCAGCAGCGCCGCGTACACCACGAACGCCATGTGCAGCGACAGCTTCCACCAGCGCGCGGTGCGCATCGCCACCAGCACCATCAGCGCCGACAGCGCCAGGCCTAGCGCGAGCTCGCGCGATGCGCCCAGCCAGAACGCCAGCGCCGCCGACACGGCCAGCGCGATCAGCAGGAAGCGATTGAGGGAACTGCGTTCGCTCTCGTGGCTGGCGTCCACATGCGCCCAGCGCCCGCGCCGCACCTGCCACCACGAATACGCCAGCACCAGCGCCGCGAACGCGGCGAAACCCAGCCCTGTCCACAGCGTCTGGCGGTGGTCGCCGCGCGCCAGGGTCAAGGCCAGCACCACCAGCGGCAGCACCAGCATCGGGTGGCCAAGGATGGAAACGGCGCGGGCCACGGAACGGTTCATGCGGCCAGCATACTGCGCGCCGCGAATCGCGTGGGTTGCGACCGTTCCGGTTTTTCGGCACGTGCGACTGAATACGCCGGGGTCCGCGTCAACCGTGCCGATGCTGAGGCGTTGATGCAGACGGTGGCGGCATGCGCCACGTCGATTCCGGAGAATCCCATGAAGCGTAAAACTTTGCTCACCCTCGCTGTGCTCACCGCGTTCTCGGCAGGCACCGCCTGGGCCGCGCCACAGGCGCAGGACCCCGCTCAACCCGGCGCCGCGCCCGCACCGCGCGCCAAGCTGGATGCCAACGGCGATGGCGTCGTCGACCGCACCGAAGCGGCCAACCATCCGCGCTTGGCCGGCAAGTTCGAGCAGATGGACAAGAACCAGGATGGCAAGCTGAGCCAGGAGGAAATGCCGCGCCGCGGCGATCGCGCCAAAGGCAGGTCTGGAGAGGGCGCGCGCGAAATGATGAACAAGCTGGACACCGACCAGGATGGCCGCATCAGCCGCGCCGAATCGTCGGCGGGCGAGGGCAGGCTGGCCGGACGTTTCGACGAAATGGATGCGAACCGGGACGGCTTCATCGACCAGGCCGACCTCGAAATCCGCGGCAAGCAGCGCAAGGAGGCCTGGTTCGCCGGGGCCGACACGGATAAGGATGGCAAGCTGAGCCGCGCCGAGATGGATGCGGCCAAGGCCCAGCGTCCGCAGCGCTGAGGCGAGCGCGCGCCGGTGCCCGCTGCGCAGAAACCCGCCAACTGGGCGTCGGCTTCACCGCGACCTAAACCCCATGTCCGTGCGGATGTGGGGCTTCTTTGTTGGGTCACCTGTTAACAACGCGCAGGACCGCAGCGACGCCGTGCCGAAAGCCCTGCGGTGCCCTCATTCGGTGTCGCCTGCGACGGTCATCGGAAAAACGCCGAAGCCAGCGCCACCGCCACGCCGATATTCGCGATGATCACGCCCGTGCGGCCGTACATGCTTTCGTAAAGCCAATAGCGCCCCGAACGGCCCCGCTGCGCGGCGTGGCGCGCCAGCATCGGCGCCATGATCCGCTGCAGCGGCACCAGACACTGGTAGTTGATGACCGCCATGCCGGCCAGCGCGTAAAGCAGCGTCGGCAGCCGTGGAGTGGCGAGAGCGGCCAGGACCAGTACGCCCACGCTGAAGATCGCAGCCGTTGCGGTATTCATGAAAATGAAGCCGCGTATCTGTTTGCGCTCCTCCTCGGTGTCGGCGAAACGCAACAGAAACAGGCCGCCCAGATAAGCGCCCAACATGCCGCCGACCAGGGCCGGCCCGACGATGTGCAGCTGCCCGCCAAACACCGTTCCCAAGGCGCCGAGCGTCACTCCGCCGTTGACCGCCGAGACGCCCAATCCACCCGCGCCCAGCTTGCCCGCGCCCGAGCCCATCGCGCCGGCGCCGATAAACGCCGCGGCACTGGCGCCAGGCGCAGCCACCATCAGCGCGCTGCTCATCGTCACGGCGAATGCCGCGCTGGGCGCGGTGGCGCGCGCGAACTCGCCGAAGCGCTTCAGCATTTCCTCGCGCACCGTGCCGCGCGCACGCGACAGACGTTTGCGCACCGCCGCGTCGCTTAGGCCCAGCAGCATCGCCACGTGCTGCGAGCTCTGGCCCTCGCGGTAGTACAGCAGCAGGGTTTCGCGGCTCTCCTCGGGCAGTGCGGAAATGATGTCGGTGGCCACCACTTCCTCTTCGGTCCGTAGCAGGCGCTCGCTTGGCGTGGGCGCCGGATCGGCGGCCATCTGGATGGCGATCTCCGCGCCTTCGCCCGACAGCGGCCGGTTGCGGTGCGCGCGCAGGTGATCGCGCGCCAGGTTGCGGGTGATCTGCCGCAGCCACGGCAGGAAGCTGGTGGCGCTCTTTAGCCGGTCCAGCCGCTGCCAAGCTTTGAGGAAGGCTTCCTGGGCGATGTCCTCGCTGGCGCCCACGTCGCGGGTGATGGCCAAGGCGATGGCGGTCACGGTGTTCTGGCAGGCGCCGACGATGCGGCCGTAGGCGCGGTGGTCGCCCCCGGCGGCCGCCGGCAGCTCGCGCTGCAGCATCATTTCCAGGGCTTCGGCGTTCATGTGGGGCGTCCGCTGGCAGGGTGGTTAGCACCAGGACGAATCAGCGCCGCAGATGTGACCGACGCGTCTTCGACAGCGCGGGAAGATGGGCGCGGCGCGGGACGCTGCTCCCACCGGCTGGCTTTACCGGCTAGTTGCTGGGATTTTCGTTCTGGTTCGGAATCCGCACGCGTACCGTTTCTTCTTCATCCTGCGCGGGCTGTGGCTCAGCGACGGGCTGCACTGCGGCGGGCGGCACGGTCTGAGGGGCGGCTACTTCCTGCGCGCCGCGGTAACGCATCAGCGTGACCAGCGAAGCCACCGCCAGGGCAATCAGCAGTCCCACGCGGATCCGCCATGCCCACGAGCGCGGCCTGGCCGGCGTTCCGGCGGTGCGGTCGCTGGCGAACACCAGCGCGTCGCCCGCTTCGGACCGGGTGCTGGACATCAGGCCCGCACCGCGCAGCAGTTCGCGCGCGCGCGGCTGGTCTTCGGCGCGCTTCACCCACACGCTGGGCTGCTGCTTCACCGTCATCGGCTCGGCATAGCTGAACTGGCTGCCGCGCTTGCTGTGGTACGAGCGTCCGTTGGCGATGTACACCTCGATGCCCGCGTCTTCCAGCAGCTTGGCCACGCCTTCCACGGTTTCGACGCGCAGGCTGGTGAATACCTGGCGCATCGCTCAGTCCTTCGCCGGTACGTGGGCGGAAGCGGCGCCCTCGGGCAGCACGCGGATCAGGCCTTCCTGCGCGGTGCTGGCCACCAGCTTGCCGTCGCGGGTGAAGATCTGCCCGCGCGCCAGCCCGCGCGAATTCTGCGCGCTGGGACTGTCTATGGAATACAGCAGCCAGTCGTCGGCGCGGAACGGGCGGTGGAACCACAGCGCATGGTCCAGCGAAGCCATCTGCACGTTCGGCTGGTAGTAGCTGATGCTGTGCGGATAGTTGGCCGTGCCCAGCAGCTGGAAATCGGACGCGTACGCGAGCAGCGCGTGGTGCAGTTCCGGCGCATCGCCGACCGGCTCGGTCAAACGAAACCAGACCTGCTGGAACGGCGGACGCTTGGGCGGGTTGAGTTCGTCGCGTGGGTAGACGTGACGGAACTCGAACGGCCCGCGCCGCGACAGCCAGCGCTGCACTTTCGGCGGCAGGGTCGCCATTACTTCGGTCGGCACCGCGGGCGCCGGTGCGATGTCTTCGGGCTGCGGCACCTCCGGCATCGACAGCTGATGCTGCTGCGCTTCGGGCTCCGGCCCCTGGAACGACGCGGCGCAGAAGAAGATCACCTTGCCGTGCTGGATCGCGCTGACCCGGCGCACCGAAAAACTGCCGCCATCGCGGGTACGGTCCACGTCGTAGACGATGGGGTGCTCCACGTCGCCCGCGCGCAGGAAATACGCATGCAGCGAATGCGCCATGCGCCCGCTGCCTTCCTCCATCGTGGCCTGCGCCGCCGACAGCGCCTGGCCCAGCACCTGCCCGCCGAATACGTACTTGGTGCCGATATCCCGGCTCTGCCCGCGGAACAGGTTGTCTTCCAGCCGCTCCAGCGAGAGCAGTTCGATCAGTTCGCTGACCACGGGTTCGGGGGAAGGGGACAAGGGCGGGGCGCCTGTGCGATGCGGTAGGCGAATTATAGCGGCCCGTAGGAGCGCCCCATGGGCGCGAGCTTTTCAGTTTGTTGGACCGCAGGTAGCGCTCGCGCCCATGGGGCGCTCCTATGGGTTTGGCTGCAGCCGCTGCAGGGTAGTGGCTTGCATCACGCGCTTCCACGGAAACTGCGGCCCCGGGTCCAGCTTGCGGCGCACCAGCACCTCTTCGTCATCGCTAGCCGGCACTTCGGTGGTGTCCAGCTCTTCGTGGCCCGCGATAAATTTCAGCGAGGGCAGTTCGCGCTGCAGCGATCGCAGCAGCGCGATCAGCGCGACGACCTGCGCGTCGGTGTAGGCCTCTTCCATTTTCTGGCTGCCGGCGGCCAGCCAGTCCGGATACCGGCCGGCGTTGACCAGTTCGATGCCTACCGAACGCGAGTTATAGCCGCGTACGTGGTGGGCGATGCGTTCGATGCGCACGTACTGATGCATGCTGCCGTCGCGGTCGATATAGTAGTGGCCGCTGTTGCCGGTGCCGGAGTCGTAAAGCACCTGTTCGCCGGTGGCGCGCGCGGCGGCCAGGTCGGGCAGTTCGGTGCAATGGATCACCACCAGGTCGATCGCGCTGCGCGGGCGCTCTTCCAGCAGCAGTTCGTAGGGCAGCGGCGACTGAATCATGGGTGGCAGCGGCGGCAGGTCGGGCAACATGGGTCGGATGCTAGCACCCGAACTCGCATGGTTCGCAGGCTAGCGTGAGGGGTGCAGCCGGCCGAAATGGATGCGGTCAAGTAAACTGGCGCTTCGTCGCAGACGTCTGTCCACAGTCCTGGCCCGCCCCCATGCCGCTCAATCCCGACTCCGAACTGGCCAAACTGATGGCGACGCTGCCGCAGGTCGGCACGGTGCGGTGGATTGGCTTGCGCCCGGCGCGCGACGAGCCGATGACCGAAACCGACGTAGCCGAAGCGATGACCGAGCGCGGCCTGCGCGGCGACCGCTACAGCGGCGGCGGCGGCAAGCGCGGCATCACCCTGATCCAGGCCGAACACCTGCTCGCCATCGCCGCGCTGTGCGGGCGCGACGTGGCGCCCGCACAGCTGAGGCGCAACGTGGTGGTGTCGGGCATTCCGCTGATCGCGCTGAAAGACCGGCAGTTCCGCATCGGCGAGGTGCTGCTGCAGGGCAGCGGCCCGTGCGACCCGTGTTCGCGCATGGAAACCGCGCTGGGCCGGGGCGGCTACAACGCGATGCGCGGCATGGGCGGACTGTGCGCGCGTATCGTGGCGGGCGGCAGTTTCCGCATCGGCGACCGGGTCGTCGCGCTGTGAGTCCGCATTCCGCGGGCCACTGCATCCTCTCGCACGGCTTCGAAAGCGGACCGGACGCCACCAAGGTTAGCGCGCTGGCCGAAGCCGCCGAGCGCCTGGGCTGGACCCATGAGCGACCCGACTACACCGGTTTCGACGCGCGCCGCGACTTGAGCGAACTCGGCGACGTGGAAGCCCGCCAGGCGCATCTGCTGGCGCTGGCGACGCAGGCCGCCAGGCGCGGCCCGCTGGTGCTGGCCGGTTCCAGCCTGGGTGCCTACATTTCGGCGCGCGTCTCGCTTGAAGTCCCGGTGGCAGCGCTGTTCCTGATGGCGCCGCCGACCCGCATGGGTCGGCTGGACGGTCTGGACGCCGCGCCGGTGCCGACATCCATCATCCATGGCTGGGACGACGAACTGATCCCCGCGCAGGAAATCGTCGACTGGGGGCATGCGCGCCGCGTGCGCCTGTTGCTGGTGAACGATACGCATCGGTTGGCGGGGCATGTGGAGGCATCAGCGGAAGCGTTCGCGGAACTGCTTGAACACTTCTCCCTCCGGGAGAGGTCGGCGCGCAGCGCTGGGTGAGGGAAGGAGCCCGCACTGGCAACACAACTTAGTGATCTGATACACCTTTCCCTCATACCCCAAGGGTACTTCCTGCGGGGCGTCCGCCCCTTCGGGCACCTTCTCCCGGTGGAAGAAGGGAACAAAGGCATTGCTTCAACATGAAATTCTTCGTTTCCTGCGGCAAAGGCCTGGAATACCTGCTCGTCGACGAGTTGCTGGCGTTGGGTGTGGAGAAAGCCACCGCGACCGTCTCCGGCGCCAATGTCGAAGGCGAACTGGCCGACGCGCAGCGCGCGGTGCTGTGGTCGCGCCTGGCCAGCCGCGTGCTGTGGCCGATCGGCGAATTCGAATGCGCCGACGAGCTGGCGCTGTACGACGGCGTCGCCGCGATTCCCTGGCAGCAGCACATGCGCTCCGACCACACCCTGTCGGTCGACGCGCACGTGTCGGGCGATGCGATCACCCACGCGCGCTATGCGGCGCAGCGGATCAAGGACGCGGTGGTCGATACCCTGCGCGCGCAGGGGCAGGAGCGGCCGTCGGTGGACGTGGACCATCCGGACGTGCGCATCAACCTGTCGCTGCGCAAGGGCCGGGCCACCATTTCCATCGACCTAGGCGGCGGCCCCATGCATCGCCGCGGCTGGCGCAACGTGCAGAACGACGCGCCGCTGAAGGAAAATCTGGCCGCTGCAGTGCTGATCCGCGGCGGCTGGCCCAAGACCTATCACGACGGCGGCGCGCTGCTGGACCCGATGTGCGGCAGCGGCACATTGCTGATCGAAGGCGCGCTGATGGCGGCCGATGTGGCCCCCGGATTGCAGCGCCACGGACGCAATGTTCCGAGTCGCTGGCTTGGATTCGATGCCGATGCGTGGAAGCAGCTGGTCGAGGAAGCCAAACAGCGCGAGGAAATCGGACGCTCCGGCCTGAAGCAGGCGATGTTCGGCAGCGACCTGGATCCGCATGCGATCCGCGCCGCGCGCGAGAACGCCGAAGTAGCAGGCGTGGCCGACGAGATCTGGTTCGGCACGCGCGACGTGGCCGACCTGCAGGCGCCGCCGTTCGAACGCGGCACTGTCGTGTGCAATCCGCCTTATGACGAACGCCTGGCGGCCGACAACGCGCTGTATCGCAAGCTGGGCGACGCCCTGCGGCGCACGGTGCCGCTGTGGCGCGCCAGCCTGTTGTGCGGCAATCCGGAGCTGGCTTATGCGACCGGCCTGCGCGCCAGCAAGAAGTACCAACTCTTCAACGGCGCCATCGAGTGTTCGCTGATCGTCTGCGACCCGGTGGGCCCGCCGAAGCAGGAAAGCGCGGTGCCGCGTGAGCTCTCCGAAGGCGCGCTGATGGTCGCCAACCGCCTGCGCAAGAACCTGCGCAAGCTGAAGAACTGGACCACACGTGAAGGCATCACCTGCTTCCGCGCCTACGACGCCGACCTGCCCGAGTATGCAGCGGCCATCGACGTCTACAGGGAAGAAGCAGGCGACCGGCGCACCTTCCTGCACGTGCAGGAATACGCCGCGCCCGAAGAAATCCCCGAAGCCGACGTGCGCCGCCGTCGCAACGAATTGCTGGCGGCCGCGCGCGAGGTGTTCGCGGTGCCGGAAGCGCAGGTGGCGATGAAGTCGCGCGAGCGAGGCAAGGGCGGCAGCAAGTATGGACGGTTCGAAACGCGTGGCGAGCTGTTGCTGGTGCGCGAGAGCGGGGCGCTGCTGCAGGTCAACCTGTTCGACTACCTGGACACCGGCCTGTTCCTGGACCATCGCCCGCTGCGCCGCCACATGGCGGCCGAGTCTCGCGGCAAGCGCTTCCTCAACCTGTTCTGCTACACCGGCGTGGCCAGCGTGCAGGCGGCGGTGGCCGGCGCCGATTCCACCACCAGCGTGGACCTGTCCGGCACCTACCTGGAATGGTGCGCAGCCAACCTGTCCTTGAACGGATTCGCCGGCGCCCAGCACCGCCTGGTGCAGGCCGACGCGCTGCGCTGGCTGGAAGCGGAGAAGAACCGCTTTGAGGTGATCTTCTGCGACCCGCCCACGTTCTCCAACTCGGCGCGCGCCGAGGATTTCGATATCCAGCGCGAACACGTACGCCTGCTGCGCGCCTGCGTGGACCGCCTGACCACCGACGGCGTGCTGTATTTCTCCAACAACTTCCGGCGTTTCAAGCTGGATGCGGAAGCCATCGCCGAATTTGCGCAGTGCGAAGACATCAGCGCGCAGACCATTCCGCCGGACTTTGAGCGGAACGCGCGGATACATAGGTGTTGGAAGCTGCAAAGGCTTTAGCCGCTCTTGCGTCCCTCGCCCCGCTTGCGGGGAGAGGGTACCCGAAAGGCGGGTGAGGGACGGTGCCAGCTTTTTTTGGGCCGCAGGCTGGGTTAGGTTCATCAAACCCAGCTCCCTTATCTGGCTAGCGGAATGCTAATAATTTTCTTGCGAAGGCTTCGCTGTGCTACGTGCTTTTTAGCTGGATCGTGAGTATTGACTGGAGTTAGAGAGAACCGATGACGGAACTTCATCAAAATGTAAAGGACTGGCTGCATACGCAGAAGGACTGGCTGCAACATGCAGTCGAGCTGCTGCTGGCCAAGGGTCCGCTCGATGACAATGACATCATGGATTTGGCCGAACACCTGAAGACTGCAGCGGGCCAGACTGCCACCAATAGCCGGGCCTTCAATGGACTTGTGGCAGGTGTTATTCAAACCGCCGAAGTTCGCCTGAAGTCCATCGGCGAAATCGCTGGGATCGAAAATCTTGGGCCAAGCAGCCCGCTGAATTTCGGAGAGGGAAATCTCTACGTCATCTATGGCAATAACGGTTCTGGGAAGTCTGGTTATGCTCGCCTTGTCAAGAAGGCGACGGGAAAACCAGGGGCCAAAGAGCTGCGGCCCAACGTATTCAAGGCCGCGTCTGCAACTTGCCGATTGTGCGGATAGTCACCCAACCCGATTCCTGTGTGGCTGGGTCTTGACCCGTCATAGGTGACAAGTTGATCCCGAAAGGCGG